>Ga0255184_1000242_pt1 | contig 18345 bp, 15 predicted proteins | sample Miss_Cont_RepA_0_FD_189954 | JGI IMG/M metagenome (GOLD analysis project Ga0255184, IMG submission 189954) | Freshwater microbial communities from Mississippi River, Louisiana, United States - Miss_Cont_RepA_0h | ecosystem: Environmental > Aquatic > Freshwater > River | place: USA: Louisiana...
CTGACCTTGCTGGCTGGTGGTGGTGCCAGCCTCTTTGCCGTAGGTGACGATGATCAGTCGATTTATGCGTTTCGGGGTGCAAACGTCCAAAACATGGCGGACTTTGAACGTGATTACGCCCATGGCAAGATCATCAGGCTGGAGCAAAACTACCGATCATTCGGTCACATTCTGAATGCTGCCAATTCGCTCATTCAGCACAACAAGGGTCGCCTGGGCAAGGAGCTTTGGACGGACCAGGGCGAGGGTGAGGCGATTCGCGTGGTGGAGCAGCCGACTGACTACGCTGAGGCACAGTGGATCGTTGACGAGATGCGAGGCCTGTTGTCGGATGGGGTGAGTCGACAGGAAATTGCCATTCTTTATCGTAGCAACGCCCAGTCCCGCGTGATTGAGCATGCTTTGTTTTCTGCGGGCGTGCCTTATCGTGTGTATGGTGGCTTGCGATTTTTTGAGCGGCAAGAGATCAAGCATGCGTTGGCCTATCTGCGCTTGATTGCCAATCTAGACGATGACACATCCTGGATGCGGGTTGTTAACTTCCCGCCCCGCGGCATTGGTGCTCGCACACTTGAGCAGCTTATTGATCAGTCACGTGCATTCGACACAAGTTTGTCCTCAGCCGTTGCTAGAGTGGCAGGTAAGGGTGGGAGTAACTTGGCCCAGTTTGTTGAGCTGATTCGTCGATTGGCATCAGAGACTCACAAGCTTTCGTTGCCAGACATGGTTGCACACGTGCTCGAGCATACTGGCCTGCTGGCTCACTACCAGACAGAAAAAGAAGGTGCGGATCGGATTGAAAACCTGAACGAACTCGTCACTGCTGCTGCGGTATTTGCCTCTGAAGATGGCATGGAAGGTCTACCGGCAGGTGAGATCGTGGTGCGTGAAATGGTCATTTCAGAGGACAATGACATGGCACCTGTCACGGATGGGCTGTCTCCTCTGTCTGCATTTTTGTCACATGCGTCTTTGGAGGCGGGTGACAATCAGGCACAGGCTGGTCAGGATGCTGTCCAGTTGATGACGATTCATGCTGCCAAAGGACTTGAGTTTGATGCAGTCTTTCTGACAGGGCTGGAAGAGGGGTTGTTTCCTCATGAAAACTCAATCCTGGATCCTGATGGCTTGGAGGAGGAACGTCGACTCATGTATGTGGCCATCACTCGCGCTCGCAAGCGGCTCTACATGAGCTTGTCTCAAAGTCGTATGCTTCACGGCCAGACGCGATACGCCATGCGCTCACGGTTTCTGGACGAGATCCCGGACGAGCACCTCAAGTGGCTTACCCCCAAGCTTGGACAATATTCAGGAAACTTGGGGTTTGGACAATCGTTATCACCCCAGATCAAAAGCGTGTCACGTCCTGTTCTTCCCACGCGAATCTCGTCGTCTGGTGTCACGGTCGGCAGTCAAGTATTTCGCATTGGTCAGGGTGTCAGACATGGCCGATTTGGAGAGGGCACTATCATTGGTTTGTCTGGACAGGGTCTGGATGCACAGGCTCAAATTCAGTTTAGGGATGTGGGCACCAAAACCCTGGCACTTGGCATAGCCAAATTGGACCTCACCACGTGAGCTTCAACAGTTCAACTCGCCGAGCTGTCTCACTTGACCAGTTAGATGGGCATGTTTCTAAGATTGGCAAATAAACTAAAACAATCACAGCACCTAAGTAAAATCACTATCCATATTCTGTGATTGTGATCATTTCCATCTAATTTCTAATCGAATTCACATATATATGTGTATTCTTTTTTCACTTTGATAGCTAAACTTAGTTGTCTGATGACCCTATTAGCATCTGGGTCTTGTACATTATGATTTGTTGGAAAACGCTTAGGCTCGCTTGGATTTGTGCATCATGGGTCATTACGCAAAGCATGCCGTTTTGCTTTCATTTTTATCATTATCAGTCTTTACCTCCCTGCCTACCGCAGCCGATACCCTCAAAAATATCGAATCCACTGCTGAGTTGAGGGTGTGTATGTGGCCGGATTATTTCGGCATCAGTTATCGCAACCCTAAGACAGGCAGGTTTCAAGGAGTGGATATTGAGTTATCCAAGGCGCTAGCAGATGACTTGGGTGTCAAGCTGACCTATGTCCATACGGACTTTTCGCGAGTCATCGAAGATGTTGAGTCCGGCAAATGTCAGATTGCGATGATGGGAGTCGGGATCACGCCAGCTCGCGCTGAGAGGCTGAGCTTTTCGGAGCCTTACCTCAAGAGTGACGTCTACGCTGTTACCACTAAGGCTAACCGATCGGTGCAAAAGTGGAGCGATTTAGATCAGCCCGGACATGTCATCGCTGTCCAGAAGGGAACCTTCATGGAGCCACTGATGCTCAGCACCGTCAAGCAAGCGAGGGTGATCGTCACCCACAAACCTTCTGAGCGTGAAAGGGAGGTCGAGTCTGGTCGTGCAGATGCATTCATCACGGATTATCCTTATAGTCAGCGAATGCTGATGAACACCGACTGGGCAAGGGTGGTGGCACCGGAGCAGCCCATCCAGATCACGTATTACGCGTATGCTGTTCCCAAGGGTGACTCGGCTTGGCTGGAGCGGGTCAACGCGTTTGTCCGTCAGATCAAGCGAGATGGTCGCCTGGAAAAAGCAGCCAAGCCGCACAATCTGTTGCCCATGGTCATCAAGGATTGATGCGTGAGCCTGGACTCCCGGAACGGATTTCAAATAGAGCCTAAAAAATTCCGGCTGTTTTTTGTTGTTCTATATGTGCTTCTGATGATCTTGATCTGGTCTGTCAGCCTGATAGGTCTGCAGGTCGTCAGAGAAAACTTGGTGATCTCTCTTAAAGAGCGAATCGAGTCTGACACGCTGGTACTGGAGGACCATGCTTCTAGGTCGCTGGATACAGTCACAGCCAGGCTCGAGTCTTTGATTCCGATCACCAACGAGGATGCCTTAAGGGTTCAGGCGCTTTCAACGGAGTTTCTTAGACAAATCGTTTTCGAAGATCGCATCATTCGTAGTCTGTCATTGATAGACCCCTCTGGCAAGGTAGTTGCCAGCTCAACAGCAGACAACCTAGGCGTCACTCTACCCAAAGACTTTTTGCCAGGCCCTGTTTCGCATGGTGGCATGAATACGGTTCAATACGGACGAGTATATCCATTTCGTGATCTGTACCAGGTGGGCACAACCAATCCATCAAACGAAAGCAATCGTTTTTGGGTCACTTCCCTAGTCGTGAAAGTCGGTCAAGCGGATTATCAGTGAGTGGCAGCGGTCAATCTTTCGCTATTTTCCAACCTTTGGGAGCGAACAGACAACAACATATCCACTGAAATTACCCTGCTGAACTATCAAGCCGAGAGGATTGTCTCGCATCACCAGCTCATGATCATGGATGCTGAGTCCCTTTATCAGCAGGTCATCGAGAGGGTTCAGGAACGCCAGCGCGGCACGTTCGAGTTTCTTCAGGGGAGACCTTTGCTGGTTTCCTATCGCGGCAGCTCAGATCATCCTGTGGTGCTGGCCACCATCGGTGACGTGGATGCCTACCTAGGCGAACATGTCGCGGAACAAAATCGCTTTGTTCTGGCTGCTTTTGTGCTGACTTTATTGCTGAGTGTGGTGATGTTGGCGCTTTACCGTTGGTATCTGCGATACGAGCAGTCTGTGATCGAAATGTCCAATCAATCCATAGCGATTGGTGCTCACTTGATGGTGAGCGAGTCAGATGTCGGCGGTCGTATCATCGATGTCAACAAGAGTTTTTTGAGGGCGTCTGGTTTTGAGCGTCAAGACGTGCTGGGGCAAAACCATCGCATGTTCAACTCAGGCATGTATTCACGCGACTATTACGATAAGCTCTGGCAGACAATATCCTCAGGCAACATCTGGAAAGGCACGTTTCGAAACAAACACAAAAATGGCGGTTATTACTGGGTGAACGCCACCATCGTGCCTTACCGGGACGCATGGGGCAAGGTCAGCCGCTATGTCGCTTTCTACACCGATATCACTGATGCTGTGTCGCACTCTGAAAAATTCGAGCATGAGAGAAGACTGCGGGAGGATCTTGCCCGCATCAATCAAGAATTGGTGTCAGATGCCAATACCGACGCATTGACTGGAGTTGCCAACCGTCGAGCCTTTGCAGCCTTTGCCGATCAACTTCTGAAAACCTCATCCGAACTGACCTATCCGGTGTCTGTCATGATGCTGGACTTGGATCATTTCAAGCGTGTGAACGATGACTTTGGGCATCAAGCCGGTGACGAGGTGCTTCAGGAGTTGACCAGGCGGTGGCAGTCACAAATACGCTCTTCCGACTTGCTTGCAAGGCTGGGGGGAGAGGAGTTTTGCGTGTTGTTGCACAATGCCACCAGCGCGCAGGCCAAAATCGTTGCCAATAAGTTGTTGAACATTACTGCTGCCCAGCCGGTTCGGTGTCACGATGCCAAGGGGCAGGTGGTGGATATTCCAATGACGGTCAGTATCGGCTTGGTTGCAACGGATATTGTCAAAGGCCTGTTGATGGATGACTTGCTGAGAGTGGCAGACGCAGCGCTTTACGAGGCCAAACATGCAGGCAGAAATCGTGTCGTGGCCAGACGCTTGAGTTGAGGTGGGCTAAACCTGCTTGTTTCGACGACTTGGACTTTGAGATTGTTTCAACAAATTGTATTGACGACAGTTTTTTTTTCGTCTAATTTCTACTCGTGAGTAGAAAAATTTACTTTTAGGTTTGTCATTTTTCGACGAACCCATTCGTTTTGTGGAGGAAGCGTGGCCAAGCACGCATACAACAAACCAGAGTTGCTTGCTCTTTACCGGAAAATGGTCACGATCCGCCTGGTTGAGCTTCGCCTGGGTCGACTGTTTGCAGATGGTGAGGTCCCTGGATTCATTCATCTCAGCATTGGACAGGAAGCGGTAGCCACTGCCGTAGGGCTTTTATTGGACAACATGGATACGGTTGCCTCCACCCACCGCGGGCATGGTCATGCACTGGCCAAAGGAGTGGGGTTGGATGATTTTTTCTACGAGCTGATGGCCAAAGAGGAGGGTATCTGCAAGGGCCGTGGAGGTTCCATGCACGTCGCTAACCTCTCGATTGGGATGCTCGGTGCCAACGCGATTGTTGGTGCGAGCACGCCCATTGCCATGGGTAGTGCCATGGCACATCAAATCCGCAAGACAGGCGGTGTCGCCGTCGCGTTTTTTGGCGATGGTGCGATGGCAGAGGGCGTGCTGCATGAGTCGCTCAACATGGCTTCATTGTGGAAGCTCCCATTGCTTTTCGTCTGTGAAAACAATGGTTGGGCTGAGTTTTCGCCAACCCACAAACAATTTGTTGCCAAGCTTGCCGACCTGTCGGCTGCTTTCAATATTCCCTATGCCAAGGTCAATGGCAACGATGTGTTGGCCGTGTCCGATGCTGCTCGTCTGGCATTGACAGATATTCGGTCTGGCAAGGGACCCTATGTACTCGAGTGCACCACTCACCGCTGGCGGGGGCATTATGAAGGCGATCCACAGAAATATCGCCCAACACACGAACTGGAGCAACTGGGTGATCATGACCCAGTCAAGTTTTTTGAGGATGTGATGCGAAAAAAAGGCGTCTCAGACGAGGAGATGGAATCGGTTCGTGTTGAATTGGAGTCTGCAATCGAGCTGTCAGTAGAGCGAGCCCGGGCAGGAACTTCACCTGACTGGCATTCAGCTCAATCAGATGTCTACACCGCAGCAGAAGGGGGACAACATGTCTGAGCTTCGCTTTGCACAAGCCATCAATCGTGCGCTCTCCGAGTCCATGACAGAGGATGACACTGTCATGCTGATGGGGGAGGACATTGCGGAGGCTGGTGGTCCATTTGGCGTGACGCGTGGTTTGCTGGCCAAATTTGGAGCGGATCGCGTGCGTGATACTCCGATATCGGAGATGGCAATGTCCAATGCTGCCGTTGGTGCTGCTCTCTCGGGTGTGAAGCCCGTTCTGGAAATCATGTTCATGGACTTCATGACTTTTGCCATGGATGCCCTGGTCAACCAAGCAGCGAAGGCTCGTTTCATGTTTGGTGGGCAATCTTCCGTTCCAATGGTCGTTCGCACCCCTCACGGTGGCGGAATCTCTGCCGGACCGCAGCATTCGCAGTGCCTGGAGGCCTGGTTTGCTCACGTGCCTGGCTTGAAGGTGGTGTGTCCTTCCAATCCAGCAGATGCCTATGGCCTGCTAAAGGCTGCTATCGCGGATCCCGATCCTGTTGTCTTTGTTGAAAACAAATCCTTGTACGCCCTTAAGGGCGAAGTGCCTGAAACGCCATTCCGTATTCCGATTGGGCAGGCTTCCGTTGTCAGACAAGGACAGGACGTCACGGTCGTCACCTACGGAGGCATGGTCAGCCGTGCGCTTCAGGCTGCCGAGATGCTTGCTAAAGAGGGGGTTTTCATTGAGGTGATTGATCTCAGAAGCATTCAGCCTTGGGACGAAGCCACGGTGCTGGCCTCTTTGTCCAAGACGCATCGTTTGCTGATTGCACACGAGGCTGTCGAGGCCTTTGGTGTCGGGGCGGAGATCGCAGCCAGGATGTCCGATGTGGGATTCGACGAGCTGGACGCACCTATCATGCGCGTGGCGGCTCCGTTTGTGCCAGTCCCTTTTGCCCCCGGCCTGGAAAAGCAATATCAGCCGAGCGCAGACAAGATTGTGGAAGCCGTTCATCGGTTGATGTCCTGAAGCACTGAATTTCGAGCATTTCAAATAGGAGACGTAGGATGAGTGAGCCACTCGTGTTGACAGAGGTACGCGGAAACATTGGGCTGATGACCGTCAATCGGCCTCAGGTTCATAATGCACTGAATACACCCACCGCGCTGGCGATGGAAACGGCACTGACCGAGCTGGAGCAGGATGCGCGCGTTAAGGTCATTGTGATCACAGGTGCCGGTGAAAAGGCTTTCATAGCGGGAGGAGACCTCTCTGAAATGAACAATCGCCAGGGATTGGCACATTACGAAGAGTTCGCCGAAGATATCCATCGAGTGTTTCGGCGGTTTGAAACAAGTGACAAGCCCACGATTTCAGCGGTCAATGGCTGGGCGCTCGGTGGTGGAACGGAGTTTCTCTTGTCTACTGATATCCGCGTGCTGGCAGACCATGCTGTATTGGCTTTGCCAGAGATCACCCTTGGCCTGTTTCCTGGGGCCGGTGGTACGCAGCGCATGATTCGTCAGGTTCCATTGTGCATGGCTCGTGAGCTCATGTTCACCGGCGACCGCATCAAGGCAGAGGAGGCCGTTCGTATCGGATTGGCTAATAAAGTGGTCCCAAGGGAGAAGTTGCTTGAGGAAACATTTGCCATTGCAGAAAAGATCGCGCAGAAGTCTCCACTTGTGATCAAGCTGCTCAAGCGCACCATACGCGATGGTGCGGAGATGCCGCTCTCTGCCGCGTTAGCGCATGAGCAGGCCATGATCGGACTGGTGTTTGACACGCGCGATTCGCATGAGGGCATGGGGGCATTCCTTGAAAAGCGTCCCGCCCAATTCAATGGGACCTGAGTGCATGAGCACACGCAACGATATTCTGATGCCCAAGCTTGGTCTGACGATGACTGAGGGCATGATTGCTGATTGGTCAGTGCGTCCTGGTGATCTTGTTCAGCCTGGGCAGGTCATGTTTGTGGTGGAAACTGAAAAGGTGGCTACCGAGATACCTGCTCCATCTTCAGGCGAAATCCTGGAGATTTTGGTTCAACAAGGGGAGACAGTCCCTGTTGGCACAGTGGTTGCCAGGTGGACTGGTTCTGGACAGTCTGCTGCAGAGGCTGAGTCTGATGCTGTTTCTGCGATCCCCAGCCAGAGCGGTAGCGAACATGAGCACCAAGTTGCCCGCACCATATCTGAATCCCGTGCATCTCGAGCGACACCACTGAAAGATCAACAGACATCCCCTGGTGGACGAATTCCTTCGAGTCCTTATGCTAGACGCTTGGCACTAGAGCACGGGATTGCGCTTGAGCAGGTCAAAGGTTCCGGTCCTCGCGGCAGGATCAAGGCACAGGATGTGCGTGAGGCAATCGACAATCGCACGTCACATCCGGTTTCTCATTCTTTGCAAGCCTCTGACCCTCCTGTCAGACAAAGCATGCCATCCAGTGGGCAACCCATAGCCACCACCGGTATCGTCGCCGCCATGGCCAAGCGGATGGTTCAGGCCAAGCAGCAAGTGCCTCACTTTTATCTATCAACAGAGGCCGAGGTCACAGCATTATTGGAGCTGAGGGAAACGCTCAATTCTCAGCCTGGCTTTTCCAAGCTCACAGTCAATCACTTTTTGATTGCAGCAGTTGCACGGGCTCTGGAGGATTGTCCGTTCCAGAACCGAATCTGGTTCGATGATCAGATTTTGCAGTTCGATGGGGTGGATGTTGGGGTGGCGGTCTCAACGGATCGTGGCTTGATGGCCCCTGTCCTGCATGGACTGCAGGGATCCTCTCTTGAAATGATTGCCCAGCGTGCCAATGAACTGGTAGGCCGTGTGAGGGCTGGACAGGCCAGGCGGGAGGAGATGTCCGGTGGTGCCATCACCATTTCCAATGCGGGGATGATGAATGTCACATACATGACCCCGATCATCAACTCTCCTCAGTCTGCCATTTTGGGGGTGGGAAGTGTGCGCGAGGTCTTCAGACCAGGCGCCAGTGGCCAGCCTGTCATCCGTCGCGAGATGGGATTGGTGTTGGCGTGTGATCACCGCCTGCATGATGGCTCCAGCGGACTGAAGTTTTTGAACGTGGTCGTGAGTTACCTGCAAAATCCAGTGTGGCTTCTGCGATCTCTTTGACATGTCAACCACAGCGTTGACCAATAGATGACATGGATGGAAGCCTTGATCAATTCACAGGTTTCCTCTTGATAAGAAATATTCTTGCGAGGATGAGATGGATTTTCAACTGACCGACGAGCAAAAAATGATTGTTGAAACGGCCACCAAGGTAGGCCGTGAATTCGGTTTGGAGTATTGGGCCAAGCAGGATGAGGCCAAAGCGTTTCCGCGCGAATGTTGGCAAGCTATCTGTGATGCTGGATTGGCGGGGGCTGCACTGCCGGAGGCTTATGGTGGTGCAGGTCTGGGCATGACTGAAGTTGCCTTGATCGTCGAGGCGCTCTCAGCCGGTGGTGCAGGTGCCACGCTTGGACAGCTGTTCATGATTAATCCCATTTTCGGTGGCGTGTCGGTGTCCATGTTTGGCAGTGATGCCATGAAACAGGAGCTGCTGCCTGCTTTAATTGCTGGGAAAATCAATTTCTGTATGGCGTTGACCGAGCCGGATGCTGGCACGAATACCTTGGGCCTTAAAACCTTCGCTCGTGAGGACGGTGATGGTTGGCGGATCAATGGCCGCAAAATCTGGATCACGGCAGCTGACACGGCAGAAAAAATGCTTGTCATTGCCCGCACCCAAAAAGCAGACGAGGTCGCCAAGCCGACCCAAGGCATTTCCATGTTCATGATTGACAGCAAGCGTGCGGGAGTCACCAGCACACCGATTGACAAAGTGGGCACGCGGACCTTGTCCTCCTGCTCGGTCTTTTTCGATGATGTCCGTGTGGAAAAGCATGAGCTGGTGGGAACACTTCATAATGGTTTCCGTGAGCTGCTCGAGGTGTTGAATACCGAGCGCATCGTCACGACCGCTTGCATGGTGGGGGCCGGCAAGCTCGCCATGGATTTGGGGCTGAAGTATGCCGCAGATCGCAAGGTGTTTGGCAACCGTTCCATCGCATCCTACCAGGCCTTGCAGTTCCCGCTTGCTCAAGCACACGCAGAGCTCGAGTGCGCGAGACTCATGAACCTCAAGTCTGCTTGGCTTTGCGATAAAGGACTGCCATACGGTTCTGAGGCGAACGTTGCCAAGCTCATTGGATGTCAAGCTGCCACACACGCCATTGAACGCGCCATGCAAACCATGGGTGGCATGGGCTACTCCAAGGAGTACTTTATCGAACGTCTCTGGCGAGATGCACGCCTGTTCAAGTTTGCTCCTGTATCCGAGGAAATGGTGCTGAATTACATCGCCATTCATGATCTGGGCATGCCAAAGTCATATTGATCTGACAGGTTCACGAGGAGACAGACAAGATGATGAACCTTTGCGCTGGCCTGGCATTTCATGCGCGTCGCACGCCTGACAAGCATGCCATCGTCTATGAGGGCCAACCAATCAGCTTTTCAGGTTTGCACGAGCGTGTCATGACCATGGCAGCCAAGCTCCGCGCTATGAGCATCGGTGAGGGCGATGTGGTGGCGCTATTCATGAAAAACAGCCCAGCCTACATCGAGATTTCCTTTGCAGCCAGCGCGATTGGTGCGATCTTTTTACCGATCAACTTCAGGCTGGCTGCGCCAGAGGCAGAGTTCATCCTGCGAGATTCGGGTGCCAAACTGTTATTTGTGGATGATGAGTTTCCAGGGGTAGTGGCACTTTCCATCGATAAAGTGGTGATGAATGCCTCGACACAGGCAGACACAAGACAAATCGCCTTGCCCGCTGGACTCACAGAGAGCTTTCCAGTCGAGATCTGTGTCAAAAAACCAGATGATCTAGTTCGACTGATGTATACCTCTGGTACAACGTCCCGACCCAAGGGGGTGATGCACACGTATTCCAATCTATATTGGAAATCGGTTGACCACATCATTGCACTGGGTCTGTCTGCTAACGACGTCTTGCTGGTTGTTGGTCCTCTCTATCATGTTGGTGCTTATGACCTGCCAGGTGTGGCTGTTCTGGAAATGGGTGGAACATGGGTGATTCAGCGTGAGTTTGAGCCTGAAATGGTCTTGAGAGCGATTGACGAACATCAGATCACCTGCAGCTGGATGGCGCCTGTGATGGTCAGCCGGATTTTGTCCATTCCAGATGTGGATAAGCGTTTTAACCTCTCGTCCTTCAAGTGGGTGATCGCAGGGGGTGAAAAAACGCCAGAAACCAGGATTCGTGATTTTTCCCGTGTGTTCAAGCACGGTCGGTTCATTGATGCCTTTGGCATGACAGAGACTTGCAGTGCCGACACCATGATGGAACCTGGCATGGAGATCCGGAAAATCGGTTCCACTGGTCGTGCGTTGGCACACGTCGAAATCAAGATTATGGATGGTGAGGGCAGGGAGCTGCCACCCAATACCAACGGTGAGATTTGCATCCGAGGTCCCAAGGTCACCAAGGGATACTGGAATGCTCCAGACAAGACTGCCGAAAGCTTTTGGGGTGACTGGCTGCGAAGCGGAGATATCGGCTATCTCGACGAGGATGGTTTTTTATATCTCACCGATCGTGCCAAGGACATGATCTTGACTGGTGCCGAAAACGTTGCTTCCAGTGAGGTTGAGGCAGTCATTTATAAAATGCCGCAGGTCGCTGAGGTGGCTGTGATTGGTCTGCCGGATGACAAGTGGGGTGAGCGTGTTGTCGCAGTTGTGGTGCCCAACCCTGGCCAGTCCTTGACCCTTCAGGATGTTGAGTCACACTGTCGGCAGCACTTGGCGGGATTTAAAGTGCCAAGAGATATCCGTGTGAAAGAGTCCTTGCCCAGAAATCCGTCTGGCAAAGTGCTCAAGCGTGTGCTCAGAGACGAGTACAAAAACTGACATCGATCATCTGCGAGATCTTTTCCTCCCATCTCCATCCTGACCAATATCGCTATGGCTACCTGGAAAAACGCGGTCCCTAATCGCCATCGGCTCCATCAGCTCAAGCGTGAAGCGTTGCTCAGGGAGGCGGTTTCAGCCTTTAATCAAAAGGGATTTCACGCCACCACGTTGGATGACATTGCAACGACCTTGGGCGTGACCAAGGCTGCGCTTTATTATTATTTTCCCAACAAGCATGCTTTGCTGTTTGAGTGCTTCAGTGAGGCGCTTCGTGTTGCATTTTTGGCACTGCATCGTGCCCGTGACAACGGTAAGACAGGACTGGAAAAGCTGCAGCTCACGATTGAGGCGTATTTGACGGTGGCACTCGGAGAGCTCAGCCAGTGCGTGATCCTGACAGAGGAGCACGCACTGTTGCCAGAGCATCGGGAAGTGATTTTCAAGCAACGCGATGAATTTGAGGGTGCCTTGCGCGACTTTGTACGGGAGGGCATGGAGGATGGCAGCATCATTCCTTGCGACCCCAGGCTAGCCATCTTTTCTATTTATGGAGCTGTGAACTGGGTGCCAAAGTGGTTCTCTCACAAAGGAAAGTGGCGAGCCGATCAATTGGCCCGTGCCATGTCTGAGCTATTGTGCCGTTCCATTTCTCGAAACCCCAGCCCTGCCTTGTCAACTGATGTTTCCACCCTGATGGTGGACATTCAGTCAGGCAAGATGGTTGCCACGACTGGCGCATGATCAGATGGCTGTTCGTTCTTTCGGGGAGCGATGTCAATGATGCATGCTTTGCAATGAACAGTCAGCGGAGATGAGAGCAAAACATGATCGATTCGCAGGCCGGCATTGCGCTTGAAACCGTTCATGCGGTAGTCCCACCAACTGAATGTCTTGGGTGGCTGTTCAAACAGTCTAAACGCATCTTTGAAACCCAAGTCCAACAGTGATTGCAACGCTGCACGCTCAGCATCCGAAACCAATACTTGCCCAACCCACTTTTCAGGGTTGTGTACATCCTCGTCCGCAGGAGCAATGTTGTAATCACCCAAAACGGCCAGGTTGGGATGTGCTATCAGCTCTGCATGAAGATATTGCTTGAATGCATCAAACCACTTGAGCTTGTAATCGTACTTATCGCTGCCGACAGCCTGACCGTTGGGGCAATAGGCGCTGATAATACGAATATGGCTGCCGTTAAAGGGCAGGGTAGCTGCAATCACTCGTTGCTGGTGATCCTCAAACCCAGGGATATTCACGCTGACTGCAGTTGCCATCTCACGAGAAAGGATAGCTACCCCGTTGTAAGTTTTCTGTCCGGCCCACACGGCGTGATAACCCGCCTGTTGAATCGTATCGATGGGAAATTTGTCCTGCTCAAGCTTGAGCTCCTGAAGGCAGAGTGCATCAACTGGGTTGGCAGCTAGCCAATCCAGCACTTGAGGCAGACGAACTTTGAGGGAGTTGACATTCCAGGTGGCGAGTTTCATGTTGCCAATGATAATTCACTCTTGCTTGGATCGGTTTTGACACGGATGGTATCAGAATAAATTCTGTTGATTCGCATCACACCAGTCAGCAATGCATAGGACACGGTTCCCGCATGTTTTGCAATGAGATTGACATCCAGGCTCTTTCCCCAGAGTTCTACCTCACTGCCGAAACCGGTATCTGGAAGGTCCGTCAGGTCCACCATGAGCATGTCCATGCAAACCCTGCCAATCAGTTGGGTAGGCTGCTTGTCAACGAGCACCGGGGTCCCGGATGGTGCATGCCTGGGATAGCCATCCCCGTAGCCGATTGCCACGACGCCTAAGCGTGTTGGCCGGTGGGTGACAAAGCTTGCGCCATAGCCAATCGGTTCACCTGCAGGCAGGCTTCTGACTGCCATGACCTTGCTTTTCAGTGTCATGACGGGGCAGAGCGATGGAGGCACGGGACTGTTGTCATGGCATGGAATGTTTGAGTAAGGTGTTGCGACCGGGATGCTCCAATTCGATGCCAGCATCCCGTTGCCAGGCTCCACGCCATAGATGATCAGTCCTGCCCGCCCCCAGTCCTTTCTGGCCTCTGACCAAACGGACAGGCCTGCAGAGTTGCATAGGCTGCTCGATGCAGCAATGTCTTTGGTTGCCAGGTCAAAACATCGAATCTGCTCTTGGGTGAAGGATGCGTCGCACTCATCCGCACGGCTGAAGTGCGTCATCAAGGTGATGACTCCAACGAGTGGGTTGGATCTGAGCTGCTGATAGGTTTCCATCACTTCATCTGGGTGAAAACCCAAACGATGCATGCCAGTATCGACCTTGAGCCACACATCGATACGCTGTTGTTTGCTGCTTTTTCTCTGTTCGAGCTGAAGGTGTCTCAATAGCTTGATCTGCTCTGAATGGTGAACAACGACTGACAAATGGCGCATTGATACCTCTCTCATCTCCCGTTCATCGAAGACCCCCTCCAATAACACAATCGGCTTGTGGATGCCATGTTCACGCAACTCGATAGCCTCATCCATGAATGCAACTGCATAGCCATCCGCGATGTCCTGTATCGCTTGGGCGCAGGGCACTGCACCGTGACCATATGCGTTTGCCTTCATGACTGCCAGCGTCTTTTTTCCGTGCGTTCGTTTGGCCCATTGATAGTTCTTTCTGAGCGCATCCAGGTCAATCAAGGCAGAGGTCGGGCGAGTCAAGATGTGACCCCTTCGGAGGCAGATTTGGTTTGCCATGATGAGGACTTGGCATACTTGGCGTATCGAGAGACATCCAATCCATCCACATCGATTTCAGGCATCTTGTTCAGTACCAAGTCGGACATCAACTTGCCTGAGCCACATGCCATCGTCCAGCCAAGTGTGCCATGACCGGTGTTGAGAAACAGGTTGTCAAGCCTGGTGCCCCCCACAATTGGCGTGCTGTCTGGCGTCATGGGTCTCAGCCCGGTCCAAAATACAGCACGTTTCAGATCTCCGCCTGGGAAAAGGTCTGACACCACCATCTCCAGCGTGGCACGACGATCGGGGTTCAGCGATAGGTCAAATCCGGAGAGCTCGGCCATGCCGCCCACACGGATACGCTGATCAAATCGTGTGACGGCGATTTTGTAAGTCTCATCCAGCACCGTGGAGACTGGAGCACGTGAAGCATCGAGCAGCGGAATGGTTAACGAGTAACCCTTGACCGGATAGACAGGCAGTGCAATCCCTGCAGGCAACAATAGTTGGCGCGAGTCACTGGCAAGCGCCACCACATAACGATCGGCTGTCAAGCGTTCATTGCCGCAATGAATCGCCGTCACACGATCACCTTGAGTTTCGATTCGATCGACTGATTGGTTGAACTGAAAACGAACCCCCCCGTGGCATGCCAGATCTGCCAGCCTCCTGGTAAATAGATGGCAGTCACCCGTTTCATCATTGGGAAGTCTCAGTCCCCCGACAAGTGATGCCTGGCTGTAAGCCAGCGCAGGTTCTGCCCTAATCAGCTCGTTTGCTTGCAGTAACTCATACGGGACACCGCATTCCTCCAGGACTTGGGTATCCCGCATGGTGCTGTCGATTTGTTGCTGAGTCCGAAACAGCTGAAGCGTACCTCCTGTGCGTTGCTCATACTGAAGGCCCGTGTGCTCTCTGAGCGCTTTCAGGCATTCTCGGCTGTATTCCGCCAGTCGCATCATGCGTGCCTTGTTGATAGCGTAACGGTGGCTGTTGCACTCCCCAAGCATCCTGAACATCCAGCGCCACTGCCACAGTGACCCATCTGGCTTGATCGACAAAGGTGCATGTTTTTCCAGCATCCACTTCATGGCCTTAAATGGAATGCCCGGGGCTGCCCACGGTGTGGAGTAACCTGGAGAAATCTGGCCTGCATTGGCAAAGCTGGTCTCTTGAGCGGGGTCAGGCTGCCGATCAATGACGGTGACGTCTGCACCTGACTTGGCGAGGTAATAGGCTGTCGTGGTGCCAATGACACCTGCACCCATGACGATGACTTTCACACGGTTTCTCCTGAGTAGTGAATGTGGAAAGTCTAATCGTGGTTACGCAGTGTTTTTTCCCATAATTTCTCATATAAAAGTGATTTTTGACTTTTTATGTTGCTGTAATGATGCATTGGCAGAAAAAATTCGGGTTATTTTGTTTCAATCCATGAAAACCCTGAAAATAGTTTGACTTACGTCATCCACCCTCATAAACTGATTGGGCAAGATTCTCAAGCGACGCGGTTTTTGTCCATGATCTGTCGCCCTTAGTGGTAATCAGTTAGTGCTATCCCTTCCTTGATCGTCTGGCATATTGAGCATTTGCTCATTTTTTTAATTTTTATCAAGGAAGTTCAAATGGCAACTGGTGTCGTTAAGTGGTTCAACGCTGAAAAAGGTTATGGCTTTATCGTTCCCGATGGTGGTGGCAAGGATTTGTTTGCTCACTACTCCGAGATTCGCTCCAACGGTTTCAAAACGCTCGAAGAAAACCAAAAGGTGAGCTTTGAGATCGGTCAGGGCGCCAAAGGCCCCAGCGCAACCAACATCCAGGTTCTTTAATCCCTGTAGGTTGCGGATCACGCAAGTGATTCCGTGCAAGCCAAGACAGCCCCGCAAGTTCATTGCGGGGCTTTTTTATTGTCTGAATGGATTGCCAGTCTGTTACCAGCTGACTGAAATTCAGCGGTTATGATCAAGGCATTAGTTGGTTAACAGAGATTCCTGCCGAATCATTTGAAATCACCTAACTCTTGACTTGATTGGAATATGTTCCCATCCAGGACTTGTTTTCTGGTCGAATTCACAGCATCACCATTCTGCTTATGAACCCTCATTCTGCTACTCCTCACGCTGACTCGGCAATCAACGTATTGCTTGAGCGTCGATCCCTCAAGGCACTTGTCTCTCCCGGCCCCTCTCCTGAGCAGTTGAAAACCATCCTCAAGGCAGCCACGCATGCACCTGATCACAATGCGTTGAGGGTATGGCGGTTTGTCTTGATCGATCAGAGCCACATGCCTGCATTTACAGAACTTGCCATGGGCGCCATGAAAGCAAGCAAAAAAGGCATTGATCCCGATAAGGAAAAGCGAAACCGCGAGTGGTTGTCACGAGTTCCGCTCTTGATTGGCCTGGCCTACAAGATTCATCATGACAATCCCAAGGTTCCGGAGATTGAGCAAACGCTGTCAATGGGTGCAGCTGTTATGAATATGCAAAATATCATTCACTTGATGGGATATGCGTCGTTTTGGAGCACGGGTCTTGGTAGCCACGGAGAAGATGTTCCGGCAGCGCTTGGATTTGACACACTGGACTATCGATTTGTTGGATTTCTGGCGGTTGGCACGGCAGCTGGAACGCCTGGGCAGGTGGATCGACCAGATCCCATGTCTTTGGCACATGTCTGGCATCCCCATTAAGGGGCTGCTCGACTTATACTCGCCTCAACCTCAATGCATTGCCCACCACAAACACGCTCGAAAAGGCCATCGCGCCAGCTGCGAACATGGGTGAGAGCAGCCAGCCTGTGAGGGGATAGAACGCACCAGCAGCGATCGGCACCAGTGCCGTGTTGTAGGCAAATGCCCAAAACAGGTTCTGCTGAATGTTTTGCATCGTGGATTTGGAAATCCTCACTGCGTTGGACACGCCCATCAAGTCATCCGACATGAGTACCACGGCAGCAGACTCGATGGCTACGTCCGTGCCGGTTCCAATCGCAATTCCCACATCAGCTGTTGCCAGGGCAGGGGCATCATTGATCCCATCCCCCACAAAGGCAACAGCACGTTGATCTTGTTTCAGTGTCTTCAGGACATCGACTTTTCCTGATGGCAGCACCTCGGCATGAAATGCATCCATGCCGAGTGTCTTGGCAACGGCGCTGGCAGTGCGCTGATGATCACCCGTAATCATGACAGTTTTCAGGCCAAGAGACTTGAGCGTCATGATTGCCTGCCGTGCACTTGGCTTGATGGGATCGGCAACCGCGATGATGGCAACGAGCCGACCGTCGATTGCGACAAAGATGGGCGTCTTGGCCTCATCGGCCCAAGTGGCTGCCTGATCGGCGTGTGCACGCGTGTCGATCTGTTGTTCGTTCATCAGCTTGTAAGAGCCTGCGATGAGGGATTGGCCATTGACCATAGACGTGATTCCCAGCCCATTGATCGCCTCAAACGCTTCGACTTCAAAGGCGGGCCAGTGTGCTGTTTCGCTTGCATCGACGATTGCTCGGGCAATTGGATGCTCGGAGCGACGTTGGGCACTGGCAAGCATACCAAGCAGCACATCCTTCCCGGCGTCCCAGGATCCCTCCACTATGTTGACATCTGTCAGTGTGGGTTTTCCCAGCGTGAGTGTCCCGGTTTTGTCAAAGGCGATGGTGTGAATATCTCTTAGCCGCTGAAGTGAGTCACCTTGGCGAAACAGCACGCCGCGCTCGGCTGCTCTTCCTGTTGCCACCATGATAGAGGTTGGGGTAGCCAGTCCCATCGCGCAAGGACAAGCGATGATCAGAACAGCGACCGCATTGACGAGTGCAAAATTCAAGGCAGGATCTGGTCCAAGCCAAAGCCAGGCTAAAAAGGTCAAACAGGCGATTCCAAGAATCACAGGTACGAACCACGCTGTGATCTGGTCAACCAGGTTCTGGATGGGTAACTTGGTGCCTTGAGCATGCTCCACCATCCGGATGATTTGAGCGAGTGCTGTCTCGGAACCGGTA
>Ga0255184_1000246_pt1 | contig 18201 bp, 20 predicted proteins | sample Miss_Cont_RepA_0_FD_189954 | JGI IMG/M metagenome (GOLD analysis project Ga0255184, IMG submission 189954) | Freshwater microbial communities from Mississippi River, Louisiana, United States - Miss_Cont_RepA_0h | ecosystem: Environmental > Aquatic > Freshwater > River | place: USA: Louisiana...
GTCATCAATTTGCGGACTGAGTTGCAAAGGTTTGCTGACAGGCTCATCTTTGCGTTCTCCGTCGCTGTAAATTCTAACAGGCTGAATATCCATTTTTGGTGCAAAAAAAAATATGCGTGATCGTTAATTGATCGGATTCTTTGACATGTAATTTTCTAAGGTCATGACGGATGGCACCAATTTGTAATTTAAATATGGCGTGGATCCCAACTTTTCGGTCAAATGATTTTTGAGGCGCGGAATGTTGAGTTTTTTGTCAACGCCCTTGGTACGAACGTAAAATAAAATGTGCGCGTGATATTTGCCCGATGGGGAAATTTCATAAACATATTTTAAACTGTTTTCGATCACGCGATCTTTCTTCAACAAAACTTCTTCAGGATCGTTTGCGCTGTATCCGAACTTCTCGCCAAGTTTGCTGGTCTTCCAGTCAAAAAATTTATAAAACGATGGCAAGATTTCGGAGATGACGGTTTCAACTTTTTGTTTATAAGCGTTGAAATCACTTTCGGATTTGTCGTGCACATAATAGTTGAACGCCACGGTGATAAAAAATGAACTAACTTTATTCGCACAAGTTAGCGCCTGTTTTCTTTGCTTCGGTTCTTCTGCAACGCGTTGTTCAGGCGCAAGTTTTATATCTTGTTTTTCTATTGGTATCTCCATGATTTGATCCTGCGCGGAAATATGGGCAAAAAAAAATAGGAGGGAAATTTAGCCCTTAATTTTTTTGCGAATTTCTGACAGGTTGTCGGTTCCGTAATGCAAATTCGCGAACTTGGTGAATTTGAAATAACTCGTGCCCAACGCCGCGCACACATCTTTTTTTTTCGCGTTGTTGACGACCGCGTTGTTGAATTCATCGATACTTTCAACGTCCCTGGTTTTTTTGACAGAATACAGCGGCCAAAACTTTTTATTTTTATGTTCGACGCTGGTGCCGCTTTTTCTTGCTTCAATTAGTGTGTCCAATTCATCATCTGAAACGAGATAAACGCCTTTCAAATATTTCATTTTCTCGGCGGCGGAAATTCTGAAAAAAAAAAATATACGATCGCCGGTTGAGTGAAATCAAAAACGGCTTGGCGGCGATAAGTTGTGGGGTAGGCTCGGGAATGTTCAAATTTGCGGTTGCGTCAACGGCGGCTGGCGACGGCGGATATTGCACCGTTCCCCGAATACACGCCGGGCCAAACCTGATGGGCAGTTGGCGTTGGCACAACCGCTGGCTGCACAGGGGTTCACAGCGCACGGCACCGGCTGACGGACGAAGGGTTTTGACGCTGTCCAGGGCGAAAAAACCCATTATTCGCTCTCCCATCCCAGGTACGATTTGGCACGGTCTGCACACGACGGTTGGCCCATCTACGGAAAAAATGAGGGTTCCGCAAGATCACATGTGCGTTCTTGGCCTATATATATAACAAGTTTGAACCCTCCCTACAACGCGTTTTTGAGTTATCTGCGGCTGGTGGGGCCGGTCAAATCCGACCAAGGTTGGCGAGGTTGCGTAAGGGTCTGTCCGCGGCCGTTGAGTCGTTCACCGCATACAGAGGGGCCCAAACCGAACCTATAATTATTAATTATTTTTTATTTATATATTTTCGCTAAAGAAATGTATTGTCAAAATTTGCCAACAACGAAACGTTTGTCGATGAAAGAGAAGTTGCAAGCGGTTGAACCAACAACCATGTGCGAAAGGTTCGGAAAAACCTTCGGATTAAATCTCCGCAAATTCCGCCCACAGTATTGGGCCCAATGTGGTTTGAAATTGGAAGATTCATCCACCGCAAAACGTAGTGTGGACAAGAACGTAAAAAGTTCTGCGCTCAGTTCGTATATCGCGCAGGTTCTTGAAATTACCCACAAAGAATTGAAAGAACAGTATCCAAGATGCAAAAAAAATCTTGGCGAGCTACACGAATGGTTTTTAAGCAAAACCGTCGGATTTGTCAGGGAAGATGGGGTCGGCGTAACTCGTGCACCGTTCTTCGCGAAGAGGATCTCACGCGGCAGAAAAGTTACCGCGCCATATAAAACGAAGACCGCTGAAGAAAAAAAATTGCAACCAAAAAAAGCACCAAAACCTAAACGCGATATTTACGGTGACGCCACATCCAAAAAATCCAAATCGACTAAAACTACCACCGTAGTCGAAAAAGTAGAAATAGCCCTACCAACTTTTTTTAACCAACCTGTCACCGAAACTGTTGCGGTTGTTGAAGAAAAAACTGTTGCGGTTGTTGAAGAAAAAATTGTTGCGGTTGTTGAAGAAAAAATTGTTGCGCCTGTCGAAGAAGAATTTGAGGATTTTTGTTTCGATGCGCCTAAATTTACAATTTGCAATTATTCGATAACAGACACCAGCAGCTACGCTAATGTACGATTCGCAATGCCTGAAAAATTTAAGGCTTGGACTGCGTTGAAATTTGTCACATTCGCTGACACTGAAATTGCAGAACGTGAATCCGCAAAAATCGTCACCGTCGCAAAACCAGCTTCAGAACCAATATGCGGCGAAATTACCAGAACCATTACACCAGAACCATTTTTTGCCAAAATCGTGAAAAATGACCGTATGCAAAAAATCATCGTAAGGATCGCAGAAATTTTATCTGCGCGCAAATCGCAAAAAATTGTTGAACCAATTCACACTGAAATTGTCGAGCCAACATCGGAGCCAAAATCCGATGAAGCAAAAATTATCGACGATGTGTTGGCCCAATTCCCTAAGAAAAAATTTGCAACAAGAACCGTCGAAACTTCACGCCCACTATCAACAAAAAATTTATTGGCGCCAGACCAATCAACCGTGAGCATAATGGAAACAATCGCCGAACACAAAGTGTCAGACGAAGCATTAGAATTTTTGGAAAAAAAAATATGCGAGCTTCGTGTGGCTGAAGATTTTAAAATCGTTGCAGCAGAAATTTTAAATATTCCGTTCGTAAGAGAATCTACGCTCGTTTACGGTTACATGGGAATTGAATCAAAATATTGCTACGAAATCCCTACAAATAATTTTACGCGCAGAACCGAAGAAAAATCCATATCAGAATTTGGCGGCATGACACAGACCATCGAATACTTCGATTTTAAATTGGCCGTTGGCGCAAAAGAATTTTACGCTTCAACCACCGCGATGCCACAGGGGAAATATATTGGCGCTGAAAACATGGTCGTCAGCAAATTCGCTGGCCACGACAACCTTGAGCTTTTTTTGCAACATAAATTAATTCTTGGCGAACTCACTGGCGTCGAACATTTGGAAACTTTTTTAACCGCAGCAAAATTACGTAACAACGGCGATGAAAGAAAATTATTGAAGAAGGCGCTTAACCGCAGAATTTGGGAGACAAAAGTTGATAACACTTTGGAAGAAATTTTTCGCCCTGGTGCAATGAAAATTTCCCCAATCGCAATCGAGCTACAAGAGGGGAAAGATTTGGCCGCAACCGATGAAACAAAACATCCGCTCACCAGCAGCGATGAATACAGCGAATTTACAAGGTACGCAGAAATTACAAATTTTCGTGAAGCTGTTGCATACATGCAAATTGAAAAAAACGGTAAGCCAGTTATCAGATATCGCCAGTACAGAAATAAATCATCCAAAAACATCGCAGAATTGTTGAGGGCTAACGTCGCAAAAAATATGGGGACATATTGCGAATTGATTGAAGACGACTGTAGATTTTTTTGCGATATCGATGACCAAAAAAACACGATTAAAAATTTTCGCGAAGTTATCGAAGAATTTGCGGCATCGTTCGAAATGTGTTTCAAGCAATATATGGGCTTCGGCGCGGAGGAAGAAATTGACGTACGTAAACGTGTAATGTTTCCATCGCCATGGAAATATAATTCGGCTCACATCGTTTTTATTATTGAGCGTGACGGGAATGAATTGGTCGCGGAGAACGCAAAGGCGCAAAGAGATTTTTGGTACAGGTACTCAAAATGTTTTTTTGGCGAGCACTCACACATTTTAGATTTAAGTGTGTACAGACCGCGCACAACCCTTCGTATGGCGTACTCATATAAAAATGGCCAGGCGCTTGTACCGGACAATATTGACGAAGATGATGAGATTGAAAATATTCTTGTAAATCCGCCAACATACGCAACCGCAGAACCAGTAGTTTTTTGCAGATATTCACGCCAATATTTTTGGAGCGAACACGAGCAGAATATTCTTCTCGCGCACATAAACCGTTCAAACACATGGATAGGGCCACAAAGCGCAAAACTTGGGCAATCGATTCGCTACGATAATTACCGCAGATTTTTGGAAATAATTGTTTCCGCGTTTTGGAACCGTGGGGTTCAATATTGCTGTAAATTGGCGAGTGAAATCAGCCCAGACGAAAGACTTGAAAAAATCATTGCAGAACTTTTTTTGGATCGTCCTCACGTGAGCCTCGATCAAGCACTTAAATTTTTTCCGGGCCAACTCATGTTCACTGAAACCAAATCGATAACTACGGGGATAAATTACAAAGAAATTTTTGCCAACATTAAGTCCGACAATCCGCGCGCTGTAATTGTTAAATCTGGTTGCAACACAAGAAAAACTTTTAACTTCATGGCTGCGAATAAAAAACGTGTTTTGTACATTGTGCACAGAGTTACGCTCGCAAACGATTACTTTGAAACTTTTAAGTCATTGGGGATTGAAGCTTGCCATTACGACGATTACGAAGAGATGGCTGATGCGTGGGACCGTGGCGTAACAGAAACTGGGGGGAAAAAAGTTGCTGAAAACATACCATCAGAAGTTAAAAAACTTTATGTGCCAATAAATTTGGTTTGCGTCATCAATTCAATTCACAAGTTCGCACCAATCTTGAAATATTACGACGAGGTTTTTATTGACGAATGCTGCGCAGTTTTTAAACAAATTAGTTTCGTGGCGCAATCCTTGGCCGACAAAAAGTTAGTGTACACCGCGTTTGAAAAAACCTTCGAAGAGATCATCACAAAAAAAAATGTCACCGTTGTATCGGCAAATGTGGGGGCAGAAACTTTTAACGTTTTTGAGTATTACGGCCGCAAAATCGATTACGCGCTTCACAACGTTTTTTTGGACAAATCGAAGTATAATTATATTGCGTATCACACAAGCGGTTTGTGGCTCGCAAAGGTTCACGAATTTTTGGCAGAGGGGAAAAAAATTTGCATCCCATGTAACAACATAACACACGGGGCAAAACTTGCAGAAGAAATTCGCATGAAGTATGGCGACGCAAAATCTGTGCTCATAATTTCAAAAGATTTTAAGGGGGATGAAGCGAACACCGCGCATTGGAAAAATTACGATATTGTTATATACAGCCCAACAATTGATTCAGGCGTGTCATTTGTGCCAGAATATTTCGATTACATTTGCGCGTACTTTCAATCGAACATAAACACATCAGACGCTTGCTTTCAAGCACTGTGGCGCGTGCGTAACCCTATAAATAAAACCATTCACGTTTACATTCAAAGAACATACGCCCCTGCATTTGACACTTTTTTTGACGGCAAGGAGCTTTTATTTGCTCGCGCAAAGGGATTCACTTTGAACAAAGAAGCAAGAAAAAATTATCGTTCAAAGTTGAGTGAAATGGTAATGGAGTCAGTTTTCGGGGCAGATAATTTTCGCGCATCGTTACGCCCAATGGAGAAAATAATTTTGGACAATGATGCGTACGTAAATTACGATAGGGATAATTTTTCGCAATCAATCATCGATTATTTGAAAGAATCTGGGATGGAGGGGATAATCATTTTTTACCAAGAATCAACCAAAACTGTGCGCACAATCGTCAACGGCAACTACACTGAGGGGAACACCATTGCAAAAAAAATTGGTATCACCGAGCGTAAACCGTTGCCGAAAAACGCTGGTGCGAATAAACACACATTTAAAAAAATCTTTCAAGATGAGGCATCAATTCTTGCGGGCAGAACATTTGATAAAATTTCGTACCCATCTGTCAAAAAAATGTTGGACAATATCGTTGTGTCTGGGGCAGAAGTTGACGTTAAAAAATTATTTCAAAACAAAGAGCGAATCATGGAGGAAATGAAATCTTTGCCGCGCGAGGCAGAAAAATTGGCGATGATAACAAGAGTAAATTTTTGTGAGAGTGGGGAATATATTGAAGCAAGAAAACTCAGCAAGTTAGCGGAAAAATTGGAGCCAGCAGAAATAGAAAAGTTGCCAGAGAAGGATAAAAATTTAATCAAGAGAGCGGTACGAATTGGCAAAGTTACCAAAGGCGAAAGAGAGATCGCAAAACTTTTGAAGCATTGTGAGGGGAAAAATTTTGAGACCGTGTGCGACTATATTGTTAAAAATTACGAATCATTTTCGAGAAATGTTCCAGCGTCAAAAAATAATATTCCCGCAGCGCACCATTGGCAACAATTGGCGCCACACAGAAAACGCCAATCGATTGAACCAAGATTGAGATCATACGGGATTAAATTTATTACCAACGCAGCAACCGACGAGGAGGAATTAGTTTTTAACCGCGCAACAGAAATCGATTGGTTGGTTGCAGCAATCAAAGCGGATCCTGTTGTTGAGAAAAAAGATGATGCAATTGAAACAAATTAATTGCGCGAGAAGAAAAGCCCTACGCTTTTTTTTTTGCCCCACAAATGAATATATACAATGACACGCAAGGCGCTCAAAGCAGTTATCCAACCAATCCGATTTTTAATTCGGTACAGATCACAAATAGCCTCACTCTCAATGGGCTTAGCAAAGGCGATTTATTATTCGTGCAAGATAACACAAACGATGTTGCGGGTCTCGCGGTTGGCGATCAAGACATGGTGTTGACAAGTGATAAAAACAATTCGGGGATCCCGGAATGGAAAGACACGCTGAAGCTAAATGTTGTCGAATTAAACGATCTAAAAATCACGGGGCTTGTTCAAGGCGATATATTATGCGGCGGTGCAACGGTGCCATTTATTTCAAGATTGCCCGTTGGCGCAGATAATCAAATTTTATATTCGAACGGAACTGAAATAGGATGGCAATCGAAAAATGTCGGCAAACATGCTTTTTATTATGCTGGGTCTGCAAACAATATATCCAGCGTACTCGCGCCTTCAGTTGGGGGAAACGGTTTTTCACTCACATCTGGCAGGCTTTATAAAATGACCGTTTCAGCGCAAATTGATTCGGCCGTTGAAACTGTGCATCAACTTTGGCTCAATTCGCTACAAGTGCCCGAATTATTTTTTCTTTACGACGGCAACGCAGATATGGCCAAAACATTTTTATACACGAGCCCAATCGACGGCGCATTGTTCATCGAATTGCGTTCGGCCGCTGCATCCGGAACCGCATCAATATATGATTTCAGAATGTTCGCCGAGGAATACTAAATGGAAGACATTGAAGAAAAAAGTTGTACGCCGTGGCAAAAAAAAATGCCGTGCGCCAAATTCGTAATCGCGGCGGGGATTTCGTTGGCGTCGTTTACGATTGGCTGCGTGATGACAATTACATCAAAACCAAACGACCCACTACTGCCGTTTTATACATCGCTGATAACGGGCGCAATTTCATATTGGGTTCAGCCGCCATCAACTGGTGACAAATAAACCACTCATTTTTTTTTGCATTAGTTTTGGTCTTGCGCACAGCAACACATTGCAACCAAATTAAATTGGCTGAAAGTTACAACAACAGAAGCGTGTGAAGTTGAACGCATTTGCATAACAATTGTATCGTTCGGCTGCCAGACAATTATTTTATGAATCGAGAATATTTGGTCGTCAGTTGAATTTCCATATTTTTGCGGATACACACTTTGCGTGTTTAATGTTGAGTTTTGTTTGATGCCAACTTCAATCGTGGAATTCGCTGTGCCCGAGCGCGCAGAAAAAGAAATTGCGGTGTGCGAATATTTCGTTGTAACAGCGCTGATGTATTGCAAAACACCAGCCGATGGATTCGTGAACACATTTGAATTATTTGTAATTATCGAAGACGGAATCACAATATCGTACCAAGTATTTTGCGTCGTTAGCGTCAACGAATAAGCGCCGTTTTGTACAAGCTCTGCGGTCGGCAAACATCTCGACAAGGTTTGATTCACCCAATTTGATCCGTTGTAAATTAAACTATTTCCATTCGCTGGCGCAGAAATCGAAACGTTTCTTAAATCATTTATTTGCGCCTTCGAGTACGTAAAAACTTCACCGTTTGTTAAATTGGTCCAACGGCCAGAAAGTTTCGATATTATCCAAGTGCCGCTGGCATAATAATTTATTTCCATATACGCCGCGTCGGTGACTTGAAGATTGGCGTTCAAGTACGAACCAATGTGCACCAAAATAACGCCTGTAAATGTAACGCGTGATGTGGCGGATTCTTCATTGATAAATTTTATTGTTTGGCCAACTTGCGGCGTAGGAGCGGCGATCACAGCGGACCCATTCATATAATAAACGTTTCCCGCGACGCCTGTGATTGAGCCGGTAACGTTTGTGAACGCGCGCGTAGTATCGTCAACAAAACTGTTCACCCACGCGGAGCCATTATACAACGCAACATTGCCCGTTGACGGCGCGGTGATGGTTACGTCGCTTAATTGCGTCAACGAATAATCGCCCTCAGTTGCGGCCACTGCGCCTGTGCGGCCAAAAACGCTTGTAACCGGCGCTGATGAATTTATCCATTGCGAACCGTTGTATTTTAAAAAATCGTTGCTCAATGGCGTTGTGATATTTGTGTCCAACAAACCGCTCAGCGCCGGGGTTGAATAGGAAATTATTTGCCCCGTTGAAACTCGTGTGATGCGCGAAGATATTTTTGTTACGATCCACGCCGTGCCCGCATAAAAATTTAATTCGATGTAACACGCTTCGTTAACTTGGAACGATTCATCGAAGTAGCCAACGTTGTTGATGTACACGAGCAAGCTTGGAAAATTCAGCGTGAGCAGCGTGCCCTGAATTACGATGATTTTTATTACACGATCTTGCTGCGCCGGAATCATATTGATTGTTCCCGCGTTGACGCGATAAATTGTATCGTACGCCGCTGTAACGGTGGCTGCATCAACGGGCACAAAATTGTAAGTTGTATCGGCCAAAAATGTGTTGGTGAAATTTGCGCCGTTATATTTCAAAACTTGATTCGTTGTTGGGCCGGCCAATGATACGCCGGAAATTTGTGACAGTGAATAATCGCCGCTCTGCGCAGTGACCGCGCCGGTTCTCGTAAAAACGCTTGAAACAACATTCGCGGTTTCATTTGAATTTTGCCAAACGCTGAGCCCCGAGTTATAGCGCAAAATTTGGTTGTTGAGCGGTGTGCTGATAACGGCGTCGGACATTTCAGATATTGCCGCGCGACCATTGACCCACTTGCCGCTGCCATTGTCATATTTCAAAAGTTGCGGGTCTGATGGCTCAACAAGATTCACGTCCAAAAGTTCACTTAAATTTTCTTTGCCGTACACCACGGTTTGGTTCACCCATTTATTTGCCGCCGCATCCCAAACGAGTTCTTGGCCGTCTTGCAAATTTGAAATTGCGACGTCAGAGGCCTGATTGATTGTATTATTCACGCCGCGTGTATTATATACGTTCTTGCTCATTTTAGCGAATCTATAAATGTCAGTTAAGATATATCCTACAGTTTACCAAGCGCTGTTCGCACAGAACTACGCGAAGAAACATTTTAATAAAGTTGTCGGGGCCAAACGCGATTTGATAATCGCCGAGCAAAAAAAATTTATGAATGAGACTTTCAAACTTGGTGCGAAAACGGCGCTGAAGGGAGAATTGGAATCAATTTTTTCTGAGCGCGTGAAATCGGCGTATTACGTTTTGTTTCAATACAAAAACTCCACTGATAATGTGATCGCGCAAACTTTCACAACAACGAGGCACATGGTAGAAGAATTGAATAGTATGGGTTATAAATTTTTACCGCGTAGTTATGAGGCGTGGTTGTACAATGGAAAATTAATTCCAGCCGAGCGCGGAAAAGCTATCGTTGAAGCACACGCTAACACAGAATACAGCGAAGAAATTTTTGGCAGCGTGAGTTCGGAGTATGTTAAAAAATTGGACGGCGATTATATTCACCGCGAAGGAAATAAATTAATATATGACGGTTCAGACATAGGGGAAAATTATGAAGCAAAAGTAGCCGAACTCGTTTTGTTCAACACAAGAGCAATTGACTACGATTTTTTTTCAAAGGGTTATTTCTTGGATCTTGCCACCAAACATCCGAAAGGATCTGTGAGCGGTTATGGCATCACCGAAGAAAGTTACAGCATCAAGATTCCTCTCGCGTTTCGCAGCGGCAATGAAATCAGATGGGATATTGATTACGTGATTTTATTTTTCATTCCAGAACCGTATTACGTTTACAACCCAACATACGGAAAAATTATCAACGGCACCAAGTTCAAACCAAAACCAGTTTTGGATAAAAAAAAATTGCCAACAGAAGATTTTGAAAAAACGTGGTACACGCTGAACCCACTGCTTGGCGAGATCGTAACGAAGCTCTATAGGGAGACCGCTCCAATTGCGTATAAAAAAAAAATTGTTCGCCAACGTGAGCGAACTGTTGCGGCTCAAAAGAAGCGTGAAGCGCAATTGAAGAAGCGCCGTGAGTTTATTAGATCCAGCGCACGCAGCGAGGGTATGAGCGAGCTTCGTTATTGGAAAAATGTGTTGTCAAAAAGTTTGGGTGCTGTGCCGGGCGAACGAAGATTATTCGAGGCGTCGTTTGCGAATGAATCGCTGTCAGGCGAGGAACCAAAACTCATACCAAATTTTTACGGCGGCTCAACGCTCATCAATCCTGTGGAACCAGAATTGTCGTCGCTAATAGTGGAACCAAATCCCCCAGAAATTTTTGGAATACCCGAAACAAAAAAAAGTGGAGCGCCTGTTGCCAAACAAATTTCAAGGCCGCGAAAAACGAAAGTGCCAGAATCGTTTGATATGCCTTTGTTTGATTCTGTGCTTGGATTTGTCAATAAGAAAATTTCCGCGAAGGTTTATTTTAGCGAAAATAATCCAATTGATTTATATGGATTGTACTACGCGGTGGCCAATGAGGAATGGAATATATTTAAACAAAATATAAAACAACATATACCATTTTGGGAATTTTTAAAAACGGGGATGACCGGTGATATAATGTACAAACACCAAATCGACGCGAACGCCGCAACAAAATATTACAAACTCGCGTCGGCGTATTTTCAGAATATAAATTATTAGGTTCTGTAAATGGACTTAAACGATTTACCCGAAATTACTTCCGACATACCTGATTCAGATGGTAAGGTTAAACGCACACAAAGTTTTTCAACGCCAGAATCCGCCGAGCCATCCGAAGACAAAGAAGAAAAATTTCAGCGCATAATAAAAGAGCAGGGAGTTAAAAATAAAATTCTCCGTTACAAAGTTTCGTTTGGCCAATATCTGCTCGCATACGATTATAAAATAAATGACCTCGATAATTTATCAATTGATGAACTTGAACAACTTTTGATGGAAATTGAAATATGCGTTTCAAGCCGCACCTCCGGGAATATGATACAGTCGTATTATCTCGGAGCAGTGTCAATGACCGAAAGAGTGGCGCCAATTCTTGGAATGAATTTGCAGGGGCTATCACAGGTGCTCACCGAGAACGCACAAATCAAAGAAACGCTTGACGAATTGTCAATTAAATACGACGTGGTGCATTATACGAAACCAGAGGTGAGATTGGCGTACTTAACTTTGCAAAGTATTATGGCCGTAAATAGCATCAACAAAAAAAAAGAAAAAACGCAGCAAGTTTTATCCGCACCGGTGCCCCAAAAGACGGTTGAGGAATTCAAAGATCTATAATATTTTTTCATAGTATCTTCCTCGCGTAATCGAAATGGATAAACTTAAAGAAGTAATAGTGCCTTCAGCTGTTAGTGCGGTTGCCGCAATTGGTTTGTATAAATTTGTTCTCGGCGAAGATTTAAGCGCAGAGGTCCCATTCATGAGTTATGTGTTACCAGCGTACCAAGTCGTTGGCGCATCATCCCTCATTGGATCCGTTGCAGGTGAATTTTTGAGCGATATTGTGATCCCAAAAATTCCAAAGATTCAATCGCTTGGCCACATTCAAGATTTGGTGTTACCACCAACTATGACAGGTTTAACAACCTACGGAACATTGCGCTTGTTAGTCTCCGAAGATACCAGTTTCAAAAACGGTTTCTTGCTCGGTGCTGGTTCATCAGTGATCGGAAAATATGCATATTCGATGATTTAAATATTTTTGTAAATTTCGAACATGGCCTTGTCGTCAGTGTCATTTTTTTTTTGCTCGTCGCCGTATGGCACCAACATTTTGAATCGGCGCTTCTTCACGCGGTCTATGAAAAAAAATTGAAATGGTTTGAGGCCGCTAAATATTTTTTTGAAATCATTGAATGTTGGCACGTCGTTGAAGTAACTTTGAAAAATCGCCTTCTTCGATTGTTCTGAGCGTTGGTCGAAGCAAAATATATACGATGATAATTCGCGCACCATCGTCGTCGAGCCATTGCAAAACTGTGTGGTCATAAAAACGCTTATTTTGAAGTGACGATAGCAACTCACCAATTTTTTAAAAATGTCGCTATTATTCAGTGAGCCCAAAATATCGTCGAGCACAAGCGCAACGCTGCTCACTTTGCCAGCCTTTAAATTTTTTTCCTGTATCGCCAACACCATGTGAATTATCTCGTTTATTTTGCTGCCGTTGTAAATGCGAAACGGGCGCTCAAAACTTTTTATAAAATCCCAGTCGTTGTTAAATTGCGCGGTGTTTGAAATGATAATGTAAAAATCAAATGTGTCGATTGTTTGAATCGTATATTTAAGCGCTGTACTTTTCCCGCTGGCGCAATATCCAACGGCGAGAACAATGGACGGAAATTGCATGTAAGAATTCATTTATAGGCGCCATAATATTTTTCATCGATTTTGACGGCCTGTCCAAAATGGCAGGAACCGCAGGTAAAAAAAAATCTAAGAAATCTGGCTCAAAAAAATCTGGTGCATTGAAGAAGGCTCAAGGTATGATGAGCAAGGCTGCAAAGGCATGGAACTCATCCGACAAAAAAGGAAAATACACCGCCTTCATAAAAAAATATTTTAAAGAACACAGTAGCAAAAAAAAATAAGTTCGGCGTCTTAAAAATCCAAGAGATCTTTTCCTCCGGATTCGACACCTTTTTTTTTTACCGCTAACATTCTCATAACTTTATCGTAACCGAAGTCTGATGGGAATTGTTCATCGTGCATCTCCATTGCTTTTTTTTTGTATTCGTTCGCAAATTTGGTTGCTTGCTTTTTCGCTGTTTCCTGTGTTACCCCAGCCTCCAAATATCTTTTGTATTCACGCTTAAAAATTTCTCCGAGGTTCTCGGCGATGCTTCTTAAATTTGTTCTTTTAAGCGTAATGTAATTGTTTCTGTTGGCCCCGTTTGTCGACAATGCGAGCTCAATTAATTTGTGATTATAAATCGCCTTTTGCAAGCCCTCGTGTCTGTACACCCAATCACGCGCATACCCTTCTCTAACGTCTCCGATATTGCTCAGTAATTCTCCCCCGCCGCCATATTGGAAACTTCCTTCATAAAGATTAATTGTTCTGCCAAGATCCATTTTTGCACAAAAAAAAAAGGACGAGCGATTAATTGCCCCCTGTCATTTTTTTGACAATACGCCTCAAAGTTTCTTCTGGAAAATCTTGGTTGTGAAATTTCATCAATTTATCATATTTTTCATCAACGTCTTTTTTCACGTTTTCGCGCACCTCTTTTATCGGAAGATTACGTTGCATATTTCTCAACATCGAATCACGAAATTCGGTTGCAAGTTTTTCAGCAATTGTGTTTAAATCTACTCGTTTGCGAGATATAAAATCTTCTGGGTCTGCAATCGCATTTATAAGATTGTCAGCGTATTTAATTTTATTTTGAAGCCCTTCTTTGCCTCGCAAAATTTTATCATAAATTGCACTGTTGGTGATGCCATCGTCCACCCAAGTGACTGCAGCGTTTGTGTCATTAACGTTGTACGAACCGAATAAACTGTTCACGTTATCGCGTGTAGAGAATAAAGCCATTTTCCATCAAAAAAATACTTGCGCCGAAATTATTTCTTTTCCTTGCCGCTCGCTTTATCTTTCAGATCGCGCATTGATGTGTCGCGTATACGTGTGGGAAATTGTTCCAAATGAACCATCATCAATTTATTTTTTTCATGGTTCACAATTTCAAGCGCGCGATCACGAGATTCTTTTTCGGTGAACCCACGCTCCATATATTCATTAAAAGTTTCTGTGAATATTTCTGACAAAGCGTTTCCTGTTTTTATAAGATCTTCGTTTTTTAATTCTAGATATGATTCAGGATCCGCTAACGCTTTTTTGGATCTGTTTAAATGCGATATTTCTTTTAATAATTTTGTTTCACGAAAAACATAATCTTTCGTTGCATCGACATCTACGGATCTTGTTGCGGTCAGGCCCGTCGCTGTGTTTGTTGAAAATGTTCCAAAAAGTGTATTGTAGTTGATCATTTATCGTCTGGCTTATTTCTTCAGGAAATTATTTGGCAACCCCGCTAATCTGTCCAATGCGCTGTATCCGTCATTGATTGCTCGCTTGTGTTCTTTGTGCGCCATTTCAAAACTTTCTTTGGCGGAATATCCGCGATCCATGTATTCCTTCATAGAAGCTCTAATTAAATTTTGTGTTGTTGCATTGATACCATTTTGTACGACCGATCTTACATTCATATAATTCGCACGATCATCTAAAAAATAAATCGCATTTTGATTTTTCGATATTTCATCGTATATTTTGTTTTCACGCGAAAATTTATCTTTTACTGCTTCGTCAAAAATATCTGGCGCTCTTGCGCTGACAGGCAGAATTGAATCACGCGAACCTCGAACAAGCATTTCGCCAAATAATGTATTTATCGTATAATTCATTTACATTCGTTACAAAGTTCTGTCGAGATTTAATTGGCTGATATCTTTCGAAAAAATGGATCTGTGCATTGCCATCAAATTTGCCTCCTCATGATCCGCATCTTTTTTTGCGCGCACTTCTGCTTCCTTCTGCGTGTAGCCGTATTCTAAATATTGTATGAACTTGGATTTGAAATGATCGCGCGCCCTTTTGGCGATTTTTACGAGATCATTATTTTTCGAGTCAATATACGCTCGCGGATTCAGTTTCATATTTGATAAAATGTCTGCGTTCATAATTTCTCTTTGCAAACTCACGACCGTTGGATCGCGGTAAATATAATCGTCAATATTTCGATTGTTATCGTCGTTGAGTGTTGTGCTAACATCTGTCATGCCTACAGTTATCCTTCCGAATAAACCATTTATGGACGTTCTGTTTCCAAATATATTTGCCATTTATTCGACGACCAAAAACGCAAACATAATTAACGTGGCAATGATTTTTTCACCCAGGATAAAACAATGGAACGCCGCGCTTTTTTAAAAGAGAAAATCACAAATTTCGTGTCATTCATAAAAACAACTTTTGGCGAAGAAAACGTACTCGTCAAGGAATTTGGCGATATGATAGATGTTGACAAAAATGGCTACGAACCGTTTTTGAAAGGCCTGCTTACAATTTGCGAATATTTGCAATTGCCAATGGACGACGAGGAGAAAAAAAAAAATAACATGGGGCGCTTAGAATTATATTTGGCGTGGAAAGGCCTAAGCTGCGATTACGCGGCGAAAGAAAAGCTTTTACGTTATTTTGATCTTTTCTTTAAAGCGTTTTGAAAATCATGGCAAACTTTTTTAGAGGATTGGGTAACGATTTAGAACACGCTGCAGGTTACGTTGGTGGGCTCATTCACGAAGGATTGGAGGACGTTGAATCAATGGGAAAATCCGCAGCGCATTTTATTGACAGCGCGAAAGATGAAGCGTTCAGCACAGCCAACCACGTAATTTCTGGCGGCGAAGATTTGGGCAAAGATGTTCTCAGCACCGGAAAAGGCATCGTGGATAAAACCGAAAGTATAATCAGTGTGCCGCTAATTTTATTGGCTGGTGGGCTCGCATTATTTATGTTGAGCGGAAACGCAAAAGTTGCGATTCAAGAAGGATCCAAAGTTGCGCAACAAGGAATGAAAAATCCCGAGCTGTTTATGTAAGGTGACTAACTTTTTTTTTTGCCATGTTTACGGCCTGGAACAAATGAGTTTCGCTGCTGACCTATTCAACAACCCAAAGCAAAATGAGAAAAATCATTTACCAAGCAATTTACAAACCGAAATTCACAAATTTGGTTCCGATGGATTTCCAAAAAGTCAATCGTTAAGAATGCCGCCTGTAAATAGATTTAATTACATTAGAGTTAAACCGCACACAACCCTTCAAACCACACTTTTTAATATCGGGAACCAAACTGATTATATCATCGGAAATCTTAGCGGTTATTGCGAACGCGCACAAATCGAAGTTGAAATAAATGTCGTCAATAATCCCGTAACTTTGTTTATGGAACTTCTCATCGACAGAATCGAAATTCTCGCTTCAGGAAATATTATCCAAACAATCAGGGACTACAATTTGTACCACGGATGGTTATTTAAAAATAATGATGAAGCTGCGCGTACCGCATCAAGTTATAATAAAAACACTTCCCTTGTCGCGCAATCGTTGGCGGTCGGATTTCACAGAAAATATATTGACCTCGATTGTTTCATCAACCAGTGCGAACCAAAATTAAATATCATCAAAAACAACAATATCACCGTCAGAATTTTTTGGTCCAACAAAGGTGTCACCGCAGGATTGAATACTGATGCGCAAGTTCAATTGTGCGATATTTTAATCAAAAATCAGCAACTCAGTATGATCGCCGAATCATTGGAAACACAGAAAAAACAATCAATGCTTTTGCGCTACAGATTTTTGGACCCAATCAAAGGCGCTGATGAAACCATTGCGATGAATGCCAGCCAACAATACAATATTCGTTTAACTTCGCTCAACGGTTACGTTAGCCATTTGATTTTTCATATTACCACCGTTGGAGGCGCTGTAGACACTTTTGCGCAAATTGATTCGTTTGAACTTTTGGACGCGCAAAATACAATTGTTGGAATAAAAACTTCCCACGAACAAGCACAATTGGTCTCCACAGAATTCCCCGGCGTTTTGCAAACTTTGAAGCCAACCGTTTATTGCGTACCATTCAGCTTCCCAAATCTCGCACGCCTCGGCAACAGCGCAGGAGGTTATAAATTTTGCACCCAAGAAATTTTAAAAATCTATACACCAAGCACATGGGTCAACGGAAATTATAATATTCTCGTTTACGCATATCAATATGCAACATTATCCATCGACAAAGGTGTCGTCTCCGTGATGAAATAAATAAAATGGTTTTCGACGTGTACAGCAAATGACAACGCATATAAGTTTGAACAGTACAAACAGAATTAATTACGCGGGCACATCACCGGCAAATTGCACAATAAATCTCAACCGCCGTATTTTCGCAAAGTGCGCAGAATTATCGTTTTTCATGACGCCGAATAGTTTTTATAATATCACCGGAACCAATAACACATTTTTGCTCGATGGAGCGCCGCAGACATTGGATTCAGGTTGTTACACACTTTCGCAACTTTTTACAGAAATTCTCACTTTGCTTCCTGCTGGCTCAACAATGCTGTACAACGACGTATTAAATAAAATTGAAATAACGACGCTCGTAAATCACACGCTTGATTTCAGCGTCAGCGGCATTTATATTGTCCTCGGGTTTCTGCCGCAATTGTATCCAGCCGCAACAATTTTTTTGAGCACCAATCCGCCAAAAATTTATCAATCGATCGTTCACATTGAAACTTCGCTCGGGACAAATATGGTGAACGATCAAGGTTACCACAGCAGCTTCATTGTGCCAATAAATGTAAACAAAAGCGAGATGATTCAATTTTACAATCGTTCGCAGTTTTCGAGCAGGCCCAAGGTTCAGGAGGCTGAAATTAAATCCGTGCAAATTATTTTGAAAGATGAATACGGAAACATTATGCAGGGCGCTGGCGATTGGACAATGATAATTGCCGTGGCAGAATAAAAAAAAAATGAGTGTGAACTCATTCGCTTTTTTTTTCCTCGTATTCGGGAACTTCGATT
>Ga0255184_1000272_pt1 | contig 17571 bp, 15 predicted proteins | sample Miss_Cont_RepA_0_FD_189954 | JGI IMG/M metagenome (GOLD analysis project Ga0255184, IMG submission 189954) | Freshwater microbial communities from Mississippi River, Louisiana, United States - Miss_Cont_RepA_0h | ecosystem: Environmental > Aquatic > Freshwater > River | place: USA: Louisiana...
GTCGTTATGATGACATAATCGATACTATCACTATGTGAGTCGATGACATAGAGAAAAATAGAATGATCGAAGAAAAAGAACAACCTCGTGCATTCTTTAATCCAATCTCTGGAAAGATTGAGGTTGCATGATGATGAATCGATCGGGCGAAGATGTTTGGATTGTAAAAATACCCACCAGTTACGGTGGGTATTTTTTTTTTGTTCTCATGGAAAAATTACGAATGTTTATTAAAACTCGTTTACCATGAAGAAAATCACAAAACTCTCATGGATATTACGAACTACAAGCAGTGGAATGATTCAGAATGGCTCTCTTTTGCAAAAGAGCGTCTTGTTTCTATGCGTACAAAGAAGTGAGAATGGGAGACTCGATTCAAGAAATATGAAGTACAGAATAATGCAGTCTCTCTCTATGACAACAATGGTGAATTACAAGTAAATATTCCACTCGAAAAGGCTCTTGGCGAGATATATATGGGTAGAACAGAATGAAAGGTAACGTACGATATTATCCCAGATGGACAGGCAAATATCGAAGAGTTACAACCATCAAAGTATGCACTTTCACACTTTCTCGATGGGAATGAGAAGGACAATTTTTGGAAAGAGAACCGTCTTTTCCGTGATTATAAGAGAACATACGGGACTGGTATATTTTACTGTGGACTGAGAAATCAGATATTTTTCTCACATCAGCTCAAGGATAAAAATAAGGTTCATACTGCTCAAGAACTTCTTGATCCGGAGAGTTATAATGAAGTAAAGAACGAGAGTTGGTTATTTTTCCCTCAGGCGATCCACCCGATGGATTTTTACATTGATGATAAAGCATATGGTCAACCTGATGCACAATCCGCAGAGGACTGTATTCGAAAGGAGAAAATATCGATCCTTGAATTTCAAAACAGATATGGCGATAACCCTGCTTACAAGAATGTATCAAGTATAACGGGTTGATACGATCAGGCAGAGAAAAATACAGAATCTACATCGATCGATAAGAATGAAGTCATCGTATATCACTATTATCATCGAATCCTCAAGAAGTACATCATATTTGCAAATGAAACAACACTTATACTCAATTGACTCTATATTTTTTGAGATGGAAAGCTCCCATTCGTAACAGCTCATCACTACTTTCGCAGTGACCGATTTTGGTGAGAAGGAATTCCAGAGAGAGTCGCCTATCTCAAGGCTTACAAATCTGAAATATTCCAAGACATATTGTCGTGAGCGGCGATGTCCTCAGGACTTCATTTGGTCGTATGAAATGATGAACAGATCGGTCGAACATGGAACGCATGAGGTCGAACTATCAACCTATGGAGAACCACTTGAGGTGCTGAGAATGTAAAACAAGTTAATACATCTCCAAATCTCGGCTACTTCACAACGGTTCTCGATATGATCGATCGACAAATTGCGGTTGATTCTGGTATCAATCCACTCGAACAATTCGATCCATGATCTGACAAGGTTGGAATCGTAGAAATCATGGAAGCGAACAAATCGGTTCGTAATAGATCAGTCGATGAGTGATACAACATCGCACTCGATGAGGCACTCACAATGACTCTCGACATTATAAAACAATTTGCTCCTGCAGTTCTCAAAGTAGAGATCAAGTGAGAAGATGGAGAACTCCTTAAGACAATATGGCAACCGATCAGGATCGATAATTATGAGATCGAAAAAAAGAAGTGACAACAATTGATGAAAGAATCGATGGGGAAATATGGGTACTTTGAACTCAAGCCATGAACAATCATGTGATCTGGCGTAAAAGTCACAACTCCATCTACCAACTCTCTTCTTCCTATCCTCGAACGTCAAAAAGTTTCTGAATATCTCACGAATATCACGAGCATCGCAAATATCGCACAGCTCGACTCTACGGGTGACTCTATCGAAAGACTCAAAGATTTCTTCGATATATCACAAGTCATCGGCTGGGTGAGTGATGCATACGGATATGACTCGAATTGACTCAAGGCATTCACGGAGAAAGACAAAATCCGCAAGGAAATAGTCGAAAAGACAAACAAACTCAAAGAAATCCTAACTACTCAACCAAATGTTCAAGAAAATCCAATACTTCCTCCATCTCCTCAGTCTCCTACCGAAGCTCTCGGCTCTGGACAAGCGATGTGATGATCTCCTCAGACAGCTCCGTGAGTCACAATCTGAATGTAATACAGAAAGAACATGGGTATCTGCTCTCAAGTTACAAGTAGAGAGTCTCGAAGATGAAAAAATACTGCTTGAGTCATCAAATAAATCCCTCAGGAATCGTCTTCAAGAATCAAATAAATATGGACAACTCGATATACCAAAACCAAAAGAGGAAATAGAAGAACGACTCAAGACACTCACAAAAAGTGCATCAATCGCTCTCATCGAATATCTCAAACTCGACACCTATCTCCTCGTCCAGAACCTCGCTCAAGTCACGAACAAAGACAATGTATCGGAGGTGATCGCATACCGTGATGGAGCAATCGGAAGGAATCAGGCACTCATCGAAAGGTTATCAAAAGTCGCATGACAGAATAATGAATTCTACGATCGAATGGAGTGACAGATTCGTTGAGCGAAGAAAAAAGAAGAGAAGTTGTAGTTTTTACGGAGAGATCTTATGGATCTCTCGATAAAGGCTATAAGCCCTACATATAAGAGGACGAGAGTCTACACTTCTATGTTTTATCTTTCTAAACTACCAAATTATGGCAGAGGAAAACAAGAATGGCGAGGGAAAAATCCTAAACGCTGAAAATATCAATCCAGAATGAGGCGATAACGCTGGAAATTCAGGAGATGATAAAAAGGTTTATACCGCAGAGGAAGTCGAAGCAATCCGTAAGGAAATGCAAGCAAATGGAGACAGATGAGTCCAAAAGCTCCTCGATGAACAGCGACAGAAAGAACAGTTTAAAGAGACTGTAATCGATGAAATCGCTCTCATATCTGCCGATCCACAGCGAATGATTGAACTCTCAGTAGAAAACCCACAAGTCGCAGAATTCATCCTCGGAAAGTATTACGGGTGAAAATCGGTCGATGAGTATGCAAAGCAATTTGATATAAAGCTCGAGGAAAATCCAAAAGTCCAAGAACTCAATGTCAAAAAGGAAGCTGAACGACTCTATAGCGAACGAATCATCAGTGAGAAAACAGAAGAGTTCATTAAAGAACTACAAATGTCGGATGAAGAACGCGCAGACTTCGAGAAAGCATTCTCCGAGAGACGAGAACTCAAGAGCTTCTCAGTTGAGAATCTCAGAACTCACCTCGAAAAGGCGTATCGCGAAGTAAATCCAGTCAATTCTGCTGATCTCAAGAATGCTGAAACGCTTGCAAGAGCAACAGCAACATGAAGCGGAAAAGATAATACAGTACAAAATGCCAAGACTGAGGCATCAAAAGAGGTAGATAAGTTATTCGCAAGAATGAATATCAAGCTCTAAGTCATTTTTCTAATTTTTATCTTTTATACCTATGCCAATCAAGGAAACAAAACGTGAAAGCGTGTATGAAATGATCGCATCAAACTCACTCGCTCTCACTGGAAAGACTTTTATTAAGTCTTCTGGTACTGGATTCGCTGCTATTGCTACCGCTGCAACAGACCGAATCATCGGTGTTAATGAAACTGTCGCAACATTCGCTTCTGATAACCAAACAGTTGCAATGAAGACAGTAAAAATCGTCCCAAAGTCTATGAATCGTACTTATGAAGTTACGGTTGGTGGTGGAAGTCTTTTGAAATCTTCAGAAGGAAAATTCTTCAACCTTTCGGCAGCTGATACAGTTAACTTCGCTACAGCAAGCACAACTCCATTCTATGTAAAGACTGATGATGCAGGTGTTGCAGTAGATGCGGTCGTATCTATGCAGCTCGAGTGTATTGAATATATCTCTGCCACTCTCGGTCGCTTCCGTATCGTAAATCTTTAATTTTACGAACATATTTAATCTCTAAACATATAATATTATGTCTCGAATCGAATCAACAATCACATTCGAGGGTGCAGGACGTGAACTCCTCGACGCTCTCGTGACGAAGACTATTGACAGTCTCGAATACATGCCAGAACACAATCAGTATGCGAGCAAGCTCGGATTCACTGATACAACACTCCTCAATCCTGACCAGAAGTTCGGAAAGGTGGCATTTGGTGGTGGTGCGCGTAATGTTGCTGAAACTGGAAAGGGAAATCTCCGTTCTCTTAACAACATGGCAAAGAAAGGAATCTACCAGCAAGAAGTGAAGGAAGAATACCGTCTTTCTTACATGTCTACTCAATGGCTTCGTCAAAACAAGTCACTTGCAGGTGCTTCTGATGCAATCCTAGCTGATATGGCAAAAGTTCCAAAGCTTATCCAGGATCTCAACAAATCAGTTGATATTCGTAATGCTGAAGAAGTAGTAAAAGTTCTTGCAAAGGGATTTTCTATTACTGCTCCAGAAGGTCCTGGGTCTGCTACTCCAAAAGCACTCTCACTAATCAATTCATCACACACAATCGATGCAGGTGGTACATTCTCAAATATTGTCACTGGTGCTGTTTATACAAACTTAGCAACTGGTATTGCACAGCTTCAAGCCGCTCTCGATAAGGCAAAGGCTGCTAAGGATGAGAACGGAAAGAAGATCAAGCAACCAAAGGTATATACTCTCGCGGTTTCTCGTGAGCGTAATACATTCTGGAGACAGGTTCTCAATAACAAAGGTTCTGCCTCTGCTACTGGAACAAATCAATGAGTTCTTAATCAATTCAACTTTGAAGGGAACATGGTTGAAATCGTAGATCTCGATCTTCTCGGAGATACTGACGTAAATGGTGTTACTATCGGTAGTACCGAATATGCATTCCTTCTCAATCTTGAATATATCAAGAGTGCAGAAGCGCTCAAGACATACCGTCTCTACGAGCCAAAGGTAAAGATCTTCGAAGATGCTGATACTGATGAACTCGTCATCTCTATCCGTGCAGTAGTTGGTGCAGATCACTACTACGCTGAATATGGGGTTGTCGGAATTCAAGGTAGCTAATTATTCAGGGGGAAACCCCTGTTTATGCGTGGATTCACGCTCCATATTTTAACTTTTATTACTATGTCTACTTTCAGAAATGAAACATTCACTGAGATCATGCGTTCTCAGGGATTCCGCAAGGCTTTCGAATATCGCCTTGAGCATCTTGGTACTCCTATTCCAGAGGAATATCTCAGTGAAGAGGAGAAAGAAGCTCTCAAAAACCCTTTGGATACTGACACTCTCGAAACTCCTGCACAAGCAGAACATCGTGAATGGATCCAGTCACTCGAAGGTACTCCAGTATCTACAGGAACACCTGAACCAACAGGAACACCTGAACCAACAGGAACACCTGAACCAACAGGAACACCTGAACCAACAGGAACACCTGTATCTCTTACCGAAGAGCCAAAAAAAGAATATACAGTAGATGAAGTCAAGGCAAAACTCACTGAGGCTGGTGTAAAATTCCACCATATGCTCGGTGCTGAGAAGATTATGGAACTCGCAGTCGCAAATAACCTCATCTAATCATGAAACTTTGAGAAGTAAAATCGGAAATCTGGGCTTTACTCGGTGAAACCTCGAGTTCTACGACATTCTCGACTGATCGTCTCACGGATAAAATCCACGATGTAACAACTGATGTTTGTCGAGGTTTTGTCACGTCAAAGCTTCAAATGAGTGTAATTTATCGTGTCGAGAAGCTCCCATTTATGGAGGGTCGATACACATTCCGTACTTTACAAGATACTGTACTTACTGCGGATTACTCAGTCGGAGATACTACTATATATGCAGATACAACGGACTATCCATCGACTGGAAAACTCATGATCTGACCTGAAGTGATCACATATACAGAGAAAACATCTACTACATTCACTGGGGTAAATGGTGGGACTATAAAATACTTCTCAGGAGAAAAAATAATCCCTCTCTATGTACTTCCTACAACATGTGATCGACCAAATAGCGTCCAAGACTTCAAGTCATATAGAGATATTCCATTAAATACAGGCATAAAGAACTATGAGATCGTAGGAAATACTCTAAAGATCAATGGCATATGATCCGGTAGTGTTATCACAGCACTCTATACAAAAAATGTAACAAAAGTGACTGATGATAATTCTGATATTATCGTTCCAGATCCATATGGAAGCGTAATTGCAAAGCTTGTAGCTTGAGAATTCGCCAATGAGTACGCGATACCAACACTACAAAATCTTCTCGCAGATGCATATACGAGCTTGCAGACAATGTATGCATACTACTCAAACCCAAACGGAAATACTGTCACAGAAATTCGACCAAAATCCTATAATTTTTCGTCAATAAATGGCTAATAAAGAATTTCCCATCAGTGAATTCGGGACAAAACTCATGATCTCATCAAAGGCGGTAAATAATATTCCAAATAAATATTTATCGCTTTCAATGAATGCACGAGTGCAAGATGGGAGTATCTGTCCGAGAAGATGAAAGACAAAACTCATATCATCAATCCTCGGGACAAATAATAAGTGATGATTTATTATGAGTGGAAAACTCTATCAAGTCACAAATAGTAAAGTATATGAAGTGGATAAAACGACTTGAGTTCAAACTGATCGTGGCACACTCGGGTATGATAAGCGAGTCGATGTGCTCGTCTACAATTCCTTTGCTATTATCGTATCAGATGGAGAAGTTCCAAAAGTGTTCAATGGAACAACCGTCACTGATATAACGACAGTCGCCCTCGGGACTACTGGCGTTATAGAGTTTTGTCGTAACTTTTCTTTCATAAGCAAAGATAACGTCCTATATGTGTCTCGTCCAATCACAGCTACCAATCCTGAATATGCGTATGACTGGACTGGTACTGGATCACAGAATGTGACATATGATTCAAAAATAAAATCACTCAAAAGCACGATGAATTGACTCTATGTTTTCACGGAAAATAAAATCGAGTATTTGTGAGCAAACTCTCTCCAAAATGTCTCATGATCAGCCACATTTATCTCTACTCCGCTCGGGGAATGAAGTGAGCCCGTGAATAATCTCTGTGTGTGTGCATCTGGAGACAAGATCTTCTATCTTTCGAAAAATCTCCAAATTCAGACGGTAAACTTTGTTCAATGAGCAACAAATCCATCAATCGGGGAACTCTCATCGCGTCCAGTAATATCCATCAAGGAACTTCTTAGTACAGTTGATGTAGACCAGCCAACAGCTTTCGCACACTACTCAGAGAACGAAAAAACAGTAAATTTCCATGTTAGAGAGGTTGGATATAACTTCAATAATATAGTCATTGTCTATGATCTTATCAATGATACATGGAATATAGATACAGGGAAAAATTACAACTATATTGTGAGAGATGGTTACACTTATTATGGTTATTCTGACGTAAACTCTTCTATCTATATCGATGATCTCGGCTACTCCGATAATTGATCTCCTATCGACTTTCGTATTGAGACACAACATCTCAATCAAGAAACTCTTAATCGGAAAATGTATCGATGATTCTTCACCGCATGATCAATCTGACAGTTCACTACTCTTGATTATGAAATCGAAGTAGATGGAAGATCAGTATTCCAAGATTCAATATCATGAACGACTCGTTGAATCGATTGAATCGGTGAGGTCTGATGATCAGAAAGTGGTGGAGAGCCAATGGCATGATACCTTAATTATATCTCAGAAAGACAACTCTTCGATCGTGTCGCCAAAGAATGAAGAATATACAGACAAGGAAGTAAAATAAAAATAAAAATCAGTTCAAAAAGCGATATACAAGATTTCTCAATCGACACACTCGGAGTTCGCGCAGAAATAACATCACGAGTCGATACATCTAATTCATTCTAAATATGTTCAAATCCAATGCTCTTTACTACATAAAATGAGAAATATCGTCATCTGCGGTCGCAGGTGCGACATTTCCTATTTCTACTGATTTTGAACTTGAGGAACATCTTGAGACTGGCGCTGATAATGTATCTATTATTATCAAAAATAAGACACAGCTCGAGAGAATGGTTATTTCCGCAACATGATGAATTGCAACGATTATTAAACGATGACTTGATCAAACAGAGCTAAAAACTGAGGTCGCCTGACTTCGTAAAACATGGAGTGAGGGGGCTATTTTTGCTGTTACTGCCCTAGCAAGTGATCTATATGATGTCGATACTGCAATTTCGACCGCATTTGCAAGTAAACTCGACAAGGTATGAGGGCTTCGTACAGGAATGGGAAATACGAATGTATCAGATAGTGAATTTAATATATCTGGTGTGGAAGTATTGAGAGCAAGAGCATCAGCAACAACTGCGCTCGATACAGATTTAGTCACTTTTATAGATCCATCGACACGGGCAAGAAAAGAAATGACTTATGCGGGAGTAAAAAATAGTATTCAGTCTACAATCAACTATACCCAAACTGCACCACTTGGTGAATCAATAGCTCCATGATACTGAACTACAACAAGTGACACATTCTCTTTAGTCTGAAATATTCCATGAACATGAACATTATGAAATAGAGTACAATTTCCTACATCTGCAAAACGAATACAGACAATTACTTATTCAAAAAATGCAACAAATGCATTAGCCGCAATAGTCGTGGCTACAAACGCTTGAGTTGTATTATGAACGTACCCTGTATCGGTATGAAGTGCGACAGCAACTGTGAATACATTAGTAAAATCATGAGAAATCATAAAAGTATATGTAAATGATATGGCATATTTTTGATGAACATATGCAGAGTTAACATCATGAATACCATCGTATATAGTTAATGGCTTCAACTGAGCTACCGATTATTCAAATAGGCTATGGATTGCTGGTATATCATATCAAGACTATACAGAAAGCATAAATGCAATAGCGATAGTTAATTGAGCAATAGCGTACTCAAATACAATGTGATCAAATATTGTATGAAATAGAGTTTTAACATGAATTAGATTCTCAGTTCCATATAATACAACACTTTGAATTGTTAAATCTTCACAGGTAGCAACAGGGGCAGGTGCAAGAATACAACTAAGAGATGATAGTTGAACACTTATAGCGGAACAAACACCATGAATAGGGTCTGATACTGTAACATTTCCTGGTACAACAATATCAGCAAATATAGTTTACAGATTAGTAATGAATGATAACTCAAATTTTTGAAATAACTCAAATGAATTATCACTGGAAACATATAAGTGATGATTTCAATTTGCAGTATCCTGAACCCTCAACGGTGTAAATTCTGTATTACCACAAAATATAAAAGAAGTGCAACTTTGAACAACGAAGGCAATGAGGGCATTAGCAAGTTGAACATCTGAGTATGCATCATATTCTTGATTTTTAGTTTGATCAAAAATAAAGGGAAGTGAAGTGCAATTAAGTGCAAATGATGGAAACGTTATCGACTGATTTTCATGATTAACACCACTCACAAAATACTATATCTCAAATATACCGTGACTTATTTCCACAACTGCTTGAACTATATCACGAGTTATATGAATGGCGGTAAGTCCAACACAGATATATCTTTCGAGTCCATATTACCCATGAACAACAATAACTAAACCATAAAGAAACATTCAAAAACTTTATTCTCTCAATCAAATAATAAATGAATTCAATGGCTATGGAATCTATACAAACAGCTCCTGAGATAATCGGGAAAATATCATCATCTGAGCGCGGATTATTTGTCGGTGTCATGATAGCATTTCTTATATTCTCTGGATTCTTCATGTGGCAATCGAATGAATCTCAAAGAGAGCAAAGAGATGCATTCCTCGCATCAATGGAAAAGCGTGACGATAAGACTATTGAGTCCATCAACCGAGTGACTGATGCCCTCAACAAAAATACCGAGGTTATGCTCGAAGTTAAAAACAGAATTAAATAATGAAAAATCTACTTTTAATCGCCACATTCTTGGAAATGGAAGGAATCGCCAATGGGTGCGGTGGTAAAGGTGGTTTTCGATTCGAATCAGTAATAGAAGTACTCAAGCAACTCACATACTTCGATCATGAAAAGGGAAGTGATCTCTGGGTCCGATTGAGAGCGTTATGTGCCATACACGATATGCTCTATGATCTCGGATGAACTTGGATTCACAGACTGATCGCGGATATATGGCTTGTAACTCAGATATTCCTCCTCTTCTCTTGGGTAGATTGGAAAATGAGATACGCAAGCACAATATCGATATACATAGGACTCAGAAAGTATTGAAAAAAGTTCTTCAACTATTCTTAACTTCTCACTTATGGAACACTTCGATCGTGACGAACATGAAGCAAATGGACATACTCCACATCATCTCTATGCAGAACAGAAAGCAGAGCGTGCGAGAAGAGTCCGCGACATCATCACTCGGGAAAACCTCGAAGAACTCGAGCCATGACAAGCCCCGATCTATACGCACTACGTCGGAGTGCATGATCTACTTAATAATATTTGATTCTAATGCTCATATTTCTCCTCTTCACATTCTATAAAACGATGGCACCCCCAACTCGTCCTGGACAGTGACCAGAAGTAGTCACTCACTCCAGAGAACTCCACCCATTCTATAAATTCCTCTAACTCCTCTTATTATGAAAATCTTTATCTCTTGCGGACATAATAACGCCAAACAATACGCTTGGTCTCTCTATCGCGATCAAGGGGCATCTTCTGGAGGAAATACCGAGTACCAGATCACTCGCAAGATAGCGAATGAGCTCAAGAAGTTTCCATCAGAGCATGGAACAGAACTCGTCTATGTACCAGAATGACTCAATCTCTCTCAGAGAGTAGCATTTATCAATAAAAATGCAGTCGATGGAGATATGTGTATCGAGCTTCATCTCGACTCCGCGACCCCACAGGCGGAAGGATGTACTACCTACTTCATGACTGGATCACGATATGCAGAGGATAAAGCCCGATTATTCCAGCAAGAATATACACGAATCACAGGAATCAAAGGACGATGAGTGAAAGGAGATACCACAAACCGATGGGGTCGTCTCGGATTCGTCCGCGATACGAAGTGTCTCTCATTCCTCCTCGAGATGGGATTCATCACAAATACAGCCGATAAGGACAAAGTATGGGTAAAAGGGGCGGAAGCTCTAGTATCAGGACTCTCTCTCATAACTCCACTGAAGTAGCATGAAACTCTATAAAACTGATTCAGCATATGTGTTAAGTGAACAGGATCTGCAAAATGATTTTATCATCGTGACAGATGAAGAAGCACAAAAAATAAAGGATTGATATTTAATATCCGTGGATAATTGAGTTCTAACTCTTACAAAGGATACAAATATTGTCGCATGAGTTGATCCGTATGACGTAATTATAAACTATCCACTTGATGAAATACAATCATACTCAGATATAATTCAATCTATAAAGCCAATAAATATTCATAAAGCAATAGCAGATAGATATTATTGATGAGATTTAGAAAAGGATGATGAATATACACAAAGATATTTGTACCTTTTCCAAAAAGAGGTTGATTGAACAGCAAATACTGAAGAAATAGCAGAATTAGAGTACATAAAAAATTGATACGAACTGATTCAGCTATTTAAAAAAATTATAACAACACTGTAATGACAGCATATACTCTCTCTGCAAATACATTTTTTGATAATACTGTATCACGAACGGGGTGAGATACTTTTAGTTTGGCATGATTTGATCTGACTTTTAGAACAGATACTCGTGTTTGCAACTGAGCGCCTGCATGATGAGTTGGAAGTATAGCAACAATGACATGATCATCAACAGTATGATGAAATGTTATTATTGATTGAACCAGTGTAAGATGGATGAAGTTCAATTCATGAACTGGGAATGTTCCAGTAATATGAACATCAATAACTCAATCATGAGTAACATCATCATATCTATTATGAGTATGGTCTTCTCTCAATTCACTCCCTCTATCTCCATGATCAGCTATGCCAACTACCTGATGGCTAAAATTCAGAGAAGTGTCTTGAAGTTTTACGACATGATCACTTACTTGAATATGAGCTTCAGCAGAAGAGTCTGATAGAGTATGATGGATTGAGATCGTATGTGATCAATGAGCATTACATGGTTTCCCATGATTATCAAAATTAACAATAAACGGATCATACTTTAACTTATGAACTACTACATGAGCTGAACAAACAGTACAGATACCATCGAATAGTACAGACGCATATGTCCCATGAGTAGAAATAGAAACTGATATTGCATGAGTATATGAACTATATCCATCTATACCATCCACACATTTTAATGCAACAAATCTTCCTAATGATATACGCGGAAAATTTGTAATGTTTAACTCATCAGGACAAGTTGTTATATGATCAGGATGAGTGTGATATATACCACCATCATGAAGAAATATACGGGTTCCAAATGTATTTTTGCGACAATGTACCTCAGCTACAAGATGAACAAATGCATTCCCAAGTGCAACATTCAATACGCGACCAAGATTTAGTTATGTGCAATGATGAGTATTTGATGCAAGTTATTGCCTATCTGATTGGAATTTTTCTATTGCAAGTGCAAATCAAATATCATTGAAAAACTCAATAGTATTTGATTCTGTTCAATATACTTCAACTCCAAATGCTTATGTATTAAAGGATTGATGAAATGGGTGTTCATGATTTAATGTATCCTCAGTGATATTTAACCTTTGTCAGTGAGGTTGAGTATATGAAAATTGGAAAGCAGTAAAACTTGATAATACAAACTTTGTTCCAGTTGTTCAGGTATTATCATCATGATGAAATTTTACAAACTGTACATCTATACAAGTTGCTTTTAATCGTGCATCAATATCGTGAAATCATTGATATTGATTTTCAACACTTGAGCCAATTGTAATGGAAAGTTGTAAGCAAATAAATTGTTTTCTTTCATGAAATATATCATGAGGAATAATACGAAATCATGATCATACTGATAGGCTTGTAGGAACAACATTAACATCAGAGGAATGAAATGCTATATCATTATCATGAACATTATGATGCTTAGTAGAATGATACTCTGTTTGATTCAATTGACTAATATCCAATGTACATCAAAGATGATCAATCATATATTATACTGGTTCATCAAATGTTACAGTAAGAAATATCTGAACAAGAACTTCTCCAGTAAATGCGGGAACAGTGAATCCAATGAACTATCTTATTCGTTCAAATTGATGAAGCAAGAACATGACTTTTAAAAGAATTTATGCCTCTCCAATAGCAAATAGAATGTGTATTGATTCTCCAAATGATCAGAAAGTTATAATGGAAAATTGCTTCTGATGATATACATGAACGTATTGAAATGTATCAAAAAATTGAGAATATAGATCTATATCATGAGTTTCTTCAACATGAAACTCATCAGTATATTGAGTTCATTTTATTGATACATTTACAAGTGATACTACAGGAGAAATAACATTAAACTATAATCAGCCTACAGCTGAAACATCAAGCTATTATACTGTTGTTTCTGGTAGTCCAAAGTTTACTCAGGCATGATCTATATCTATGCGGAATGTATGAGATGAAGTAATTTTTGAAGATAATGTCTTTCGATTATGACATACTTGAATGAGAAATGTGACTCCACTTATATGATGAAGTGTCACTCTTACTAATTTTGAATTCAGATATCAGATAGATACATGAAGCTGATGGAATTGAACATGGAAAGATATTACAGCTGTAAATCTTATTACAGAAACTATCGACTACACTGTATGAGTGAAATTTAAATTCAAAATAAAAACACTTATAGCGAATAATCAGGCACCAACATCAATCAAAGTATATACAACAACAACTCCTACAGCTCAAGGTTGATGACTATATCCTCTAACGACAGCAACATACACGATAAAATGACTGATTGCATGAAGTCAAGTATGTGCATTCACTGGTACACCGTGAGACTCATCATTCCAAATAGCATCGAATGATGCAACGTGAACATCATATACCTTCACTCACTCAGTTGGATGAACTGCATGATACTTTACGGTAATAAAACAATGATATAAGTCTATTCTCATAGAACTCACTTATCCAGAAACAAATTCCGAAATACTATTGCAACCGATCGCTGACCCTGTATTCATATCTTAATTCACTTTTATGGCAAAGATTACTGATGGAGATCTACTTAATGTAGGAACTGAGCTAACAATAAATACAACAGCTCGAACATTCACACTTACTGCTACAGGAAATCTTGTCGCAAAAGATGGAGTAACACTCCAGGCACTTCACTCAAAGTTTATAAAACTTTGGGATGATATTGCTTCTGTTTACAGAAAGCACCCGCTTCCAACAGACTTTTCTCTTTTTATGGTTGCGAACCAACCGAAGGGTATTTATCAATTTGTCTGAGGATGGAAACCAGCAAATGATGCAACACGAAAGATGCTCAGAGATGGATGATGGGAAGAGCGTAGTAGTGCATGAGTTCTCAACCGGGTATATACAGGTGTAGTATCCAGAGGAGACGTAAGCACATGATCACAACTCTACTACCAACTTGATTCAGCAGACGCTCCAACAAACTTTACATACACTGATGAAATCAATGAGGCGGTTCAAGTATATGGCGATGCTTCAAATGGAAACTTTGACAAGCGAGCATACTTCAAAGCCTTTGTTCGCGAGTATGGATATAAGTATGATGATTCTATTCTTGCTGATACTGGTCTCTCCGGAACATGACCATATATTATCGATATGCTTCTTCAGAATGAAGCAGATCCAAAGATTATTGCAAATGATGCAACTGTTTCTTCAACATTACCTTATACTGGTATTACCGTAACGTATTATAATACTGATCAAAACAGAAATATATGAGGAACAAACTATCCATTTCGAATCATAGTTAATGGAAACAATGCAACACTTGAACAGATATATACAAAACTTCAGTATCTCCTTCGTCAGAACTCAGACATCGATAGTGGTGCAGGTACAGTAAACGGAAAGACTGCAAGCCTTCTCCTCACTATGCTCGGTGATAGCGGAACAACTGGAACATGAGTCTATATAGACAACTTCAATTCAAACGATACGAATCGAATTACCTTTACAGATAAAAACTGAGTAGCGAGAGTATTCCCATTCGTTGCAGCAGGAACACTTCTCTTCGATTCTCTCTTATCTTCTGGAGGAACTGGGCATTATTCAATGTACTTCGTTGATCTTCCATGATCATTTGATTATCCATCAGACACAGCAGTGGTTGTAAATGATGCAAGTGGTACTCCTATCACTGGAACTATTACAGGATCATCTATATCATTTACCTATGATTATGATGGAAATGTACAGGGATGAAGAGCTCCATGAACTGATGCGAACGTAGCAGTGGTAGCAAGTAACGCATGAGTCTCGTATCATTCTGTTACATACTATACCATTGCAAAATTGGTAGGGCAGAATATCTCAGTACAATGAAAGGCAGATCCAATATTCATACCGTAAATTATGGCATACACATTCGATTGACCAAATAAAAGAATCATCCTCAGTTCCACAACAACCCTCGATTTGAGGGATTTGTGGAGTCGTTGGCAAGAGTGGATAAATACATGAACAAACTCAAGATTTGCATTCGCTATGGATGCAACATGATGAAACCCAATCGATGTAAGTCTATGAACCTATATCCCGTGTTATATTTTTTTGATAAACTGATGGAAGGTGCGACCTATGGAATCAAATCATACACTCAATGTAACGAATGGAATTATAGTAGATGCAACATGAGATCCATTTGTTGATACTCTAGGTACATATCGAGTGAATGTAAGATACCAACAACCAGTACAAGCTATATCGTTCGATGCTTGAGGTGGTTGAAGTGGATGATGACTCACTACTGAACAAGCAGAAAAACTTACTCGGATTGACACAAATGTTACAACAAACCTAGATAAGAAAGTGAGCGAAGTAACATGAGGTGGTGGATGAATTGTGGATTTCACCAAGAAAAATGAGCAAGTTCTTGAAGAGTTTAAAACATTTAAAGATCTGCTTAAAAAGAATGAACCTACTCAAATCGATTATGAAAAAATTAAAAAAATTATTACGTCTATAAAAATCCCAGAACCAACAATAGATATATCAGGAGTAGTAAAATGAGTGAATACAAATATTTGAACAATAACATCAAAATTGACTGTAATAGAGGAAAAATTAGGCAAGAAATCAGATATAGAAGTTATACTTAAAAATAAAGAAGATGAATTACTATCTCTTCGAAAAGAAAATGAAGAGAAATGTGAAAAGATAGAAGAGCTCGAGGAAGAAATAGAAAATTACACTGAAATATGTGAAGTGCTTGAAGAAGAATCTGAAGATTTAGTAGAAATACTTAGTGATACTCATTAATATATACACTTATGCCAACACCTCAAGATCTCCAAAAACAACTCGGAGTCGGAATCTGACTCGGACTCGGAAAAGCTGAAGTGCAAACATCAAACATGAATGCACAAGCATACAATACAGCCAATCAAAATGATCCTGGACGTTTTCAGATACAATGATGAACCTCTGCATGATCAAGTTGAACAATTTGAGAGCAGAAGCTGTCTCCAGCATCTCCAGCATATACATCTGCACCAACGCAAATAGTATCTCAAGCAACACCGAGTGTAGATACAATATCAGCGACTGTTGCACCACAAACATCTATTGTTGCGTGATCAAATACTCCAACAAACTCCGCTGGTGGATTCAATAACTCACCAAATCTCCTCAATCTCTCAGGAACAAAAGCAGAAAGAGTGAAGAAATGACGGGCAACCTATGATCAGATCGTAGCAAAGCGAAATGAACTCATGGCAAGTGATTCAACTCTCGGGAGGCTTGATGCACTCAAGCAGGCTCGAAAGGAGCTGAATGGAACGATTGGTTGAGTGAATAGTGATCCGTATGGACTGAATAACCCAGTAAAATCCACTGGAATTAGTGAACTCGATACTGGACTCGAAAAAATCAGACAAGATAAAGCTGATGCTATAAAAAAAGAATTTCAATCATATACCATTGCACAAGCTGACTATAATAAAAACAAGAATTATTATACCAATTTTGACGCGACGAATAATACTTTTAATAGTGTTCTCGGGGAAATTCAAAGTACGCTCTCAAAAACTGGATCTCCACAACTATCAGATGCTGAGGCACAGGCTATCGCTCAAAAATATGGAGTCACAACAGATGAGATAAAAAACCCATTGTCTATATACAAGAAACTCGAGATGACCGATGAGGGAAAACAAGTACTCGGATTGACTGATAGAGAAAATCAGATTACTGATCTGCAGACAGAAAATGAGCGAAAAAAACAAGATGCAATGATTCAACATGATAGAAATATAACCGCTCTCAATCAGAATATTGAAGATGTGAATCGAGATATGGAAAGAAATGTAAATTGGGCTACTGCAAGTGGTGCATGG
>Ga0255184_1000278_pt1 | contig 17361 bp, 9 predicted proteins | sample Miss_Cont_RepA_0_FD_189954 | JGI IMG/M metagenome (GOLD analysis project Ga0255184, IMG submission 189954) | Freshwater microbial communities from Mississippi River, Louisiana, United States - Miss_Cont_RepA_0h | ecosystem: Environmental > Aquatic > Freshwater > River | place: USA: Louisiana...
GTGCTAGCACAACTAGAGGAATTGTACAGTCTTTTAATATAGCCAACGCTAGTGCCTCAAATAACGTAATTACAATAACTACTAGTAGTGTACATAGTTTATCTGTTGGTGATATGATAAGTGTTAGTGTGCCAAGCTTAAGCTATGTACATAATCAGGTATCTGTTACAGCAGTTAGCGGAGATCAATTAAGTTTTACCTATACACAAGCGGTTAATTCATTTGGACAAACTAATCTTAGTGGTACCGTAACATTAAATAGCGGGTATTATAAGAAAGTAAAACTTTCTAGCAGTACAACTACCACAGAAGTTAGTGGTGGAGATTTATACTTATTTGGTTACTTAAATCAAGAAGCACAAGACTTATTAGTAATTAGTATTGAGCCTACAAGTAATAAAAGCGCTAGACTAACTCTTGTAGACTACGGCATTACTGATACATACAATTTATTTACAGATTATCAAACATTAAATACTACTAACACAGTTTTCGAAACACAAATAAGTTTACCACCAGAGTTAAATAGAAGCTTATATACTAGTACACAAAAACCAATTATAACAGGCGTATCCAGTGATGAAACTGCTGGAGATTTAATTGCGCCCGTAATTAGTGAAAATCGTATAAAAATAGCTTTTGGGCATCCAGCAGACTTGCCTACTAATACAGCTTTTATTGAATGTGAATATGATCTTAGCAGTGCTGTATCTACAGTTAGTACAAAATCAATTAGAGTAGCATATCCTGATAACACAATTTATATACCAAATGTATTAAAAAATGAAACCTATAAGTATAGATTACGATACATTGCTAGTAATGGTGTAGTTGGATTATGGACTGATTTTGCAACACATACTGTTCAGGGTCGTGTTCGTAGTTTAACCAATGTAAGTAATTTGTCATATGATTTAAACGAGTTAAACATAGAATTAACTTGGGATATACCTACAGACAGTGACTATGACACTACAGAGTTACGTTATGTAACTAGTGCTGTACCTAATTCTACTGAATCTACACAAGAGAAGAATACACTGTGGACAAATAGTACGCTTATAGGTTATAGCAAAACTGGTAAATTTAATTGGATTAAACCAGCTAGTAATAACTATCGCATACTAGCAAAACACGTTGGCAGAAGTGGTAATACTAGTATTGTTCCAAGAATAGTAAATGTTAGCTGGACAAATTTAATAATTGCCAGCATTAGTAGTGATTTAGTTCCAGCTGTACCTATTGTATCATTTAATGATAGTAATCAAGCTATACTTACTGGAACGGGTGCAACGATAACTGTTAAACAAGGTGGTACAATACTTAAGTATGATGGAGTTGGTACTGCTAACGGGCGTTGGAGAATAAGTCAAAAAGTAGACGGTACTGGTTTAACTAGTGGTAGTATTAGTACCGTACAAGATGCTATTAATGGTGATAATACCGCTACACTAGGAAATCTAACAAGTTTTACCGCTGAAACAAGCGCTACAGTTACTTTAACTATTAGTGGTAAAAGTACTTTTGGTGATAGTTTTACTATTACTGAAATATACAAGTATAACAGGTTAACTAGTGGCAAAAGCTCCAGTCTTGTATTCGCGTATAAACGTGCACCAGATAATACTAGCTGGACCGGATGGCCTACTAGCCTAGGACCAGGATCTGCCACGTTTGATTTTAGCACCTTTCAAATAGATACTAGTACAGATCAATTAGATAACGGTTGGTCAAAAGAAATATATGGCACTGGTACACTTGATCCATTATGGGTAACTGTTGCAACAGCTAAAAGTAGTGGTGGAACTGATACTATTACTGCTAATGAGTGGTCTACGCCTGTAAAATATAGTGAAAATGGTATAAATACTGCAACTGTTACGCTATACAAACGTACTGCTACATCTACACTTAGCACAAATTTAACACCAACTGCTAGTTTAAAATACACCTTTAGTACTGCTGCAATTAGTGTGTGGAATATAGCTGACACACTTAATACTATATTAAATGGTTGGTCTACTACTCCTCCTGCAGATAGTTCTGGAAAATATCTATGGGCTATTTATGCTAGCGCAGCTAGTTCCTCAACTGTAGATGAAATTACTACAGGTCAATGGACTACACCTACTATAGTAGCGGAACACGGCAATGATGGTAAAGTTATAGATATTAGTGGAGTAACTAATTTTGTAGTAGATATTAATGGAGTGTATAGTCCTAGCACTGCTACACTTACTGCTACATATCAAAATTTGACTCCTAGTAGTTATTCTTGGGCTATAACCGGAGCTACTCCTGCTACTGGCAGTAATCAAACAATTACTATAACTCCTAGTGCAAATGTAACTAATATAACTGCAGCTTTAACAATTACTGCTAGTGGTGTAAATTACAGTAAAACTGTAACTATGAGTGTTGCTAAAGATGGCAGTATTGGTAAGCGCACAGCTACTGGTATAGTTCATTACCAAAGCGTAGTAACTGATGGTAGCACGCCTAGTATAAGTAATACCGGAGTAAGCTATAATTTTACTAGCGGTGATTTTACTGGGTTATCTGGCTGGGCAAAAGGTGCTCCAGTATATGCTGCTGGCAACTCTAACAAATATTACTATGTTACATACACAGTAGTAGAAACAACTGCTGGTGGCGGTACAGGACAGCCAACATTTGGTAGTGTTACTCAAGCAATTGGATTTACTGGATTAGTTACATTTACTGCCGCAGAAAGCATAAGTAATGGAACAAATACTTTAAGTTTCGGTAATAGCGGAACTACTAGCATTAATGGTGGTAATATTATTACTGGTACAGTTACTTCCGATAAAATAGATACTAGAAATTTAACTGTTAAAGACGCTAATGGTAATATATTATTTGGAGCAGGAACAGCACTTGATTGGAGTAACATCAGCACAAGCTATCCTAGTATATTAGACAATAGCAACGTTACTGCTACTAGTATAGGTGCAGTTAAAACTGATTTAACTAATGCACCAGCTGGCATATTGAACAGTAATATTACAGCTACTAGCTTAGGTGCTATTAAAACTGATTTAACTAATGCACCAGCTGGAATATTAAACAGCAACTTGTACATTAGTAAAACAGGAGCGGTTTATTCACTACAAGGAGGCGGAGCTACTAGTACAACTATTGATGCGGCAGGTTTAGCAGCTGTAAAAACTGATTTAACCAATGCACCAACTGGAATAATAAACGGAAATATTAGCATTACGGAAACCAATGGCACCATTACTCTTAGTAATGCCGGTACTGGATCGTTTACTACTATTACTAGTAATAATAAAATTAGTAGTACTAATGTAGCTACTTTTATGCAAGAAGCAGCAATTGGAGATGCCTATATTGGAAATCTTAGTGCTGGAAAAATAACTACAGGAACTTTAGATGCTGCTAGAATTGGAGCTGGTAGTATAGATGCTGGAAAATTAGTTATTGGGGCTAGTAATACAGGGAGTTATATTAAACTATTTAATAATAAAATAGAAGTTTATGAAAACAATGTATTAAGAGTTATAATGGGGAATCTATCATAATGGCATATGGATTAAAGTTATTAGATAGCAGTGGAAATGTAGATTATGATAGCACGAGTACCGGTGGAGTTTATATAAATACTGTAATAATACCCACTACTGGTAGTGGGTATGTTACTTATGATGGAACCAGCACTTTTAACAGTGTTACTTTGCCAAATTTAAAAAACAAAGTAATATTTTGGATTACGTTGTTTAACGGAGATCAAAATTGGTATTATGATCCAGTAGCTGTTTATGATCCGGAGGGGCCCAGTTTCATACCTAGAATACGTTATGTGCAATTAAACACAAGCGCTATTAACGATCCTAGTGGCACCGTTTATAGAAACTCTAGTAAAATATTGGTATTTGCAAAATGACTTATGGTTTTAAATTTTATAATACTAGTGGCGAAATAGTACTTGATGACGATTATATTAAACCATGGTTTGCTGGTAAAGGAGTTCCACTAAGCGTTACCGGACCTGTTGCTGGCTACAATAGTGATAGATATTATTCTATTACGTATCAAACACCAGGTATAGGTGGTAATGGAGGATTTGCGGCTATTACTGTTCCTAATAATGGTGGAGAATATTGGGCAGATGGTGACTGGAATCAAGGGTATAACTTTACTGTTAATGTATATTTTCCTAATACATATACACCTACAAGTGCTGATGCTCCAGAAGTCTATTTCTTCTCCATAAATCCAGTTAATCCTAGATCTACAACGGGTTATGGTCTTCAGTTACGTAGGGCCGATCAGCAATGTACGTTTGATTCTAATAAAAAACATTTTAAACCTAATGATGCAGTCCAATTTAATATACCTTTTAGATATGCGACTGGCACAGGCTTTAGTAATACTTGTTGTGGCTATCCGTGTAATCAAGCTAATTGTAGCCAAGTTATTAACCTCAGTAATGTACCGACTAAAGCGGCTTTTGTATTGCCTTATTTTTTCAAAACTCAGTCTTATACAACTGGTCCAGGTGCGCTTGCATCATATCTATTTGATTTTCAAGCTGTATATAAAAGATCTGCAACTAATGCAATAACAGCTAGAGTGGCTTTAAGAAATTATGAGTTCGTAGATGCATATTTTAGTAACTATGATCTTACACAGGGTTCTGATGTACAATATATAATTTATATTGATGGTAGTAGTTATGATGTAGGTGGTGGTAGTATAGAATTTCCAGCAGCTACCTATAGTTTAAGTGCCAGCCCTACTAGTGTAGCTGAGGGAAATAATATAGTTGTTACATTAACTACAACTGGAGTACCAAATGGAACTAGTGTACCTTGGGTAATTAGTGGCAGCAATATTACTAGTGAAGATTTTTCACTAGGCGGAGTTTTGTCCGGCAGTTTTACAGTACAAAATAATACAGCATCTGTAACAATACCTACAACTAGAAATGATAATAGTGAGGGCACAGAAACAGCTACTTTTAGTTTAACTAATAATGCCGCAAGTGTAGCTTTTAATATTACTAATGTTCCATTTTATACAAATCCAAATATAACTAGTTTTAGCTATAGTCCTGCAAGTCCCGATGAAACTGCAAACAGCGTAGTCGCGTTTACTATAAATGTACAAGATAATACTGTTAGCGGTGCACCCAGAGATTTTTACTGGGCTATAGAAGGTGGAACTAACGTAACTGGTGATGATTTTGTAGGGCTAATATATGGTACGCTAACTACAGAAAACGGTACTGGGCAACGTACATTTAGCATTACAATAAAACAGGATTATGCTACTGAAAATGCACAAGAGCAGTTTCGTGTTAATTTTTATACTGCCGGGCCATATGTAGGAACTCCATTTTATCAAAGCAGTTATATAACTATAGCTGATACTAGCAAAGATAGACCTACAATTAATTATTTTCAAGTTAAACCAAATAGTACTGGTACTTATGGTAGTAGTGTAACTGGATTAAGCGGTGAAACTCCTTATTTTAAGTGGGATGTTACAAACGCCACAAGTGTTACTATTGATAATGGTGTTGGCACAGTTGCTAGTAGTGGTACCGATGTAGCATTAGCAGGTGCAGTCCTAAATGCTACAACGTGGACCTTAACTGCAACAAATCAATATGGCAGTGTAACTTCATCAGTTACATTTAATGTTAGCGCAAGTACTTATCAATTATCTACAAGTGCCACTAGTATTAACGAGGGTGGCAGTGTAACTATTACATTAACTACTACAAATGTATTAAATGGTACACAAGTTCCCTATTCAATAAACAACACTACATTTGATACCAGCGACTGGAGTGGAGGAGCTCTTAGTAGTTCAGGAATATTTACAGTAAATAATAATACAGCTAGTAGAACTTTTACTAGTTTAGCTGATGTTAGAACAGATGGAGACAAAGTATTAACTATTGCTTTAACTAATTATCCACAGGTTACAGTTAGTACTACTATTGTAGATAGCAGCACCTGTCCTGCGGCAAATACTCTTCTATCTTCGCAATGCTTAGCTAATTATGTAGAAAGAAAAACTTACTATACTGGTAACTATTCTGGCGGAGTTTGTACTACATACAATATAGATACATCTAATAGCGTAGCCTGCGGCTATGTTAGCTATAGTATAACTCCTAGTGCAACTAATATTGTAGAAGGTAATAGTGTTACTTTTACTGTAAATACTACTAACGTTGCTAATGGTACAGTACTTTACTGGACTAATAGTGGTACAGTAGGTACTAGTCAAGGTACTGTTACTATTACCACATCTGGTAGCTATGGCACTGGCAGTTTTACTATTAATACAACTGTATCTAGTGTTTATGATGGTGGCAGAAGTATTATAGCTAATTTACGTACTGGCGGATATAGTGGAACAATAGTAGCTACAGCAAACACTGTAACAGTAGCAGACGCCCCTACTACCTGGTCACTAACACAAAGTAGTACTAGTATTACTGAAGGTGGTAGTATTACGTATACAATTACTACTACAAATTTAGTAACGCCTGCTGCTGGTATATATTGGGAACAAATTGGTACTGCTGGTAGCGGTGATATGTCAGCAACAAGTGGAACTATAGGTGCTGATGGTAATGGCATATATTCACTTACAATCTCAACCAATGTTGATCCAGTTTATAATACAACATTAAAAACCGTACAAATACGTTTTAGAAATATAAATAGTAGTGGCACAATATTAGCAACATCACAATCAACTACATTAAATAATGCGGCTCCTACTTATAGTATTACAGTAAATCCAGCAAGTGTAAACGAAACTACTAGTGCTTTGGCTACGTTTACTATTACAACTACTAATGTGCAGAATGGCACTACACTATATTGGATTAATACAGGCACAATAATTGCTGCTGATTTTACGGATAATACTAATAGTGGAACCGTTACAGTTACAAATAATAGCGCAACTTTTACTAGAACGATTGCTCGCGATCAGGCCTATGAAGGCCAAGAAAACATAGTTATGGAGGTACGCACTACAGCCGGTGGAACCGCTGTAGCAAGCGTAACTGTTCCAGTTGCGGATACAAGTCAGCTAGCAGATTGGGAAGTATTAGGCCCAAGTGATATAAACGAGGGTAATAGTGCCGAATATGTTGTAACAGGCACACAATATGTAGCTACTTGGGGAACTACTAGAGTTTATTTAAGTATACGTCATGATACTACCAACAGCAGTGATGTAAATATAAATTTTACTAGTGGTAGAATACTAAGTAGTGACGCTGGAGAAGCAGCTTTTACAGTTAGTGCTGTTGCTGACCAATTAACTGAAGGTGCTCAACAATTTTACTTAGATTTACGAAAAGATAGTATAACTAATGGTGTTATACTAAGCAAACTAGTTACTATTAACGATACTTCGCTTGATCCAGTATATAGTAATGTTCAAATAAATAGTATAACTTGGGATCCTGCAAGTGTTAACGAAGGTAACTGTGTAACTTTTACAGTTAATGCTACAGATAATACTACCAGCGGAGCACCTAGAAATTTTTATTATGCTGCAATTGGCGGAACAAATACTACTGGTGCAGATTTTAGTGGCAATCCTTATGGCACACTAACAAGTCAAAATGGTACTTTTACTAGAAATTTTTCTATATGTATTGCGGCTGATCAAGCAACAGAATCTAGTCCAAGCCCAGAAACTTTTAGTGTAGGTATATATAAAACAGGACCATATACTGGAACTCCATATTATCAAACAGCTTCAATAAACATTAATGATACAAGTCAAACACCTAATCCACCTACAATTGATTACTTTCAAATAAAATTAAGCGGAGGTAGTTATGGTAGTTCAGCAGGGTCTGTTCCTTATAGTAGTAATGGCTATACAGCTTTCTTTAGGTGGAGCACTAGTAATGCTACTAGCGTCACTATTAGCGGAATAGGTGGAGATCAAGGTAGTAGTGGTAATGATGCAGCACTAGCTACTGGTGTAACTACTACAACTAACTGGACTTTAACAGCAAGTAATGCTGGAGGTAGTGTAAGTGCTGGAGTAACCCTATACATTTGCGCAGCTCCAGGTTCATGGGATGGCAGTAGTTATGTATGTGTTGGTGCAAATAAGTATAAAACAGTAACTGACGGTAATTGTGGTACTACTACAGGAGATTTACTACAGGCTAATGCTTATAGTGACTGCTGTTCACAAGATAAAACTACGGTACTAGAATCAATTTGTATAACTGATCAGTATAATCCGCAAAGACGCAGAAAATATCATGATGGGTATTGTGGTTACAATTACACTTATACACCAGATAACGATTGTTGCCCTCCTGTTACTAGTCCACCAACATTTTTAGGCTATACTACATGTAGTGGTTGTGTACAGTATCCAATTTACGCTGGCGGAAAAAATACTAATAATACTACAACGTGTCTTGCAAATACAGATTATAGCGCACCACAACCTTGCTCTATGCCTGGTTACTATACTGGTGCAACTTATTGTGAAAGTGGTAGTGGCTGTACCGGCTATATCCGTAGAGAATATCAGCCGGCAAATTGTGGTGCTCCATACTATGAAGATACAAATGAAACTTGCTATCCAGGTTCAGAAAAGGTTATAAGTAATACTTGTAGTGGAGTTACTAGAACTATTACAACTTGTAATGGTAGTGGTGGTTATAGCTCAAGTAGTTACACAGATACTGCCGGTTGCTGTGCCCCAGCAGGTTGGAGTGGAAATACTCAATGTGTTTACTTAGGTGGAACTGGCTATGGTCAAACTCAAGAGTTCTACAATGATGGTTCTTGTGGAGGTGGTTGGTACGATAGAGGAGGTTATTGTTGCTTACCCTACGGTACAGCTTTATATAGTTACTGCGCTAGTGCTAATATAGGCAATAATAATAAAGTTACTGTATATAGTGGTGGTGGGTCTCCTACCGGTTGTAATAACTATACACAAACTGAAACTAATCATCCCGACTGTTATGTTAGCCCGCCTCCATTATCTATTAGTTGTAGTGCTAGCCCAAGTAGTGTAGCAATAGGCGGTACTACTACCTTATCCTGGTCTACAACTGGAACGTGTAGCGGAACCACAGTAGAAATTTGTGCAGGCGGAGGTTGTACTGGAGTAGTATATCCGTGTAGTGGCAGTCAAAGTGGTGTAGGTGGTGGAGTAACAACACCTGGAACAATTACTGCTACATTTACTGTGTATTATGGTGGCTATTCTGCATCATGTAGCACAGATGTTTACTTCTTCGTACCAAGTGGCGGCGGAGGTGGAGGCGGAGGTGGACAGCAGCAGTAAATTTTAACAACTTATTGGATCCACAAATCTACCCCGACTGGGCGACCGAATTCACTAAACTGAATTGGAAACCACACATCGAGTCGGCAAAAAACACAACAAGTACTAGTCAATACCCTGCTCAATATCGATTGAGCAGGGTATTTTTTCTAGTTGACAAGCTCTTGCCCTTGTGTTATAATATACAAGTGTTAAAAAAGGTTTGAATATTTTTACTTGACAATAGCAGTGCCTGTAAATATTAGGCAGTAGCTAGGTCTATTCATAACTAGTTATAAACCACTGCCAATGGAGAGGAGCTACAATGGTTGAGGTAGAAAATCATAGCCTGGTACAAACCATTAGTGTAGCAGCTATGGCAATAATTGCACTATCAGTAGGTGTGCAAAAGCTATTAAAAGATTGGCGAAGTACCGATGCAGAAACTAGTGTAATCAAAATGATGCACGAAGAATTAGAGCGTATGGGCCAACATAATAGTAAACTTACTGAAGAATTAACAAAATTACAACTAGATATAGTTGAACTAAACAGTCAACTAACTAAATTAAATATTGAGAATAATAAGTTGCAGGAAGAAATTGCTGCACTTACCACAGAGTTAAATAGTTTTAAGAAACTGGCCGCTCTTAGAAAGGTAAAGGTGTAACATGACACCTGCTAAAATTAATTATAAAATTTATCAAGGCACTACATTTCGTGAAACCTTGCGCTGGGAAAGTCAAACAAAAGGTTATGCAAATATTAGTGCTATAACTAAAGCTGCACCTTGTGTTATAACCACACAAAGTAATCACACGATTCCAGTAAATTGGAGGGTTAGAGTGGTTGGTGTTAGTGGTATGAAAGAAGTTAATGTTACTGGCGAAGACGATTATTATATTGCTACTAATACAACTAGCAATACGGTAACATTAAATCAAGTAAATAGTTCTAATTATACAGCATATACTAGTGGCGGAGTTATTGAATATAATTTGCCTATACCACTTGTTGGTTATACGGCACAGATGCAGATTAGAGAAACATTAGATAGTACCAGTACTATAATTGAACTAACAAATACAAACGGTGGAATAATTATTAATACTAATGATAGTACAATTAGTATGTTTATTACAGCTGCCCAAACACGCGCATTTACATTTCCCACCGCCGTATATAGTTTAGAGCTAACAGATACTAGTGGCGTAGTAACTACTTTAGTAACAGGAAACCTGACCTTAGTACAGGAGGTTACCAGATGACTACTGATGTAATTGTTACAGAAAAAAATAATGCGGTAGTTATTGAACGAAAAGATCCTGTAGTTATAATAAGTGGTATGATCGGTCCTGCAGGCGTAACTACCCTACAAGGCTTAACAAATGTAGATGTAACAAATTTAACAAATGGTGGCGTTTTAGTTTATAATTCAACATCGCAGAAATGGGTAGCAACAACAACGCTTGATGCCCAAAATATGGAAGGTGGCTACTATTAATCGGAGATAGAAGATGGCTTCAATTATTCGTATCAAGCGTTCAAGTTCCTCAACTGCACCAACCACACTAGGAAACGGAGAATTAGCATATTCAGCCGGTAGTGGTTCACAGGCAAATGGCGGTGAGCGCTTATATATAGGTTTTGGTACCGAAACAGCAGGTGGTGCGCCACAATTTGTTATCGGCGGAAAATATTTTACAGACTTACTAGATCATGTACATGGTACACTTACAGCCAATAGTGCACTAATTGCAGATAGTAGCAGCAAACTAAATAATCTAAAAGTAGATAATTTAGATTTAAATGATAATACTGTTAGTAGTACAGATACTAACGGTAATATTATACTAGATCCAAATGGTACTGGTTTAGTTAGCGTTACAAAAGCAGCAAATATTGGCGGTACCCTAGCCGTTACAGGTGCTACAACACTAAGTAGTACACTAGGCGTTACAGGTGCCACAACACTAAGTAGTACTCTAGGGGTTACAGGTGCTACAACACTAAGTAGTACCTTAGCTGTTACAGGCGATGTTAGTGTTAATACTAATAAATTTAACGTTACAGCAGCTAGTGGTAATACAGCAATTGCAGGTACACTAGGTGTTACAGGTGCTACAACACTAAGTAGTACCCTAGCCGTTACAGGTGCTACAACACTAAGTAGTACTCTAGGGGTTACAGGTGCCACAACACTAAGTAGTACCTTAGCCGTTACAGGCGATGTTAGTGTTAATACTAATAAATTTAACGTTACAGCAGCTAGTGGTAATACAGCAATTGCAGGTACCCTAGCCGTTACAGGTGCTACAACACTAAGTAGTACACTAGGTGTTACAGGTGCTACAACACTAAGTAGTACTCTAGGGGTTACAGGTGCTACAACACTAAGTAGTACACTAGGTGTTACAGGTGCTACAACACTAAGTAGTACCTTAGCTGTTACAGGTGATGTTAGTGTTAATACTAATAAATTTAACGTTACAGCAGCTAGTGGTAATACAGCAATTGCAGGTACGCTAAGCGTAGCTGGTGCAACTACTTTAACTGGTGCTACAAATATTGTTGGTGATTTTAGTGTAGCTACTAATAAGTTTACTATTGCCGCAGCTAGTGGTAATACAGTAGTAGCAGGTACGTTACAAGCAGGAGCTACAACTCTTAGTAGCGCTACTATTACTAATAATTTAACAGTTAATGGTACTTTTAATAGTGACGACATTACAGCAGCTAATATTAGTGTAGCAGGTAATGCAACTATTACTGGTAATTTAACTGTACAAGGTACAACAACTACAGTTAATTCTACAGCCGTAAGCATAGCTGATGTAAATCTAACTTTAGCAAAAGATGCTACTAATAGTGCTCAAGCAGATGGTGCAGGTTTTACTGTTGCAGGGGCAAATGCTACAATAGTATATGCTAGCGTTACTGATGACTGGACATTTAATAAAAATGTAAATGCTCCTAATCTAACAGTTAGCGGAGCCATAACTGGTAATGCTAGTAGTGCTACAAAATGGCAAACCGCTAGAAATTTAAGTTTAACTGGTGATGCTACTGCTACATTAGCTAGTGTAGATGGTACAGCTAATGTTAGTGCAGCACTTACACTGGCTACTGTTAATACAAACGTAGGTACTTATGGTAGCTCAACTAGTGTACCTACATTTACAGTAAATGCTAAGGGCTTAATTACAGCAGCTAGTCAAACAGCAATTCCTATTGCTACAACTAGCGTAAATGGATTAGCCAGCTTTACTAGTACAGAGTTTACTGTTACAAGCGGTTTGGTTAGTATTAATCAAATCGATGGTGGTACATATTAATATTTGTTTTTTAACAAATCTATAACCTTTTTAGGATACTTACATGTCAACTATTATACATAAAAAAAGTTCCGTAACTGGAAAAATACCTGTTGCTGGTGATCTACAATATGGTGAGTTAGCCGTAAATTACGCTGATGCAAAGATTTACTTAAAAAAATCAGATAATACTATTGTAGGTATTAGTGATACAGGCACACAGGCTAATGATTTTGCTGTACAAATGGCAATTGCACTAGGCTAAGGTGTTGACATGGGCTTTAAAAGTAAAGTATCCGCAAATATAGGTTTAACTGCTAGTCCTACTACAATAAGTGATACTGTTACTGGTGCACTTACACATACTATAATAGGACTAACGCTAGCAAATACAACATCTAACAATATTACTGTTAGCTGTAAATTAAATAAAAGTGGTGGCGGCACAGCGTATATGCTTAAAGATGCCAGTGTGCTCCCAGGTGGAGCAATTGTATTAGTAGGTGGTGATCAAAAAGTAGTGCTAGAAGCTGGTGATACATTAACTGCTTGGAGTAACACAAGTACTAGTTGCGACGCAATAATTAGCTATCTGTCTAGTTAAAAGGAGTAGTTATGGCTTACATTGGAAATGCTCCTTATCAAGGTAGCGTAGCCGGCACAAATATTCTAGATGGCACTATAGAAACTGTAGATTTAAAAGATGGTAATGTTACTGGTGCTAAACTAGAAACACTAGCTGGATTAACTAGTGGTACTTACGGTAATAGTACTGCTATACCTACTATAACTATAGATGTTAAAGGACGTGTAACAGCTATAAGTACAACTGCTGTTAGTATTCCTAGCGGTAGTATTAGTGTTACTGGTGGTGATTTAACGCTAAGTGGTAGTACAGGCACTGCAATTACTGATGCTACATTAACTAGTGTTGGCACTGCAGGTACTTATACTAAAATAACTACTGATGCTAAGGGACGTGTTACTAGTGGTACTACACTAGCTAGCAGTGATTTGCCTACATATACAGGCACTATTACTTCAAGTCAAGTTACTACTGCACTTGGATTTACACCTGAAAATATAGCTAATAAAGCAGTGGCAAATGGCTATGCTAGCCTAGATGGTAGTGGCAAAGTACCAAGTGCTCAATTACCAAGTTATGTAGATGATGTATTAGAATATGCTAACCTAGCTGCATTTCCTGTAACGGGTAGCAGCGGTATAATCTATGTTACACAAGATACCAATAAAACTTATCGTTGGACTGGTAGTGCTTATGTAGAAATTAGTCCTAGCCCAGGTACTACTGACAGCTTAACTGAGGGTAGTACTAATCTTTACTATACAAATACTCGTGCTAGAGCTAGTTTAAGTTTTACAGCAGGTAGTGGTGCTTATAATAGTACTACAGGCGCTATAACAATACCTACTAATACTACGCACTTAACAAATGGTAGTGGTTATATTACTGGCAATCAAACAGTAACACTTAGTGGAGATGCTAGTGGCAGTGGTGCTACAGCTATTACTGTAACACTGGCTAGTAGTGGGGTTACAGCAGGCACATACAATAACGTAACAGTTGATGCTAAAGGAAGAGTTACAAGTGGTTCTAATACTTCATATTTAACATCATATACTGATACTCTGGCAACTGTAACTGGGCGTGGAAATAGTACATCTACAAATATTGGAAGTACATCTGGTACCCCACTTGCTTTAGCAACAGCTGGTAATGTTGGTACTTGGATAGGTGGTATACAAGATGGTACATCTGGATGGTCATTGTCTCAAGCAACTATCGGTTTCAAATCTGATAATAACACATATGCTGCAATAGGTATTGGTACTGCACAAGGTCTTCTATATTTTGGTAGAACTACTGCTTCTGGTGTTGGTAGTATGGCATCTTGGCTCGAAGTCAATAGTAATGGCGTAGCAAATTTTGTTCGTGCTCGTCCTCAGCATAACGGAAGTAACTTAGCTTTGGTTAGTGAAATTCCATCGTTATCTGGTTATCTAACATCTGAATCAGATACTCTGGCAACTGTAACCGGGCGTGGTGCAACAACTAGTACAGCAGTTACACTAACTTATTCTATTGGTGATGGAACCGCGGCACTTAGATTGTCTCCCACATCATCATCTGGATCGTTTCAGTGGGCAAGTACGTCATTATCATCCGGACTAGGGTCTGGGCAAACTATGATACATTTGCTTGGAAATGCTACTGGAACTAATAATAGTGGATATGTTGGATATCAATATGGTGGATCTGCAGGTTCAACAAATAGTTTTGTATCGCTTGGTTTGTATGGTAATGATAATATCTTGCGTGTATATGGTGGAACGTACACACAATCACTAGGATCAATGCGTGCACCAATTTTCTATGATAGTAATGACACATCATATTATTTAGACCCAAATTCAACTGGAACATCACTTCAAATTGCTGGAACTATCGAGCAAGGCAATAACTACGCACATCCAAATATTGAATGGTCTGCATCAGGTACTTCAACTGGTGAAGTAATATTCTATCTACCCGGGACTACATCTAATTATGGCATGGTTCATATGGTGTTTGACATCTATGAATATAATAGCCCACGCCTGTGTACTGTTATTGTTGGCGGACATAACTGGAATACGTCTTGGTATAATACCGCATGTAATGTAGTTGGATATACGGATAAACAAGTACGTCTTGGTGTTAAAGACGGAAGATACGTAGTTGTATTTGGTACGACTGGATCATCATGGTCATATGGTCAAATTAGACTTCGTAAGATCCAAAATGGTTCATATTATGATAACATAATGGATCTTGGAGGAAATTGGTCTGCTACTCAAACTACTACAGAGTCTTTTAGTACAATTACCAGTGATCTAAGAGGGTTTAGAACTCCATCAACTATGGAAGCTGATGGAATAATTTATGGCTATTCTGATATTCGTTCGCCAATCTTCTATGATTACAATGATACTAGTTATTATATTAATCCTCGATCCGCATCTAGATTAAGCGGTCTACGTCTTGACGGTGTTGATAACGAGGCATCTGGCACTGATGCAATCTTATGGATCAATAAACCCAATAACAATGACTGGGCAATGATAGTTAGTGGTAATTTAGAATATGGCATTAGTCTCGGCATGGCTGCTTCACATAGTTATGCTATACGAGCGCAGGCTAATGGCACAGAATATAGCAGGCTTGGATCAGACGTATTCTATCATAACTCTAACATTAGAGCACCAATCTTCTATGATTATAATGACACTGGGTATTATTGTGATCCTAATTCCCTTAGCAGACTTTATAGAACCGAATCATTTTATTTTAGAAATATTTACGGTGTAAGCACAGATCATCCATTTGGCTTATACTTCGACAGTGGTGAATCTACAGCTTATGCCATCTATAGAGAAAGTGGTGCTTGGAATCATCCATATCCAGACCTAAGAATTGCATTTCATACAGGTATTAAACTTGGAGCAAATTCGGGATATAATGGTATAAGATTTTATACTGATTATGATATGTCTAGCCAAGTTATGTCTGTTAATAACGGTTCAGACGGCTTAGGTGCTAATAATGTATACGTAAATAATTCTCTTCAAGCAGGCAGCAGTTTACGTGCACCAATCTTCTATGACAGTGATAATACCGGTTACTATGCAGATTTAAACAGCACCGGCGACTCAATTCGTGCTGCTGGTAACATTGTAGCCTACTATTCCGACGATAGACTAAAAACTAAACTAGGTAATATTACTGATGCACTTAAAAAGGTCAATCAATTAAATGGTTTTTACTATCAAGCCAATGAATTAGCACAAAACTTAGGCTATAAGCCTACAGTGGAAGTTGGTGTTAGTGCGCAAGAAGTTGAACAGATACTACCACAAATTGTTAAACCTGCACCCATTGATCAGCAGTATAAAACCGTAGATTATTCACGCTTAGTACCACTACTTATAGAAGCTGTAAAAGAATTGTCACAAAAACTTAGCAAATTAGAGGCAAAGTATGGCATTACCAGCTAGTGGTCAAATAAGTTTTGCTAATATAAATACTGAATTAGGATATGCTTCTACTAATCAAATAAGTTTAAACGATAGTGCAGTACGTAATTTGGCCGGAGTAAGTTCCGGCCAAATAGCCATGACTAATTTACATGGAAAAAGTAGTTTTGCAGCACTTACCGTGTATTGGATACTTATAGCAGGCGGTGGAAGTGGTGGCGGTAGTTTTGGTGGTGGTGGTGGTGCTGGTGGTAGACTAACAGGAGCTACAACTATAAGTTCTGCAGGAACTTATACTTTTACTGTAGGTGCAGGCGGTACAGGAGCTGCTTTAGGTAGCAATGGTGGCGATTCATCTATCTTTGGATTTACTGCTACTGGCGGTGGACGTGGTGGCACTAGAGATTATTATGGATATAATAGTGGTACAGGATCTGGATCAGCTGTTAGTGGTGGATGCGGTGGCGGCGGTGCGCCAATGGATGGTTATGTAGCACCAGGTGCTGCAGGTATATCTGGGCAAGGTTATGCTGGTGGTAATGGTGCCAGTGGATGGTATGGTGGCGGTGGTGGTGGAACATTATCAGCAGGATCTGCTCCCAGTGGAGGAACTGCTGGTAGTGGTGGATCTGGTGAATCTATAACAATAGGTTCTGCAGTTTTTTATTGGGGCGGTGGTGGTGGCGGTTGTATT
>Ga0255184_1000283_pt1 | contig 17174 bp, 16 predicted proteins | sample Miss_Cont_RepA_0_FD_189954 | JGI IMG/M metagenome (GOLD analysis project Ga0255184, IMG submission 189954) | Freshwater microbial communities from Mississippi River, Louisiana, United States - Miss_Cont_RepA_0h | ecosystem: Environmental > Aquatic > Freshwater > River | place: USA: Louisiana...
AACCTTATTTGTTAAATCCGCGCGTGTGTCAGTGCCAACTTGAGAAAAATCAGTTTGCATTTGCGAAACTATTTGTCCATTTGTCCATTTGGCTATTTGTTGCATATTCCATAGAGGTTTATTCTGCATAATTATCCTAAATATTTTTGCGCAACTTCGTAGTCGCTGAAATGTATTTTAGTGGTTCCTAATATTTGGTAATCCTCATGCCCTTTACCAGCAATAAGAATAACATCTCCAGCTGAGGCCAGCGCGATCGCCTGCTTAATTGCCTGTTCGCGATCTACTTCTGCGACAAACGATTGAAAATTAGTCGGTATACCTTGCTCGATGTCTTTCAAAATTTGAATGGGATCTTCGGTTCGTGGATTATCGGATGTCACAAAAACAAAATCACTCAGTCTACATGCAATTTCGGCCATTTTAGGACGCTTTGTTTTGTCACGATCACCACCACATCCAAAAACTGTGATGATTTTATTATTAAGTTTAGCATCAGTCTTAATTTTTTTAAGGGAGTTGAGAGAGTTTTCGAGAGCGTCAGGAGTATGAGCATAGTCAATAAAAACAACTTTATCTGTCGAAGAAATAACCTTTTGCAATCGACCTGGAACCCCTGAAAAAGATTGTAAAGATCTAACACCTTGCTCAAGAGTAATGCCACAAGTTAGTGACGCCGCTAAACTTGCAACTACATTGTAAACAGTATGTACTCCAGTCAAAGGGATTTTAATTTTCATTGTTTCAACTGGAGTTTTAAGCTCGAATTCAGTATCGTTAAAATCCATTTTTAAAATTTTAAACTGAAAATCAGACTCAGTTTGACCATAAGTCCAACAAATTACAGGTTCTGCAACTTTTAGTCTGCGTCCATAGTCGTCATCAACATTGACAACTGCAAAAAGTGGACGTTTGACAGAAGACCACATTAAGTCAGTAAAAAGTTTTTGTTTAGACTCGAAATAATGCTTCATGGATTGATGATAATCTAAATGATCATGAGTGAGATTTGTAAACACAACAGTATTAAAATGAACACTGTCCGCGCGTCTTTGATCAAGTGCATGCGATGATACTTCTAATGCGGCTGCAAAAGCACCTTCGTCGACAAAGTCTCGCAAACGACTTTGTAAAACGACTGGATCTGGAGTTGTCATTTGCGAATCCCATACACGATGACCAACACGATGATTAATGGTTCCCATCACACCCGTTAGCTTACGATTAAAATTCAAAATATGTTCAAGCAAGTACGTAATCGATGTTTTGCCATTTGTACCAGTTACACCAAAACAAATCATTTTTTGCGATGGGTAATCATAAAAACGTGCTGCCAGCAAATCAAGCATTTGACGTGTATCGGGAACCTCAAGCGCAAAACCAGTATAATCTGCAGGTACATAACTTAAGGATTCTGTGATGATTGCGCGAGCACCTTTTGTTATGGCTTGTGAAATATAATGATGTCCGTCAGCTTGCTGACCCTTAATTGCAAAAAAAACAGAACTCGGTTGAGCTTGTCGAGCATCAAAGCATAAAGAGGTGATTTCCTCGTCCATTTCAGAAGCCCGTTCAGGAAATCTTACATTATGGGCTGATAAGTCAAAAAATGATAATAACTGCTGAAGTTTCACGAAAAACAGAATAAAGTATTTCTGCTAACAGAGCAATTTATGAATCTAAAAAGAATAGAATGTTTTGACCATATCGCTAACACTGAATCGTCTCATCCAACTGATGATGTCCCTTGGCTTATTTTATTTCATGGGTTTGGAGCAGATGCTCACGATCTCGAAGGTCTAAAAGATTTTTTTCAATTTAAATCACCAGTCAACTTACGTTTTCCGAATGGTGTTTTTGAAGTTCCCATTGGACCTGGCTGGACAGGCCGCGCCTGGTGGCCCTTACGACTTACATCACTACCCGAAGACTGGAGCAATTATACTCCTGCTGAAATGCAACAACTTGTTCCTGCTTTGCTTAAAATGATTCAAGATTTAAAAGTTCCTTGGAACAAAATTATTCTAGGTGGTTTTTCACAAGGAGCAATGCTCGCAACTGAACTATACTTACAAGCGCCAGAAACACCGATGGGGCTTGTAAGCCTATCTGGAAGTCTTATTCGTCAATCTGAGTGGAAAAATCAACTGTCAAAACGCAAAGGATGTAAAGTTCTTTTAAGCCACGGACAAAATGATCAAGTTCTTCCTGTAAAAGGAAGTCAAAAACTCATGGCACTTTTTCAAGAAAATGGTTTACACTGCAAATGGGTCACATTTTCTGGAGGTCATGAAATTCCTGTAAAAGTTATTGAGTCGATAAATAATTACGTCAACGAATTAACCACACAAAACTAACTCACTTTGTTTAAAGCTAAGATTAATATAAATGAAATATGTCATAGAAACTCAAAATTTAGGCCGCGAATATAAAACTTATCAGAAAAAAGAAGGTGTTCTTAATTCTATAAAAGGTTTTTGGAACCGCGAATACACAACCAAGTCTGCACTTAAAAATACGACCTTACAAATTGAAAGCGGACAAATCGTCGGGCTTGTTGGTGCCAATGGTGCCGGAAAGACAACTCTTCTTAAAATATTATCCGGATTGATTTATCCAACGACTGGAACAGTCAACGTTCTTGGTTTTGAACCTTGGAAGCGTGAACCCGAATACTTAAAGCAGATGAGTGTGTTACTTGGACAAAAAAATCAACTTTGGTGGGATATTTCGGCACGTGATAGCTATGCTTTGTTAGCTAAAATATATGATCTTGATCTTATTCACGCTAAACAACGTGTCAATGATTTAGCTGAAATGCTCAATTGTCACAATGTGCTTGATACTCAATTGCGTCGCTTAAGTTTAGGCGAACGCATGAAAATGGAAGTTATTGGGTCGCTCTTACATTCACCAAAAGTTTTGTTTTTGGATGAACCAACTATCGGTTTAGATATTTTAGCACAAACTACAATTCGTGATTTTCTGGGTCGATATGTTAAAGAATTTAACCCCGCAATCATTCTAACTTCACACTATATGGATGATATTGCTGAACTCGCCAACAGATTATTACTCATTTCAAAGGGTGAAATGGTTTACGACGGCACTGTTAATCACTTTTTACAAAAAACTGATACAAGTAAAAAATTAATATATCGTTATAAAAACGATCATACAGAGCGTGAGTTAGTTTTTCAAAGTTCTGAACTTTCAGAAAAACTCAATGAAGTCGTTAAATCTGGAGAAGTGGTTGAATTAAAAATTGAAGAGGTTGATTTTGAAGAAGTCATTCATAGCTTTTTGGCGAAGGAATCTCGCATTTAGCGAGCTCGCCATTGTTGCAAACTTAGAGTACCGATTTAATTTTGTTATCGACGCTTTCGTTCAACCTTTGATAACAGTTGGGATCGAAATACTTTTGTGGCTTGCTATTTTTAAAGTATCTGAAAATACTTTGCTTGGTGGGTTTTCAAAAGAATCTTATTTGGCTTATGGTGTTTGGGCACCATTTTTGGGACGCATAGCTGTCAGTTGGATGTATGAATCGATGATGGTTGAAGAAGTCGCAAGTGGATCAATTAATGTTATTTTGACCCGCCCGATTAGCTTTTATGAGTACTATTTATCGCAAATGATGGGTTATAAATTTATTACGACCGTTTTGTCATTATTAGCCCCTCTCATCGTCAGTTTAATTTATGATTTACCAGTGATATATTCGCGAATTCCGTTAGCACTGAGCCTAGTCTTTTATTACTTGTTTCTTATTCATACCCTCAGTTTTGTTATTTCAACTTTTGCATTTTTTATGACCCGAGTCCGAGCACTAACTCTTGTAAAAAATTTGACTCTCTGGTTATTAGCAGGTGAACTCGTACCAATTGATTTAATGCCCGAGTATTTATCGAAAATATTATTGATACTGCCGTTTTCATCTGGTGTTTACATCCCCGTAGCATATATGACTGGAAGAGTAGATGCACATTTGATATCTCAAGGTTTTTTATCGACCAGCATTTCAATATTGATCGCATGTACAATAGGAAATTGGTTTTGGAAAAAAGGCCTGCAAGAATACACTGGAACTGGGGCCTAATATGAGTATTTTTCAAACTGCACGAAAATATTTAAGTCTTTACAAAGCATTTTTTAAAGCCAGCCTAGTTGCAGATTTAGAATTTCGATTAAACTTTGTTTTATTAGTTCTTGCTGAATTTATTTGGTACAGTACGCAACTTGTTTTGTACGAAGTTATTTATCGTCACACTAATATTATTGGTAATTGGACTTTAGATCAAATGCGAGTGTTTGTATTTTTAGCTTTGTTTGTAGATTCAATTTACATGATTTTATGGGATCCAAATTTTTCAAAATTCAATGATGAAGTTCGTAAAGGTAATCTCGATTTACTCTTAACTAAACCCATCAACTCGATGTTTATGATCAGCTCACAAAAAATTTCAATTTCGCACTTACCATGTTTAATCATAACAGGGATAGGTTTGATTTGGTCACTTTACCAAATTCCTGATTTTAATTGGCTTAAGTTATTATGGTTATTACTCATGATCCCATCTGGTTTAAGTGTAATTTTTGTTGGACGCTTAGCTTTAAATTCGTCAGCACTTATGTTTACGCGTGCTGATTTTCTACAGTATGTTTGGTACAGCCTATTTCGATTGGGATTAAGACCCGATGCAATATATAACGGCGTCTTAAGATATATTTTATTATTCGTCTTACCATTTGCTATGGTAGCGTCTGTCCCGACACGATTTTTGCTAGAACCAATTGAAGTCGGTTATGTCGTCTGGGCAGTTGTTATGCCTGTTCTTTTATTATTATTCATGAATTGGTACTGGAAATTCTGTATGAAATTTTACTCAAGTGCCAGCAGTTAATTTTTCTGTCCCGAAACAGAGACTTGATCAATCTCGCAAGGATTTGTTCCGTTGGATTTTAGATGTGTACGTATGTATAATGTTCCACTCCCTACTTGCGCCGGAAATAGCGATATATTTGTTCGAATAACACTGCTCGAGTTAGCTCCATTTACATACGTACCATCCGACAAACCCCAGCTTGAACCATTCCAGAAATAAAAATGAGTTCCATTATGACTAAGACTATATCGCGCTCCTGAAGTACAACCATTCAAACCAACAGTTTCAACAAAACCCACACTCGTACCGCTCGCATCTAAAGTTCTATATTGACTGATTAAATGACTAGCTGATGTTGTAACTGATTGTTCTTGTGATGAATAATGATTTGGACCAAAACTAAATGCTTGTAATTCTGGTGAACAATGACCATAAACACATAAACTGTTCTGATCATCACTTTCAAAAAAAGCACGATACTGGATATACCTGTTTGCATTAACCAATAATCCAGATGATGCTAGCGATGAAAAAATTAAATTTAAATTTCCCGGATAGACAGTACCTACCCCAACACCTGCTGTATCCAGAGATGAGTTATTATGGCTTTCAGAAATGTATGTGTAAGCTGTGTTATCAAAACCTTTCCAACCATTTCCTAAGGCAATGCTGTCTTGATCTGAACAATCCGCATTCGTACAACTGCGCAGTTGATATTTAATACGATTGCCGTAACGACGATAAAGCTGTAGTATTTCATTTTGCGTAAGAACTCTATCCCAAATCGCTACTTCATCCACTACTCCTGGCCAAAAATCGTTGTTAACAGCATTCCAGATAGTAGCGCCAATCATCAAATTTTGAGTTGCATTAAATGTAGCCGCTACAGTTACTGCTGTTTGCGGTTTACCATCAACGTACAACTGTGCTTTCGCTGTAGTAGCATCATACACACCCACAAGATGAGTCCATCGCCCAGTCGTTGCCGAAACTGTAGCAATCGACGAGTAACTCGTCGGAGATGAATCATTTGAATAAACTGTAAAACGATAGGCTTTTCCTGAACCAAAATAACCAAGCAAAAACGCTGGATAGCTATTACCTACTTTAGATACAATAGTTCTATTTGATGCTGTCGATGATACATCATCGCTTTTTACCCAAGTTGACACTGTATATGATTGCGTCGTGTTTAATGCTGTCATTGATGCAATACCGTATCCATTATAAGTTCCAGCATTTGTGTACAATTGTAATCCTCGACCTGTCGTCGAACTCACACCATAAGTCAAACTTCCAAAACCCTTCAGGTGCGTTGTTCCACTTGCACTTGTATCAGCAAAATCTTTGGAACCAGAAACTGTTCCTGCAGAAGTCTCATTAAATCTCCATAAGCCAATATTTCCCGTCAACAAATTTGAACTCATCAAATTGTAATGATTTGATGATTCACTAATTGATTGACTTGGCAATTCTTTTCCAAATGGAAGAGTAGTCGTTGTAGAAACACTTGTCCAAATTTGACCAGTACTCAGAGCATCAAAGACACGTGATTGCAGTGTGCCCGCAAATTTAGGTGCTTGCCGCGAATAAATAGTTTTTATTTCTGAATCAGATAAAACCGTATTCCAAAAAGCCCATTCATCAAATTGCGTTGTTCCTCCAAAACCAGTATTTTCTGCGCCTCTAAAATATAAATTACTCGGTGATCCAAAACCACCAGCATTGTAAGCAAAAGTACAAGTTCGGTATAGTTGTCCGTTCATATAGCCTCGGATAGTTGCCGAAGTTGCTGAAATGCTATTAACTGTAAACGCAATATGATGCCATTCTCCATCTAACGCAGTCATATAATTAGATGTACAAGTAGCATTTTGACCAACAGACGTATCAACTCTGAGATAGACAAAACTATTATTAACGTTTCGCTGTATTGCAAAACCCTTAGAACTACCTGCAACACTATCCCAATTAGTGTAAGCAATTGCAGCATAGGTCGATGCAGATACAATATTACTCGCTCTGATCCAACCCGAGATTGTTAAATTATCAGCGATTGCGGACACTTCTTGACCAGTACATGTCAATCGATTTTGCTCAGTTAACTGCATTGCTTGATTGAGTTTACCAGTTGCATACACATTACCACTGTTTAAAGCACTACAAGTTGTAGTGCCTTTGTCAACCGTAAAAGATACGCCAGATGAAGGCACTGTACCCGTGCCGTTAAATTTTAAATACGTAACCAAATTGTTCCATTTAGGAGTCCAGCTAGGATCTAATTCTGAATTGTTGGTTGTCGTATTTAATCGTACAACAGCACTTGCTGCATTCCATACAACACCAGAAAAAACCGAAGAGTTAAAACTGTTATCAGCATTATCGATTTGATCGGCCATTTTTAATCGAACTACATGATCAGCAAATTCAACAGACGATGTGCTACTGACTACATAATCAGAAATTGTTCCAGTCGTAAATGGAATATCTAATATAAATGTTCGATATGGTGATTGACTGACTTCATTTGTCGCACTTAATGATCCGTATGAATTTGTAGCATTCACCATAAAATAATATGTTGTGCCCGCTGTTAAATTTGTAACTGTATATGGAGACGACGCATTTGTCGTCGCAATCGATGTGTAGCTCGCTGAACTTGTTCCATATCTGACGGTGTAAGCCGAAGCACCGGCTGCGCTTCCAAATGTTAAAGTCACCGACCCGCTCGTTGTGCTGGTTCCAGCAGTGGCAACTCCAGAAATAGAAAATGCCCCAATCGGCACTGCACTCATTTGTAAATTTGCATTCACACTAGCACCTATACCAACTGCATTTGTAGCATTCACCATAAAATAATATGTTGTGCCCGCAGTTAAACCTGAAACTAAACAGCTTGTTGAACTTGTTGCACATCCTGTATTTGAATATGGACCACCATTGTTCGTTGAATAACTAACTGAGTAGTGACTTGCACCTGTTGCTGAATTCCAGCTCACTGAAATAGCGTTTGCACCACTTACAGTAGCACTAACTAACGTAAATGATGAAATAGCTCTTGCTGATATTTCTGCGGAACGATTGCTAGCACCAAATGAGTTCACAGCTTCGAGAGCATAAAAATAGGTCTGTCCATTTGTGACTGTTGTATCATTAAATGATGTTGTCGTACTTGATGCTATCTGCGTTAAAGCGCCAGATATAATGCCTCGATAAATATTGTAACTTGTTGCACTGACCACTCCTGTCCAATTAAGTGAAATAGAAGCTTGTCCTGCTTGCCCACTTAAACCAGTTGGTATTGAAGGCAGTAGAGACGAACTTCCCGCTACAACAGTTATCGTAGGTAAAACACTTTCTAACAATTTACCATTAACTGTTGCTTTAACCGTACTTGCCGTACCAGCACTAACTGCCGTTAAATACGCTGTGAAAGTACCATCTTTATTATCAACTACAGTTGAAAAAGTTCCTGTGCTTGTTCCATCTTCAAAACTAAATGTGACAGCAACTGGAAAGTCATTAGATGGAATAAATTTTTCATCATTTTGATCTTTTAAATGAAGTGTAACAGTTGTCGATGAGCCAATTTCTAGATTGCGAGTTCCAACTACTATATTGGTTTTTGACTGAGATAAATAAACTCCACCCAAAAAACCATCTTCAATTTTTGTAGAACCGCGTTCACAACTTAAACTGAATAAAACCAAAAATGATACAACAGGTAATCCGAGAAAATATTTGAAAGTAGAAAAACTTTGCTTGATCACAATAGAAGATATTAACAAAGTTTTAACGATGTTAATAGTTTCATGATCGTATGTAACTTTTGTGAGAACTAAGTGTTTCATTACGATACCATATCGACCAATAATGAAGTTTCTAAAGTCCGATTTATACGATTTAGTTTTGGATATAATACTCTATACTTACGTCAGCTCTGACTTTAATTTTACCAGGACTAAGTGTTGGGACATCACCAGCGAGCGCTGATTCAGTATCCATTTTAAATGATTTCATTGGACGAGCCATTTGCTGGGCTGATTCAAAATTAGAATAGACTTGTTGGTTTGATATCGAATAAACCCCTTTTATCTTAACTTGAGCTGCCTTGGCTAGATCATCAGCACGAACTCGAGCCGATTTGACAGCTTGTGAAATACAATCAGATTCAGCAACACCTTTTTTATCCGAATCCCAGGAAATATTTTGAATCGCAATCCCGGATTTATCTTTGCGATCACCTTGAGGAATTTGTTCAATAAACGAACCTGCTTGATCTAAACTTTTGAGTGATAAAGTTATAGAATGGACGACAGAATAACCTTGTATTTTACTAACACCAGTTTTGGATTCATACGAATACTCAGGACTAACCGAATAATAATGTGTTTGAATATCCTCTTTTTTAATTTTAAATTTTTCAGCTAGTTCTTTCGCTTTTTTTTCTAGCTTAGTCACACTTTCTTGAGCAGAGCTTGAAGAATTTGATTTGGCCCATATTTCAATTTGAATATTCATAATATTGGGATCAATAGTTTTCTCAGCAAAACTTGAAACTCGAATTAATGCAGGTAATTGCTCAGCGTGAGCTACAAAAAAATTTAAAATGAAAATAATAAAAAAAATCACTCGAGTTCGCATATTTATTCCTTAAGAAATATTGTCATTTCTCTTTTTTCATCAAGAGCCTCACCAGAATGAGGAATTGTTTGATCGACTTTACCTTTACCAATAATTTTTAACTTAATTTGCTGTTGCGATGCTTTTGCTAAGGCCTCACGAACTGACAAGTCGATCAAATTAGGAGCTGAAGTTAGCATTTGCTCTTCAGAAAATAATGAATCTGAACTAAATTTTTTGAATTCATCTTTTTCTTTTTCATTTTGCGCGACTGGCACACTTGAAATATCTCGATCTGCTAAAACTTCTGCTGCTACTCCATTTTTGCGAACAACATAGGAAGCAATACTTGCAAACAAAGGTGCCGCAACTTGTGATCCATAGTAACCTTTTTTGGGATGATCAAGCGCCACATAAATCACATATTGTGGATCATTCGCAGGAATAAATCCTGTGAAACTTCCTATATACGCACCAGGCAAATATCCTTTACCATTAGTTTTAACTTTTTGCGCAGTACCAGTTTTACCCCCAACAATGTACCCATTAACACGAGCATTTAAACCAGTTCCGTTACCTGAAGTTACACCAGCTAACATCATGCGCATTTGACGAGATGTCTCTTCAGAGATCACGCGACGAATAACCTTTGGTTGACTTTCGATAGTCTCTCCGGTTTCAGGGTCATGTATATTTTCAACAATATATGGAGTATTTAAAACACCGCCATTTGCTATAGCGGCATACGCATTAGCCATTTGCAAAGGCGTAACTGTAATACCCTGACCAAATGATATATTAGCTAACAAGTGATCTTTCCACGGCAGACTTAGCATGATACCCTTAGCTTCACCGGGTAAATCCACACCAGTTTTTTGGCCAAAACCAAACTTAACAAGTGAATCCTTTAATTTTTCGTCACCCATTTTTAAAGCAATTTTACTAGTCCCTATATTAGAAGAATAGGCTAAAACTTCGTTAACAGTTATCAAACCTTGCGAATGATCACGTTCCGCCTCTCGAATGATTCTTTTACCAATTTTAAAATATCCATTTTCACAGAAAATTTTTGAATTTGGTTGGTACAACTTTTCATCAAGAGCTTCTGCTATAATCATCGTTTTAAGCGTACTGCCTGGTTCATACGTATCAGTGACAGAACGATTTCTTCGATGTAAAGAATTTGATTTTGATGGATTGTTAAGATCGTAATGCGGTAAACTTGATAACGCTCTAATCGCAGATGTCTTAGCATCTAAAACTACAGCATAGGCTGCATCTGCATCATATTTTTGAACTGCATTTTTAAGTTCAGTTTCAACAAAATACTGTAAATCAGAATCAATTGTTAAACGAATATCTTTACCCTGCGGTGTTTCAGTAAATGCCATACCATCTTGAATCAGCGGTCTACCTCGAGCATCTTTTTTCATCGATACTTTTTTACCCTCACCTTTAAGAGTTTTATCGTAAAATAATTCTAAACCCTCTAACCCCTGCCCTTCTTTGCCTACAAAACCAATCGTTGAAGACAGTAAATGATCATTTGGATAAACTCTTTTCCACTCTTCAACGAAACCTAAACCCTTTATTTTATTATTTCTAAGCTCTTCGACTTGGTTAACTGAAACTAAACGATCTATCCAAACAAAGCGCTTTGAACCATCTTTTAATTTATAGTTCACTTCACTCAAGTTCATATTCAGTATTTTTGCTATTACTTTTGCTGCCTGTTTTCTATTCGGCATAACTTTAGGATCTGCATAAACAGAATAAGCCGGCGATGACATAGCAAGTTCTTTACCATTGGTATCAAGTATATTCCCTCGACGAGAAGGTAGAGATACAACGGTTTGAAATTGTTTGGTTTGCAGTGAGCTTAATTTATCATGCGGAACAAACTGTAAATAAGCAGCTCTAAATGCTAACAATGACCATAGTGAGCAAAAGAAAATAAATAGTGTGATTATTTTAGATTTCAATTTTGATCCTCTTTATTTAAATAACTTAAAGACACAGTTGGATTTAAATGAATAATTTGGGCTTGCGTTGCTCTTTTTAATGTCAATTTTTCTTTTGCAACAGTTTCAACTAATTGTGGACGTGTTAATTTAGCTAATTGAAATTCTTTTTGCTTAAGCAGTTCTTTATTTTTTTTAAATTCACGTGTTTGCTTGAGAACTACATAAGACATTCGTCGTTCTTCCATTTTTAAGAAAACCATCATAAAAAGAGTTACTACTAAAAACAAAACACTACAAAAAGGTTTTAATTGGCGAATATGTTCTGAGTTCATCCTGATCTCACTCCATTCTAATTCTTTAAAATAAATTTGCGTAAACCGATAGACAATTGACCAAATCCTTTGGAAAATCGTTCTGCCGTGAGCTTTCATGAGGGTATACTTTTTTGCATACGTCTTAATGCAAACTTGTCAGGTTTTTCAGGTCGCGGTCCCTTTTGAAAAACACGTAATTTTGCACTTCTAGCTCTTGGATTAAGTTTACACTCTTCTTCTGAAGGAACAATGACTTTTTTATGAACAGCAAAACCAAGATCTGAGTCTTTAAAAAGATTTTTAACAATTCTGTCCTCAAGCGAATGAAATGTAATTATACTCATGATACCTCCAGGACTCATTTGTTGAATAAGCTTTGGAATGGCATCTTCGACAACCTTGAGCTCCTGATTAACAACAAGACGTAAGCCCATGAAATACTGGGTTGCAGGATGAAAACCTTTTTTCCGCCAGCCATCAACTCTTTCAATTAAACCAGATAGTTGGAGTGTCGTTTCAAATGGTTTTGTTTTGCGATCCTCGACGATGGCCCTGATAACTCGTGCGGGATTTAAAATTTCACCATACTCGCGAAAAACTTTAAATAAATCATCTTCTGTAAACTCATTCACAATTCTGGCTGCGGTCATAGTATGAGTTTGGTTCATTCGCATATCAAGTGGGCCATCTTTGTTAAAACTAAAACCTCTTTCTGGCTGATCAAGTTGTGGAGAACTGACCCCTAAGTCACACAATATTATATCAAGTTGTTCAGTATTTTTCTCAGCAAATTCTAAAAAACTGCAATGATGAATTTGAACTTCAGGATAGCATTTTTGGCAATGTTGAATCGCCGCTAGATCCTGATCTGTAGCTATAGCCTGTTTGAGATTATAATTGTTTTTGATGAGTTGATAATGACCACCACGTCCAAAAGTACCATCAAAATAAGTCAGATCCTGACGATTTTTGAGGCCAGAAAAAGAGTCTATTACTTCTTGAGCTAATACAGGCACATGTTGATTCAAAAAATACCTCGATGTTATACCAGACGAAAGCACTATTTTAGAAACAGTCAAATTGTCGGTCAAGCTACATTAATGTAGAATAAATTATATTATGATTATTGAATGTCCACGCTGTCACTTCAAACAACCACAAGATCAGTATTGTGCTAACTGTGGTGTTGATATGTTAGCATATAAGCCCATTGAAACGCCCACTCACGAAAAAATCTTACGAAGTGGTGTATTTCAGTTTTTTATTGTTGCAATACTTGGGCTAGTTGTTTCATATGCCGTGATTCAAACAGATGGATCTCAACAGTGGATTCAAAAAATTAACCGTTTTGCTGGTTTTAAATCGTCAAAAATGACAACTGATCAACTTCAAGAAAGATCAGAATCTTCATTAAAACTAAACGAGCCTCCCCCAGTCGAAAACTTACAAGCTGAGCAGGCAAAAACCTTAACTGTTCCATCCCAGCCGAATGCGATATCAACAACAACAACGCCAAAAATTGAAGAAAAACATAGCAGCACAGAAACGCAAGTAATTCCTAAAAACCAAATTAAAATATCACTCACAATGTATGAAGTAAGTCGTGAAGCTATTGAAGATATTCTTCGCAAAAGTCAAGATCTTCACTCTGAGGGTGAGATCAGAATAGCATTTTTGTCGCCACTTAAAGATTATACAAATCTATTCGGGCAAGAATTGAAGCGCGAAATGATCACAATCGAAAACGATCAATCGAGGTACATTTGGATTGGATCTAAAGCATTAAACGATCCTGAAAGTGTCGGTCTTAATTTTGGCTTTCTCAGTAAAAAAAATTCTGATAACACAATTGCAATTGATGGCATTATTGCCAAAAAACATGTGAATGACAATCTGAAGCTTAGTTTTAAAGTTCCAGGAGATGCCAACACAGCCACAGTCATTGTTGGCAAAGCTATGTTAAGCTACTTCGAGTTCGATGCAGATTTACACAAAACTCCCCCATTCACTATATTTAACTCCGATGACTTTAAAAATGAAAACTCAACTTTTTTAATCGTCATTGAAGCTCAAAAATAGGAACATTTATGAATCATCACTATGGACCAAGATTTCATCTTATCGATGATCTTTTTTTGCAAACTCTATTAACTGAACTATGCCAAAACAAAACCGTCCAACCTAAAATTAATCGTTTAGTGCAATTGATGTACAATGGACTCATTGTACATGCTGCTAATCATTTATTTCCCAAACTGAGTTCATCTGTGGTTACACGCATGAATGCTGAACTTAAAAGTGAAGTTTTAGATTGCGAAACCAAAGCTGTCACGGTTAACTTGGCACGTGCTGGCACTTACCCGAGCCATATTTGCTACGAATATTTGCACTGGTTTTTAAACCCCGAAAATGTACGCCAAGATCATATTTTTGCTGCAAGAAAAACGGACGACTCTGAAAAAGTAACAGGTACAAGTTTAAGCAGCTTTAAAATTGGGGGTAGCATTGAAAATGCGTATGTTCTATTTCCAGACCCCATGGGGGCGACCGGTGGCACAATTCTTTCAGCCATAGATTACTATCAAACTCAAGTGCAAGGCCCTGCAGCAAATTATGTTGCACTTCATCTTATTGTAACCCCAGAATACCTAAAAAAAGTTTTAAGCCTTAATGCGCCAATTCAAGTTTTTGCTCTACGTGTTGATCGCGGCCTTTCGGACCAAAAAGTTTTAAAATCACCATTAGGGCTTTACTGGGATCAAGAAAAAGGGTTGAATGAAAAGCAATACATTGTGCCCGGAGCCGGTGGTTTGGGTGAGTTGCTCAATAATTCGTTTGTTTAACAAATAGACGTACACTCATACAAATCTACGATTAACCAATCCTGATATACGGCACATAGTAAAAACATAAATTAACTTAAATATAAAAGCTAAAATAGACGAAAAACCTTTAGCAAATAAATGACAACGGAGTAACTGATGAATCCAAAAAACTTGAATCTCAAAACATATATTTCTGAAGAACAAATTCAAAGCAAAGTAAAACAAATTGGTGAAGAGTTAACAGCTAAACTTAAAGGTCAAAATGTTGTTGCGATTTGCGTGCTTAAAGGATCATTTCTGTTTTACTCTGACTTAATTAGACAAATTAATACTGATTTAACTTGCGAGTTTTTTGGTGTTTCAAGTTACCACGGCGGAACTTCTTCATCTGGGGAAGTCAAAGTTACTCTCGATTTATCTGCACCAATCGAAGGTCAACATGTCATTCTTGTTGAAGATATTGTTGATACAGGTCTAACAATGAATTATCTTAAAAAATCTATCGAATCTAGAAATCCCGCATCAATTACAACAGTTTCGCTCCTAGAAAAACCGGAAGCTTTGAAAGTTCCTTGCAAGTTAGATTATGTTGGTTTTAAAATAACAAATGAATTTGTCGTAGGCTATGGTTTAGATTATCAGGGCTATTACAGAAATTTACCATTCATCGCACAAGTTCAAAATTTTCAGTAAGACCTGTAACTATGTGCACTAACTGTATATTTAAAATATTGAAAAAATCTATTCAAGTAGGTAGTCAAATGAAAACACTTATTATCGCAGCATTATTATTATTTTCAAATTTTGCATTAGCAACTGAGGTTCCTGATCAAAATCTTAACCCGTCTGAATCCGTAAAATCAGATGTTGTTGGTACTATTTCCACACCAACAACTGAACAAAATCGCACAGTCAAAAAAGCAGCAAAAAAAGCGAAAAGACTTGAAAAAAAACACGGAAAAAAACACAGCAATAAAAAATACGGTAACAAAAAACATAAAAAAGCTAAAAAACACACTTAATTCTAAATTTTAGAATTGTGTTCTATGGAGACCTCCCCTCTATGAAACAGTATCATGATTTATTAAAACATGTCCTATCAACTGGCTCTGTAAAATCAGATCGTACAGGTACCGGAACAATAAGCGTATTTGGTTATCAAATGCGCTTTAACTTACAAGAAGGATTTCCTCTTTTAACAACTAAAAAATTGCATACGCGTTCAATATTTCACGAATTGCTTTGGTTTTTAAAAGGTGAAACTAATATTCAATACTTAAAAGATAACAAAGTTACTATTTGGGATGAGTGGGCAGACGAAAATGGAAACCTCGGCCCTGTTTACGGCAAACAATGGCGATCATGGGAAGCTTCAGATGGCCGAACTATTGACCAAATAACAAATGTTATAGATCAGATTCAAAAAAATCCAGACTCACGACGTTTACTTGTTATAGCATTTAATCCCGCGGATATAGAAAAAATGGCTTTACCACCGTGCCATGCTTTTTTCCAATTTTATGTAGCAAATGGCAAACTATCTTGTCAGCTTTACCAACGTAGTGCAGACATATTTCTTGGTGTGCCCTTCAACATTGCAAGCTATGCATTACTTGTCCATATGGTCGCACAAGTTTGCAATCTCGAGGTCGGTGAATTTATACACACACTAGGTGACGCACATATATACTCAAATCATTTAGAACAAGTACGTGTACAATTATCACGTGAGTGCAAACCATTGCCTCAATTAAAACTCAATCCGCAAGTAAAAAATATTTTTGATTTCAAATACGAAGATATTGAAATTGTTGGTTATGATCCGCACCCTGCTATAAAAGCAGAGGTTGCTGTTTGAAGCTAACTCAAATTGTAGCCATTTCAAATAACTTTGCCATAGGTAAAGATAATAAGTTGCTCTGGCATTTTCCGGATGATTTAAAATATTTCAAATTAAAAACAATTCATAAAATAATGATCATGGGGCGCAAAACTTTTGAATCATTTGGCGGACGACCTTTACCGAAGCGAGTTCATATTGTAATTAGTCGTCAAGGCCACACATCTCAAGATGAGATGGTTTATTATGTAAAATCACTGACAGAAGCCTATCAAACAGCCGAAAAACTCATAGCTGAACATCACCTTTCAGAAGAAGTTTACATCATTGGTGGTGCTGAAATTTATAAACAATCAATATTGGATTGCAGCCAGTTATTAATTACAAAAATACCCGGCCACTACGACGCAGACACTTTTTACCCTTCCGATTATTCAAAACACTTTACTCTCCTTAATGAGCTTAAATCTGATACGACTCCTGAAATCGTCTGGCAAACTTGGGTCAAAACGTAAAACTTTTTGACATTTTGCCCCAAACAAAAGTCTTAATAAAAAATTAACTAAACCGATAAGTTAAATTGAAACCATAACTCACAGGATGTGCGATTTGGTCTTCAGATTTAGAACTAAGTCAGAAGAGGTTACTATGTCCGAAACAAGCCAAATGCCATCAAAAAGATACACAACACAAGAGCTTGCTCACGTTGAAGTCTATGGTCA
>Ga0255184_1000286_pt1 | contig 17055 bp, 15 predicted proteins | sample Miss_Cont_RepA_0_FD_189954 | JGI IMG/M metagenome (GOLD analysis project Ga0255184, IMG submission 189954) | Freshwater microbial communities from Mississippi River, Louisiana, United States - Miss_Cont_RepA_0h | ecosystem: Environmental > Aquatic > Freshwater > River | place: USA: Louisiana...
TGCTGGTGCTGCAGATTGTGACCGGCATTTTCCTGGTCATGCACTACAAGCCGGATGCCCAGTTTGCATTTCAGTCTGTTGAGTACATCATGCGTGAGGTGCCTGGTGGATGGTTCATCCGCTACATGCACTCGACCGGCGCTTCCATGTTCTTTGTGGTGGTCTACCTCCACATGGTGCGCGCGCTCATCTACGGCTCCTACCGCAAGCCTCGAGAGCTGATCTGGATTTTTGGTGTGGCAATTTTCCTGTGCCTGATGGCTGAGGCCTTCTTCGGCTACCTTCTCCCATGGGGCCAGATGTCCTTCTGGGGCGCACAGGTGATTGTGAACCTGTTCTCGGCCATCCCATTCATCGGCCCTGAGCTCTCCATCTGGATCCGTGGCGACTATGTTGTTTCCGATGCCACCCTCAACCGCTTCTTTGCCTTCCATGTGATCGCCATCCCGCTCGTGCTGATCGGACTGGTCGCCGCGCACCTGGTTGCCTTGCACGAGGTTGGCTCCAACAACCCGGATGGTATCGACATCAAGGCCAAAAAGGACAAGTATGGACGCCCCCTCGATGGGATTCCATTCCATCCTTTCTACACGGTGCATGACATCCTGGGCGTGGCAGGTTTCATGATCATCTTCATGGCAATCGTGTTCTTTGCCCCCGAGATGGGTGGGTATTTCCTGGAGTACAACAACTTTATTCCAGCTGATCCACTCAAGACGCCTCCCCACATTGCACCTGTCTGGTACTTCACGCCCTTCTATTCGATGTTGCGTGCAACAACGGATGACTTCACATGGGTTCTGGCTGGTGCCGCTGTGGTTGCAGCGCTTGTCATGTTCTTCAAGTGCAAGGGTGCAGCCAAGCTGATCGTTCCTGTTGTGTTGCTGGTCGTCGCCGTGCTGCTGCGCCTCATCGACGCCAAGTTCTGGGGTGTTGTGGCGATGGGTGGTGCGGTCGTGCTGCTGTTTTTCCTGCCATGGCTCGACTACAGTCCCGTCAGATCGATTCGTTATCGTCCTGGCTGGCACAAGTGGCTCTACGGCATCTTTTTTGTCAACTTCATCGTACTGGGCTATCTGGGTACCCAGGCTCCCACCGACACGTTCAACCTGATGTCGCAGATTGGCACATTGATCTACTTGGCGTTCTTCTTGCTAATGCCCGTGTGGAGCCGACTCGGAACGTTCAAGCCCGTGCCGGATCGCGTCACGTTCCATGCACACTGAGCCCAACTTAACTAACGGAATGACCATGATCAAGAAGCTGATTGGCGCTCTTGCCCTGATGATGACGTGTACTGTTGCTGGCGCAGCAGGCGGTGAGTTTCCACTCGACAAGGCACCGAACCGGATCAATGACCTTGCCTCTCTGCAAAACGGTGCCAAACTGTTCGTCAACTACTGTCTGAACTGCCACAGTGCCTCGTCCATGCGCTACAACAAGCTCAAGGACATTGGCCTGACGGACCAGCAAATCAAGGAAAACCTGCTTTTCACCGGTGAGAAGGTAGGCGACCTGATGAACGGCTCCATTACTGCCAAGGATGGAAAGATGTGGTTTGGTGCAGCGCCTCCAGACCTGTCCGTGATGGCTCGCGCCAAGTCCATCAACGCTGGCCCTTCCGGCACGGACTACATCTATACCTATCTGCGCACCTACTATCGTGACACCAGCAAGGCGACAGGATGGGATAACCTCGCTTTCCCCAGCGTGGGCATGCCTCATGTCCTGTGGGACCGTCAGGGTCCCCGCGAGCTGACAACAACCGTGGTGCATCAGGTTGAAAAAGATGGCAAAAAGTCCTGGGAGCGTGTCACCACCGTGTTTGATCCCATGGGCTACTCCACCAGCAAGGTTGAACCCTTGGCCAACTTTAAGGGTGTAGCCTCGGTTGACCACAAGTTCAAGGCCTTGGATCCTGCCAAATCGGCCGCATATGATAATGACATCGCGGACATCGCGAACTTTATGCAATGGATGGCCGAGCCTGTCCAGCAAAAACGTAAGCAAATCGGTGTCTGGGTGCTGCTGTTCCTCGGCATTTTCTTTGTGGTTGCCTGGCGCTTGAACGCTTCTTTCTGGAAGCACGTCAAGTAAGTTCCTTTCCAGGCCAGCGCGAGCCATTGAGGCTGCGCTGGCCTTTCGCTTTTTATTTTTAGGACGGATATTCACGATGATGGTCCTCTACTCTGGCACCACTTGCCCGTTTTCTCACCGCTGCCGGTTTGTCTTGTTCGAGAAGGGCATGGATTTTGAAATCCGCGACATCGATCTCTACAACAAGCCCGAAGACATCTCGGTGATGAACCCTTACGGACAAGTTCCTATCCTTGTTGAGCGAGACCTGATCCTGTATGAGTCAAACATCATCAATGAGTACATTGACGAGCGTTTTCCTCACCCTCAACTGATGCCCGCCGACCCGGTCATGCGCGCACGCACCCGCCTCTTTTTGTACAACTTTGAAAAAGAGTTGTTCATCCACGTTGCTGCGCTGGAGGATCGTGCCGCTAAATCTGACGAGAAAAGGCTCAATGCTGCCCGCGCAGCAATCCGTGACCGCCTTTCTCAGCTCGCCCCGCTGCTGCTGAAAAACAAGTACATGCTGGGTGAGGAGTTCTCGATGCTCGACGTTGCCATGGCTCCCCTGCTCTGGCGCCTGGACCACTATGGGATCGAGCTGCCCAAGACTGCTGCCCCGATTCAAAAATATGGCGAGCGCATTTTCTCGCGTCCGGCTTACATTGAGGCACTGACCCCCTCTGAAAAGGTCATGCGCCGTTAAACTCTGCCATCACTGGATTAACACGTTTCGTTATGTCTGAAACCTCCACCAAACCATACCTGATCCGTGCATTGCATGAGTGGTGCACGGACAATGGTTACACGCCTCACATCGTGGTGCAGGTTAACGATATGACGCGTGTGCCAGTGGCGCACGTGCGAGACGGGCAAATCACCTTGAACATCGGCAGCCTTGCGACCAACAGACTCGTGATCGGTAACGATTTCATTGAATTCCAAGCACGATTCAATGGCCGCACCGAAGATATTTTTGTGCCTGTTGGTGCAGTGAGCGCCATTTATGCCCGTGAGACTGGTGCTGGAATGGGTTTCGAAATCGAAGAGGCTACTGTATCAACAGAACACACTGGTACATCCACCAGCGACGCATCTGTTCAATCCATCCCCAGCGCCAGTGACAAACCGACAGCGTCACCTGCTGCCGAGGACGGATCAAAACGCCCCAAGTTAACCGTCATCAAATAAGCCATTCCAAATCCCGTACAATGCGGGTGCAAAAATAAGAACGACAACAATAGACAAACGCCGGTGTAGCTCAGTTGGTAGAGCAGCTCACTTGTAATGAGAAGGTCGAGGGTTCGATTCCTTTCACCGGCACCATCTCCCTTAATACACTCAAAAATTTTGTTTTTGCTTTTTAAAACCGCATGGTATTACTATAGGAGTATGAGTAATACTTTGAGATCCGTCATGCCAACCACCCTAACGGTCAAGGGACAAGTCACCATCCCCAAACAAATTCGCGATGCACTTGGGCTGAGGCCTGGGATGTCTGTCGATTTTTCGGTCAATCGTGATGGTGAGGTGGTCATTCATCCTGCGGATCGAGCCGGCAAGACAAAAAAAGACCGTTTTGAATCTGCACGAGGTAAAGCCGATGTGAAGTGGCGGACAAGTCAGCTGATGGAACTTCTTCGTGGTGAGGCTTGATGCTTGTTGATACGAATGTGCTGGTGGATGTATTTGAGAACGATCCAGACTGGGCTGATTGGTCAATAGAACAACTTCAATCTCAATCGAAGGTCCACAGGCTAATCATCAATCCAATCATTTACTCCGAGCTTTCGCTGACATTTTCATCTGTAGAGTCATTGAATCAGGTCCTTGATGATATGGAGCTCAGGATGCTGGAGATCCCTAAACCTGCACTATTCCTAGCAGGGAAAGCATTTGTGCAATATCGTCGCGGAGGGGGCACAAAGCATAACGTTCTGGGTGACTTCTTTATTGGCGCACATGCGGCTGTAACAAAATTGCCACTGTTAACCCGGGACACGCGTCGATATCGAAATTATTTTCCAAGCATCAAGTTAATTGCGCCAGAATAAATACGATCCTGATCATTCGTCACATCACCCACCTATCCAGTCAGCGCCTTCCCACTCATGCACCAGATCACCGTTCAACCTCTTCACAACAACAAGATCGGCAACTGGGCAACCGCCTGGCCATCACCTTTGCCAGATGGGCAATCCCCCAATGCATGGAAATCTCAACACAGCGATTTTTGGCATGTGCACGACTTTGATCCAGGTGAAGGTGGCGAGACAGAGGTGCTGTGGGTGACCTATCGTCCCCGTGCGCTTGTTGTCAGCAGCCTCGAGGTTCACTGGCACACACAGCAAGCCGTTGTGCCATTGGGAACCGCATCGATCATCCAGGTGCTTTGCCCCTCGAGGACTGATGGCTCAAACGCCCCGGACATTGAACACATTGGCGCTTGGCTGATCCAGCCCGGGCAAGGCATCTGCATGATGCCAGGATGTTGGCATGCGACATTTGCTCTGGATCAGGAAGCAACAACCCTGATGTTGAGCAGGCGTTCGACCACACTGGATTTGGTGGAACAACTGAGCACCAGTGCCTCCCACTCGATAAACAAGATTCGGAACCCCGCCCGAGGTGAAACCAGTCACCTCTTTCACCCTGACATACCCGAAATTCAACTGATTGTTTATAGATAACACCAAACACAGATAACGTGATGTGGAGATACATCCTTAAGTGTCTTCATGCGTGAGATGAATCACGCAAACAGACTCAGGTTGGCAGTTTCAACACCTGCTTGGCATAAATATTTCGCTGAATTTCGTTCGTTCCGCCATAGATCGTCGTAATGGTGGCATTGAACAAAGAAGACAGCGGGTCCATCCACTCCCCATCAGTGAGTTCGATCGGATCGCGACTGCCACCGCTCTCCTCAGCCCATTGCACCATTTGCATGCTGATCCTGGCGTAAGTTTCAGTCGCCCAAATTTTGAGCAATGACACACTGTCTGGCAGAGGTTCCCCACGGCGAACAAAGTCAGCAAAATAACCATACATGGCCACTAGATCCTCAACGTCCAGCCATAAGTTGGCAAACATGTCCTTGAATACTGGATTCGTGAACAAGCCTCGCGAAGTCGCCAGCTTTTCAAGTTGGCCAAGCGCATGGCGCGACTGCTGCGGGCTGCCAACAAACAAGCGCTCAAATCCCAGGAGGGATTTGGCAATCGACCAGCCTTGATTCAGCTCGCCAACCAGGTTGTTGGCTGGCACACGTACGTTCTCAAAAAAGACTTCACAAAACTCTTCTTCGCCAGCAATGTTGCGGATCGGACGAACCGTGACACCAGGTGATCGAATGTCGACCAATAAAAAGCTGATTCCCGCCTGCTTCTTGACCGTATTGTCAGTGCGCACCAACAAAAAGACATGCGTAGCATCATGGGCAAGCGTGGTCCATATTTTCTGTCCATTCACGACAAATGCATCACCCTCCAGAACCGCCTGCGTTCGCAACGATGCCAAGTCAGATCCTGCGTTGGGCTCCGAATATCCCTGGCACCAGATATGATCACCCGAGAGAATATTGGGTAAGTAGTACTGTATTTGGTCGGGCGTGCCGTTCTGAATCAGAATAGGCCCCAGGTTGATGATGCCCTGGTCTGGCATGCGTGCTGCGCCAAAATGTTCAAACTCCTCAAAAAACATAAGCAGCTTGTCTGGGGACAATCCCATCCCCCCATACTCTTTGGGCCATGCCGGTGCGAGCCATCCCTGCCTGGACAGCGCTAGATACCAGGGCTTGATCTCGGCCCAGCGCAGCCTGCGGGGAGGATGACGCAACGCCGCAGGATAGTTCGCCGAGAGAAAAGCACGAACCGCATGACGAAACTCAGTCTCAGGCAGGGCATCAAGATGTTTAGGTATGACCACCTTTTCTGTCGTGACATGATCAACAGAATGACTAGTTTTTGCATGGCCAAATGATGAGAATGACAACGCTCGCTCACGATGCTCTCTCGCGCCACCCAACCAGGTGACAAGATTCAAGACCCGCTTGAAATACAAGCCTAAGTCATACTCGTCCGTAAATCCAATCGCGCCGTGAAATTGAATGGCGAGCTGCGTCATCGTCATGGCGGCATGCGCGCAACGCGACTTGGCACGGCTAGCAGCCAAGGCCAACGGCATTCCCGACCTCAGGCCCTTGAACACGTCCTCCAGGCATGAAGACGCCAGCTCAACCTGCAACGATGCATCCACCATGCGATGCTGGAGGGCCTGGTTTACGCCGATGGGCTTGCCAAACTGAATGCGTGTATTGAGGTAGTCCAGCGTCATCTTGTGAGCCGCCATCGCGATGCCAAACAGCTCGCAGGACTGAGCAATACGAGCCATATCGTTGGCGTCCTCTATGACGCGGTTCACCACATCACCTTGGACCAACAAGGCTGACGAGTGAAGGGAGACTTGGTTGAATGTCAGCCTGGCCATTTCCGTTCCATCGACTCGGTTTTGCCGACTGACATGCAACCCAGGTGTCTGCGCATCCACCCAAATCAGGGCGGATTCATCATCTACAGATACCTTGACCACCCAACCATCTGCCCCATTTCCCGGCAGCACCCAGCTTGTATTGCCGCTGAGAATCACGCTGCCCTGGCTGGATTGACCAGACACCCCGCCTTGCCAAGCAAGACCAACGATTTTTTCTCCCTTGGCAATTTGTGAGAGTAGATGATCTCGTACAGCGCTGTCAGGCAACTTGAGGATGGCAGATACAGCATGGATCGCTCCCCCAATAAAGGGTTCAGGAATGGGATGCTCGCCAATTGCCTTTGCGATTGCCCCTGCACACTCAATATCCAGGCCAAGCCCATCGAGCGACTCAGGAATCAAAATCCCCATCCATCCTGACTGCGCCATTTCCAGCCACACGTCCCGCTCAAAACAGGGCGACTGCTCCCGCAATAGTCGCAAGCGAGAAAATGGGGATCGAGACTGAGCCCACCGGTGAGCACTCTGCTCAAACTCGCTGGTCAGTTGAGCGTATCCCTGTGGATCCTCGCTGCGGGCTGATCGCGACACTGCCTGATCAAAAAAATGACCTGTCATATAGCCTCTGGTGCAAAATCGATGAAGTGGTTAGCTTGAGTCTAGCTGCAACAATTGTGCTGTGTCTTGCTTAATACGTTCACTCCATTCATTCGCCGAGCCGTTGCCATGGAGAAGGCGAGAACATTGAGACATACTGACTCTGTTTCTATCGAGTAGGGGACGGGGTCACCCCCGTCGCCCTCTCACACCACCGGACGTGCGGTTCCGCATCCGGCGGTTCATTGAACACACTGGAGTCGTCGCATCGTATCGAGTAGCGACACCAGACCTAAACGATCAAAGAAGGACTTCGGGAACGCCTGGCTCATGTGGCTTGCGCCACTGTTCCACCACGGCCCGCGCTGGTTAAACGCCGAGCGAAATGCCCGCTCCTCCGTCAGTCCCGCCTCCATCAAGTTCTTGGCACGAGTATAAGGACGTTTCCACTGTCGCCACAGGATGCAGCGCAGCTTGCGCCTGATCCAGCCATCGAGTTCTTCCAGCACCCGCTTGGTTTCGGTCAGCTTGAAATACGCCATCCAGCCACGCAGCATCGGGTTGAGTTTATCGATGACTTTCTGCAGGCTGCGCCCTTGCGCACCTTTGAGTACTTCCCGGATTTTGTCTTCCTGCCGTTTCAGGCTGGTCGGCGCAATCCGCAGTTTCGGGGCCTTGTGCCATGTCAGGCTGTAACCCAGAAACTTCCTCTCCCACGGACGCGCGACCGCGCTCTTAGCCGAATTGACCGTGAGCTTGAGCGTGCCCGCCAGAAACCGGGTGATGCTCGCCATGACTCGCTCTCCGGCCACTTTGCTTTTGACGTAAATATTGCAGTCATCAGCGTAGCGGCAGAAAGCATGGCCCCGGCGTTCCAGTTCCCGATCCAGTTCCGTCAGCAGAATGTTCGATAGCAGTGGACTCAGCGGCCCACCTTGCGGCGTGCCTTCAGTCCGTTGGGATACCATCCCGTCTGCCATCATGCCTGCTTCGAGATACCGGCGGATGAGGCGAAGTACTCGCCCGTCGTCGATCTTCGTTGAGAGTTTCTGCATCAGCAGGTCGTGATTGACTCGGTCAAAGAATTTCTCCAGGTCCATGTCCACCACGACCCGACGGCCTTCGGCAACATACTGCTTCGCTGCCTTGACCGCCTGATGGGCGTTCCTCCCCGGTCGGAATCCGTAGCTGCTTTCCGAGAATTCCGCCTCGAAAGTCGGCGAGAGCACTTGATGCAACGCTTGCTGGATCAGTCGATCCGTCAGCGTCGGGATACCGAGTGTCCTGACCCCGCCTTGCGGCTTGGGTATGTCTACCCGGCGTACTGGCGAGGGCATGTACTCCCCGGCCAGTAGTTTGGCCTTGATCGTCGGCCAGTGTTGCTTGAGGTGCTCTTTGAACTCGGCAATACCGATGCCATCGACACCAGCGGCGCCTTTGTTCTTGAGTACTCGATCATAGGCGAGCATCAGGTTGCCACGTTCGCACACAGCGTCCATCAACCCTCCTGCCTGCTCCCACTCCGCTTTGGTCCGCTTGCGGGTCGTCACGTCGGCCTCGGCACCGTGCAAGGCCCCCTCGGAGTTCTGCCCCGATTCCTCTTCGCCGGTATTCGCTTGCCGTGAATCGTCTGCCTTCATCAACCGTCCATGTGTTCCCGCCGCCTACTTGCGGCTTTCAATGTTCGGCCCTTCGCCCCTTACTGGCGACTACTATGGCCTCTGCTGACTTCTGCACGAGCATCCCGCCATCTCTCGATGGCGGTAGCACGGAGGTTCCCCTCGGCACCCGTGCAGATCTCCCCGGGTATTGCGCACTCACCTTCACGCTTATGCCTGTCGGATTTACGTCACGGCGTTCCGTACAAGTTTCGGGCTTTGACGATAATGGCCGTCTTACCCCGCCGTGCCGCCTCATATCCGCTTCCTGTTCGTCAGGCCAGCGCTTTGCCTTCGGCTTCCTCCAGATTCGCAGTCACCCGCGACACCCTTGCCGTTCAGCTAACTCTTCCCCTTGTCGGGCGAGTAGAGGACTTCCACCTCCAAGTAAGTGCGCCCTGCCGGGCGCACCACAAAAAAGCCTCACCACTTAAAGGTGAGGCTTCTAGGCCATGAAAAAACTGACTGGTACTTAATCACATCAGAAACACACCTTTACCTGACGTCTGCTGATCAAAAATCTGGTAAGCCTTCACTGCATCATTGAACGTCCAGCGGTGTGTAAAGAGCGCATCCACGTCCACCCCACGATCTGCGATGAATCGCGCGCAGTCGCCCTGGCCAATTGTAGAAAATGTCCAGGAACCAATGATGGTGACCTGCCGACGAAGCATATCTGGACTGACATCAATCGTGACATTGCCACCTTCACCAACGTAACAGGCCTTACCCCAGGTACGCACACACTGGACAGACTGCTTGCGCGCAAGTGCCGAAGACGATGCATCGATAGATGCATGGGCGCCCAGTCCGTGTGTCAATTGCCTGATCGCCTGCACAGGATCATCCTTGGTGGGATTGATGATCGCGTCTGCACCCAATTCTTTGGCGCGGGCAAGGCGCTCATCGCTGACATCCAGCGCAATCACTCGTGCACCCATTGCATGGGCCAATTGTGTTGCAGACAATCCGACAGGGCCTTGACCAAAAATGGCGACGGTCTGGTCTCCCTTCAAGTCGAGTCGGTGCAATGCGCCCCAAGCTGTTCCTGTCCCGCAGGCGATCGCCGCACCTGTCTCGAACGTGAGCTCGTCAGGCAACTCGACGATGGTGCTGGCAGGGCACTTCATGTATTTGGCATGGGCACCATTTCCAGTGATGCCGTATACCTCTTTGACACCGTCATCACAGAGTTGCATCCAACCGGTCGAACAGTGAGGGCATGCCCCGCAGCCACGGTAATGATGCACCATGGCACGTTGGCCAACGTAGGAACGCAGCGGATTCACGCCAGCACCAACTGCGACCACTACCCCACAAGGCTCATGTCCTGCCACCACGGGTGGCGCGTCGCCAAATCCCAGCGCCTTCATTGCTTCACCGCGCGGTGAGCGATAAAACTTCAGGTCGCTTCCGCACATGCCTGATGCCTTGATCTCCAGCACGACCTCGCCTGGCCCTGGTGTAGGATCTGGAAAATCCATGTACTCGATTTTGCTGTCTCCCACAAAAACGATGCCCTTCATTGTGTTGCTCCTTGTTGTAATTGGTAGTTTGATTGGCCGGATGGAATAAAAATGCGTTGAACAAAAATAGAGTACAACGGTGAGTCAGATCAACTGTGCTTTCTGTCCTCCAGAATCATCTTGGAGGCTTTTTCTGCCATCATGATGACTGGGGCACTAGTGTTGCCCGATGGAACCTGTGGCATGGCTGATGCATCCACGATTCGCAATCCGGAAACACCTTTCACGCGCAAGCGGTGATCCACGACACCAAACTCATCCGGACCCATCCGGCAGGTACCTACAGGGTGATACATGGTCTGAGACTGCTCGCGGATGTATGACTCATAGTCACTGTCGGAAACACAAGAGGGACCTGGCATCAGTTCTGCTTTAAGATGCTTGCTGAATGGTGGAGTCTGAAAGACATTGCGGATGACCTTCAGTCCAACGATCAGAGGCTTGATATCCCTGTCATCTGTCAGATAGTTGGCCAACATGCGTGGAGGCTGTCGGAAATCTTTTGACTGCAGCGTGAGTTTTCCCTTGGAATAAATGTGCAGCAAACCGCATGACGCCGTGATTGCCGGATCCTTGTCAGCTTTATACATTCCACCCGAGCCCAGCATGCTGAATGGCCGCATCTGCATCTGCAGGTCGACCCGATTGCCATTAACGCCTGAGCGGGCAAACAAGCCAACCTGGGCAGCTGCAGAATTGAGCAAGCCCTTTTTGGAAATTAAGTAGCGCAAGACGTCCGGAATCATCCTGACGTTGCTGGATATTTTGTGGTTGATCGAAAACACCGGATCAACACTCGCCAAGCTATGCACATAAACATGGTCATGCAAATTCATGCCCACGCCAGGTGAGTCAAGCAAGACATCAATGCCGTGGGAGCGCAGGTGTTCGGCTGGGCCAATTCCGGAGAGCATCATGATCTGCGGACTGTTGATGGCACCGCCAGAGAGAATCACCTCACCCGCGCCAATGTCCACAGGCTGACCGTTGATGACTGCGCGCACGCCAACCGCTTTTTTGCCAGCGAACAGGATACGCTCAACCATCGCATTAACCTTCACCGTGAGATTAGACCTGCCACGGACTGGATGCAAAAACGAGCGTGCCGAAGACGAGCGCACCCCCTTGTGAATCATCAACTGCAGATAGCCCACCCCTTCCTGCGTCACACCATTGAAATCATCATTTGGTTTGATGCCGGCATGAATTGCAGACTGCACAAAAGCCTGTGAAGCGATATGGGGCTCCTCGAGAGGCGACACCTTGAGTTCGCCCCCTGCACCATGAAACTCGGACTCGCCCGCAAAATGGCACTCTGTGCTTTTGAACGCAGGCAACACATCAGCCCATCCCCAGCCAGGATTGCCGGCATCGCGCCAAGCATCGTAGTCCTCGGGTGTACCACGCATGTAAACATGGCCATTGATGCTGCTCGATCCCCCCAGCGTCCTGCCTCTAGGCCAGCCGATCCTTCGGTTGTTTAGTCCTGGCTCGGGCTCGGTCTGATAGCCCCAGGTGAAATTGGGGTCAGACACCACGCGTGGCACACCAGCTGGAATCTTGATCCAGGGATTCGTGTCCTCGGGGCCTGCCTCCAAAAGGAGAACGCGGTTCGAAGGATCTGCAGAAAGACGATTGGCCAATACACAACCGGCGGATCCTGCACCAATGATCACAAAATCGTATTGTTCGTTAAAAGTCATGTTGATCGATTATCGATGGCTTGTTGATTGAGATAAGGTTTGGTCTATTGGGCAGTCCAGCCGCCATCCACCTTGAGGCTGATCCCTGTCACCATGGATGCAGCAGGTGACGCTAAATACAACACCGCAGCGGAAATGTCTCGAGGCTGGCCGATCTTGCCCAGCGGAATCTGTGAGAAAAGAAATTGTCTTTTTTCTTCCGTGTCGACAATTTTTGAAACCAATGGTGTTTCAATAAAGGTCGGTGCAACAGAATTCACCCGTATCTGATGAGGCGCCAGTTCAATCGCCATCGCCTTCGTCAGACCCTCAATCGCATGCTTTGTCATGCAATAAACCGTTCGGTTGGGTGAGCCAACATGGCCCATTTGAGAGGTGATATGGATGACTGCCCCACCGATGCTGACTCTGTCTGGGTGCTCCAGCATTTTTCGCACTGCGGCTTGGGATGCGATGAAGCAAGACCGGACATTGAGGTTGATCAGCTCATCGAGATGCTCATCGGTGACGTCAAGCATCGGCTCGGGAATATTGGTGCCTGCGTTGTTGACCATGATATCCAGAACAGGAACCTGACTGATCAGATGTCGAACTGCGCTGGCATCTTTGATGTCCAGAGGGCACACAATTGACTTTCCGCCCAGGGCAGCAATGTCAGACTGAACCCGCCTCAAGTCAGATTCGGTGCGGGCTAGGAGCCACACCTCGGCCCCGGCAGCAGCAAGCGTCTTGGCGATATCTGCTCCAATGCCCTTGCCTGCACCCGTTACCATGGCGACCTTGCCATCCAGCCTGAAAGGCAATAACCCCTCCATCCTGCCCCCTCGATCTCGTTTTTATTTGGTTTCTACCATCATAAAGCTGTTTTCAGCCTGAGGATAAAAGTGATTTCAGCCAGCCATACCCGCTGACCATCACAATGCCAGTCAACACCAGCAAGGTACCGACCAAAAAGGGCAGGGTGACTGGGTCATCCAATATCAAGATGCCGAATACCACGCCAAACAACGGGGTGAGAAATGACAGCACACTCAGTCTTGAAGCCAGATATTTGCGCAGCAACCAAAACCAGGCAAGGTAGGTAATGAATGAAATCAGGACGCCCTGAAACATCAGGCTGGCCCAGGCAATGGGAGTGGGCCGAAACTGAAACTGGTCAAGCAGCAGTGCGGAGATGAACAGAAAAAGGCTGCCAACGACCATCTGATACTGGAGTGTCTTGGTGGCAGGCTCCCTGGATAGTGGGGAAAGCCGAATGGCCACCGTGGTGGCGCCCCAAGCAACGCCACCCAGCAGCCCAAGCAGGTCACCCAAGATCATCTGGGCACCTTGCGAAGAATCCGTCTCACGGCCAAGAAACATGACTGCCACCCCGACAAACGCCAGCAGGACACCCATCCACTGAAACCAGGCCATCCTCTCGGACGGCATTTTCCATTGGAGGGCAAGGGCAACAAAGATGGGTGCCGTGTAGAGAAAAACGACCATATGCGAGGCGGTCGTGAATCGCAACCCTTCGCCAATCAGCAAATACTCCAAACCAAACAACATCCCGACCAACAAGCCTGGCCGCCAGGTTGGATCACGAAAGAAAATGCGCTCGCCTCGCCGATACATCAGCACACCAACACATAAGGCTGCGATGGCTGAACGCATGGCTACCTGCATGACCGGTGACACGTCTGGCGCTGCCAGCTTGATGACGATCTGCTGAAATCCCCAAATGAAGCAGAGAACCAGCATCAATCCATACGCTGCCCCGTCAAGAGGTTGGCGCGTGTCCATCAGATTGGGGAGCTTGCAACGGTCATCGATGCATCACACGAATGTTGATCTTGTGACCATCATGCCAGAGATCTGTCACCCGGCTTGCAATTTGTTCCGCCTTTTCAGCGGAGATGGGCATCTCTACGATTGCCCAGCAATCCTTGGCATGTTCACTTTGAGTGGGCACAACTTCAACCCTGTCGACTGGGCCAAGCTTTTCCATTCCTTGCCTGACCTCCTCCGCTGTCACACCCAGGGGCAAGCCTGTTACGAGCATTTTCATGTTGATCCATCGCAAACTGAAGGTTGACTCGAGCTTCACGGTTGAATCTTATTCCAGAAAAAACGAAAAAGTATTAGCGAGACGTCATTTTCCCAGCGTGAGTTCAACCTCGGTGCCACCCGTATCGATTGCACGAATCTCAATCACTGCTCCGATGTTCCTCGCCCGGCCTTTCATGTTGTTCAATCCTCGACCCATCTGTATGTCCTGAGGCATCCCGCATCCGTCATCGCGCACCTTCACCACTAGCGTGCCGTGATGGTTGCTGGTTGCAGTGATCCAAATATTTGCGGCATTGGCATGCTTGATGGCGTTGTTCAGGGCCTCCTGGACGATTCGCAGCACTTGCAATATCTCGCGTTGTGACAATTCAGGCGCATGCTCGAGCTGAACTTCCCAGTGCAGCTGAACTGGAAACCTGCTCATTCTGCGCTCGGTCCTGAACTTGAAATCAACAAAGGCATCAGAGAGGCCACTGGCGCTGTGGCTGAGCGTATCCACAACAAGGTGCAGGTCCGCCATGCACTCATGCAACGCATCGACGAGCTGGGACTGGGAAAGGTTCCCTTGCTCGATCATCAACCTGACACTGCTGATCTGTGATCCGAACCCATCATGGACATCTTGCAATATACCCTCGCGCTCTTGCAGCCTAGATCGCTCGACTTCGATGGCAGTAATTTTCTCGTGGGCCCGTCGCAACTCGGTGATGTCAACGTGAGCATAAAATGTCGCGCCCTCGTCGGCTGCGCTCGCAATCACGCGAATGTAACGATTGCCTGGCAGCGGCAGCTCGAACGGAGCGCCGGCAAATCGCAAGTTTTCACGCAAAATCGATTCACCGAACGCATAACGATGATGCTCGGATGGGTCAGCTTGTTCCCATGCGATGCGATAAATGTTTTCAAAGCGCGTGCCGAGGGCCACCGAGCGATTATGCAAGCCATACATCAACACAAATGGATGATTGACCCATTCGACTGATCCATCCTCTCCACAAATCATCAGCCCATCAGGCACACGGTCTATGAGCTCCGTGCTGACTGGGGGGGAGTCCAATGAGGAACCGCTGAAAATCAGGGGTTTGGGCAAGTCGTCTCGAACCACAAGGTCATCCGCCCTCCAAATACGAATTCGACCCAGCTTATCCAGTGGAAGCGAAGCCACACGAATTCGTACGCCGTGATGTTCAAACACGAAGGGGCGATGCTGGACGCGATGTCGTGCTATGCCGCCCTCTATATAACGCTCGATCTGGGGAAGCTCGTCTGCACTCAGCCTTGCCGAATAAAAGCGATGAAGATTTTCTCGATATGGCTCGCCAACATGGACATGCCCATGGTGTTCAGGAAATATGTTCAAAAACGTGCGGTTCCAGTACAGCGTTCTATCCTGGTCATCGAACAGGCAAATGGCAACGTCCAATCCATCCAGTGTCTCTCCCATGACTCGAATCAACTTCAAGTTTTTGTCCGCCATCCCGGCCATCCTTTTGCGCAACCCATATTGACTCCATTGATTTGAAAAGAATAACCCTGGATTTGAATCAAAAACATCGTTAAATTATGCGAAACCTTTACTGAGAGTTGTCTATGCTGGATTTCAGTCACGCTGCCACATGGCTGAAAAGATGCATGTTTGTGGTCATGGCGGTGCTTGTTTGGTCTGCAAGTTTTGCCGAAACGCCCACTCACGGAGCCAAGCCAGAGATCAAAACCAGAATTCGGCTGCAGCTGATGTGGGAGCATCAGGCACAGTTTGCTGGTTTTTATGTTGCTCAATCCAGAAATTATTATGCCGAACAAGGGCTGGATGTCATCTTTTTGACGGGTGGGCCAAACATCAATCCTATCACCGAGCTTCAGGAAGGCCGCGCAGACATCGCCATTTCCTGGCTGAGCAACGCTTGGCAACAGACACGAGCCGATCGGCCAGTCACCAATATTGCCCAAATATTTGTCAATAATTCCTTGCTGATTCTGTGTCGCGCCAGCGCTGGAATCTACTCTGCCAAAGACGTAATCGGAAAAAAAATTGGCGTCTGGAACCTGGGTGACGAACTTGTGGTTGAAGAATGGATGCGCCGCTTCAAGATCCCGCGTGACAAGGTGGAATTTGTCTCACAACGGCCAAATGGACTGGATCTGATTGAAAACAAAGTCCCTTGTGCAACCGCAATGGATTACAACGAGTATTGGTCTCTATTGCGCTCGGGAATTGATCCCTCCGACATCATCATCATTTCGGACAAACGCTCAGTTCCACATATCGAGGACGGTCTCTATGTACTGAAGGAACGCTTGGAGTCCGAGACCTTCAGAGATGCCGTCACACGATTTTTGTATGCCACGCGCCAAGGCTGGGACATGGCCAACTTTTCCCCAACCTTGGCGATTGAAACCGTGAGCCGGATTCAGCCGGATCTCAACCGCGATCATCAAAGGTATATGCTCGAAAATGTGCTCAATGATGTTGAGTACAGCAAAGATCGGTTTGGGCTGCTTGACTTGAAAGAATACGAGTCCACCATCTCCAAGACACTGAAACATGGCTCGGTGAAATCTGAGCCTGCACATCTTTGGACGCATGAAATGTGGCGCACCATGCGCATCTGGGATGGCGCGGATCCTCCCATCCACCTGGCGACAAAGCATTACGTCGCCAAGGTATTTGAATCCCAATTTTTCAAGCTGTTTTTTGCGCTGGGCGTGCTGACCTTTGCGCTCTCCGGCGTGCTGGAGGCAATCAACCGAGGGTATGATTTGTGGGGCAGGCTGGTCTTGGCCTTTATCTCTGGTTTAGGTGGCGGGACACTGAGAGACTTGCTCATCGGTGGCGACCGTTATCCATTGTCCTACACGCGCGACATCAGCTTGCTGACCGGCATCCTCTTCATCGTGCTGATCTCGGTGTTGATCACGATCTACAAAAGAGACCTGCACCACAGTCCT
>Ga0255184_1000292_pt1 | contig 16890 bp, 14 predicted proteins | sample Miss_Cont_RepA_0_FD_189954 | JGI IMG/M metagenome (GOLD analysis project Ga0255184, IMG submission 189954) | Freshwater microbial communities from Mississippi River, Louisiana, United States - Miss_Cont_RepA_0h | ecosystem: Environmental > Aquatic > Freshwater > River | place: USA: Louisiana...
TCATGGAGTACGACAAGGAGGGGTATCTGCCCGAGGCCATGATCAATTACCTCGCCAGGCTTGGCTGGAGCCATGGTGATGACGAGCTGTTTACACGTGAGCAGCTGGTTGAGTGGTTTGACCCACAGAGCTTGTCCAAGTCTGCAGCGCAATGGGACCCAAAAAAACTGAACTGGGTCAACGCGCATTACATCAAGCAGTCTGCCAATGCCGACCTGGCTGCTGCGATCGAGCCCAGAATCCGTGTTCGCCATGGGGATCCCACCGCCGTGGACCTGGTGGAGGCAGTTGGACTGCTCAAGGATCGGGCTGAAACGCTGGAACAGCTTGCCGATGCCGCGATGCTCTTTTGTGGAGCTTACGCTCCGCCCTCTGCAGACTTGGCTGCACAGCACCTCACCGAACCTGCCAGGATGGCGCTACGCGCGTTTGCGGCGAGCGCTGAAGGCATGGAGTGGAAAAGGGAAAACATCGCTGGCCTGCTCAAGTCCTTGCTTGGCGAGCTTGGCCTGAAAATGCCTCAGCTTGCCATCCCATTGCGCGTGGCGGTCGTGGGCACGACGCAAACACCCGCGATCGATGCCGTGCTCGACATTTTGGGCAAAGACAAGGTGCTTGGCAGGCTGGCGGGTATCTGACGCGCCCGCTCATCAAGGCAATCGGTACGAATCTGGCTTGCGCTCGCCAGTGAACGGGCGAGCGCTGGGCTTATCCTCGCGAAGGGTCAGTCGACGTGCATCGATTTTTTCCACTCGATATATCGTGCGGTAAATCGGATCGTCAACATCCACCAGCTCCCCGTTGGAGCGCGTGACGCGGGTCGTAAGCCTTCCGTCTGCCGAAGACCAGCAACCGGTCTCACGCAATTCGGAGCGAATGTTGCGACCAGACTTCACCCGGGTCTGCTGGCGCATCTTGCCGTCAGCTTGCAAAGTCAGCAAGGTTTGCATCTCGCCCGCCACGCCGCTGAGCTTGCGCGTCATGTACCAATTCCCCACGAGGCGACTGTCAGACTGCCTTTCGCAAATGGGCTCGACGGGCACACTGGGTTTCACAGCGTCAGGTTGGGTAGGGGAAGTGCAGGCCGAGAGGACAGCCAGGGTGCCGGAAACAAACAACAGTCGAACTGCAGTGATCGACATAAATCAGCCAAACAAAAAGTTGTGAAAAACAATCGCCAAGACGATCAATCTATCGTTTCAAACCAACTGAATCAATGCTCTTTTGTTCAGTTTGATGGAATATCGCGCCTGTCATGGCATTTACACCACAGTCAAGGAAAAACTTCGGGTTTTCCATCAAAAAAAGAATCAAGCAAAGACTTGATCGATCTCACCTGGGACACTAGAATTGGTGCCATGAAATCAAAACCACACTAGATGTTGTGGTTGGCATCAAAACAGCCAATTCGGTTTTTCCTTGGCACCCGCCCCTGATTCTGCTGTTTCAGCACCCAACGATTTTCACCCGATTCATACCGCGATGCGTCCATTTCGCATCTGATTTGCAGGAGCCCTTATGCAGATATCCACCACCAACGAGACTCGCCAAAGCATCCAGCCAGGCTTGGTCTCGCCTGCCGCAACCTCTGCGGCCGAACCCGCCTGGTCTCAGTACCACATCATCCGGCGCAACGGTTCCGTGGTGAACTTTGAGCCGAGCAAAATCGGCATTGCCCTGACCAAGGCGTTTCTGGCCGTCAACGGCGGACAGGGTGCGGCCTCGGCACGCGTGCGCGAAATGGTCGAGTCGCTCACGCGCCAGGTCGTTGGTGCCCTGCTGCGCAGCCGCCCCAATGGCGGCACGTTTCATATCGAGGATGTACAGGATGCCGTTGAGTTGGCACTGATGCGCTCAGGCGAGCATGATGTCGCCCGCGCCTATGTGCTCTATCGTGAACGCCGCGCACAGGAGCGTGCTCGCAATCAGGCCGAGCAGGCGCCTGCCGAGGCACCATCGCTTCACATCACGGACAACGGCGTGCGCAAGCCGCTCGACTTGGCCAAGCTCCAAGCCACGATCGTCTCTGCCGGGCAAGGTCTGGGTGAGTTTGTCGATACGGATGCGATTCTCAAGGAAACCCTGAAAAACCTGTATGACGGCGTTCCAGTGGATGAGGTCTACAAGTCTGCGATTCTCGCCGCGCGTGCGTTGGTCGAAAAGGATCCTGCCTATAGTTATGTGACCGCACGCCTGCTGTTGCACACCATCCGCAAGGAAGTGCTGGAGGAGGAGGTTGCCCAGGAAAGCATGGGTGAGCAATATCAGGCCTATTTCCCCAAAATGATCAAGCGTGGCGTCGAAGCTGGGCTCATCAACAGTGAACTATCCCGCTATGACCTGCCGCGCCTGGCCCGTGCGATTGACGCCAGCCGTGACCTGAAGTTTGACTACCTCGGCCTGCAGACCCTGTATGACCGCTACTTCCTGCATGTGCGCGGCCAGCGCATCGAGCTGCCACAGGCATTTTTCATGCGCGTGGCCATGGGCTTGGCGCTCAACGAAATCGATCGCGAGGCCCGTGCGATCGAGTTTTATGAAATTCTCTCCTCCTTTGATTTCATGAGCTCGACCCCGACGCTGTTCAACTCGGGTACGCTGCACTCACAGCTGTCATCTTGCTATCTGACCACCGTGTCTGACGACTTGGATGGCATCTACGAGGCCATTAAGGAAAACGCGCTTCTGGCCAAATACGCCGGTGGCCTGGGCAACGACTGGACGCCCGTTCGCGCCATGCGTAGCCACATCAAAGGCACCAATGGTGAGAGCCAAGGCGTGGTGCCCTTCCTCAAGGTCGTCAACGATACCGCCGTGGCGGTCAACCAGGGTGGCAAGCGCAAGGGGGCAGTCTGCTGCTACCTCGAAACCTGGCACCTGGACATCGAGGAGTTCCTCGAGCTGCGCAAGAACACAGGCGACGAGCGTCGTCGCACACACGACATGAACACCGCCAACTGGATCCCGGATCTGTTCATGAAGCGCGTCATCGAAGGTGGCGACTGGACGCTGTTCTCCCCATCCGACTGCCCTGACCTGCACGACAAGGTTGGTGCGGAGTTTGAGCGTGCCTACGTTGGCTACGAAGAAAAAGCCGCGCGCGGCGAGCTCACCTTGTTCAAGAAAATGCCGGCGCTCACCTTGTGGCGCAAGATGCTCTCGATGTTGTTTGAAACGGGTCACCCCTGGATCACGTTCAAAGATCCCTGCAACATCCGATCCCCCCAGCAACACGTCGGCGTGGTCCACAGCTCCAACCTCTGCACCGAGATCACGCTCAACACGAATGACTCCGAGATCGCTGTCTGCAACCTGGGTTCCGTCAACCTCGTGGCGCACCTCAAGCAACAGTCTGACGGCACGATGGCGCTCGACCACGACAAGCTCAAGCGCACCATCACTATCGCCATGCGCATGCTCGATAACGTGATCGACATCAACTATTACGCGGTCGACAAGGCGCGCAACTCCAACGTGCGCCATCGCCCCGTTGGCTTGGGCATCATGGGATTCCAAGATTGCCTGCACGTCATGCGCGTGCCTTACGCATCGCAAGACGCGATCGAATTCGCCGATCGCTCGATGGAGGCTGTCTGCTACTACGCATACAGCGCGTCCAGCGATCTCGCGGCTGAACGCGGTCGTTACGCCAGCTTTGATGGCTCGCTGTGGTCGCGCGGCATCCTGCCGCAAGACTCTGTCGCACTGCTTCGCGAACATCGCGGTGGCTATGTCGAAGTCGATTCATCGAGCACGATGGATTGGGAGTCGTTGCGTGCACGCATCAAACAACAAGGCATGCGCAACTCTAATTGCGTTGCAATCGCCCCAACTGCAACAATTTCCAATATCATTGGCGTATCAGCGTGCATCGAACCAACCTATCAAAACTTGTACGTCAAATCCAACCTCTCCGGCGAGTTCACCGTTGTTAACGAGCATCTTGTTCGTGACCTCAAGAAACTTGGCCTCTGGGACGAAGTCATGGTCGCAGACCTGAAGTACTTCGATGGCAGCCTGTCCCGCATTGATCGCGTTCCAGCTGATCTGCGCGCCCTATACGCTACCGCTTTTGAGGTTGAGCCGACCTGGCTGGTCGAGTGTGCGTCGCGTCGCCAGAAATGGATCGATCAAGCGCAGTCTCTGAACATCTACATGGCAGGGGCCTCAGGCAAAAAACTCGACGAGACCTATAAGCTTGCCTGGTTGCGTGGCCTGAAAACCACCTATTACCTGCGCACGCTGGGTGCCACCAGTGCCGAGAAATCCACTGGCCGTGGCGGAGAACTCAACGCAGTCAATGTCGCGGGCGCCAATGCGACCGCTGGCACGTTTGCCTCAGCACCGGTGATGCCGGAACCTGAAATTGTCGGCGCAGCTTGCACCATGAGGCCGGGCGATCCTGGCTTTGAAGAGTGCGAGGCTTGCCAATAAACCGCTGACGGATATCAATATGCTGAACTGGAACGAAGACACCCCTACTCTGCAACCCGCAGCCCCTTCCCAGGCACCGAGCCTGGGTGGTTTGTCATCCGTGCGCGCCGCCACTGGCGTGTTCGGTGACACGGCCCTGCCCACACCAGGCCTGACCCAAAGCCCTGTTGCCGATGCCGCTGCCATGCAGCAGCGCGTCAATGTCGCAGACAAGCGCATCATCAACGGCCAAACCGATGTCAATCAGCTGGTCCCATTCAAGTACAAGTGGGCCTGGGAAAAGTACATCGCCACCTGCGCCAACCACTGGATGCCGCAGGAAATCAACATGTCCCGTGACATCGCCCTTTGGAAAAATCCCAACGGGCTGTCCGAAGACGAGCGCCGCATTATCAAGCGCAACCTTGGCTTTTTTGTGACCGCCGACTCTTTGGCCGCCAACAACATTGTGCTGGGCACATACCGGCACATCACGGCACCGGAGTGCCGTCAGTTCCTGTTGCGCCAAGCCTTCGAAGAAGCCATTCACACCCACGCCTATCAATATATTGTCGAGAGCCTGGACCTGGATGAGGCCGAGATTTTCAACGCCTACAACGAGATCCCCTCGATCAAGGCCAAGGACGATTTCCTGATTCCGTTCATCGACGTCATCGCCGATCCCAACTTCAACACCGGCACGGTCGAGAACGACCAAAAACTGCTGCGCTCACTCATCGTGTTCGCCTGCCTCATGGAAGGCTTGTTCTTCTATGTTGGCTTCACGCAGATTCTGGCGCTGGGTCGCCAGAACAAAATGACGGGTGCGGCCGAGCAGTACATGTACATCCTGCGCGATGAGTCCATGCACTGCAACTTCGGCATCGACCTGATCAACACCATCAAGCTCGAGAACCCACACCTCTGGACGCCAGAGTTTCGTGAGGAAATCCGCGGGCTCTTCAAGAAAGCTGTCGACCTCGAATATGCCTACGCAGAGGACACCATGCCTCGTGGCGTATTGGGCCTGAACGCCCCCATGTTCAAGTCGTACCTCCGATTTATTGCCAACCGTCGTTGCCAGCAGATTGGTATTGAGCCACTGTTCCCGCAGGAAGAAAATCCCTTCCCGTGGATGGCAGAAATGATTGACCTGAAAAAGGAACGCAATTTCTTTGAAACCCGCGTGATCGAGTACCAAACTGGTGGTGCCCTGAACTGGGAGTGATGTCCCGAGGTTCGGTCTCGAAACGCAATCTGTACCTCCCGGCAGAAAATCTGCCGGGAATGGCCATTTGAATTGGTTCGCCCACCCTGGAGAAGCAGTTCAAATGGCTGTGCCGTATTCATTAGCGCAAACCAAATCATGCTGTTCCGGCTTGCGCCGATGAATAACTCGGGCGACGTGACACCCCAATGGTGGGGCAAGCAACGCACGGGTTTTATGTTTTGGGACCCTGAACTAAAGGAGTACTACCATGGCAACAGCCAAAAAAGCAGCAAAGAAAGCACCGGCTAAAAAAGCCGCTGCCAAGAAGCCAGCCGCCAAAAAAGCGGTGAAGAAGGTCGCAGCCAAGAAGGTCGCTGCCAAGAAAGTTGCAGTGAAGAAAGTGGCAGCCAAAAAAGTTGCCGCCAAGAAGCCCGCAGCAAAGAAAGTTGCAGCCAAAAAGCCAGCAGCGAAAAAAGTAGCGGCTAAAAAGCCTGCTGCCAAGAAAGTTGCGGCCAAAAAGCCTGCAGCTAAAAAAGCAGTCAAGAAAGTCGCTGCCAAAAAGCCTGCTGCCAAAAAAGCAGCTGCTAAAAAGGCCGCGAAAAAGCCTGCTAAAAAAGCTGCCAAAAAACCAGCTGCTAAAAAGCCTGCCGCTGCCGCTCCCTCGACAGCCGCTGCTCCTGGTGCAAAAACTGCACTGAACCCTGCAGCGTCCTGGCCTTTCCCGACGGGCGGCCGTCCCTGAACGCATGTTCAGTGTGCAGTAAACGCCGCCCGGTTCGCCGGGCGGTTTTTTTTGATACGACTTTCATGGCAACGTGCGACAATCACCACCTCACTGGCTGACCTGAGTAAACCTGCATGCTTGGCGAAATCCTGCGATTCCTGATCGAAATCATCTTTACCCTGTTCGGCGCGATCCTATTGGCACGCGCTTGGCTGTTTGCGGTGCGGCTGCATCCTTTCAACCCCATTTCTCAGGCAATTCATCAGGCAACCAACTGGTTGGTCACACCATTGCGCAAGCTATTGCCGGATGCCAAGTCTTTTGACTGGGCTAGCCTGTTGGCGGCCGCACTCACCGCGGTGATTTACCTGCTGCTGATGTGGATCGTGTCGACGGCCACCATGCTCCCACCCGGGCTTTTTCCCGCGCTGCTCGGTGCGGCGCTTGTCACCGTCTGCCGCTGGGCACTGAACCTGGTGGTGTGGTTGACGCTGATCCAGGCCATCTTGTCCTGGGTCAACCCGCTAGCCACCATCATGCCCGTCTTGCGGACGCTGACCGCACCGCTGCTTGAGCCGATCCGACGCATCATGCCCAACCTGGGCGGGCTCGATCTGTCACCACTGGTGTTGATCATCCTCGCTCAAGTCGCGATGATGGTGCTCAACCGCATCAGTTTTTCCCTGTTTGGCGTGTAGGCAATACTGTCCTGACGCCTGCTGGCTTGACATACCTAAGGGTCATCCCATGCGCCCAAACATTTTCATATGGCTTCGCTGGCTTGTTCTGACGGTCGCTTTTGGCCTGGCAGTCCCTGCCTTTGCCAACCCCCTGTCGTCCTTGCTCAAGACCTCTGAGACCAAGCCTGCGTCAACACCAACTCAGACACTTGCCGAAAGTCTCGATGCGCTTGACAAGCAAATCCAGGATCTGCAAAAACGGTTTTCTGCATCTCAGTCAGACCTCACTCAGGCTGAAAATGCTCTCAAGCAAATCAGCGACAAAGACGAATCTGCCTACAAGGTGGCTTCCGAACGTGTACGCTACCTCCAGTCCTCGCGGGACCGAAACCAGCTGATCCTGGACTCGGCACGTGACCTTAGGCGATTGAAAGTCCGCCTGGAATCGGTGCTCAAGGAGCAAAGCCTGTGGAAGCCACCAGAGGGCGAGGCTCCCTGGCCAGTTGCGATCGGTGACCAGGTGCTCGCCAAAAAGCTGCAGCTTGACGGCCAGATTCAGTTTTTGAACCAGCGGGCCGAGGTGATTGGTACACAACTGGGGGAGCAAAAGAAACAGCGCGCCGCGTTGGAGATTGAGCTCAGACAAGCCCAGGAAAAGGGCGCAAGCGACTCCGGCCCCGTGGAACTTGCGAAAAGAAAGCTCGAGCGTGCCGAACAGGACCTGACTGCCACGGACCTTGACAGGGAAAGCATCCTGACCCAGCGCCAGATCTTGTTGTCGCAGCGTCATGTCACAGAAAAAAATTGGGCGTTCTATCAGCACCGTTTTGTGTTGGATGCTGCTGCATTCGAAAAAATTCGTCAGTCTATCGAAGACGACATCAGCAAAAACCGGGCCCAGGAGCAACAAGCCAGCATCAAGATCAATCGACTGATCGACCAGTCGACTCTGGCCAAGGCAAGGCTGGACGAGCTTGAAAAGAAATCGGGCAGTACACCGGCAGATGTCTCTGCAGCTCGCAATGCGTGGCTGACGCTGGACGCACAAGCCGCAGGTGCGCGCATCGAGCGGGAGAAATTTCGTGCCACAGTCGATCTGCTGTTGCTCGACCTGGAGACATGGAAGATGCGTTATGCCTTCTATAACGAACCAGACATCCATGCCCAAATTGCTCGATTTCAGGAACGTCAACGGTTTTTGCTTCAACGTTTGGAGCAAGGCAGACGCTACCTGAATGAAATGATTTCCGAAAAGGCACAAGCCTCTTTTGAAATCCGCAATCAAATTGAGAACTCGACTGACCAGGCTGAAAAACGGTTTTTACAGGGGATGGTCAAGCCGATCGATGAGGAACTGGACAACGCCCGTCAGGTGTTCGGCTTGGTAGAAAAATCCAGGCAACTGCTCGAGATCATCGGTCATGAGCTCGATGCTAAAGAAAATCGCTTCAGCATGGCCGAACGTCTGGATGCTGCATGGCAAGTCGTTGCCAACGCTGGTGCAGCGGTCTGGAACTTTGAAATCTTTGCCGTGGATGACATCGTGGTCGTTGATGGCCGCGAGATCAAGAGCAAGCGCAGTGTGACGATCGGCAAGACCATCGGTGCGATTTTCATCCTTGTCATCGGGTTCATGCTCATCACCGGGATCATTCGCAAAACGCTGCGCTATGCTGTCAATCGAGGCAGTCTCAGACTATCGACCTCGGTGATGGTGGGGCGCTGGCTGACCTTTGTTGCGGGCGCGACGCTCATCACCTTTAGCTTCACGCTGGTTGAAATCCCACTCTCCGCGTTTGCATTCCTGGGAGGCGCACTGGCGATTGGCGTGGGCTTTGGCACCCAGACGCTGCTGAAAAATCTCATCAGCGGATTGATGCTGCAGATCGAAAAGCCCATCCGCATCGGTGACCTGGTGGAGGTCGATGGCATGACCGGCACCGTCACCTCCATTGGCGTGCGCTACTCCACCATTTATGGCCCTCAAGGTACGGACACACTGATCCCCAACAGCCTGCTAGTGGAAAACAAGCTCACCAACTGGACCTACTCCACGCCCGATGTTCGCAAGGACATCCGCATCAGCGTGGGCTACGGATCTGATCCGGTATTGGTGCGGGATATCTTGCTGGATATCGCCGACAAGCATAACTTGATTCAAAATACTCCCTCACCCATCGTGACGTTGGAGGATTTTGGCGACAACGGACTGGTGTTCAATCTGCAGTTCTGGATTCGGATCCAGCCTGGCGTGAGCTCACTGCAGGTCATGAGTGATATGCGGTTTGACATGCTGCGCCGACTCACTGAAGCCGGCATCGATCTGCCATATCCACAGCGGGTTGTGCACTTCGCCAAAGACCAAGACAAAGGCTAAGGCATCCATCCACTCACCGGCCAGCCTGTGGCAAGCTCACCCGATCCGATCAGGTAGAGAGACCGAGCATCAACACATTTGAAGCGAACGATGCCTGCTGACAAGCTGCTTGGCGTGATGCTGCTGAAAGCCAGCACGCCAGCAGTTTCATTTACATTGGCGCCACGCGGGTCGGGCCAGCGCCACTGATAACCTGCACGCGTTGACCAACGCTGATCGGCACGTCTGCTTCTTGGGCAATGACACGAGTTTCACCATTGTCCAGGCGAACCGTAATTTCAAGGCCGTCTTTCTTGCCAACTTGCTCTTCGACCACATTGCCTGCAACCGCTCCCAGCAAGGCGCCGCCAATGATGGCCAGGGTGCGGCCTGTGCCGCCACCCACAGCACTGCCTGCAACGCCACCCAGTGCGCCGCCCGCCACCATGCCTGCTCCGGTAGTACCTTCTTTTTGCAGCGTGATCGGACGGACTGCTGTGACGGTGCCATTGCGAACCACCTGCTCACGTTGAGCCTGGCTGTAGGTGTATACGTTGGAAGAGGCGCTTGGGCTGGCACAACCAGCGACCACCCCCACTGCTGCCAACAGAACCGTGGCACCCAACACGCGCGTCAGGGGGAAAGTCTTGGAACTCAACATCTTGGACATCATGACACCTCAAACAATAGTCACCTCAGTCAATCATACGACTGTGGCTGGTAGATGTAAAAAACGCCTGGACAGCGCTGGCATGCCGCTCAGGTCAACTTGATTCCAAAGTGGGCATGCAAGGCAGCAGAGATCTCCGGCCTGGTTGGTGTGTGGTTCTGGGGCCCCCTTGAGGCAATCTTGATGGATCCCATCAGGCTGGCCAACTTGCAGGCATCACCCCAGGTCCAGCCTGAGCTCAACCCATAGAGCAGCCCGGAGCGGTGTGCATCGCCGCAGCCGGTCGGGTCCACAATGTTGGTCGCTGGCACAGGAGGAATCTGGTGCTCAACGCCATCCTGATAGAGGCTGGCACCCTGCCCGCCTCGCGTCACCACGATGGCATCCATGTTTTGAGCAAGCTCGGCAATCGACTTGCCGGTGCGCTGTTCGACCAGTCCAGCCTCGTAGTCATTGACCGTCATGGCACGCGCCATGGATGCAATGTCCAGAATATCCTTGCCATCGAACAGGGGCATGGCCTGGCCCAAATCGATGATGAAAGGAATGCCCTGGGCATGCAAGCGCTGGGCATTGGCCATCATGCCTGCCTTTGAGTCCGGTGCCACAATGGCCCACTTCACATGCCGCCCAGTCAAGTCGTTTTCGGCGGAGCGATCCATGGCACCGGGGTGAAAGGCCGAAATCTGATTGTCGTCGCTGTCTGTGGTGATAAAGCATTGCGCAGTGAACATGCCAGGCATGACTTTGATCAAGCTGGTGTCGATATCCAGGCCCTTGAAACGGTCGAGGTAGTCGGTTGCATCCTCTCCGACTGTCGCCACTGGAATCGGCTGGCCGCCCAACAGCTTGAGGTTGTAGGCGATGTTGCCAGCACAGCCTCCATACTCCTTGCGCATGGATGGCACCAAAAAGGACACGGAAAGGGAATGAATCCGGTCTGGCAGAATGTGCTCGCGAAAGCGCCCTTCGAATACGGCGATCGTGTCAAACGCAACGGAACCACAAATCAGGACAGGTGTTGTCATATTGATCTCAAGGAAAGAATTTTTCAAGCTGAAAGCCTTGTACCTGCGCGTCACGAACCACCAGCGGCAACTCCAGGTTGAGCTCCTGCCCTGCTGCAAACGGCTGGTCAATGAGCGTACGCGGCAGGTACTCGTGTGGAAGCACCATCTTGCGCACCACCACCGTGCCACCCGCATCAGTTAACGACAGCAACAGGCTCGGCCATGGTTGTGGCTTGTCATAACGGTTACGCACAGAAAACTTGAGCAGGTAGCGGGGCGGCGTGCCATCCGCCCCGGCAGCATCGGTCTGCTGAAGAGAGGAAGACGTAAACGTGATGCGCTCGAGCTGGCGCACGTAGCTGACTTCACAGCCAAGCCTTGCGCACATCAGGTTGAGCGGGCTGCGCATCGACGGAATCGCGGTGCCGATCTCGTTGCGATAGACGTAAAGCACTTGCACTGCCAACAGCAGAAACGCCAGAAGACAAGCCACCGCCCAGGCGATGGTGGTGAGCATGCCCGGCTCATCCTCGCGCTCCATGAATGGTGGCGGCATGGCACCGGGTGCGGCAAGATTTGGGTCTCGCAGTCTCGCCTCACCGATCACAGGCTCAGTTGGATCTCGCTTTTCCGCATCGGGATCAGCACCACGAAACAACCTGGGCTCCGGCCTGTCATCCAGCGGCTCCCTGGCCGACAAGCTCGGTTCGCCAGCCAAACGATGCGTGAGCTGAACCATGCGCTCAAAGTCGTTGACTGGCAAGCCTGGCGCGGTGTTTTCTTGAGTAGAGAGTGGCTTGGACCCGTCTGGGGTCGCGACAGGAGCACGACCTCGCATGACAATGGGAGGAGACGATGCGCGAGACATCGGTGATACTGGTGCAGTCGGTGATGCCGAAATCGGTGAGCCCGAAAAAACTGGCACCCCGATCGCCGAAGACTCGGGCGATGCAGCATGCGGGTCCGGTTCCTTCGGAACGGACAGGAACTCCTCAACCATGGGGATATGTGGCTCTGGGTCGGTCACCTTGTTTGTCAAGGTGGGCAGCTCATTGTCCAGGCAGGCGAAGCCATCAAACACATGGGAGCAGGCGCCACACCTCACCAGGCCATCATGCAGGCGCAACTGGTCTGTCACCACACGAAAGGCGCTGCTGCATTTGGGACAACGGGTGACCAGACTCATCGATCAGCCTTCATTCTGCGGCCTTTTGGCCTGCAAGACATACCCATCCGTCCTGCGCCTTCCAGACTGACATGGCAATCCAGGGGGCGTAAGCGGCTGAGACCTCCTCGGCTTGTCGCTCCAGCACCCCAGACAAAACCAGGTGTCCACCCGGCTGCACTCTGCCGCACAGCATCGGCGCCAGAACCTTGAGGGGATTGGAGAGAATATTGGCTACCACCACGCCATACTGGCCAGTTGCCAGTGCGTCCGGCAGCATGGCATGAATCTCCACGCGGTTGGCCCGGGCATTGTCTGCCGAGGACTGAACCGCCTGCTCGTCAATGTCGACGGCATCGACAGTATTCGAGCCCAGTTTCGCGGCAGCAATTGCCAAAATACCGGAACCGCAACCATAGTCGAGCACCGTTGCCCCCTTGGGCAAGCAGCGCGAAAGCCACTGCAGGCAAAGATGCGTGGTGGGATGGCTGCCCGTGCCAAAAGCCAAGCCAGGATCGAGCTCGATCGTGAGGCGCCCCTGTTCTTGTGCAGCCTGTATGTCACCCGCATGCCAGCTCGGGACAATCAATATGTCTTCGCCAACCTCGATCGGACCAAACTGTGACTGGGTCTGCCTCACCCAGTCTGCATCCGGCACCTCCCTGAGAGTCCACGCAAATGTCTGGCCGATGCCAGCATCATCACAAGCCATTTCAAGCAGCTGTGAGGGATCCATGCCATCCGCCAGCAACGCAACCAGCAAGTTGCGTTGCCAGGCCTGGGTGGTGGACTCCGTGCCAGGCTCGCCAAAGAGAGGCTGCTCGGCATCCGTATCCAGGTCAGCGTCTTCGACGGAAATGGATAGGGCACCCGCTTCGAGAAGCGCGTCTGACAGAGGCTCAGCCAACTCACCCGGGCAAGGGATCACCATCTCACGCATGGTGGATCATGCCTTGGCACACATCGACAGACACATCACGGGCGCTCGGCAAGCTTGTGCTCCAGGTAGTGAATGCTGGTGCCGCCTTCCATGAAGCGCGCGTCCGTCAACAACTCCCGATGCAAGGGGATGTTGGTCTTGATACCCTCAACCACCATCTCGGACAAGGCCACCCTCATCCGAGCCAGTGCCTGATCACGGGTGTCACCATAAGTGATGACCTTGGCGATCATGGAGTCGTAGTTGGGCGGAACGAAATAGCCATTGAATACATGCGAGTCGATGCGAACTCCCGGTCCACCAGGTGTATGCCAGTTGGTAATGCGCCCTGGACTTGGCATGAAGTTGAACGGATCTTCAGCATTGATGCGGCACTCGAGCGCGTGCCCACGGAAATGAATATCTTTCTGGCGCAGCGTGAACTTCTCGCCTGATGCAATGATGATTTGCTGCTGCACGAGATCCACGCCCGTGATGAGCTCGGTGACTGGATGCTCCACCTGAATACGGGTGTTCATCTCGATGAAATAAAACTCACCATTCTCATAAAGAAACTCGAAGGTCCCAGCGCCTCGATATCCGATCTTGCGGCAGGCCTCGGCACAACGCTCACCAATCCGCTCGATCAGCCGACGGGCAATTCCGGGGGCAGGCGCCTCTTCGATCACTTTCTGGTGGCGACGCTGCATGGAGCAGTCCCGCTCTCCCAGCCACACGGCGTTGCGGCCACCATCCGCTAGCACCTGGATCTCTACGTGGCGTGGATTTTCCAGAAACTTTTCGAGGTAGACCTCAGGGTTGTTGAATGCAGCACCCGCCTCGGACTTGGTCATCGTCACTGCGGACAAGAGTGCAGCCTCGGTATGCACCACGCGCATGCCTCGGCCACCACCGCCACCAGCAGCTTTGATGATCACAGGGTAACCGACCTCGCGCGCAATGCGCAGAATTTCCTGCGGATCATCAGGCAGCGCGCCTGCAGATCCAGGCACCACCGGCACGCCAGCTTCTATCATGGCGTTCTTGGCACTGACTTTGTCGCCCATCAATCGGATGGACTCAGGGCGCGGACCGATAAACACAAATCCACTTTTTTCCACACGCTCGGCAAAATCAGCGTTTTCAGACAAAAAGCCGTAGCCGGGATGAATGGCCTCTGCATCTGTGACCTCAGCTGCCGCAATGATGGCCGGCATGTTGAGGTAGCTTTCCTTGGAGGGGGCTGGTCCAATGCAGACTGACTCATCAGCCAGCCGGACATACTTGGCATCGCGATCTGCCTCGGAGTGCACGACGACAGTCTTGATGCCCAGCTCCCGACACGCACGCTGGATGCGAAGCGCGATTTCGCCGCGGTTGGCGATCAGTATTTTTTCAAACATGTCAGGCGATCACAAACAAGGGCTGGCCATACTCGACTGGCTCACCGTTTTCAACCAGAATTTCCTTGATGACACCAGCCTTGTCTGCTTCGATTTCATTAAGCAGCTTCATGGCCTCGATGATGCAGAGTGGCTGCCCTTCCTTGACGGACTGGCCGACTTCGATGAAGGGAGCTGCACCGGGGTTGGGGGCACGGTAAAAGGTTCCAACCATCGGGGACTTCACCACATGGCCAGAAACAGCGGCAGGTGCAGCAGGAGCTGCCGGCGTAACAGCGGCTGCAGGTGCAGACGCGGCAGCGGCAACCGGTGCGGCGACCGGGGCCACATAGGCCTGGGGCTGAACGGTTTGTGAAAACTTGACGATGCGCACCTTGCCTTCGCCCTCGGTGATTTCGAGTTCGGCAATGCCGGATTCGGCCACCAGGTCGATGAGCGTTTTCAGTTTTCTGAGATCCATGGAAATGTTCCGAGTTGTGTTGATGATCCGGTGAATAGCATCCGATGCACCGGTGGTGGGTTAAAGCTTGGCGATATGCCTGATTGCTGCCTCGTAGCCGGTGGGGCCCAAGCCAGCAATCACGCCGATCGCCAGTTCAGAGAGATAGGAGTGATGCCGAAAGGCCTCACGACGGTATACGTTGGAGAGGTGTACCTCGACAAAGGGGATGCTCACCCCGGCCAACGCGTCTCGAATGGCCACACTGGTATGGGTGTATGCACCAGCATTGATGATGATGTGCGTGGTGCCATCTTGCCTCGCCTGCTGAATGCGATCGACCAAACTGCCCTCGTGGTTGCTCTGGAACGTTGTGAGGACAACAGACAACTCTCCAGCCAACTGTTTGAGTCCGGCGTCGAGCTCGGCGAGCGTCAAGTGGCCATAGACTTCCGGCTCGCGTGTTCCGAGCAAGTTCAGGTTCGGCCCGTGCAGCACCAGTATTTGCGTTGTCATCGTGGTAAGGCTCCGAATCCAGTTGGATTGGATTCAACGTTTGCCGTCTGACCCAATTATGCAATTGGATTAAACATACGCTCTTTTTACGCTATTTTCGGTTAAATGTCCACTTATCATGCGGACTGAGCGAGTAGATCCATGATGCTGGAGCGCAGAGAGCCGGCCTCGACCTGACCAAGAATGAGCTTGAAAACATGCCCTTTGGTGTCGATCAGCACCGTGAACGGCAAACCGCCGGCGGCGTTGCCAAGGTCGCGAACCATCGCGATTCCACCATGTCCAGCAACGTACAGTGGAAATCCGATAGGAATTTTAGCAGCAAATTCAGCGATATTCTTTGCTGTATCAATGCCAATCCCAACAAACTTGGCCCGCGGCATCTCTTGGGAAAGACGATCCAGGAGAGGCATCTCTTCGACACACGGTGGACACCAGGTCGCCCAAAAATTCACCACTAGGGGCTGACCTTTGAGGGCAGACATGGCATGGGACTGGCCCTGCAAATCCGGCAGACTGGCACTGAAAAAGGCCTGGGGGTCAGGGTCTTTGGGGCGGCCAGCAGCTGGTGCCTGTATTACCGCGCGGTTCGCTGCAGGTGCGCGCCTGGAAGAGGACTGCCAGGCCAGCCATCCGGCCAACCCCATGCCACCCAGCCCAGCGGCGCCCAGAATGAGGGTGCGACGTTTCATACTTGAATCATAACGCGCCAAGGACAGTTTCCTGGGTCAATGCCCCGATCTGACGAAGATTGAGTGAACCGATTCGATCCTTCATCCGCAGGGCTACAAGTGCATTGCCTCTACAATCCTGACAGGAGAGCTAAATGCATATTCACATTCTTGGCATTTGCGGAACATTCATGGGCGGATTGGCGCTGATCGCCCGCGCGGCAGGTCATCGCGTGACCGGTTGCGATGCAGGCGTCTACCCCCCCATGAGCACGCAGCTTGAGGAACAAGGCATCGACCTGATCGAAGGGTTCGATGCCAGCCAGATCAGCCTGCGCCCGGACTTGTTCATTGTGGGCAACGTGGTGTCACGGGGCAACCCTCTCATGGAGGCCATCATGAACGAGGGGCTTGCCTACACCTCCGGACCCCAATGGCTCGGCGAGCAAGTGTTGCGTCACCAGCATGTCCTGGCCGTCGCAGGCACGCATGGCAAAACCACGACGACATCGATGCTGGCCTGGATTCTGGAGCAGGCTGGGCTGCAGCCTAATTTTCTGATCGGTGGCGTCGCCAGCGACCTTGGCCTATCTGCCCGGTTTGATCCTGATCATCACTTGTTTGCGATCGAGGCAGACGAGTACGACACCGCATTTTTCGACAAGCGCTCCAAGTTCGTCCACTACCGACCCAGGACGGCGATCCTGAACAACC
>Ga0255184_1000296_pt1 | contig 16842 bp, 16 predicted proteins | sample Miss_Cont_RepA_0_FD_189954 | JGI IMG/M metagenome (GOLD analysis project Ga0255184, IMG submission 189954) | Freshwater microbial communities from Mississippi River, Louisiana, United States - Miss_Cont_RepA_0h | ecosystem: Environmental > Aquatic > Freshwater > River | place: USA: Louisiana...
AACGACCTCAACATTTTTTTTGGTGCGGCAGAGCGATTGACCCAGCTCAAAAACCCATATACAACGCCCTACAACGCCCAAGGTTGGGCCCTCTATTACTACTACAGTCCCTTGTTTGCGAGTTTGCTCGCCCCCTTTACCTGGCTTCCCACTTTCATCGTTTCTGAGGAAATACCCTTTGGTTTGTTTGTGCTAAAACTCTTGTGGAACGCACTAAATCTCTATTTTGTGTACCAGCTAGTGCTGTTTGTTGAGCGAACATTTTTGCCTAGTCGTGACAAAAAAGGTTTTGTATTTTGGTTGTGTTTTGCCCTTCTCACTTATCGGTGGGTGTTTCTCAATTTGCTTTACGGACAGATGACCATTTTGATCGTTTGGGCCGTAGTCAAAGCATTTGATGGGAAGATTTCGGGTTCCATAAAAAAGAACGTGGGATTGGCTTTCGGAGTAACGCTGAAAATATTGCCTGTTTACATGGTGGGTCAATTGTTTCTGATGCGAAAATGGAAGGCCTTTACAACCGCTGTGCTTTTATCGGTATTGATGGTTGTTTTACCTTACGCCTATTTGCCCACAGCCTATCATACAGAAATACTATTGAGTTGGCTCAACAACATCAACCCATTTTCTAAGAATCACATAGTGGAATTGGGAGAAGGAGGTTTTATTGACATGGGCGCGCTAATCACCAAATATTTGACAGGCTTGAATATTGAAGGTGAAGCCCGCGTAGACTGGTTTTCAATGGGAGCAAGCGGGGTTTTTATCACTACCCAACTATTCCGATTGATGGTTCTTGCCTCATGTTGGTTTTGGTTAGAACGGTTCCGTAAATCGGCCATGCCTCATTGGGAGTTGCTCACAATGTCTGTGTTTCTAGCTTGCATTCCATTGGCATTTCCTCATCAACGAGATTATAGCTTATTCATGGTTTGGCCGCTGCTATTGTTCATGCTTTACGATGTAATTTTCATCCCCAGCACGGTCAAGTCGTTTTCTTTTTATGGTCTGTTGCTGGGTGCGATCTTGATGGGGTCTGTTGTTTTCTTCGAGGCGCTGCCATTCGATATCCGGCGCGACATCAGCGGTTATCGCATACAAGGCCTTGGAGGATTGATTTTTTTGATTTTCGCCCAGGGCTATTTGTGGAACAAATCAAAAGGCCTCAGTGAAAATACCATTGGCATCGAGAGATAAGGTTTCGTTGTATCTTTGAATCAATAAATTCTTCATGAAAAAATTTATACTAGCACTGATTTCTTCAACCTCTTTGGTGGCTTCTGCGCAGTTCTGTACTCCGGATACAACCATCAAAGTACCTGGTTTTTATCCCAGCCAGTTGGCCGACGGTTCCGTGGGTGTGGCCTATAACCAAACCGTGATGATATTGTCTTTCAAAGACACGTCTGCTGTGGTTGGTGGTAGTAAGCAAAAAGTGACCATTGATTCCTTGAAATTGACCAAAGTAATCGGTTTGCCATCGGGAATGGGGTATGTGTGTTACGAGCCACGCTGTATATACTTGCCATCTGCTGTGCGATGCATCAAATTAAACGGTACACCCACGCAAGCCGGACTTTTCCCCTTGAAGTTTGCCGTAACGGCCTATGCAAAATTGAATGGGTTTTTCCCTGTGGCTCAGCCTGATACCATCAAGAATTTCAGTCTCTTGATCACAGGAACCAGTGGAATACAAACCCTTCAGTCGGAAAACGAATTAACAGTGTATCCCAACCCCACAAAAGACGTATTGCACGTAGCTCACAGTAGCGGCTCACAGCCCCAAATTGTTACAATGACGGGTCGCATTGTCCCTGCTCACTGGGATCTTCAAAACGGATTGTGGTCTGCTAGCTTGCAGGATTTGCCATCGGGTGTTTACACTGTTTCCGTATCGGGAATCAATCGTATTTGGATCAAAGAATAATGTCGAAGTTTTACGTAGAAATCCCCAAGCAGAAAGCAGAATTGCCTGCCCTGATTGTATTGGGTGTCGTTTGTTTTGTGGGTTGGGCCTTCCATTTTGGTATTTGGGGGATGACCGGTGGTCTGATTTGGTTGGGTTTGTCGGTTCCCGCGGTCTATTGGCTGTATAAAAAGCGGACCGGCACTTATTTTATCCAAGCAGATGAAGTAGGGATTTCCTTCCGAATCCATTTTTTTTCGCAATTCAAATCCATTCCCTGGAAATACCTGCAGCGCATCGATTATTTGTTGTATGAAATTAATTTCATGCTCAAGGAAACGGCGCAAGTGGTTTCTTTGGCCACAAGCAGCATGGAGGATGAGGACACGGAAGCGCTGAAACAGTACATCTCAGACGCCATCGCCAAGCGCGGGGAGTAATTTTCCTTTACCTTTGCGGGGTATGTCGTTTCAACCGAATTTTGATTTTGTAGAAGAACTTCGCTGGCGCGGTTTGCTCCACGATGCCATGCCCGGAACCCACGAACTCCTCAATTCAGAGCAGGTAACGGGGTATGTTGGTTTCGATCCTACAGCAGATTCATTACACATCGGCAACTTGGTTCCCATCATGCAGTTGGTGCATTTTCAACGCGCCGGCCACAGACCCATCGCTTTGGTAGGCGGTGCAACTGGTATGGTAGGTGACCCAAGTGGGAAAAGCGATGAACGGAAATTGCTCGATGTAGCCACCATAGAATATAACATCGCTTGTCAAAAAAAGCAGCTTCAAAAGTTTATTGACTTCGGAGACCAGGGCAATCAAGCCAAGATGGTGAATAACTACGATTGGTTTAAAAATTGGTCTTTTCTCGATTTCATTCGCGATGTCGGCAAACACATCACCGTAAGCTACATGATGGGGAAAGACAGCGTTCGAAATAGACTGGAAGCGGGTGGGATTTCGTTTACTGAGTTTTCTTATCAGCTGGTGCAGGGGTATGACTTTTTGCATTTGTACAAGGAGGAAGGCTGCAAATTGCAGATGGGTGGCAGCGATCAATGGGGGAACATCACAACAGGAACGGAGTTGATTCGCAGAATGGCTTCTGGCGAAGGCTATGCGCTTACTGCGCCTTTGATTACGAAATCGGATGGTACCAAATTTGGCAAATCCGAAGGAGGCAATGTTTGGTTGGATCCCGCCAAAACATCTCCCTATAAATTTTACCAATTTTGGTTGAATGTGGCTGATGAAGACGCGGTTCGATTCATTAAAATTTATTCATTAAAGGGAAAAGAAGAAATTGAATCGCTGATCGCAAATCACACAGGACAAGAACATTTGCGGTTATTGCAAAAAGAGCTGGCAGCCGAAATGACCGTTCGCGTGCATTCGGAAGCGGATTTGGCTATGGCGTTAAAAGCAACCCAAATATTCTTTGGAAATGGCTCAGCGGAAGATTTGAAAGCACTGGACGAGGCAACTTTGGCTGCGGCCTCCGAAGGAATGGAGCGATTTGAGGTGAATCGGGATTTGTTGATGCAAGGTGTCAATGTATTGGATTTACTTGCCACACATACGCAAATTTTTCCTTCAAAGTCTGAAGCCCGCAAAATGTTGCAAGCCAATGGATTTGCCTTCAACAAAGAAAAGTACACCGATATCGAGGGCATGCTGCAATTGGATATTCTGATGCATAATCGTTACCTCATTGCCCAAAAAGGCAAAAAGCAATATTTCCTGATAGAGGTGAAATAAGGGGGATTATCGCTTTTGCGATACAATTTTTTCCAAGTATGTGCCGTAACCGCTTTTCTTGAGGGGCTGTGCAATCTCCAGCAATTTTTCGGTGGAGATAAAGCCTTGTCGCCAAGCAATTTCCTCAATACAACCAATTTTAAGGCCCTGACGGTCCTCGATGACTTGTACGTATTGACCGGCTTGCATCAACGAGTTAAAGGTACCGGTATCCAACCAAGCTGTGCCGCGTTCAATGATACGCACTTGCAAGGCGTTTTTCTCCAAATAAATGCGGTTGACATCCGTAATCTCCAGTTCACCACGCGCTGAGGGTTTCAAATTCTTTGCAATCTCAACCACTTGATTATCATAAAAATACAACCCAGGTACAGCATAGTTACTCTTGGGCTGTGCAGGTTTTTCTTCGATGCTGATGGCATTGAGTTGATCGTCAAATTCAACCACACCATAGCGCTCGGGGTCACTCACATGGTAAGCGAAAACAATACCACCTACAGGATCGATACTGCTTTTCAGGGTATCTTGAAATTTGGAACCAAAGAAAATGTTATCGCCCAGAATCAAGGCCACAGAATCATCGCCAATAAAGTCGGCACCCAAGACGAAAGCTTGAGCCAAACCATCGGGAGAGGGTTGTACACAATATTCGAATTTGCAACCGATTTGACTGCCATCGCCCAGCAACTTTTCAAAATGGGGCAAATCATGCGGTGTGCTAATGATCAATATTTCATGAATGCCCGCCATCATCAAAACTGAGAGCGGATAGTAAATCATGGGTTTGTCATACACTGGCATCAGCTGCTTACTCATGGCCAGCGTGAGGGGGTGTAATCGGGTACCAGAACCTCCGGCGAGAATAATCCCTTTCATAAATGCAAAGGTATGATTTGACAGCGTTTCACGATGATTGGGGTGTGAAATCTTCGTGAAATCAAGGCATGGCTTGGGGAAATGCTTGGTAAACTTGCACCCAGTCTACCTGAAAATCTGATGTTTTATTTCCCGAGGCCACCAAATTGGGTAGGTATTTGTTTTCCAATCCGTTGTTCAAGATCAAATACATGGGTTCTTGAAAAAACTGACGCATCCACTTGTTCAGTTTAACCGATTTAACCCGCACGTTATCGGTGTAGAATTCAATGCGCTTGGGTGTCCACAAACAGGCATAGATGTGAAAGGCGGTGTCTGTATCCTCGCTCAGCCTAATTTTTTTCATGAGCATCTGTTTGGTGTGGGTTTCGACTTTCCCGGTGTGAATGGTCATGGTTTGGGTGTGAATGCCGTGGCCATTGGCTCGTCCATACATTTCAAAAATATCAATTTCTGGGGGCCAATTGTTTTTCCCGGTGAGCCACCATGCAGGCCAAGTTGCCGGTCCGGAAGGGTTTTTACTGCGAATGGCGAAGTACCCATAGGTGAAATTCTTGGAATGAAAGGTGTTGGCCACACCGATGCTGTAGGGAATGATGATGGCGGGTTTGCTTGATGGCTCTTGAGCGCCAACATCACTGGCGATAGTTCCTGATTCACGCGAGTAATTTTCGATGGATTCTATCAACCTGCCTTGTGAATCAACCAAACCCGTTTTGACCAAATTGGGGGCAATGGCATTTGTTTCTGTTTGGGCTTTAATCAAACGTATTTGGTCTTGTTGGGGTTGATTTTCAATAATGATGGGTACGGGGTTGGGTTCGTTCAGCAAGTGTAAGCAACCATTGCCTACAAAGACTTGTGGGTCCCCATAAAATTGATGCACATTATCCGGGTGAAAGCGGCCCCAGGGTTGTCCTTTCGACCAAATTTCTGGTTTCCAATCATTAAAAGAGTCCTGAAACACACGTTGATAGTCTTTGATTTTTTTGGGAAGGATCAGTGTTTCGCTGTTTTTGGTCGATGCATGGGCTCGAAATCCAATCCAAGCATTGCGGAAATCCCAATTTTTCTTGAAATACATGCCCAATTTTGCCCTGCCAAAACCGTCACGTGTACTGTCGATCTGCGGCCATTCAACAGGGTTCCGCGCATCCAACGACGACGAAGCCATCGATCCGAAGAGGCTTAAAATTGAAATACTCAAACGCAAAGGCAATCGGAGCGATAAAAAAATGGGCATAAACAAAGTTAAGATTTTCATAGTAGGTTTGAAGTAGTGAGTGAAACAGCATTTAAATCGGGATTTGTGAGCATCATTGGCATGCCCAATGCAGGAAAAAGCACCTTGTATAACGCCTTGTTGGGTGAGAAGTTGGCCATTGTAAATTCGAAGGCACAGACGACCCGACATCGGATTTTCGGCATCAAAAACGGGGATGGGCATCAGATAGTATTTTCAGATACGCCGGGCATTTTGCGTGAAACAAGCTATGGCATGCATGAGCGGATGATGAAATTTGTGAAAGAGAGTGTGGACGATAGTGATGTATTGATTTTATTGATTGATATCAATGGCAAGGATTTTTCCGACGAGGTTCACGAGAAATTTGATCGTTCCAAAGCCAAAAAAATCGTGGTGCTGAACAAGATTGACAAAGTACAGCAGCAAAAATTGGAGGAGAAGTTGGTGTGGTTAAAGAAGACCTTCGAGGCGGATGTGTATTTGGCTATTTCTGCCCAAGAAAAGTTTCAGCTGGATGTGCTCGAACGATATATCGTGGGCTTTTTGCCGGAGCACCCTGCGTATTTCCCGGAGGATCAACTGACCGACAAAACTGAGCGATTTTTTGTCAATGAGATCATTCGTAACAATGTATTGAAACTGTACGATGAAGAGGTGCCTTATTCTGTTGAGGTGGTGACTTTGTTGTTCAAGGAAGAGCCCAAGATATTGCGATTGAGTTGTGAAATCATTGTTGAACGACCTTCACAGAAACCGATCATCATTGGTAAACAAGGACAAAGCATCAAGAAATTGGGCATCGAATCAAGAAAAGAATTGGAGCAATTTTTCCAGAAGCAAATCTATATGGAGCTTTTCGTGAAGGTGCGTGAGGATTGGCGTAACAACAAGAAGATGTTGGATCAATTTGGGTACGAATCAGAGTAATACTGGCTAGGATGCCGATGGCTTGGACTGGTAAATATGAGCGTCTTGTGAACTTTTTGCAGCACCTTGTTGCAGTGGTTAGACGAGGAGTTTCTTTTCTAGGTCGTATGCGGATCATTGTTGGTATTGGCGCCTTGTCGATTACACTGTTGGCATTCACGCTAATTGCGGAGACCGATCAACAGGGTGTATTTTCATTTACCAGAAATTTTGGGTCCAACGTAGCCGCCAGATCTGCCATTGCTGATTCATCGTTGTTACCATGTTTTGCTCGTGATACCGTGTATTTTGTTCCTTGCAATGGCAAATCCATTCGTGTTGAAATCCGGGTTGCTCGATTGGCGGATGCATCGACTCGTCGAAAAATGTTGCTGCTGTTACCGGGTTGGAATTACGCCGATACACAGTGGTATACACGTACGCGGGTTTGCGATGAGGCCAGAAATCGAGGCTACGATGTGATGTTGGTGGAAATGGGTAAGAGTGTTTACATGGATAGTTTGTATCCGCAGATGCGGGCGGATTACCGATTGCATCCCACGCGGACGTGGTTGTGGGATTCAGTGTTAAAGCCATTACAAAAAAGGCGTTATTTTACTGACAAAGGCACACCAGAAGACCCAATAAAGACCGTGGATGGTCATGTTTATTACAGATCATTGAAATTGGCAGTACCCACATATGTGATGGGATTGTCGACCGGTGCCCGAGGCGCGTTGCTGCTGGCCTTGGAGCATCCTGAGGCCTTTCAGGGATGTGCCGGTTTAAGTGGTGATTACAATCCGTTGTTGATGAAGAACGACAACCTAATGATCAATTGTTTGGGAAAATTTGATGAGGTGCCATGGCGATGGTGGGGTACGAACAATATCGAGAGGCGGGTGGATGCTTTTCGGGTTCCCCTATTTTTGGCCCACGGAACCGATGATAAAGTAGTTCCTTGGCAACAGACAGAATCTTTGTTCAAAGCATTGGAGTCATCAGGTAATTATCAGAAACGGGCATTGACTTTTCAGAAAAACCATGCCGACGTGGGGTTGGTTCGCACACTTTTCGTTAAAGCTGCAGGACACAATTATCCATTTTGGAATGAGGCTGGCCTTAAGGCTTTGGATTATTTCGATGGTTTGATTCAAAATAATTGAAAACAAAAAAGTCGCCATAATTGACGACTTTTCTTTTTTAGTAGCGGGAACAGGACTCGAACCTGTGACCTTCGGGTTATGAGCCCGACGAGCTACCACTGCTCCATCCCGCGATTTATTCGTAGCCCGTAGGGGAGTCGAACCCCTCTTTCCAGGATGAAAACCTGGCGTCCTAACCGATAGACGAACGGGCCATCTAAGGGGCTGCAAAGATACAAATGAAGTTTAAACTTCCAAATGTTTTTTGAAAATTTATGATTCGTGTTTGGTGATAATTCCATCACCCCAGAGCTCTTCGAGTTGGTAGAAGTTGCGTTTTTCCTCAGAGAAAATATGGACCACCACATTAATGTAATCCAAAAGAACCCACTCGGCTTCGTCGTTTCCTTCCCGATGAGCAGGCTTTTCACCCAGTGCTTTGCGCGCTTCTTCCTCTACACTGTCGGCCAAGGCGTCTACCTGTCGGGCAGATCCCCCATGACAAATCACGAAAAAATCCGCGAATGCGCTACTGGTTTTGCGCAAATCCAATGATACTATGTTTATGCCCTTTTTCTCTTGCAATCCGTGTACAATCACGGCAACCAATGCTTCTACGCTTGAGGTCTGAATTTTTTTCGCCATCTAATCACTTACTTTGCTGCAAAGAACGCCATTTTGTTAGACATTCAGTTCATACAATCTGTGGGTGATGGACATGTTTTTTTTACCCCGTCCTGTGATTCCACCCAAATGGAAATTCAACGCTTCATCGCGTTGGGCGCCATGGGATTGGAAAAGCAGAATGTCCCCCTGCTGCTCTACACGCACTATCAAACCAAAGGCGTAGGACAGCGTGGCAGTGATTGGGTCTCAGAATTTGGTATGAACTTGCTGATGACCGTGGCCTTCCCGCTGCAAAAAAACAAGGAGTATCCGTGGGTTGAAATCAACAAATCTCTGGCCACATCTGTGGCGATTCAATTGAGTGAATTAATTGAATCACATGTTGAAATAAAATGGCCTAATGATATCATATATAACCACTTAAAATTGGGAGGTTTGTTGCTTGAAACAATGCTAATCGGACAGAAAAAGTACTTATTGATGGGGTTGGGCATCAATGTAATGCAGCGAGATTTTCCTGTTTCCATCATGGCAACTTCATTGTGGTTGGCCAAGTACGGCGCCGATGGACCAGTACAGTCCTTGGTTCAAATGCGGGATTGGGCAGTGTTGATTCCTTGGTTGCCCCGTTGTTTGAAAAACTGCTGATTACCTGGAACAATCCAGTTCAAGATTCGATCAGTTACGATCAGCACCTGTATCGAAAAGGGCATTGGGTAGAATTGTTGGATGTGAAGTTGGATCGGGTATTTCAAGCGAAATTGTTGGAAGTGAATGCCATGGGACAAATAACGGTTCAATTGGAAACAGGTGAAATGGCGGCGTATCATCATGGTGAAGTGAGGATGTTATATCGCAACAAGTCAAATAATTGACATAATCCTCTTGAAAAAGTAAACGAATGTCACTTTCAATGTGTCTATCGGTTACATTTGGTATCGCTTATGGATCGTAAAGCATTTTTTCAACGCATTAAGTCTTCAGGTCAAGATGCCGTTTTTGCCGAAGAGGGTTTGGGAGGAACCCCTGATGTTCAGGGTAAGAAGACATTGAACCGTCGGACAAATACAGGTACTAGTGCCTACACAGGTACTTTCGGGAAAGCAGAATTGATGCATTTATTGCGTCGTACCCTCTTTGGAGTAAAAGTATCGGACTACAATCTATACAAAGGAAAAACGTTGGAGCAGGTGGTTGATGCACTGTTGAACGTATCGTCGTCGCTGCCAAATCCACCCCTAAACAACTATGGCAATCTGGTCAACGACCCCAATGTTCCTTATGGATCCACATGGGTGAATGCGGCTTTGGATCCGGCGGTTGAGCCATACCGCAAAGGCAGTGTGAAATCGTGGTTTTGGGGACAAATGCTTACCCAAACACCGGATATTCAGGCCAAAATGGTGCTGTTTTGGCACAATCATTTCGCCCTGCAATTTTTAGAAATCCCCGATGCAAGGGCTTGCTACGTTTATTCGAAGGTGTTGTATACCCATGCTTTGGGAAATTTGAAAGATCTTACCCGGGCTGTGACGATAGATCCAGCGATGTTGTTCTATCTCAATGGCCGTTTGAATACCAAAAAAGCACCCGATGAAAATTATGCGCGGGAATTACAGGAGCTGTTTACGTTGGGTAAAGGTCCCAACAGCAAATACACGGAAGACGATGTAAAGGCCATGGCGAAGGTGCTCACAGGCTGGAGTATCAACCCATTGACCAATCCCTTCAGTACGGCCTTTGTGAGTGTGAATCACGATTCCTCTGACAAGCAATTCAGTTCGTTTTATGGCAATACTGTTATCAAAGGACAAACGGGGATCAATGCGGGCAATACGGAGTTGGATGACTTGTTGACCATGATTTTCAAGGTGGATGAGGTGGCCTTGTTTATTTGTCGCAAGCTCTATGAGTATTTTGTTTACTACGAAATTGATGATACGGTAGAATCAAATGTCATTGTTCCTTTGGCCAAAGTTTTCCGCGATAGTGGTTATAGCATCAAAGCGGTCTTGAAGACTTTGCTCATGAGCGAACATTTTTTCGATACATGGAACCGCGCTTGTGTAATCAAGGACCCGTTAACCCAACAGGTTGGATTTTGTCGAGAAATGGAGTTAAAGTTCCCCAATGCCACCGATTATTTTCTGTTATACCAAATGTATAATATGGGGCTTAGTTTTGGTCAATTAACCCAATTGAATTTGGGCGATCCCCCAAACGTGGCGGGTTGGCCAGCGTGGTATCAGAAACCGTTGTTTCACCGCAGTTGGATCAATAGCGATACCCTGCCGAAGCGAAATCAATTTACGGATTACCTGTTGTTTATCGGACACAAGGTGGGAACATTCACCCTCTTGGTTGATCCGTGGATCTTCGTGAAGCAATTAAGCAACCCCGGTAAAGCCGATGATTTGATCTCCGATTGTGTGTCGCACCTGCTGCCAATGTCGATCAGTGCAACCCAAACAGCCAGTTTGAAAGAAGTGCTTTTGCCGGGTGGCATTCCAGATTACAACTGGAGCGACGAATATCGTGCGGCGACGGATCCCAGCGATCCCAATTATTCAACGGCATTATCGACAGCAACAGTGAAACTGCGCTACTTGTTAAAATCCATCATGAATCTCTCAGAATACCAATTGTCATAAACCATGAAACGCAGATCATTTTTCAAAGCCAGTGCTGCCGCTGGAACCGTTTTGCCCTTGACATTGAATGGCATGGGAGTAAAAACATTTGAGGACTCTCCATTGCTGCGGTCGTTAGGAAGGCGAAGTGCCGATGGTAAAGTTCTGGTTATAATTAACCTGTCGGGAGGAAATGATGGCTTGAACACCTTGATTCCCATCGATCAATACTCCAACTTAAGCAAAGCGAGAAACAATATCATTATTCCGGAAGACAAAGTACTTCCATTTTGGGATAAGCCGGCTGCTGGCTTGCATCCGAAATTGAGTGGATTGCGCGACTTGTATAACAACGGCTTGTTGAGTGCCATACAGGCGGTGGGGTATCCCAATCCCAACTACTCCCATTTTCGATCTACAGATATATGGATGAGTGGATCAGACAGCAGTGAAAGTTGGACAACCGGGTGGATGGGTCGATACTTGGATGGACAGTATACAGGTTATCCCAAAGGATATCCTACTACAGCCATGCCAGATCCGTTGGCCATTCAGATTGGACAAATGGTTTCTCTGACCTTTATGGGTCCGGAAGTGAATATGGGTATGGCCATCACAGACCCAACCACATTTTACAACTTGGCCAATGGCACAACAGATCCAACCCCAAATACGCCTGCAGGGAATGAATTGGCTTTTTTGCGATTGATGGCACAGCAAACCAATCAATACGCTACGGTCATTCAAAATGCGGCAGCCAAGGGTACCAATAAGTCCAGTAAATATCCCACCGGAGGGCGACAGCCGCTTTCGGATCAATTGAAAATTGTTGCCAAGCTGATCAGTGGTGGTCTCAAAACGCCGGTTTACATGGTAAGCATTGGTGGGTTTGATACCCACAGTGAGCAGGTGGATAGTGCAGACCATACCGTGGGTGCCCATGGTACGTTAATGCAGCAGCTTGGAGATGCCATTGCGGCTTTCCAAGATGATATCAAATTATTGGGATTGGAGGATCGTGTGGTGGGAATGACTTTCAGCGAGTTTGGCAGAAGGGTCATGAGTAATGCAAGCAATGGTACGGACCACGGCGCGGCAGCCCCCATGTTTGTATTTGGCAAGGCCGTGCAAAATGGTGTGATTGGTGCCAACCCAACGATTCCATCAACCGTTACGGTGAACGATAACTTGCCAATGCAATACGATTTCCGACAAGTTTACGCTTCGGTACTTACCGATTGGTTTGAATTGCCGGCAGCGGAGGTGAAAGCAGCCATGGGCGGCAAGGATTTCAATACATTGCCCATATTCAAAGCCAACAAAGCGAGCATTGAAGACTATGTGGATTTGGTAAGCAGAATATCTTTGAATAACATTTACCCCAACCCAGCGGTTCAAAATGCACAGATTTCCTATTTTACCGAATCAGGACATGTGAAGTTGAGTGTTTTTGATGCTACAGGTCAGCTGGTCCGTGTTTTAAAAGATGAATGGCATGGTCATGGAACGTATGTAGCTGATTTCGATGTTGTTGGATTGCGAAAGGGAAATTATTACATCCAACTATCGCAAGGCGAAAAACGCATCACAGAAGTGCTGTTGGTGCAATAAATTTGTGAAAGAATAGGCGATAATTCAAAATTATTGTATATTTGCAGTCCTAAAAAATTGCCCTATCGTCTAACGGCAGGACAGCGGTTTTTGGTACCGTACGTCTAGGTTCGAATCCTAGTAGGGCAACAAGTTGAAGGTTTGATGATATCCGGTGCGTACAACGCAGCCAGAGAGAAAGTAAAACGACTATGACATCACTTATACACCCCGTTAAAATTTTTGCAGGCAGCGCGTCTGCCTCCCTCACCCAGGACATCTGTGATTTTTATGGATCAGCCCCTGGCGATTTGACAGTTTCGCGTTTTAGCGACGGTGAATTTCAGCCTAATTTCAATGAAAGTGTTCGGGGTTGTGATGTGTTCATTGTTCAGAGCACGTATCCCAATTCGGACAATCTGATGGAGTTGCTGATGGCGATCGACGCAGCGAAGCGCGCCAGTGCAAACTACATCACAGCGGTGATTCCTTATTATGGTTTTGCCCGTCAGGATCGCAAAGACAAACCCCGTGTTTCCATTGCCTCTAAATTGGTGGCTGATTTGTTGCAAACCGCTGGAGCCAACCGTGTGATGACAATGGAGTTGCATGCTCCTCAAATTCAGGGCTTCTTCAATGTGCCTGTGGATCATTTGGAGAGCTCTATCATCTTTGCGCCTTACATCAAAACGTTGCCTCAGGAGAACATAGTGATTGCTGCCCCCGATGTGGGAGCCTCAAACCGAATCCGGGAAGTGGCCAAAATTTTGAATTTGGGCATGATCATTTGTGATAAAGAGCGTAAAAAAGCCAATGAAATTGCCAACATGACTGTCATTGGTGATGTAGAAGGCAAAGACGTGGTGTTGATCGATGACATCATTGATACCGGCGGAACTTTGTGTAAATCTTCGGCCATGTTGATGGACAAAGGGGCCAAATCGGTTCGTGCGTTGTGCTGTCACCCTGTGTTGAGTGGCAAGGCTTATGAGAACATTGAAAATTCGGTGTTAACGGAATTGGTTGTGACAGATACCATTCCTTTAAAGCATCATTCAGATAAAATTAAAGTGGTTTCTGTTGCGCCATTGTTCGCTAGAGCGATTCGCAATGTGCATGAACATGGTAGCATTAGCTCATTGTTTAAGCAGGTATTTGCCCACCAAACCAAGATTGATCTCCATTAAAAAAATTAGATAAGTAAATAAAGATGAAAACCATTTTTCTTAAAGGCGAATCACGCGCAGAAGTAGGTACCCGCACCGCGAAAGCGTTGCGCGCTGAAGGCAAGGTTCCTTGTAACATGTATGGTTTGGCAGACGGCAACTTGAACTTTGCTGTTTATCAAGCAGATTTTAAAAACTTGGTGTACACACCCAACGTATACAAAGTGAAGATTGAATTGGATGGTAAAAACTATGATGCCATTTTGCAAGATATTCAATTCCACCCTGTATCTGACATGATTATCCATTGCGATTTCGTGGCAGTAGATGAGAAGAAGCCCGTAATCATGGACATTCCAGTTCGCGTAGTGGGAAACTCTCCTGGTGTTCGTGCCGGTGGTAAATTGGTGAAGAAATTGAACCGTTTGCGTGTGCGCGGTTTGATTGCAAACTTGCCTGATTTCATCGATGTAAGCATCGATACTTTGGAAATCGGACAGTCAGCAAAAGTGGGTCACGTAGAAGTTTCAGGATTTGAATTGTTGGATTCACCTGCGAACGCAATCGTGACAGTGAAGACTACCCGTGCGTTGATGCAGGCTGCTGCAGAAGCAAACAAAAAGTAATTCCCAGTAAGACACTAACAAAAAACCCCCGGGCAGCGCCCGGGGGTTTTTTATTGCTTGCAACGCAACAGCGCTGCGTTTGATTCGTTATTTGGTGGCCTCTTCGAAATGGGCGTTTACAGCTGACCAATTTACAACGTTCCAAAAGGCGTTGATATAATCGGGACGGCGGTTTTGATAGTGCAAATAGTAAGCATGCTCCCAAACATCCAAACCCAAAATTGGCGTTCCCTTCACTTCAGCGATGTCCATCAATGGGTTGTCTTGATTGGGGGTAGAAGTAATTACCAATTTGTGGTCGTGAACGATGAGCCATGCCCAACCGCTACCAAAACGGGTGGTGGCTGCACTGTTAAACTGCTCTTTCATGGCGTCAAACGATCCGAAAGAAGCAACAATGGCATCCATCAATGTGCCTGTTGGCTGTCCGCCCGCATTGGGACCTAAAATGCCCCAGAAGAACGTGTGATTCCAATGACCACCGCCGTTGTTGCGAATCGCGGTGCTGTAACCAGAGATGTTGTGTATCAAATCCATCAATGTGTGGCCTTCCGCTGCGTTTCCTTTTACGGCATTGTTTAGGTTATTGACGTAAGCCTGGTGATGTTTACCATGATGAATTTCCATGGTCTTGGCATCGATGTGTGGCTCCAATGCATTGTATGCATAGGGTAATGCTGGTAATTCGTGCATAGCTGATTATTTTAATTGTTAAAACAAAGTTAGGTGAAAGGGGTTTGCTTTTCAAATCGGAAAAATCCATATCCCCATGCTGTATTTTTGTGGACAGATAACCCATGCAACCGCAACTGATATTGGAGCAATGGCCCAGTTGGATTTATGAAATTTCTGTGAGCAAAACAGAATTGACCGCTGCCCTATTGTCGTTTTGGTGTGTTTGGCTCGCGGCGAAAAACAATGTACTCAATTGGCCTGTGGCCATGGCAGGTTCCGCCATTTATGTGGTTGTTTTTTTTCAAGGTGCCTTGTATTCGGATGCTTTTTTAAACGTAGTTTTTCTATTTTTTCAGGGGTTTGGATGGTACAGTTGGAAAAAAAGTATCAGTGGAAAATTCGCAAATCCAGCCAAAATGGGTGATCATACCGCACCATCCATGGCCAGTGGTTTGGATTTGCTGAGAATATTTGCGGTGGGTGCCATATGCTACTACCCTTGGACGTTGTTTGTGAAGAGTGGAACCGTGCAGCAATGGATTTCACAAGGTTCATTTCAGCCCCCCCGATTTCTACATTTGGATGCGGCCCTGTTTATCGTCAGTATTATCGCTTTGTATATGCAGGCTAAACGATGGATTCAGCACTGGTTTCTTTGGATTTTGATAGATGTAGTGTATGTACCTGTTTATTGGCAGAACGACAATCAAATTACCGCCTTGTTGTATACCCTCTACATTCCATTGGCTGTAAAAGGCTATCTGTTGTGGCGTGTTAATCTTCAGGAACGTACAGCAGTTGGCTAAACTGTTGCTCTTGGAGAATTTCATTGGCCACGTCCAAGATATCACTGGCCGTTACCATTTGAATTTGTTTGATGGCGTCTTCGATGCGGGTGGCGTTGCCTTTGCGCAAAATGCTCTGTCCCAAATGCATCATCAATCCGCTGCGGTTTTCATTGGAAAGTATTAACTGACCGGAATATTGATTTTTGGCCCGAGATAGTTGTAGGCTACCCAAAGATTGGGTTCTTAATTTTTTTAACTCTTTAAAGATCAAGGAGACAGATTTTTCAATGTATTTGGGCTCACTGCCCACGAAACAATGAAACAACCCTGTATCAGCAAATGCACTGTAACCGCTTTCTACATTGTAAGTGTATCCGTATTTCTCTCGGATCGCCAGATTTAATCGGCTATTGAGTACCGGCCCTCCAAAAAAGTTGTTCAACAATAACAGCGTCCAACGCTTGGGATGATCTAGTTCGTAGGCCAAACTGCCCAATATGGCGTAGGCTTGTTGGAAATCTGTTTTTTTACTTTCGAAGAAACTGGGTCGGGGCTCAAAAACAGGAATGGCAGACAGGTTGGTTTGGTTGGATGATTTCTGGTTAGAAGAACCCACATGATCTGACGGTAGAAATCGTTGCAAAGCCGCCAGTACTCTTTCAATGGAAACGTTGCCGACCACCGAAAAGACCATATTATCGAACCGATAGTGGGTACGAACAAAATCAAACAGATGGGATTGGTTAATGGCGTGTACTGTAGACTCGGTGCCCAGAATATTATGAGCGAGTGGGTGCCCTTCGAAAATTCGTTCTTGAAATTCATCAAAAATGTTCTCTTCTGGGGTGTCGAGATACATGTTGATTTCGTCTACAATAACCTTTTTCTCTTTTTCCAGTT
>Ga0255184_1000297_pt1 | contig 16837 bp, 20 predicted proteins | sample Miss_Cont_RepA_0_FD_189954 | JGI IMG/M metagenome (GOLD analysis project Ga0255184, IMG submission 189954) | Freshwater microbial communities from Mississippi River, Louisiana, United States - Miss_Cont_RepA_0h | ecosystem: Environmental > Aquatic > Freshwater > River | place: USA: Louisiana...
GTCTATTGGGTGGTGTGGGCACAATGAGCTTTGATCTCAAGGCCTCTGCGACCGATTCCTCAAGCCTGTTGAAGAGCCTGGACGGACAGTCTCAGATCGACATCAAGCAAGGCTACATCCGAGGCTTGGATCTGAACAAGGGTGTCGAGGCCTTGTCTGATCCTACGGGGCGAGCCAAGGATTTGCCTTTGGCAATGGACAAGTCCAGGCGGACGAACTTGTCGGTGATGCAAACCCAGGTCTTGTTTGGCCAGGGATTGGCGCGGCTGCACAAGCTGAATCTGTCTTCCAACAACCTCCGGATCACCGAGGGCAAGGTTGCGCAAATTGGTCTGACCGATGGATCGCTGGATGTGGTGACTGACGTGCAGTTTAGTGGCAATATTGGTGTGCCTGGTGCGCGGGTGGCGATTCAGGTGCGCTCCTTGGTCGTGCCAATGCACATTGGTGGAACCCTTCAAGATCCTCAAGTCCGCGTCCATTGGCAGAGCATGCCCGAGGATGCGCTAAAGCAGTCCTTGCAGCAACTGTTGATGCAGGGCGTCATTGGTGGCAGCGGAGGGTTTCTCGGTATTGGAAGCACCAATTCTCCTGGGACAGCTGACAGTGCTACCCCAGCTGCGCCCGGCACTGCTCCCAACACTGCGCCCAGTACTGCCCCAAGTTCCGCACCCAATCCTGCAAAGCAACTGGAAAATGTCATCAGAGGATTATTTGGCAGATGAATGATGTGAAAAAAGAAGTGGTTTGCCCTGTTGTGGGCTGCCAAGAATTGGATCGTCCCGTATCGCAAGAATACAATCGCCGATGGTTTGTGGTGGATGAGGCAGGCCAATGGGTGTCAGCCACGTCAGCACCGGGCTTGTCCCAAGTGATTTGTGAGGCCAGGATGGGCTCGCTGGTGTTGCGGGCGCCTGGCATGCTGCGCCTAGATATCCCGATGGACGTGATTGAGGATGATGACAGCGTCCGAAAACAGGTCCTGGTGGCTGGCCAAACAGTGGACGTTGTCGATGAGGGCGATGTTTGCGCGACCTGGTTTAGTCACGTCACTGGCAAGTCTTGTCGCTTGGTCAAGTTGCATCCTGAAGCACCGGCCATCAACTGGCCGGGCGATTGACGGCTTATTTTGCTGGGGTGGCAGCGGTCAGCCGGTAATACTTGGTCATCAAGGCATCCTGGCTTTCTTTCCATTGAGGATGCAGCTCGATGCACTCAACAGGGCAAACCACCTTGCACTGTGGCTCTTCGTGATGGCCAACGCATTCAGTACATTTGTCCGGATCGATGACATAAAACTGATCTCCCATCGAGATCGCCTCGTTGGGACACTGTGGTTCGCAAACATCACAGTTGATGCACTCGTCGGTGATGCGAAGTGCCATGTTCAAAACTCACGCAGCGAGGTGAAGGTGCCTGTTCCGAGCACCCTGGGATTCAGCTATTGGTCTTCGTTTTGCTCTGAAGCCAGCGCTCAACCGAAGGAAACACAAATTTACTCACATCTCCACCGAGCTGTGCGATTTCCCTCACAATCGTTCCGGATATGAACTGATACTGGTCAGAGGGTGTCATGAACATGGTCTCCACGTCCGGCAGCAGATGGCGGTTCATGCCAGCCATTTGAAACTCATACTCAAAGTCGGAAACGGCACGAAGACCGCGCACAATGACTCGGCCGTTCTGATCCCGAACAAAGTCCTTGAGCAAGCCAGCAAAGCTTGCCACGCGAACGTTGGGATAATGGCCCAGAACCTCACTGGCGATTTCGACGCGCTCCTCGACCGTGAAGAAGGGTTTTTTGGATCGGCTATGTGCAATGCCGACCACGACCTCATCAAACAGGCCAGCGGCCCGGCGCACCAGGTCCTCATGTCCACGTGTCAGGGGGTCGAACGTTCCAGGGTAGATGGCGGTGATCATGTTTGCGGCGCAACAATTTGAACGAGGTGATAGTGTACGTTGCCTGCGCTGTCTTGGCGCAGAAGTTGAAAATTATCAGGAATATTTAGTTTTTTCTCGGATTCCAGGTAGACTAAACCGTGCGGCTTGAGCAAGCCAGGCAGGGCAGGCCAGAGTGTCTCGAACCAACCCATCCCGAAGGGTGGGTCCAGCAAAATCAAGTCAAAGCGGCTGGCATCCATACGCTTGAGGGCCAGGTTGACATCTCCAGCATGAATGCGCACGTTTTCTGCTTTCAGCTTGTCACGCAAGTTGCGAAGTGCGGCGATGGCTCTCGGATCTTGCTCCACCATCTGCACGTGCTCAACCCCTCTGGAGGCTGCCTCAAACCCTAATGCGCCCGAACCGGCAAACAAGTCCAACACCTGTTTGTCCTCAAAATGGCCAGACCAGAGATGATGGATCCAGTTGTACAGTGTCTCTCTGACCCGATCAGGTGTCGGGCGCAACCCTGGCGCATCCACGACCGGGATGGGGGTTCGCCGGTACTGTCCGGCAACGATGCGAATATACTTCTTTACCATGTTTAGATTTTTCAAGAAAAAAACCGCGCCGGCACCTCAGCAGGAAGCACCGGCAGTCGTGCCCGACGAGTCCTTGACAGCGGATGCCCCGCGTGCCAACGATTCCGAAACAGCATCCCAGGCCAGCACACTTGTGCCCTCACGTCCTGCTCCACCTGCAGCTTCTAGCCATCAATCGACTGTCATCGAACCGTCGCTTGATGTGCCAGAACCCCTAGCACTGACGCGAGACACGACGGCTGTCGCATCCGTGCCCGCCGAGGCGTTCCAAGAGCCAGTCACCCACTTCTCGCAAGCAGAGCCTGTTTCGGAGCCTGCTGGCTCCAACAGGGGTTCCTGGCTGTCCAGGCTCAAGCAAGGCCTATCGCGTACGGGCAAGACCATTGGCAACCTGTTCGTTGGCGTCAAGGTCGATGACAGCCTGTTTGAGGAGCTCGAAACAGCGCTCATTATGGCGGATGCTGGCGTGGAAGCAACCGAAAAGCTTCTGTCTGCTTTGAGAGCCAAGGTCAAAAAGGATCGCATCGAAGATGCAGAGGCAGTCAGATCTGCTCTCAAGGAAATCCTGGCGGATCACCTGCGCGTGCTGGAAAAGCCGTTTGATGTCGGCACCACCAAGCCACTGGTGGTCATGATTGCAGGCGTCAATGGTGCGGGTAAGACCACATCGATTGGGAAGCTGGCACATGCACTGCAGCGCCAGGGTGCAAGTGTCCTGCTGGCAGCTGGGGACACCTTCCGAGCTGCTGCACGGCAGCAACTGATGGAGTGGGGATCGCGAAACAATGTGTCTGTGATCGCCCAGGAGGGGGCGGATCCGGCTGCCGTGGCGTTTGATGCCGTCAATGCCGGCATGGCCAGGGGAATGGATGTGGTGATGGTGGACACGGCAGGCCGCTTGCCGACTCAGCTCCACCTCATGGATGAGCTGAAAAAAATCAAACGTGTCATCGCCAAGGCCAAGTCAGACGCACCGCATGAGGTCTTGCTGGTGGTCGATGGCAACACAGGGCAAAACGTCTTGTCGCAGATCCGTGCATTTGATGCGGCTTTGGGGTTGACCGGTCTGATCGTGACCAAACTCGATGGCACCGCCAAGGGTGGCACGCTTGCCGCTGTGGCGGCTGGCAGCCAAGGCGTTCGCCCGATCCCGGTTTACTGGATCGGCATTGGAGAGCGACTGGAAGACTTGCAGCCCTTTGTCGCGCAAGAGTTTGCCTCAGCGCTGGTGGGTTGAGACAAGATCTGCCCGTCCATCATGTGAGGCGCCGTTCAGACCGGATTGAACATATCAATCCGGCTGTTGATCACTTCCAAAATCGGTCTGACTTGGCCAGTTGAGCCAGTGCGGATGCCGCCTCGTCGGTGAGAACGGTCAAGCGGGAGGCAATCCAGCCGCAGGCAAACCAGGCACCCGGTTGGGTCTCCCGCAATGACTCAAATCGGTCCTTGGCAACTGCCAGATCGTTCATGTCACCCAGAATGTCCTGCACGACGGCCAGACGCTTGCGGTAGGCTTTGAGGCGTGCGGCCGGCAACAAGGACTCTGCAAACTGAAGCCCGTAACGCAGACGCTTGGCTCGCTTTCTCAGCTCGTGCCGAGATTCGATGTCCAGTTGTTTGAATTTCAATCCATCACGGCTGATCCGCCTGTGCCATTTGCGCAAGCGATCCACCAGCATGTCTTCCGCCTTTGCAGGGGGTTGATGAGCAGCAAGGCTTGCCGTCGCCAAGTCAGTGACATCGGGTGCCTGGGGGCGGGTTGTCTGGGGCGTCAATACACAGGTTTTGAGCATGCTCAGCAGCCAAGTCTGGAAGGCATGACCGGTGACCAAGGTATGCGCCTCGTCAGAGCTGACTGTGACACCCAGCTCAATCGGTGGCAGCCCAGCCTTGGTGAGAATCGGCATGAGGGCATCACGCAGCACGTCATCATCGCGTGATGTGCCCAGCGCTGCAAAATGCGCTTTGATCTCTTGTCGTAGCGATTCGGGAGGCAGGACCGGCAAGCCACTAAACAGCGACCAGGCCGAACGGAGCCGGCGAATGCCGACGCGCAGCTGATGAATGTGCTCAGGTCCACCCGCCCGGCAAATACCCAGGGTATCGATTTCCGCCAAGACAGCAGCATTGCGGACAATTTGATCGAGACATTCCGTGGTGATGGCGTTCAGTGCCTGGCCAATGGAGAGATCGCCAGCCAGGTTTAGGCCGCGGGCACCTCGGGGTGCCCAGAAGTCCTGAGTAATGGTTTGTCTGGCCTCGGGTGTGTCAAGGGCGCTGTCGTCAGCCAATGTACTCAGTGCCGCAGCCGTCTGGGCCAGCAAGTCTCCCCGCTCGGCTTTGCTTCGCATGTCCATGATCAGCGGATATCGGTCAAGCCAGCGCTGACCGATCACGAAGATCGCCTCGACATTTCCGCGCACCAGTTCAAACTCGATTTCGCTAATAGGGAGGGTGAGATTGCCGGCACGCAACGAACCACGGTCAAAGGCGATTTCCACTAGGCCTGTTCTCGTTCTGACTTGCTTGTGGAGTCGTTGAACGTCCGTTTCATAGCAGACGCTCAAAGCATCACCCACACGAGACAGAAGCTCCGCAGCGGGTGTGCCTTCGTAGAGGGATAGGTCCAGCTCCGGGGCGGGACGGGGATGGTTGATCTCGATGCGTGCCAAGGCGTGATCGCCTGGCATTTTCAGGGTCTGGATCCAGCGTCGACCTTCTTTGCGAACCCGCAGTGCCACTTTGGCGCGAACCAGCGCACGATCTGGTGTGTCATAGTAAAGGGCGCGAAGCCTGGTGCTGGCGGCACCCAGCGTTTTCATTTCGCTCAACACGCCGGAGCTGGCACGTCGTGGTACATGCAGCTTGAGTTCTTGCTCAGACATGTGGCACCTCTGGACATCGGCTGACCAGATTAACATCGTTGTCGGCAGAAATGATGACTTGTCACATATCGTCAGGTCGACATCGTGCGATCAGATATTCGACTGCATCACCAACCGTCCAGCCCCTTATTTTCCAGTACCCAGTCCATCTTGCGATGTTCAGCGGCTTTGCCGAGCGAGGAGCAGTCGGCTCACCATCTGTGCAAAACCCTCTCCGCCATGACCTGTTGTCACGAACGCTGGCCTGTCCTGGATGCGGTGGATCTGGGCATGGACGTTGGCCACGCCGACCGAGTACTTGAAAAAACCAAACATGGGCTCATCGTTCGGGGAATCGCCGATGAACAAGGCTTCGTCTAGCATGTCCTCCAACCTGCACCCAAACTCCCGCGCAAACAGGGTGCGCGTCATGCTGAGCTTGTCGTAATCCCCAAACCAGCCATTGACATGAATGGAGCTGACTTTGGCGTGAGCCCCTGCCTGCACGAACATCTCGACGATCCGGCTGACTTGCGCCTCGGAAAGCGGGGAAACATCTTCACAAAAATCAATCGCCAGGTCTGCCTCGCGGTAAGCCTGGTCGCTGGCGAGCGCACATCCTGGGACCCCGTTCAAGATCTCGCTGGATAATTGGTTCAGCTTTTGACGGTTGAATTGGCGCGAGGCGTGATCCGCCCAATGATGGCTGATCATTTTTTTGGCTTGGCGGTCATAGCGCATGTAAAACGCGCCGTTTTCACCGACAACCGCAAAGACTGGCCACATGCGGGCAATGTGGTCGCACCAGCCAGCCGGACGACCCGTAATGGGGATCACGACGATGCCTGCCTGGTTCAGCGCCTCCAAGGCCTGATAGGCTGCAGCAGTCAGGCGCCCCTCGGTCGTGATCGTGTCATCAATGTCAGTCAACACATATTGGATGCGTTTTGCGTCGGCCAAGCTCAGCTTGTCTATTGGTTTCATGTGTATCAAGGAAAATAAAGTGTCGCGCAAGCACAGGCGTGACGGGCTTCTATAATAGGACTTTCCGCACACAAGCTGCTGAGTCCCCCATGCCATCCTCTCCCTCCCTTGTCAGGCCCGTGTCCGACGGCCATGATTCACCGATCTCCCCGGTCACCGAGATCATCGATGAGTTGCGTGCTGGGCGCATGGTGATCCTCGTTGACGAGGAGGACCGTGAAAACGAGGGCGACCTTGTCATGGCCGCAGAGTTTGTGACCCCTGAGGCGATCAATTTCATGGTGACCCATGGGCGTGGGCTGGTTTGCCTGACACTTACCGAGGCGCGATGCCGGCAGCTGGATCTCTCGCTGATGTCCAATCGAAACGGGACACCCTACGGAACGAACTTCACGGTATCGATTGAGGCTGCCGAGGGGGTGGAGACGGGTATTTCGGTGGCAGACCGTGCGCATACTATCCGTGTCGCGGTGGCCAAAGACGCCAAGCCGCAGGATTTGGTCCAGCCAGGCCACATTTTTCCCCTTCAGGCCGTGCCGGGTGGCGTGCTGGTTAGGGCGGGTCACACCGAGGCAGGTTGCGACCTAACGGCCATGGCGGGCCTGACGCCTGCTGCCGTGATCTGCGAGATCCTCAAGCCAGATGGAACCATGGCACGTCTGCCGGACTTGATTGAGTACAGCAAGACACATCAGCTCAAGATCGGAACCATCGCCGACCTCATTCAATACCGCAGCGAACATGAGTCTGTGGTGGAGCGCCTGGGAGAGCAGAAGATTGCCACGCCGTGGGGGGCGTTCCGCATGATTGCCTACCGCGACACCGTATCTGGCCATCCCCATCTTGCGCTGGTTCATGGCATAGTCGATCCTGACAAGGAAACATTGGTTCGAGTCCATGAGCCTACGTCTTTGCTTGATGTGCTGGACGTCAATAGCCCCGGACACAGCTGGGGAGTCGATCGTGCCATGCAGGCGATCAGCCGGGCATCGTCAGGCGTGATGGTATTGCTCAACTGCCAGGGGAGTGCCGCCCACCTGTTGGCTCAAATTGATGCCTGGGGCAGGGATCCCTCCACACCTGCGACCCGCAAGGCTGCCAAGATGGACTTGCGCACCTACGGCATTGGCGCCCAGATTTTGCGAGACCTGAGCGTGGGCCAGATGCGCCTGCTTGCCCGCCCGCGCAAGATGCCGAGCATCATGCCCGGATTTGGCCTGACCGTCACGGGTTACGATGACGGTCCGGATTTCAGTCATTCTTGAGGTAACACCATGAGCCCATACACCATGACCCCTGATTTGAACGGGGAAGGCTTGCACATTGGTATTGTGCGTGCCAGATTCAACGAAGACATCGGGCTTGCCGAACTCGACGCCTGCCTCCAGGAACTTGTCGAGCTTGGCGTGGACGAGCGTGACGTGATGGTGATTACCGTGCCTGGCGCACTAGAGCTGGGTGTGGTGTTGGCGAGAATGGCCGAGACATCCGAGTTTGATGCGCTGATCGCGCTTGGCGCTGTCATTCGCGGAGAGACATACCACTTTGAGGTGGTCAGCAACGAAAGCGCTGCCGCGATCAGTCGCATTGCGCTGGAGACAGGCATCCCGATTGCCAACGGGGTGCTTACCACAGACACCGACGAGCAGGCTGAGGAGCGAGCCGAGGAAAAAGGCCGTGACTGCGCCCGATGCGCTGTGGAGATGGCCAACTTGCTCGGCGCGCTCGAGCCCGAGATGGATGACGAAGAGGAGGAGGACGTTGAAGACGACCAACCCCGCCGCTGAAGCCACCCATCCTCCACGCAGTGCCCGCCGACGTGCGCGTGAGTTTGCGCTGCAGGGCGTATACGCCTGGCTGCTGAGAGGCCCGGAGGGCCATCAGGATGCTGGTGAAATCGAAGCTCACCTTCGCGATGATGAGGAGTTTGCTCAAGCTGACGCCAAATGGTTTGCCACGCTGATGCAAGGCGTGATGAGTCAGGCACCTGCACTGCGTGAGCACTTCACACCATTCATCGATCGCCCGCTCGAAGAGCTGTCTCCGATTGAGCATGGAATTCTGCTCATCGGATCGTATGAGCTGGTGAACCATATCGAGGTGCCCTACAAAGTTGCCATCAACGAAGCGGTTGAGCTGGCCAAGTCTTTTGGTGGTACAGATGGGTTCAAGTTCGTCAATGGTGTGCTCGACAAGCTGGCAGCTGAAGTGCGCGCCACTGAAGTTCGCGCGGCTGCCAACGGTCGGCGTTGAGGCCACCCTCCTGACATGGCTGCGTCCGAGTTCGACCTGATCTCAAGATATTTCAAGAGGCCGGTCGCCTCGGATATGCTGGGTGTAGGGGATGATTGTGCACTTTTCACCGTCACCCCTGGCAACCAGGTGGCAACCAGCATGGATTTGCTGCTGGAGCACCAGCATTTTTTCTCTGACGTGGATCCGGTTCGTCTTGGCCACAAGTCTCTCGCGGTTAACCTGTCAGACTTGGCGGCAATGGGAGCCAAACCCATTGCCTGCCTGCTTGGACTGGCTTTGCCTCGCGTCGATGACCCATGGCTGCAGGGGTTCTCGGATGGCTTTCATGCGCTCGCCAAACAATCGCTTTGTCCTCTAATTGGGGGCGACACGACCCGCAGCTCGCGTGACATCGCCATCAGCGTCACGGTGTTCGGGGCGGTGAACCCGGACGTGGCGCTCAAGCGCTCTGCCGGCGAGCCTGGGGATGACGTCTGGGTTTCCGGGGTCTTTGGTGCGCCTGATGTGGCTTACAGAATGTTGGCTGGGTTGATTCCAATGCAGGAGGAGATCCTTCGGCAGACGCGTGCTGCGCTTGAAATGCCTTTGCCAAGGCTTGAGCTCGGCCGTGCGATTGCTGGCCATGCACGTGCTGCGATCGACATTTCAGATGGATTGCTTCAGGACTTGGGACATATCCTCGAAGAAAGTGGGGTTGGCACGCGCATCGACGAGAGCCTGGTCCCAGTCCACCAGGCTTTGTCTGGGTTGAGTGAAGATATTCGTCGGCATGCCGTTCTGTGCGGTGGAGACTTATATGAACTGTGCTTTACCGCCCCGCCATCCGAGCGTGAAAAAATGGTTTCCATCAGTCATCGTTTGGGTTTGCCGCTGACGCGGATTGGTGAATTGACCTCTATTCCAGGCCTGCAGCTCATGAATGCACAAGGTCATGCGGTCATACCGCCAGGAGGCGGGTTTGATCACTTCCGCGATGCGTGAACAATCACATGAATGAGCCAATTTCGACTGCACAGCGACATCGCGTGACATGGCCAACAATCAGGTGGGTGGCTTCGGACCCTGGCCGCTTGTTGATGTTTGGATTCGGCAGCGGATTGATTCGCCCAGGCTCCGGAACCTGGGGAACATTGCTGGCTTGGTTGCTATGGGTGGCTGTTACGCCAGGCATGCCTGACTTGGCTCTGGGCCTTTTCATTCTGTTGTCTTTTGCCTATGGTTGCTGGGGGTGCGAGCGCGTCAGCCGTTCCCTGGGCGTGGAAGATCATGTGGGAATCGTTTGGGATGAATGGGTTGCCTTCTGGCTGGTGCTTTGGCTGGTGCCAGTTGGCTGGATGTCGCAAGCCATGGCTTTTCTCCTGTTTCGTCTTTTTGACACCATCAAGCCTCCGCCTATTCGACAGGCAGATGCCAAGTTCAAGGGAGGGGTTGGTGTCATGCTGGACGACTTGCTGGCTGCAGTCTACACCCTGATCTGCATGGCAGTTTTGGTGCGGTTGGGCTTTGCAGCTTGATCCGCGGTTTTAGCCAAGTGACATTTAACGGCAGGAGTGCAAGAGATGTGGGATCACATAGAGGACCTCAGTGCCAGCCTTGGCCAAGCCCTGTTGGCTCGACAGGCATGGTTGGCCACGGCTGAGTCCTGCACGGGTGGCTTGATTGCGGGTGCTGTCACATCGATCGCTGGTTCCAGCCAGTGGTTTGACCGAGGCTGGGTCACTTACAGCAACCATGCAAAGCGGGATGAGCTTGACGTGCCAGCCGCCTTGCTCCAGGCGCATGGAGCGGTGAGTGCTGAAGTGGCTGAGGCCATGGCGTCAGGCGTGTTGCGACATGCACCCCATGCCACGATGTCATTGACGACGACAGGGATTGCCGGACCGGGCGGGGCAACGCCAGGCAAGCCAGTAGGCCTGGTGTGGTTCGGGTTCGGACAGCGCCTTGAGGATGGCACGGTCCAGGTACAAAGCGCGTCGGTTGTTTTCCCTGGCGACCGGCAGGCCGTCAGGCTGGCAGCGGTATCACACGCACTGGAGTCAGCGATCAGGATACTTGCCGACAAGCGTTGATCGCATCGCGTGTTTGACGGGCAGCCTCTGCCGATGAGGCGATCCAGTCAGCCTGGCCTGTGGCATACAGAATGGCGCGAGAGGAGTTGATCATCATGCCAGTGCCATTCGAGGTGCATCCTGCCTCGCAGGTCGCTGCGATGTCTCCACCCTGTGCGCCGATGCCGGGAACAAGCAGTGGCATCTCGCCCACGACATGTCGCACCTGAGCCAGTTCTTGGGGAAAGGTGGCACCGACCACCAAACCGCATTGGCCGGTGGTGTTCCACTTGTTGGCAACCAAGTCCGCCACACGCAAATACAAGGGTACGTTATCGGAAACCAGAAACTGCAGGTCTGATCCGCCAGGGTTGGAGGTGCGGCACAGCACAATCACGCCCTTGTCCTGCCACTCAAGATAAGGCTGCACCGAATCAAAGCCCATGTATGGATTGACAGTCACTGCATCAGCACCGTAGCGCTCGAACGCTTCTTTGGCATATTGTTCGGCTGTCGCACCGATGTCGCCGCGCTTGGCATCCAGCACAATCGGAAGGCTGGGGTGGCGCTCCCGGATGTAATGGCAGAGATCCTCCAGCTGTTTTTCGGCCCGGGCAGACGCAAAGTAGGCGATTTGCGGTTTGAACCCACACACAAATGGCGCGGTGGCATCAACAATCCCTTTGCAGAATTGAAAAATCCCGTCCTGTTGATCTTTGAACTGGCTTGGCATCTTGTTGACGTCCGGATCCAGCCCAACCATCAGCAGAGAGTTTGACTGTTGCCAGGCGGCTTGGAGTGTTTGGATAAATGTCATGAGGATGGAAATAGGGGTAAAAAACGAAGTGCAGCAACGATCAACCAGACACTGACGGCCAACAGCACGCTCAAGAACACGGCTGCACTGGCCAAATCCTTGGCCTGGCCAATCAGAGGGTGTTCCTCTTTGGTGATGGTGTCAGCCAATGCCTCCAAAGATGAGTTGAGAAGCTCAACAATCAGCACAAAGACAATCGATGCCATCAGCAGGAAAACCTCGAGCACCGTTTGCCCCAGCCACACTGCAATGGGAAGAGCGATGATCGCGACCGCAAGCTCCTGCCGGAACGCGGCCTCATGCCTGAATGCTGCCATCAAGCCTTGGAGGGCATATCTCGTGGCTTGGCCTAGCCTGCCAAGCCCGCCCTGGCTTTTGAATGGGGATTGAGATGAGGACACGTCAAGAATCTTGGTTTATAAAGAGGAAGTATTTGCTGATAACAGCCTCTCTTTTTAACAGATTAAGACCCCATGCCGATTCTCAACGTACAAATCATGCAAGGCCATTCCGTCAGCCAAAAAGCTGACTTGCTCAGGAACATGACGCAGGCCATCGTCGATAGTGTCAAGGCACCCTTGCACACGGTTCGCATTGTGCTCGAGGAGGTTCCAACCCACCATGTGATCGTGGCGGGCGAGATGGGCAAGCCCATGGCGCTGGTGACAGCCAACTTGATCGAAGGACGCACTGAGGAGCTGAAGGCGGCCTTGATTCACGCGCTCGCCCATGCGGTTGAGCAGTCGATCGGGCTGTCCATTCAGGATGTCAGGGTCATTTTGTACGACATTCCCAAAACCGATATCGGCGTGGCTGGCGGCAAAACCGCCAAGGCGGCAGGTCGTTGACCCGTTTGGCTTTCAGGCTTTCTGCCGGAAGGTCTGGTTGGCAACCTCGATGAAATTGCGCACCGCCTGGCTTTGAGTGGACTCCTTCCAGGCAAGGGAAATGCCGATCGAGGCACTCGCAGGAAAGTCGATCAGCGTTTTGTAAACGACGGATCGACTGACAAATCGCTTGGAGATGGAGGGAACCAAGGCAACGCCCATGTTGGCTTCCACTAGGCTCAGCACAGTCTGCACTTGAATGGCCTCCTGGACTACCTTGGGCATGAACCCTCTGAGCTGACAGGCATGCAGGGCAGCCATTCTCAGTCCTGGTGCATCCGATCCGGCATAGAGGATGAACTCTTCCTCCGCCAGGTCCTTGAGCTTGACGTTGGCTTCATCCGCAAGGGGATGACTGCGGGCAACTGCCAGCACGAAGGTTTCAGTCTGCAGGGTGGTCAGCCTGATACCTGAGCCGCTTGCCACCGGAATGCGCACGACCCCTACGTCCATCTGTTCCTGCTCGAGCTCGTCCATGATCCGAATGGACGTAGCCTCGCGCAGGTCGAGCTCAATCCCTGCAAACGCGCGCCTGAACCTCGCAATCAGCTTGGGCAATACCTCATGGGTAGCCGAGCCGACAAAACCAATGCGCAACCTGCCGCCTACCCCTGTCGAGGCCGCTAGGGCAGCGAGCTTGAACTGATTGGCGTGAAAGAGGGCCTTTTGTGCTTCTTCGAGAGCAGCCTCGCCACTTTTGGTGAGCTTGACACCGTCTTTGCCACGATCAAACAAGGCCACGCCCAGCTCTTGCTCGAGCTTGCGGATGGAGACAGACAGGGGAGGCTGAGCCATGTGCAGCTTTTCTGCGGCGCGGCGAAAGTTCAAGGTTTCGGCGAGCACAACGAACTGCTGTATATGCCTGAAATCCATTTTTGTCTCCTGAGCCCCCAAGTTATCAGGTTTTTTGAACGAGCATGATGGATCCAGTATTTGCGCATCGTGATTGCGCGAGATATCCTGACTGCTCGATGTCAGAATAAAACATCAAAGGGGATGCAATGGATTTGGGATTAAAGGGTAAGTGGGCAGTGGTATGCGGTGCAAGCAGTGGGTTGGGATACGCCTGCGCGCATGCATTGGCTGAGGAAGGTGTGAATGTGGTGATCGCCGCTCGCACCAAGGAGACACTGGAAAAAAGTCAGGCCAGCATCAGGCATGAGACTGGAGTCGATGTGATTGCTGTAGTGGCTGACGTTTCCCGTGCTGAGGACAGGGAAAGACTGATTGTTGCTGCTCCGGTTGTGGATATTCTGGTCAACAACGCTGGTGGCCCCAAGCCGGGCGACTTTAGGGAAAAAACGCCGGATGACTGGCGCACTGCCCTGGAGGCGAACATGATTGCCCCGATCGAGCTTATCCGCATAACGATCGACGGCATGATTGCCCGACGATTTGGGCGTGTGGTGAACATCACCTCTTCGACGGTCAAGGCTCCTATCGACATGCTTTGCCTATCCAACGGTCCCCGCGCAGGCTTGACGGGTGCCGTCGGTGGCATTGCCCGTCAAGTTGCTGAGCATAATGTGACCATCAACAATATCCTGCCAGGTAAGTTTGAAACCGATCGCTTGCGCAGCAACAACATGCAGCGTGCCCAGAAAAACGGGACGACTCTCGAGCATGAGTTGGCTTTGCAGGTGGCCTCGATTCCCGCGCGTCGGTTAGGTACCCCAGAGGAGTTTGGCCAGGCGTGCGCGTTTCTGTGCAGCCAGCAAGCCAGCTATATCACTGGGCAGAATTTGTTGCTGGATGGAGGGCTGTACCCTGGGTTGCTTTGATTGGAGATATCCGAAGGGTCTGGCTTGAATGGTGGGTCAAATGTCATGGGTATGTCGGGGGAAAGGCTGTCAAGCCCTCAATATCTTATTTTTTGGGAAAGAGTGATGTCGGATGTATTGAAGTACGAACAAGATGAGCATGGTGTGGTGACGCTGACGCTGAACCATCCTGAGACACGCAATGCCCTGACAGGCAGTGGGATCATTCCTGCCTTGCTCGCAGCATGTGATCGCATTGAGCATGACCCCAGCGTACGCGTGGTGATCATCACGGCAGAGGGCAAGATTTTCTCGTCCGGTGGCAGCATGGATGAAATGGAACGACAGATTGGGCCTGGCGTCAACGCCGCTGAGCTACGACAGGAGTATCGCCATGGAATCCAGAGATTGCCTCTTGCGATCACCAACCTGGAGGTGCCCACGATTGCTGCGATTAATGGTCCCGCCATGGGGGCAGGGAGCGACTTGACTTGTATGTGTGACATACGGATTGCGTCAGAGAGCGCAACGTTTGCCCAGACCTTTGTCAAGATTGGCCTGGTGTCAGGTGATGGCGGTGCTTGGCTATTGCCACGCGTGATCGGGATGAGCCGTGCGTCGGAGATGGCGTTCACCGGCGAGCCGATTGATGCGCAAACAGCACTGGCCTGGGGTCTGGTGTCTAGGGTAGTGCCATCCGACAACCTCATGCGCGAGGCGAGGTCACTGGCACATCGGATCGCGGTCAACTCTGCGCCTGCTGTCAGGATGACCAAGCGATTGCTGCGCGAGGGCCAGCAGAGCTCCCTTTCCAATTTGCTTGAGCTGTCTGCCTCCTACCAGGCGCTTGCCCACAAGACAGAAGAGCATGCTGCGGCAGTCCAGGACTTTATGAAAAAACGCGCTGAGCGACGAGCGAGCAAGCCAACATGAACTTTTCAGGATAAGCGCTGATGGAGCACAACGTCCCCCTCATTTCGACTCTTGCCATGGGTTTTGGCTTGGCTCTGGTGTTTGGCTTTATTGCCGAGCGCCTCAGGGTCCCCGCGTTGCTTGGCTACCTGGTCGCTGGCATCCTCATCGGCCCAGCGACGCCGGGATTCGTGGCTGACATCGCGATCGCGGCGCAACTGTCTGAAATCGGTGTGATGTTGCTCATGTTTGGCGTGGGGCTTCATTTTTCCCTCAAGGACTTGATGTCCGTCAAATGGGTGGCAATCCCGGGTGCGATCGTTCAAATGACTGTTGCCACCCTGATGGGAATGGGTGTGGCAAGCCTGTGGGGGTGGTCGATAGGCGAGGCATTGGTGCTGGGCATTTCTTTGTCTTGCGCCAGCACGGTCGTCCTGCTCAAGGCCCTTGAGACACGAGGCATCCTGGTTTCCATGAACGGTCGAATCGCGGTTGGCTGGCTCGTCATGGAGGACTTGGTGATTGTGCTGGCGCTGGTGCTGATGCCCTCCCTTGCTGAGGTCATCAAGGGGCCGCCTGGGCAAGACATGAGTGTCATCTGGTATGTGATCGGTGAAACATTGCTCCAAGTGGTGGCTTTTATCCTCATCATGCTTTTTGCGGGCCGCAGGGTCATCCCCTGGCTGATGTGGCAGATCTCCAGAACGGGGTCACGCGAGCTGTTTACGCTGTCGGTGGTGGCAGCCGCGCTTGGCATCGCGTTTGGAGCAGCCAAGCTGTTTGGTGTTTCCTTTGCGCTCGGTGCATTTTTTGCCGGCATGGTGATGCGCGAGTCTGAGTTCAGCCAGCGCGCAGCTGAGGAGTCCTTGCCACTGCGAGATGCATTTGCCGTGCTGTTTTTTGTCGGCGTGGGCATGTTGTTTGATCCAACGGTGATCTGGACTGAGCCGCTGCATCTTCTGGCCGTGGTCTTGATCATCATGATTGGCAAGTCGATCGCAGCGTTCATCCTGGTTCTTTTGCTGCGTTACACCTTGACGACTGCACTGACGGTGTCGGCCAGCTTGGCTCAAATCGGCGAGCTATCCTTCATATTGGTTGGCCTGGGGATCAGCTTGGGCATGCTGCCACAGGAGGGACAGAGCCTGGTGTTGTCAGGCGCGATCATTTCGATTGCATTGAATCCCTTGATGTTCAAATTTGTCGATCCATTCAGGGATTGGCTGTTAAAAAAATCAGCGTTGGCCAGAAACCTGGAACATCGGACAGTGCCTTTTTCTCAGCTACCTGAAACAACCGAATCGACGTATCTTTCAGGCCAGGTGGTGCTGGTTGGGTTTGCTGCAGTTGGCAAGAGGATGGCTGAGATGCTGCGTCAGCAGTCCATTCCGTTTGTCGTGATCGACCATCACCGAGATGTGGTGGAGGACTTGCGGGAAGAGGGCATGGCCGCCGTCTCCGGTGATGCAGCCGAGCCAGCGGTCCTTATTCAAGCCCATATCACTAATGCCGCTATGCTGGTCATCAGCACGCCTGACCCGATCAACGTCTCACGCATCATCGAGACAGCGAAAACACTGAATCCTCAAGTGGAAATCGTGCTCAACGCCAATACAGAGGAAGAGGCGCGCCTGTTCGAAGAGGCCGGCTATGGCACTGTCTTTGTCGCGGAGCGCGAGCTCGGCGCCAACATGTCGAGACATGTCATTGACCGATTTGCTGTCCCATCCTCGAGCCACAGTTGAGCAAGATCGACAGAAAAGAGTTTTCTATTCCCCGTGAATCTGTTAGAAAGTGTGGATTGGTTTTGAGACGTTGAA
>Ga0255184_1000304_pt1 | contig 16562 bp, 18 predicted proteins | sample Miss_Cont_RepA_0_FD_189954 | JGI IMG/M metagenome (GOLD analysis project Ga0255184, IMG submission 189954) | Freshwater microbial communities from Mississippi River, Louisiana, United States - Miss_Cont_RepA_0h | ecosystem: Environmental > Aquatic > Freshwater > River | place: USA: Louisiana...
CACAGCCTGGGAGATCCCGCGTGGGCTGTTTGGCTTGCGCGGGTAATGAAATCATTCAGCAAGCGATCAAGCTTGGATTTGGACAAAAATTCCATGCTGTCTGACATAGCGCAAACCCAGGTGGTGACAAGACCTGGATTGTAGTGCAGCACACAATAGTAGGACTCCGCTATAATCCGACAGTTTCTTGACGACAAAGCGGTGAGTCGGGGCCATTCGTAGTTGGCCGGCGAGCTGCATCCAATAATTGAATGTTCGAGAGGCGTTGGGCGGTATAGGCTTTAAGCCCTATGCACCCAGGCTTTTCGTGCCGTGTTTTAGAGGTCAGCATGAAGAAGTTGAGAGGGTTACTGGGCTCCTGTGCCATGCTACTGAGTGGCGTAGCCGGTGCACAAGTTCAGGATATGCCGGGTGGTCCCCGTGTCAATCAGCTCAATTTGACTGAGGGCGTGACACAGATCGCGCGTGATGTGGTCTGGCTCCACTGGATGATGCTCATCATCTGCCTGGTTATCTTTATCGGCGTGTTTGGGGTGATGTTCTACTCCATCTGGGCGCATCGCAAGTCCCGCGGTGCCAAGCCTGCCACGTTCCACGAGAGCGTCGGTGTCGAAATCGCCTGGACGGTGATCCCTTTCCTGATCGTGATTGCGATGGCCCTGCCAGCCACCCGCACCGTTGTGGCGATGAAGGACACCAGCAGCTCTGACATGACCATCAAGGCGGTCGGATACCAGTGGAAGTGGGGCTACGAGTACGTCGACGGTCCTGCCGCTGGCGTCAAATTCTTGTCCAATCTCTCCACGCCGCGCGCCCAGATTGAAAACAAGGAGCCCAAGGGTCAGTTTTACCTGATGGAGGTCGATAACCCCTTGGTTGTCCCTGTTGGCAAAAAGATTCGCGTGGTGACGACCGCCAACGACGTGATCCACTCCTGGATGGTGCCTGATCTGGGTGTCAAGCAGGATGCGATCCCGGGCTTTTTGCGCAACACCTGGTTCCGTGCTGAAAAAGTGGGTGAGTACCGTGGTCAGTGCGCCGAGCTTTGTGGCAAGGATCATGCTTTCATGCCTATCGTCGTGAAGGTGGTCTCCGAAGAGGATTGGGCCAAGTGGACTGCCGAGCAACAGAAAAAGCTCGCCGCCCTGGCGGATGATCCCAACAAGCAGTGGACCAAGGAAGAGCTGATTGCCCGTGGTGAAAGCGTTTACGCTGCCCAGTGCGCTGCCTGCCACCAGGCCAATGGCAAGGGCGTTGCACCTGCGTTCCCGCCACTCGATGGCAGCAAGTTGGTGCTGGGTCCACAGGCTGAGCAAATCGCCATCCTGCTCAAGGGCAAGGAAGGTACTGCCATGCAGTCGTTCAAGCAGTTGAGCGATGTAGAGCTTGCAGCGGTTTCAACCTACACCCGCAATGCCTGGGGTAACGCCGGCAAGGGCCAGGATCCTGTCGTGATGCCTGCAAGTTTCAAGGCAGCTCGTTGATTTTGAACAGGTTTCTAGGGTTTAACCACAGAATTCGTTAAGATACTCGCTAAGCCTCCTCTGCTATGAGGGGGCCTGGTCAAGCAGGATAGGAGTCTTTCATGAGCAGCGTCACAGTCGATCACGTCCCGGGCAAGGCCCATGACCACAGCCATGACCATGAGCACGCCATGCCCCATGGCTGGCGCCGTTGGTTGTTTGCCACCAACCACAAAGACATCGGCACGATGTACCTGATTTTCTCGCTGGTGATGCTGTTCGAGGGCGGGGCGCTGGCTTTGTTGCTGCGCACCGAGTTGTTCGAGCCCGGCTTGCAGTTCTTTCAGCCTGAGCTGTTCAATCAGTTCACAACAATGCATGGCCTGATCATGGTGTTCGGTGCCGTGATGCCAGCATTTGTCGGATTCGCCAACTGGATGATTCCGCTGCAGATCGGCGCCTCAGACATGGCTTTTGCCCGGATGAACAACTTTAGCTTCTGGCTCCTGCCCGTTGCCGCCATCCTGCTGACCGCATCATTCTTTGTCCCTGGTGGCGCCACCGCTGCTGGCTGGACGCTGTATGCGCCTCTCACGATGCAGATGGGCCCTGGCATGGATCTGGCGATTTTTGCCGTTCACATCATGGGTGCTTCGTCCATCATGGGTGCCATCAACATCGTGGTGACCATCCTTAACATGCGCGCGCCTGGCATGACGCTGATGAAGATGCCGATGTTCTGCTGGACATGGCTGATCACTGCTTACCTCTTGATCGCTGTGATGCCTGTCTTGGCCGCTGCCATCACCATGGTGCTGACCGACCGCCATTTCGGCACCGGCTTTTTCAACGCCGCCGCAGGTGGTGACCCCGTTCTCTACCAGCACATTTTCTGGTTCTTCGGTCACCCCGAGGTTTACATCATGATTCTGCCGGCGTTTGGCATCGTGTCAGCCATCGTTCCGGCATTTGCCCGCAAGCGTCTGTTTGGCTATGCCTCCATGGTTTACGCGACCGCGTCGATTGCCATCCTGTCGTTCATCGTGTGGGCGCACCACATGTTCACGACGGGCATGCCAGTGACAGGCCAGCTTTACTTCATGTACGCCACGATGTTGATCTCCATCCCGACCGGTGTGAAGGTCTTCAACTGGGTGGCGACCATGTGGCGCGGTTCGATGACCTTCGAGACGCCCATGCTGTTCTCGGTCGGCTTCATTTTCGTGTTCACGATTGGTGGCTTCACGGGTCTGATCCTGTCTATGGCGCCGATCGACATCCAGGTTCATGACACCTACTACGTCGTCGCTCACTTCCATTACGTGCTGGTCGCCGGCTCCTTGTTCGCCTTGTTCGCAGGGGCTTATTACTGGATGCCCAAGTGGACGGGCCGCATGTATGACGAGCGTCTGGGCAAGTGGCATTTCTGGATGAGCATGATTTCGTTCAACGTGACGTTCTTCCCGATGCACTTCCTGGGATTGGCTGGCATGCCACGTCGTTATGCCGACTATGCAGCACAGTTCGCTGATTTCCACATGATCGCAACGATTGGTGCGTTCTGGTTTGGCCTGTCACAGCTGATTTTTGTGTGGGTCATCGTCAAGTCTTACTCTGGCAAGGGTGAGCCGGCGCCGGCCAAGCCATGGGAAGCCGCCGAGGGTCTGGAGTGGACGGTGCCTTCACCCGCTCCATTCCATACCTTTGAAACCCCACCGGTTGTGAAATAAGGTCAGTTGTTGATGACACCCGAGCAGCGTCGCAAAAACAAAAGAGTTGGCATTGGCTTTCTCGTGATTGTTGTGGCGCTGTTTGCGTGGACAGTTGGCAGGCAGGTCATGAAGATTTATTTTTCCTGACATACAGGAAGCATCGTGAGTCAGGACATCAAGGAATTATCGCAACGCAAACTGAACTTTTTCCAGACCCTTAAAGCTGTTCTCTGGGCATTGTTCGGTGTCAGAAAGTCCTCGGGTTACCAGGAAGACATTGCGAAGCTGAATCCTGTGCATTTAATCATTGCCGGTTTGTTGGCGGGCGTGATTTTTGTAGTAGGGCTGGTGTTGATCGTTCAATGGGTCGTATCCAGTTCTGTGTAGATTAAGCATTTAACTATCTGTACCTGGGAGAACAAGATGAGTGCAGGCCACTCGATTCACGGCAAAGAGGCACCCTACTATTACGTGCCAGCGGATTCCCCGCACCCGGTGCGCGCAAGCCTCAGCCTGCTCATTGTCATGCTTGGCGCGTCAGCCTGGGTCAATGGCATTAGCGGTGGAAAATGGGCGGTGTTGCTCGGCTTGTTAGGGCTGATCGTGGTGCTCTACTACTGGTTTGGCGATGCCATCCATGAAGAAGAGATCGGCCTGAACAGTAAGCGCATTGACGTCTCCTATCGCTGGAGCATGAGCTGGTTCATTTTTTCCGAGGTGATGTTCTTTGCCGCGTTCTTTGGCGCGCTTTGGTATACCCGCACGATCACGACCCCGTGGCTCGGGGACCTGGATCACAAGCTGTTGCTGTGGCCTGATTTTTCTCCGACCTGGCCCAACCTCGGACCTGCCGGCATTGTCGAGACGTTCCAGACGATGGGACCGTTCTGGTTGCCCACAATCAACACCGCTTTGCTGTTGACCTCTGGCGTGACCCTGACGATTTCACACCATGCCCTGCGTGAGAACCATCGCGGCAAAGCCAGTTTCTGGCTGTTTGCGACGATTGTGCTGGGTTTCATCTTTGTGGCATGCCAGGCGTATGAGTACTACTACGCTTACACCGGTTTGAATCTCAGGTTTGATTCGGGTGCATATGGATCACTGTTCTTCATGCTGACCGGTTTTCACGGTTTCCACGTCATCATGGGGGCCACCATGTTGACGGTGATCTTGGTTCGCATGCTGCGTGGCCACTTTACTGCCAACAACCATTTCGGTTTTGAGGGCGCCGCCTGGTACTGGCACTTTGTCGACGTGGTGTGGCTCGGTCTGTACCTGTTTGTGTACTGGTTCTGATTGAAATATGGCGGTTTTGACCGCCAACATGAAGCAGGGCCGGTTAGATACCGGCCCTTGTCATTGCTGAAATCCAGTGCTCTGGATCCAGCCCATCCAGTGGGCAAACAACAGCATGACAAACACTGCAACAGACAAACCGATTCTCACCGTCAACGCGTTGACAGTCCTGTTTGTCGTGCCTTTGTCTTTCATGAGGTAGAAAAGGGCAGAGCCCAGGCTACCCAGGATGACCAGAAAAGCCAGTACGACAACGATACGCATGAGGCCTCCGAAAAAGAGAATTATCGCAGACATGGAAAAGAGCCCATTTGGAGTCATGACGGTGATTGCACTGGCGCTGCTTGCAGCCTCTGCGGCGGTATTCGTGTCGCTTGGTCAATGGCAGCTCGGTCGGGCCGAGGAAAGGCAGGTGATGGCTGAGCAGATCGAATGGGGCAGGACTCAGCCCCCGATCAGTCTATCAGTCAACACACCGACCCATGACCTGTTGCCTTGGAGGCCTGCCAACGTGAGCGGTGTGTGGCTCGGTCACCTGAGCGTTTGGCTGGACAACCGTAACCTGGACGGTCGGGCCGGCTTGTGGCTCGCCACCCCCCTGATGCTGGAGGGTGGAAAGACACTTCTGGTGTTGAGAGGATGGATTGCGAGGCCGATTGGTGCGGATCCCGAGCCTTCGGTACCCACTCCCAAGGGGCCGGTCCAGATTCAAGGGGAACTTCTCACGCATGTACCGCGTCTGTATGAGTTGAAATCTGTCCGCGGGGAAAGCGGCTCAGCCTTGACAACTGGGTTTCCACCGGGCTGGCCGGATTCCCCTACTTACGCCAAGCACAATGCCACCATGAGCTTTCCCAGGGTGCAAAATCTCGAGTTGGCATCGTTCGCCGACCTGACACGCTTGAACATGATGCCAATTGTCTTGATGCAAACCAGCGATGCCAAAGATGGCTTGACACGTCAATGGCCTGGCCCCTCGGTGGATTTTGACAAAAACAGGGGCTATGCACTGCAGTGGTTCAGCTTTGCAGGCATTGCCATGATTGCATGGCTGGGAATCATCTGGCGAACCTGGCGCCGTTACAAGGAAAAAGCTGCAACATGACATCCATCCAATCCACTCAGCCAAATACGTCACAACCAGCAAGCCAGCGACCGCCAAACGCCATTCCAGCAAAGCCTCGTTCGCTAACACCGCTGGTGATGGTCTTGCTCCTGAGCCTGGCGCCGGTGATTGGTGCGGTATTGGTGTATTTCAATCCAGCGTGGCAGCCCACTGGCAGCGTGAATTATGGAACGCTTGTCCAGCCTCAGAGACCTATGCCTGCCCCCCAGGACCTCGAGCTCAAGACGCTGGATGGCAAGCCCTTTGACCTGCAGTCACTCAAGGGCAAGTGGTTGCTGGCTGCCGCAGATGGCGCAGCCTGCCCGGAGTCTTGCGCGCGCAAGCTGTTCATCTTGCGCAACTCGCACGCTAGCCAGGGCAAGAACGTAGATCGCGTCAACCGGATCTGGTTCATCACAGATGATGCACCTGTTCCAGAGAAGGTTCTGGAGGCGTATAAAGGGACAATCATGGTCAGAGCCAAGCCTGAGCAGTTGGCCAAGTTCTTGCCCACACTGGGCAATGGTCCGGATGGCAAGCCTGCGTTGCAAGATCCGATGTGGATCATGGATCCACTGGGCAACCTGATCTTGCAATACCCTGTCGATGCAGAGCCCATGCGGTTTCGCAAGGACCTCAGTCGCTTGATCTACAACTCCCGTATTGGTTGAGTTTAATGATGCAGAACGAAGAGCGTGCTCCATCCACTGCAATATCCCCATCCAGAAGGCGCTATCGTCGCCTCGTCTTTCTGACTTGGTTCTTGACCCTGGACCTGATCATGTTTGGCGCCTTTGTGAGGCTGACCGATTCTGGCCTGGGCTGTCCGGACTGGCCCGGCTGCTACGGAAGCGTGACCCCGATTGGGGCGATGGATGAGATTCGCCAGGCTGAGCAAGTCATGCCTGATGGTCCCGTGACAGTTCCCAAGGCTTGGATCGAGATGGTTCATCGCTATGTTGGCGCACTGTTGGGACTGCTGATCATTGGCATCAGCTGGATGGCGTGGCGCTGGCGCAAGGAGTTTCAGCATTCACCGACCCTGGCATGGGTGACGCTTGTCGCAGTCTGCATTCAGGGAGCCTTCGGGGCTTGGACGGTCACCATGAAGTTGATGCCGATGATCGTCACGGCACATCTATTGGGGGGCATGACCTTGCTGGGCTTGATGACCTGGCTCGCTGCTCGGGAAAAAACACACTTGCCTGTTCCCGAGTCATCGCATGTGCTGCGTCCCTTTGCCATCTTTGGCCTGTTGCTGCTGTTCGTGCAAATTGCACTGGGAGGCTGGGTCAGCACCAATTACGCTGCGCTGGCCTGCATGGACTTTCCCACTTGTCAGGGCAGCTGGTTTCCGCCGATGGACTTTGCCAACGGGTTTTCGATCGTCAGAGGACTTGGTGAAATGAAGTCAGGTGAAATGATTTCACAACAGGCGCTGACTGCGATTCACTGGGTGCATCGCAATGTGGCCTTTGTGGTGTTTGCCTTTATGGGCTGGTTGGCTTGGCGCAGCGTTTCGATTCCCGGGCTGGCAGGACCCGCAAAATTGATCGGTGCGTTGTTGATCGCTCAGCTCTTGACGGGCCTGACTACCATCTTTTTTCAGTGGCCATTGCTGATTGCCGTCTTGCACAATGGCGGGGCGGCAGGGTTGGTGCTTGCGACGGTGACGCTTCTGGCGCGGCTCTATTCGGTCTCCTACCGCCCAGCACCAGTACAATCCGTTCAGTTTGCCTAAACAGATCTCATGACTAGCATCACCGCTCATCAACCTAGCTTATGGCGCCAGTACCTGGTGCTGACCAAGCCGCGTGTCACGCAGCTTGCCGTGTTTTGCGCGGTGATCGGTATGTTTCTGGCGACGCCTGGCTTGCCCGATATGGGCAAGGTGGTGGCAGCTACCATTGGCATCTGGCTGTTGGCGGCCGCGGCTTTTGCAGTGAACTGCCTAATCGAGCAGCAGATCGATGCGCGCATGTTGCGCACTGCCAGGCGGGCGACTGCCAGGGGCACGATTTCCTCAGCCCAGGTGATGGTGTTCTCTGGCGTTCTGGGTGGACTGGGCATGATGGTGCTGTATCGGTGGGTCAATCCACTCACGATGTGGCTGACTTTCGCAACCTTTGTCGGTTATGCGGTGATCTACACCATGATTCTCAAGCCGCGCACACCGCAAAATATTGTGATTGGTGGCTTGTCAGGGGCCATGCCGCCTGCTTTGGGCTGGGCAGCAATTGCCGATGCGGTTCCAGCCGAGGCGTGGATCCTGGTGTTGATTATTTTCATCTGGACGCCACCTCACTTCTGGGCACTCGCCCTTTATCGCAACCATGACTATGCCAACGCTGGCCTCCCGATGTTGCCAGTGACCCATGGGCAACAGTTCACGCGATTGCATATTCTGCTCTACACGATTGCGCTGCTTGCCACCACGACGCTGCCCTATATCATTCAGATGAGCGGGTGGCTGTATCTGGTGTCAGCTTGGATCCTGGGAGGCTTGTTCATTTTTTACGCCTGGGTGCTCTATCGTGAGTATAGCGATGCCCTGGCTCGCAAGTTGTTCAAGTTTTCCATCCTTTATCTTGCTTTATTGTTTGCTGCCCTTCTGGTGGATCACTGGCTGATCGTGCCAAATTGAACGGGTGGCGTATGGGAATGATGTTGTATAAGCCGGCGCATTGGATATCTGTCTTGTTACTCAGCAGTTTGTTGTGGCTGGCGGGGTGTTCGGATCAGCCGGCGGCCTTTCGTGGCAGTGACATTTCAGGTACCAAACTCGGGCAGCAGTGGAAGCTGACCGATATGAATGGCCAGTCACGCGATCAGTCCAGTTTTGCAGGCAAGGTGCAACTCGTTTTCTTTGGGTTTGCCCAATGTCCTGATATCTGCCCAACCTCTCTCTCAGAGTTGTCAGAGGCGATGAAGCTGCTGGGACCAGATGCAGATCGTGTTCAGGTGCTTCTTGTCACCGTGGACCCAGAGCGAGACACCCCAGAGATTTTGCGTAAATACTTGTCCGCATTTGACCCTCGATTTTTGGGCCTGACAGGAACTCCCGAGCAGGTCAGGCTGGCGGCGGCATCGTTCAAAGCCTTTTACTCCAAGGTTCCCAGGCCAGGTGGCGACTACACCATGGATCATAGCGCCTCTTTTTATTTGCTGGACCGCAAGGGTGAAGCCCGCGTATTGCTCAGCAACAATGCAGGTGCAGCCGCAATCGCTCACGATATCAAGGCACTGCTGAAGTAGACTTGAATTCACCTCCACACGCAATCGATTTGCATGCTGAAGGCGCACGGCACTATTGTCTGTCGCCTTAGCTCGCTGACCGTGCCAGTTTGGACCAAACTTCAAACGCTCTCTGTGCGGTTTCACCAAGTTCGCTGATTTGCAAGGTTTGTCTCTTGGTCAGGATCATCATGGCGTAGGGTGTAGCCAAGGAGGACGCCTCCTTGCACAGTCGAAGTTCCTCACCGACAGAAGGGCTCTGTTGGCGCCAGTAATTGATAGCGGATTCGAGTTCGGTCAGGGTGATCTGTTTTTCCATGGTGATATTGTCCCAGAATATCCCTTAATATCGAGTCGTCAGCCACCTGAAGGGGAATGTCATGACAGATCCCAAACTCAATCTTAATCCCTTTGTGTTGCCTGGAATGGGTCAAACCGGCGAAGCGGCTTCCAATCCGCTATTTGCCAGCATGGAGATGCTGCGTCAGGCCATGAGTGGCCTGGCACAAGTGGGAGGAGCGATGGGGATATCCCCGTCCTTGGCGCCTACCATCCACCCTGAGGAGCTGGAGCGTCGCATCCAGGAGCTCAAAGTGGTGGAAAACTGGCTGAAGCTGAACTTATCCATGCTCAGCAGCACCATTCAGGGCATGGAGGTGCAGCTTGCTACCATTTCAACGATTCGGGCGTTTGTTGGGGCAGATACACCCTTTCAAACAGCGGCACCTCCCAAAGCAGATCCGTCTCCGAAGGCTGAGCCATCTCCCAAAGCAGATTCATCTCCCAGACCAGATCCATCTGCTATGGCAACGCCATCAGCAGAGCCCGTCACCCAAGCAATGCCAGCTGCTGCCAAGGCTTGGTGGGACATGCTGGAAACACAGTTCAAGCAAGTGGCTGCTGCAACTGCAGCAACGCTCTCTCCCAAAACCGATTCAAAAGCAGCATCGAGAGGCAAGCAGCCTGTCAAGCAGTTAGCTGGCGCAGCCGAAGTCAACACCGTGAGAAAGACGACAGGCAAAAAGACCAGCAGCACAAACGCTGTCAGCCAAAAAAGCAGTCACCGCCGTTCCAGTGGCGAATGAGCGGCATCAGTCAACAAATGGGGTTGAGTTTGTTATCTGTTCTAATTCTTAATGAACACATCTCGTGACTGTTTTTTTTCGACTTCTTAACAATCAAACATGTTGAATATCGTCATTCTTGCTGCGGGCATGGGCAAGCGCATGAAGTCCAATCTCCCCAAGGTGCTGCATGAGATTGCGGGACGACCGATGCTGTCTCATCTGCTGGATGCCGCAGGAGATCTCCAGCCGGATACGGTGACAGTGGTCGTTGGCCATGGTGCCGATCGTGTCAAGGCTGCATTTGAACGCCAGGCAGGCTTGAAGTTTGCCTTGCAGCAGCCTCAGTTGGGTACAGGCCATGCTGTCATGCAAGCGCTGCCCTATTTGAAGTCAGGGTCGACCGATGATGATGTCACTTTGATCCTGTACGGTGACGTACCCTTGGTGCAGCCAGAAACGTTGAAGCGATTGCTGCAAGCGCGTGGTCAAGGTTTGGCCATCCTGACAGAGACTTTGTCTGACCCAACCGGTTATGGCCGCATTGTTCGCGATGCGCAAGGCAAGGTGCGTGCCATTGTGGAGCACAAAGACGCAACGGAAGCTGAGCGTCAGATCAAAGAGGTCAACACGGGCATGATGGCTGCGCCAACCGAAGCGCTCAAGCGCTGGCTGGCAAACTTGAAAAATGAAAACGCGCAGGGTGAGTACTACCTGACCGACGTGATCGGGATGGCCGTGCATCAAGGGATGTCAGTCAGCACGGCACAACCTGGTGCTGCCTACGAAACCTTGGGCGTGAACAGTCGCCCTCAACAGGCTGAACTGGAGCGCAAATGGCAGGCTGAGCTGGCCAGACGCCAGCTGGAGGCTGGTGTCACGCTGGCAGATCCTGCGCGGTTCGACCAGCGGGGTCTGCTCGATTGTGGCCAGGATGTCTTTATCGATGTGGGCTGTGTGTTCGAGGGTGTCGTCAGACTGGGCGATGGCGTCCGAGTCGGACCACACTGTGTGCTGCGTGACGTGACGGTAGCTGCCCGCACGCGCATAGAGGCCTACAGTCATTTGCACGGCGCCGAAGTTGGTGAGGCCGCTCAGGTTGGACCCTATGCCCGGCTGCGACCGGGTGCCAAGCTGGCCAATCGCTCGCATGTGGGCAATTTTGTTGAAATCAAGAACACCACCTTGGGTGAGGACAGCAAGGCCAACCACCTTGCCTATGTTGGTGATGCAGATGTCGGAGCGCGGGTAAACATTGGTGCTGGCACCATCACCTGCAACTATGATGGTGTGAACAAACATCGTACGGTCATTGGGGATGATGCTTTCATTGGCTCCGATACACAGTTGGTGGCGCCTGTCAAAGTCGGGCGAGGTGCAACCTTGGGTGCGGGCACTACCCTGACGCATGATGCACCCGAGGACCAGCTTACGATTTCCAGAACGCGTCAGACAACAGTTGCAGGCTGGCAGCGACCAGTGAAAAAGACCTCCTGACCATGTCAGGCACAACACGGCATCCAGCCGCTGAGGCAACACAGGACGGACTGCCCACGCCACAGCGATATTGGGCAGCGATGACCCTGCTGGTTGGCATTGGCTTGTCGGTGCTCGATGCATCGATGGCCAATGTGGCACTGCCGACGATTGCCGCTGAAATGGGCGTGTCGGCTTCCTCGGTGGTGTGGGTGGTAAACGCATATGGATTGGCAGTGGTCGTCCTGCTGTTGCCGATGTCATCGATTGGCGAGCGCATCGGGTTTAAACGCCTGTTGAAATATGGCTTGATCCTGTTTGTGTTGGCAGCAATCGGCAGTGCGCTGTCTCGGTCTCTGCCTGTGTTGATTCTGTTTCGGGTATTGCAGGGGGTAGGGGGCGGCGGTGATGTGCCTGTTTGGTGCATTGGTCAGGCACATCTATCCAGTCAGGTTGATGGCCAAGGGCATTGGCATGAATGCCATGATGGTGGGGGTCACATCCGCGATGGGACCTGCGCTTGGTGCATTGATTTTGTCTGTTTCATCGTGGCATTGGATTTTTGCCTTTAACTTGCCGCTGTCTCTGTTGGCTTTCTATGGGCTGAAATACTTGCCTGAAACCGTTCCGTCACAAAACCGATTTGACTGGGTGGCAGCCCTGCTTACCATCGTGTCGATTGGATTGATCGTCACGGGCGTCAAGTATCTTGCCGAGCAGCCCCTTGAGGCAGTTGCCGGGATCCTGGTCGGGCTCGGAATGGGTGTTGTGCTGATTCGCCGCTCTAGCTTGCAGACCTCTCCCCTGGTTCCGGTGGACCTCTTTCGCACCTCCATCATGCGATTTGCAGTGGCAGCCTCTGCATGCACATTCGCTGCGCAGATGTCGACGTTTGTCGCCATGCCGTTTTATCTCGAGCAGGTGATGGGACGATCACTGATGTCGGTCGGATTTTTGATGACGGGTTGGCCGGCAGGGGCAGCAATCATGGCAGGTTTGGCAGGTTTTTTTACTGATCGCTATCCTGTTGCCGTGCTTTGTGGGGTTGGGGCGCTGTCGATGGGTCTGGGGGTGGGCTTTGTGGTGCTTGCGCCAGCTTCGCTGTCAGACAACTGGTTTTGGTTTGCACTCTTTTGCGCGGGGTGTGGGTTTGGATTTTTCCAAACACCCAACAATCGAGTGCTGATTGGCTCCGTGCCAAGACACCGTGCAGGTGCCGTTGGTGGGTTGCAGGCGACCACACGCGTGCTGGGGCAGACCTTTGGTGCGGCCATCGTTGCTTGCATGTTCAGCCTGAGCAAGTCCACTGGGCCTTTGCTCGGCATGATGGTCGGCATGACATTTGCCTCGTTGGCTGTGGTCATCAATGTCGTCAGATATTTGCAAGGCGCTCAGGATCATGGGCAAACCTGATTGCATGAAGGTGTTGCAGGTCAACACGGAGAGGGGTTGGCGAGGTGGCGAGCGCCAGACGCTTTTGACCGCGATGGCCCTGAGAGATCTTGGATGTGAGGTTGAGATCTTGTGCCGCAAGGGTGAACCCTTGGCAGAGCATGCGTCAAACGCAGGACTGGTCGTTCACACGGTGCAAACGAGGCAAGGGGCGTGGTGGTGGCTTTGCCTGAATGGCAGAGCGTATGACGTGATTCATGCTCAAACTGCAAACGCGTTGACTTGGGTCGTGTTGTCAACATGGCTGCATCGCAAACCGATTGTCTTTACGCGTCGCACCAGTTTTGATGAAAAGGCGTCCTGGTCTACCGGCTGGAAGTGGAAACGGACAGATATGATGGCCGCCATCAGCGAGGATGCCGCCCGGGCACCCAGAGCCTTGGGACTGGATCCTGCCATCATCAGAAGCGCAGTCCCTGCCCTCAAACACGATGAACAAAGGGTGCGGGATTACCTCGTCCATCATCATCTTGAGGGTAAGGTGCTCGTTGGGACTGCTGCTGCACTCTCTCCCGAAAAAGGGGCGCTCACACTGATTCATGCTGCACACACGGTTTGTGAGCATCGCCCAGAGGTTGTGTTCCTTCATTGGGGTGCTGGGGGTCATCAAAGTGAGCTTGTCAGGCAAGAGATCGACAGCTTGGGCATGCAAGACCAATACCGCTTGATGGGTTTTGAGACCGATGTCGAGATGCTCTATCCGATGCTGTCGGTGTTTGTGATGGCCTCACGGCAAGAAGCGCTTGGCAGCAGTGTCCTGGACGCCATGCAGGTTGGGGTACCGGTGGTGTCGACGGATGCCGGTGGACTCAAGGAGACGCTCGCAGACGGCCGAGGCTTGCTCAGCTCAGTGGATGACGACAAGGGCATGGCAGCGAACATCTTGGCAGCACTATCCGAACCTGATCGCATGCAAGCCATGGTTGCGCGTGCCCACGAGTATGTGCAGAGGGAGCACAGCGTGGCCGATATGGCCAAGCGTTACCTGATGCTTTATCGGGCGGGGGCGGGACGCTCTGGCAGCTGAGTGCGCGTGTCGAACTTGCTGCGGTGGACAGAAAAAAACGTCCGCACATTTCTCACATTGGCCTGCGAGGTAAAGGTGCGATGTACCAATGCATGGTACGCCGGCATGTCTTTGACCTGGGCAACCAGCACAAAATCTGGTCCAGTCGAGACGCGATAGCACTGCAGGATCGCAGGCTCACGCTGCATCAGGGACTCAAATACCGAAAGCTTCTCTGCCGCTTGGCCATCCAGGGTGATTTCAATGATTGCGGTCAGTGAGCTGCCTAGTTTTTCTGGATCAAGGATGGCGACCTGTTTTTCGATGACTCCAGACTTGACCAGCTTGTTGACGCGTCTGAGAACGGTGGGAGGGGAGGCGTGCACTGCAGCGGCCAGGTCTTGGTTGGAGACACTGGCATCTGTCTGCAGATGACCGAGGATGCGAATATCAAGATCGTCGAGTTCCATCAACTTTCCTCATCCGTGTTGGTTGTCATGTTGGGTGCCTTTCTGGTTGCGTTGTTGGTTGCATTCTGGACTGGTTAAAAAAATCGAATTACAACAATAAATGAAATTTTATTTCTTCATCTTTATAAAACGCAATTTTATTTCAAATATTCATATAAAACGAAATGTTATTTCCTGTTTTTAGAACGACAATTTGAATGTCAATGTGGAGATAAACAATGTGCGGAATTGTTGGCGCTGTTGCTCAGCGTAATGTGGTGCCCGTGTTGGTCGAGGGCTTGAAAAGGCTCGAGTACCGTGGGTATGACTCTTGCGGTGTGGCGGTGTTTGACCAGGGAGGCTTGCGCCGAACGCGCAGTACGCAACGTGTCTCGGAGCTGGATGCACAGGTTGTCGCAGACCAGGTGTCTGGTTTCACTGGCATTGCGCACACACGCTGGGCCACGCACGGCGCACCTGCCACCCATAACGCCCATCCGCACTTTTCCTCGCTGGGAGAAGAAGCGCCCCGAATTGCGCTGGTGCACAACGGCATCATCGAAAACCACGACGAGCTGCGCCATGACTTGAAAAAAATCGGCTATCAATTTGAAAGCCAGACGGACACGGAGGTGATTGCGCATCTCATTCACCATCTGTACCAGGGTGACTTGTTTGAGGCAGTTCAGTCTGCCGCGCAACAGCTCAAGGGTGCTTATGCGATCGCCGTCTTCTGTCGCGATGAGCCACACCGTATCGTGGCAGCTCGCCATGGTTCACCCTTGGTGATTGGTTTGGGGGAGGGAGAAAATTTTCTTGCCTCGGATGCCTTGGCGTTGGCTGGCACCACGGATCAGATCATTTATCTGGAGGATGGAGACGTGGCCGATCTGCAGATTGGTCGCGTGTGGATTGTGGATACACAAGGCAAGCCAGTTGAGCGTGAGGTGCACACCGTGCATGCGCACACGGGTGCAGCGGAGCTCGGTCCTTATCGCCATTACATGCAAAAGGAGATTTTTGAGCAGCCTCGCGCAGTGGGTGACACGCTGGAAGATGTGGAGTCCATCACGCCTGAAATGTTTGGAGATGGTGCTTACAAGGTCTTCAAGCAAATTGATCGTGTCCTGATTCTGGCCTGCGGAACGAGCTACTACGCAGGGTCGACCGCCAAGTATTGGATCGAGTCGATCGCCCGCATTCCGGTGAGCGTCGAGATCGCCAGCGAATACCGCTACCGCGACAGCGTTCCCAACCCCAACACCCTAGTCGTGACCATTTCGCAGTCTGGTGAGACGGCAGATACGCTGGCAGCTCTCAAACACGCTCGTTCGTTGGGCATGCAGCACACGCTGACGATTTGCAATGTGTCAACGAGTGCCATGGTCCGAGAGTGTGCGATGCACTTCATTACTCGTGCTGGCGTGGAGATTGGCGTGGCATCGACCAAGGCTTTTACGACACAGCTTGCTGCGCTGTTCATCCTCACGCTTGCGCTAGCCCAGGTCAAAGGCACCATCACACACGAGGAGGAACAAGCCCATATTCGTGACATGCGACATCTTCCAGCCGCTATCAGTGCCGTACTGGCGCTTGAACCACAGATCATGGGCTGGGCAGATCGATTTGCCACCAAGGAGAACGCCTTGTTCCTTGGCCGTGGGGTGCATTACCCGGTCGCGCTCGAGGGCGCGCTCAAGCTCAAGGAAATCAGCTATATCCACGCTGAGGCTTACCCCGCCGGTGAGCTCAAGCATGGGCCGCTTGCACTGGTGACAGACCAGATGCCAGTGGTGACGATTGCCCCCAATGATGCGCTGCTGGAAAAGCTCAAGTCCAACATGCAAGAGGTACGCGCGCGCGGAGGTGAGTTGTATGTGTTTGCCGACAGTGACACTCACATTCAAAGCGAACCCGGTGTGCACGTGATCCGCATGCCCGAGCACTACGGTCCGCTGTCGCCTATTCTGCATGTCATACCCTTGCAGATGTTGGCCTATCACACAGCCTGCGCACGCGGAACGGATGTGGACAAGCCCAGAAATCTGGCCAAGAGTGTGACGGTGGAATAAACGCCATGAAATTTGAGAACAAGCATTCCAGCATCGAACTAGCATCCAATGGCGTCGGTACGCTGACCATCAGGCAAGCTGGTCACCTCAACATCTTGAGTTCCACAGTCATCGTCAGCGTACTCGAAGGGTTTGCTCACGTACGGAATCATCCAGACTTTCGCGTCCTGGTTGTGCGTGGCGAGGGTGACAAGGCATTTGTGGCGGGGGCAGACATCAAGGACATGGCA
>Ga0255184_1000317_pt1 | contig 16153 bp, 16 predicted proteins | sample Miss_Cont_RepA_0_FD_189954 | JGI IMG/M metagenome (GOLD analysis project Ga0255184, IMG submission 189954) | Freshwater microbial communities from Mississippi River, Louisiana, United States - Miss_Cont_RepA_0h | ecosystem: Environmental > Aquatic > Freshwater > River | place: USA: Louisiana...
GTGCGAGACGGTTTCCTGCAGGCGCAGTCACTTGTTGCATTATTTCGGGCAGTCGATTGGGTCGTGTGGCAACTGTGACAACTGTTTGCGAGCTCCAGAAACCTGGGATGCCACGATCGCAGCCCAAAAAATGCTCTCCGCGGTCTATCGGCTCTGGAAAGAGCGGGGTCAGCGTTATGGCAGTGGACACTTGATCGATATTTTGCGCGGCAAGTCGACGCCCCGTGTATTGGATCTTCAGCATCAGTCTCTTAGCGTGTTTGGCATTGGCCAGGACTTGAGCGAACAAGCTTGGCGCAGTGTGCTGCGGCAATTGCTTGCCAGTGGCATGTTGACAGTGGATCACGAGGGCTATGGCACGCTGGCCTTGACCGATGCCAGTCGGCCTGTGCTCAAGGGAGAGCAGAGGCTCATCATGCGTCGTGAGTCCAAGGCGGCGCTATCAACTGACGCCACTCGATCCCGCAAGGAGCACGAGCGATTGCCTGGTATCGCGCAAGTGGTGTTTGCGTCTTTGCGTGCCTGGCGCGCTGAGGTCGCGCGCAGTCATGGTGTGCCAGCTTATGTGATTTTTCATGATGCCACGCTGAGGGAGATCGCGTTGGCAATGCCAGAGGATGTGTCTGAGTTGGCCGAGATCAGCGGGGTGGGGGCACGCAAGCTGGATGCCTACGGGCAGGATATTCTGGCCTGCGTGTCAAACCATCGGGAGGATGCGGCAGAGCAGGCCTGATTCAGGTCAGCACTTGCTGAGTCTCAGCCCTGAAACAATTCACCCTCCAACCCCCTCCCGGCTGGGGGAGTGAGGCCCAAGTGGCGCCAGGTCGACTGCGTAGCCATGCGGCCTCGGGGGGTGCGCTGCAAAAAACCATGCTGAATCAAGTAAGGCTCGATGACATCCTCGATGGTGTCTCGCTCCTCGCCGATGGCCGCCGCCAGGCTTTCCACGCCAACCGGGCCACCATCAAACTTGTGCACGATGGCTTCGAGCAGTTTGCGGTCCATCAAGTCGAGTCCTTGGGGATCCACTTCAAGCATGGACAAGGCAGCATTTGCAATGGCAGAGTCGATTGTGCCGTTTGCCTTGACTTGAGCGTAATCACGCACCCGACGCAAGAGTCGGTTCGCGATACGAGGCGTGCCCCTGGAGCGACGGGCCACCTCGTCGGCCCCATCTGGCGTGATCGGAGCATGGAGCAAGCCTGCACTGCGAGTCACGATTTTGCTCAAGTCTGCCGCATCATAGAACTCCAGGCGGGACACGATCCCAAAACGGTCTCGCAGTGGATTCGTCAACATGCCCGCGCGTGTTGTTGCACCAACCAGCGTGAACGGCTGGAGGTCCAGCTTGACACTTCGAGCAGCAGGACCTTCGCCGATCAGGATGTCGATTTGAAAGTCCTCTAGCGCTGGGTACAGGATTTCCTCGACGACAGGCGAGAGTCGATGGATTTCGTCGATGAACAGGACATCGTTACGCTCCAGGTTGGTGAGCAGTGCTGCCAGATCACCAGCCCGCTCCAACACCGGGCCCGACGTTTGTCTCAGATTGACACCCATTTCGTGGGCCACGATGTGCGCCAAGGTGGTTTTCCCCAGTCCCGGCGGTCCAAACAGGAGCACGTGGTCCAGGGGTTCCTGACGCTGCCTGGCAGCTGCAATGAAAATCTCGAGCTGGTCACGCACACGCTGCTGGCCGACGTACTCCTGGAGGGCACGGGGGCGGAGCGCACGCTCGATGGACTCTTCGTTGGGGCTGGTTGCCACGGGCGATACCACCCGGGAAGCATCCGTTCGGGAGCTGAGGGAATCTGACTGAATGGCCATGCAAACAATCGTACACTATTCATCATTGTCCGAACTGCCAAGGATCGCTTTTCATGTCACTTGTATTGCCAACGTATGATGACGTGGTGCACGCAGCCGCCACGCTCAAGGGTGTTGCTCACCGCACGCCAGCAATGACTTCTGCCACTGCCGATCGCCTGACCAAAGCACGCGTGTATTTCAAGTGCGAGAACTTGCAGCGCATGGGGGCATTCAAGTTTCGGGGTGGCTTCAATGCAGTGGCCAATCTGAGTGGGGAACAGCGCAAGGCTGGCGTGCTGACGTTTTCCTCCGGGAACCATGCACAGGCTGTCGCGCTCTCCAGCAAGCTGCTGGGCGTCAAGGCTACGATCATCATGCCCGCCGATGCGCCTGCCGCCAAAGTCGCTGCCACACGTGAATACGGCGCCACCGTTGTGACCTACGACCGCTATACCCAGGATCGCGAGCAAATTGCACGTGACATTCAAAAAGAGCACGGTATGGTGCTGATCCCTCCTTACGATCACACGCATGTGATTGCGGGACAGGGCACGGCTGCCAAAGAATTGATCGAGGATGTGGGTGAGCTCGATTACTTGTTGGTGTGTCTCGGCGGGGGGGGATTGCTTGCTGGCTCGGCATTGTCGGCCCATGCTTTGAGCCCTGGTTGCAAGGTGTATGGCGTGGAACCTGAGGCGGGCAATGATGGGCAGCAGTCTTTGCGCAAAGGCGAAATCGTCCACATTCAGCCTCCACGATCCATCGCCGATGGCGCACTCACCCTGTACCTTGGCAAGTTGACATTTGGCATCATCCGCGAAAAGGTGACCGACATTTTGACCGTGACGGACCCCCAGTTGGTCAGCACGATGAAATTTTTTGCAGAGCGCATGAAAATCGTGGTGGAGCCGACGGGATGCCTGGGTGCTGCTGCGTTGCTGCACGGAGCGATCCAAGTTCCAGAGGGTTCCCGCGTGGGCGTGATCATCAGCGGTGGCAACGTTGATCTCAAGTCTTATGCTGAGTATTTGACTCAACCCTGACTGGCCCATTCACTCGGGGCGCACTGCGTTTCCTGTAAGCGTCAGTCAATCAGGTAGTGGCAGGAAAAGAGGAGCAAGTCATGAATGTACTAGTGATCGGTGGCACAGGATTTATCGGCCGTGAAATCGTGGGAAAACTGGTGCAGGCAGGACATCGGGTCCATGTCCCCACTAGACGCTATGTGCATGGCAGGCCGTTGATGGTGTATCCCACGGTCACGCTGTTTGAGGCTGACATTCATGATGATGCGCATCTGGATGACCTGGTCAAGGGATGTGATGTGGTGGTCAACCTCGTGGGGGTTTTGCACAGCCGGCCTGGCAATCCCTATGGCCCTGATTTTGACCGGGCCCACGTTCAGTTGCCTGGCCGCATCGCCAAAGCATGTGTGCTGCATGGTGTAAAACAGTTGATCCACGTCAGTGCACTTGGTGCGTCCGAGCAAGGACCCAGTGGATATGCTCGTTCCAAAGCGGCTGGCGAGAAGGCAGTCAGGCAGGCTCTGGCTGGCAGCCAGACCACATTCACCATCTTCAGGCCTTCCGTGGTGTTTGGGCGTGACGATCAATTCATGAATATGTTTGCCAAGCTGGCCAGGTTTTTCCCTGTTCTGCCACTCGCAGGGGCGAGCGCGAAATTGCAGCCCATCTTTGTTGGTGATGTGGCTCAAGCCGTGGTGCGAGTCATGGGTCTATCGCATGCCGCTGGCAAAACGTATGACCTGGCAGGGCCACGTGCCTATTCGCTGGGTGAGTTGGTCAGGCTAGCCTCCGTCTGGAGTGGGCACCCAAGGCATGTCGTTGAAATGCCGATGAGTATCGGCCGTATGCAGGCTGCCTTGTTTGAGATGCTTCCTGGACAGCCCATCATGTCAAGAGACAACCTGGACTCGCTCAAAGTCGACAACGTCAGCGACAGGCCGATGGATCCCGACCTAAATCTGGTGCCGACCCCTCTAGAGTCTGTCGCTCCGTCTTACTTGCGCTGAACCGTCGTCGCCGGCAGGGAGGATTCGATCTGCTTGGCGACGATGCGAACCTGGCTGGTGAAGGCCATTGATGCGGGGGTCAGGTGACGATCTTTGCGCCGGATGACCCCCAGCATGCGGAATGCATTGTCGTCATCGACAGACCGATATCGCAAGCCCTCAAGGCCCAAGGCAGGAATGGCGAGCCTGGGTAGCAGCGTGATTCCAAGTCCTTGCCGCACCAGGTTGACCGCAGTGGTCATGTGCGTGATGTCGTACCTCAGGCCTTGCTCCTCATGTTCTTGCGAGTTGGCACGGTCAAACAAGGCCCGGGCGCTTGAACCTTGAGATAGCAGAATCAAGTCATGGCGGACCAGATCTTTCCATCGCAGTTCTTTGAGAAGTGCAATGGGATGCCTGGGCGGATAGACAGCGAAAAAACTGTCTGGCAACAGTGGCTCAACACTCAAGTCAGCTGGTGGATCCAACAAAGTTGCCAGCGCAAAGTCCACCTGGTTGGTGCGGACCATGGAGATCAGGTCATTGTTGTGCGCCTCGATCACCCTCGTTTGCAACCCAGGATGGCTGCGGCGCAATTCACCCAGTGTGGGCGGGATCAAGGTCAGGGAGATGGATGGCAGCGCACCCAACACCACCATCCCGCGCTTGGCAGCAGCCATGTCTCCCATCGCTCGGTAAGCCTCCTCGAGGTCTCCGAGCGGGCGCTCGATGCGGCGGTGAAAATCCTCTCCCGCCTGCGTCAAGGTGACTTGTCTTGTCGTTCGCTCAAACAGCCTGACCCCTAACACATGCTCCAGATCCTGTATTAGTGCTGTCAGTGAAGGTTGCGTGACCCCCAGCTGGTCAGCGGCATGCGTAAATGAATGCGTTGAGACGACCAGGTCAAATGCTTTGAGGCATCGGTATTTGATATTTATAGCCATAATCTAATAATAATAAATAAATATCGAATTGTGACTATCAATCAATTCCTGCAAGATGCAAAAACTCAAATGTGCAATGGAAACCAGCAGGATGGATGTCGCAGCAATCAAGCCCTTTGCCATGGGCAACGAATGGCGTCATGGTGAAAGCACCAGCCAAACGATCGTTTCAGTCAATCCAGCGGACGGGTCCGTTGCCGGTGTCATCGTGCGCGCGACTCCAGCTGATGTGGATCGTGCCGTGGACATTGCCTGGGATGCCTGGAAAAAAAAGCCTTGGCGTAAGTTAAGGCCAGACCAGCGAGCCACCACCCTATACGAGATCGGAAGACGCATCGCTGCCGAGCGCGACAGACTTGCACATCTGCAAATGCTCGATAGTGGCAAGCCCCTGAAAGAGTGTTTCAACATGGTGGACAGCGCCGCTGGCCATTTCAGGTATTACGCAGCGGTGTGTGAAACCTGGCAGAACGAGATGACTTCTCCTCGGGGGGAGTATTTTTCGATGGCGCTTGCAGAGCCATTCGGTGTGATCGCAGCCATCACGCCATGGAATTCACCGATCATGAATGAGGCGCAAAAGGCTGCCCCCGCCTTGGCTGCTGGAAATGCCGTGTTGCTCAAGCCTTCGGAGGAGACTCCGCAGTTGGCGCTGGAGTTGGTCCGCATTGCAACTGAGGCAGGATTGCCTGAGGGATTGTTGATTGCGCTGCCAGGCTATGGAGAGGATGTGGGGGCGGCATTGGTCAGTCACCCTGGTGTGCGCATGGTGTCATTTACGGGTGGAACGGAAACTGGTCGCGTGATCGGGTCGATTGCTGGCAAGCGATTGATTCCTGTCGGTTTGGAGCTGGGAGGAAAGTCTCCACACATCGTGTTCGACGATGCCAACCTCGATCATGCGATTGCGGGTGTGATGTCAGGCATTTTTGGCTCGGCGGGCCAAAGTTGTGTGGCAGGCTCGAGACTGTTTGTGCAGGAGAGCATCTATCCAACGTTCATGGCCACGCTGGTTGCTAGGACCCTCGCGGTTCGCGTTGGCATGCCAGCGGACCCAGGCACTCAGGTCGGCCCGCTCATTTCATCTGCGCATCGCGAAAAAGTGTCAGGCTATGTGGATCTGGCCAGAAAGGAAGGAGGCAAGATTCTGGCGGGAGGAGGCGCTCCAGCGGAGCCGGCGCTAGCCAAGGGGTGGTTTTACCTGCCCACTCTGATCGATGGCCTGGACAACCGTGCGCGCGTGGCTCAGGAGGAGATATTTGGGCCCGTGCTGGTGTGCATCCCATTCAAGGACGAGGCAGATGTGATCGCCCAGGCCAATGACACGGTGTTTGGCCTGGGTGCCGGCATGTGGACCCGTGATTATGCGCGTGCATGGCATGTGGCAAGAGACATCGAGGCTGGCTCAGTCTGGATCAATACCTACAAGCAGTCTCATATTGCGACGCCCTTTGGCGGCTTCAAGGATAGCGGGATCGGGCGTGAGAAGGGCTTGCATGGATTGCGTCTCTACAGTCAGGTCAAAAGCCTCTATTGGGGAATGCATGCACAGCCGATGCAGCTTTAGTCACCACCGATCGACATCATTCCCCACAACAACATCACACAGGAAAACACAACAGCATGACCCAGAACAAGCAAGGACAAGCGCTGGACCTGAAACACTCCCGCATCCTCATCGCAGGTGCGGCCAGCCTGGTGGGATCACACACCGCCGACCTGTTGCTCAAGGAAGGTGTCAGGGAGGTATTGCTCCTGGATAACTTCGCATTTGGATCCATGGATGCGATTGCCCACATCCAGGATGATCCGCGCGTCAAGATTGTCCGTGCGGACTTGATGCGATTGCCAGACCTGCTAGCAGCCACAGAAGGAGTCGATGGCGTCATTCATCTCGCAGCCTACATGACGCTCGGGTTTTCACAGACCCCTTGGCAGGCAGTGGATGTCAACATCCGCGGGGCGCAGAATATGCTTGAGGCCTGCCGCGCGAACAAAGTTAAAAAAGTCATTTTCGCCTCTTCCAATGCAGTGTATGGCTACGGCACTGGCATCAAGGGTGCCCTGGTCGAGCAAGGACCTTTCCATTCAACAGGTGCGCCTCCTGCAGCCATTCTGTATGGTGCGTCCAAGATCATGGGTGAGCAACTGTGCCGACAGTATCACCAGAATCATGGATTGGATTATGTCGTCTTGCGTTACTCGACCGTTTACGGTGAGCGGCAGCACTACCGTGCGGCAAATTCTCTTTACATCATGGAGACGTACGATCAGATTCGTTCTGGCAAGGCCCCTGTGTTGCCAGGTGATGGATCAGAGACCAAACATTTTGTTCACGTGTCGGACGTGGCGCGCGCCAACGTGGCTGCCCTGCAAAGCCAGGCCACTGATGTTGCTGTCAACGTCTCAGGTCCGGCACCCATCACCACAGGGGAGCTGGTTCAGCTCGTGCTGGATTACTGCAAGAGTGACCTCAAGCCTGAAGTCAGGCCCGATCCTCCCGGCAAGGTTCGCCTGACCTCGGGCGGCGCATTTCACATACCTCACGATCTAGCCTATCAAATGATCGGCTGGAAGCCGGTGGTGGAAATGCGAGAGGGTGTCAATCGCCTCCTGGCATGGCGGGAATCCAAAGAAAAAAACCAGTCACATTAACGAGAGACATCATGAAAAAAACAGTATTGCGTTGCCTTGCAGCCTTGTCCACAGCTGTCTTGATGACGGGCCAGGCATTTGCCTGGCCTGACAAGCCAATCGAAATTGTGGTGGGATTTGCGCCTGGCGGGGGAACAGACATCACTGCGCGCACCTTGGCCGTGTTCCTGGAAAAAGAGCTGGGCGGCCCTGTCGTGGTGGTCAACAAGCCCGGTGCATCTGGCGCCATTGGCTTGGCGTTTGTCGCCAAGGCCAAGCCCGATGGCTATACCCTTGGCATGACCAACATGCCTGGCTTGCTGACACTGCCAATCGAGCGAAACGCAGGCTTTACGCCAGCCGACTTTACCTATCTGGCCAACATCGTCAAAGACCCCAGCGCTTTCAGTGTTGGGATCAATCAGCCTTACCAGAACGTCGCCGAGCTGATTGCGGCCGCGAAAAAGGAACCAGGAAAAATCAGCTACGGATCGACAGGCGTGGGGACCGATGATCATCTGGCGCTGGTGTTTTTTGAAAAGGTAACAGGCACGCAGCTCAACCACGTCCCCTACAACGGTGCGGGGCCCCTGCGCAACGCCGTCATTGGCGGGCACACCGTTGTGGGCGGCATGAATCTGGGCGAAGCCATGCCCTACCACGGCAAAAATGTGCGTATCCTGGCACAGTCCAGCGAAAAGCGCTCGCCCTTGGCGCCGGATGTTCCGACATTTCGCGAGCTGGGCGTGGACTTGATCATGGCATCCGAGCGGGGCATCGTGGGTCCCAAGGGCTTGCCTGCCGATATCCAGAAAAGGCTGACCGATGCATTGTCCAAGGTGGCTGCCAATCCGGAGTTTCTTGACAAGATCAAGGCTCAATACACTGAGGTTGACTTCATCGCTGGCGCACAGTGGCAGCAACGCTTGACTCAAGCTGAAAAGGCTTTCCGCGAAATGTGGGCAACCCAGCCTTGGGTCAAGCCTTAATCGAACTGTTTTCAAAAACGCGTGGACTTGCACAAGACGCGATCATCCACGCGAATATCCAAGGAGGAGCAAAACATGTCTTTACATACCCATATCAAGCGACTGGCGATGGCCGCTACCTTGCTGGTTAGTGCCAGCGCGATCGGATCAACCTATCCCGACAAAACCGTGACACTGGTTGTGCCTTATCCAGCGGGTGGCGCGACAGACGTGATTGCCCGCATGATCGCTGAAAAGCTGCCGGCCACCTGGAACCAGCAGGTCGTGGTCACCAACCGCGCGGGAGCCGGCACCACGCTGGCAGCGGAATCGGTTGCCCGTTCACCTGGTGATGGCTACACCCTTTTTATGACTACGGCAGCACATACCATCAGTGCAAGCCTGTACAAAAATCTCAAGTACGACCCCATTAAGGACTTCGCACCTGTCACCCTGGTCTCCACGATTCCATTGGTGCTGGTCACGACTCCCTCTCTGCCGGTCAACAATCTCAAAGAGCTGATTGAGTACGGAAAGAAGCAAAAGGATGGCCTTTCCATGGCCTCGACTGGCAATGGGACGCCGCAGCACCTCACCGGTGAGCTGTTCAAGTCCAAAGCTGGCCTGAACCTGGTGCATGTCCCCTATAAAGGTGACTCCCCCATGATCACCGACTTGCTGGGTGGTCAGGTTCAGATGGCGTTTGTGACGCTGTCAGCTGCGTTGCCGCACATCAAGGCCGGCAAGCTCAAGGCGATCGCACTGGCACATCCCAAACGGGTCGAGGCGATTGCCAACGTGCCAACCATGACAGAGGCCGGCATGCCTGGCTTCAATGCAGCGACCTGGTTTGGTTTGTTTGCGCCAGCGAGCTTGCCACCAGCATTGCAGGAGAAAATTTACCAAGATGTCTCCCGCATTGTCGCGACGCCCGAAATGACTAAAAAACTCCAGGATATGGGGGGTGATGTCAACAACAGTTCTCCAGCCGAGTTCAAGAAAATTATCGATGCCGAGGTGAAAAACTGGGCCGAAGGCGTTCGACTGTCCGGTGCCAAGGTAGATTGAGATGACAGACAGCTCAGACCAACAACGTGAGGCATTGCTTGCCAGATGCGCAACGATTGGGACAAGCACTTGGTCCGATGCCATGGATGCCTTGGGCATTCATGGTGTCGTGGAAGGCCTGGAGCGGCGAAGCGGTGAGGGCCGATTCGTGGGTTTTGCCACAACAGCACGTCATGCCTGGGGGAAATATGGTGACTTTGACAGGGCAGATTTTGCTGTGGGCAAGCTGGTGGCGGCCACCGGTCCTGGGAAAGTGTTGATGATCGATGTGGGGGGCATGCGCATCTCGACTTTTGGTGGCATCGCATCTCTTGCTGCAAGCAAACAGAACGCCACGGCAGTCGTGATCGATGGAGCATGCCGTGACTTGGACGAGATTCGCGCAACGGGACTGAACATGGTGAGCCGGCACCTGGCTCCCACTACGGGAAAGGGGCGCTTGTGCCTAAAAGACATGGGTGCACCCGTCAATATCGGTGGGGTGATCGTCCGAGAGGGAGATCTCGTGATTGGCGATGACACGGGATTGGTCGTGATTCCGATTGATCGTATTGACGACGTCCTGGCTGCAGCCAAGACTGCGCTCGAGATTGATGAAAAGGTCGAACAAGGTGTGCGGTCAGGGATGACGTTTGCTCAGTCAGCGGCTGCAGCCAGCTATATTCCTGAAAAAACCTAGCCGATCACCCTGTCACAGGCAGCGTCAGCTGCCTTTTTATCAGCGCGACAGCGCCTTGAGAGCAAGTCGGATGCCATCCGATACACCCACGCCGTCTGGCAAGGTCTTGATGGCTGCCAAGGACTCTTTATCGGAATATCCAAGTGCAGTCAGTGCCTGCAGCACATCAGCCTGATGGCTGCCTGCGACGGAAGGGCTCAGACCTAGGTCAGGCCCAAATTTGCCCTTGAGCTCAAGCAGCAAACGCTCAGCCGTTTTTTTGCCAATTCCGGGCACTTGAGTCAGCCTGCCGGTTTCCTGCATCGTCACGGCCTGGCTCAGGTCGGAGACCGAAAGCCCTGACAAGACAGCCAACGCAGTGCGTGCGCCGATCCCGCTGACCTTGATCAACTCGCGAAAGGCGGCACGCTCTTGAAGGGTAGAAAAGCCAAACAGTGTATGAGCATCCTCGCGCACAGCCAGGTGGGTAAACACACTGGCTTGTTGGCCGACATCCGGCAACGCATACAGCGTGGTCATCGACACGTCGATTTCATAGCCGATTCCCTGCACGTCGATGCCAATGCGGGGCGGGGATTTCTCATAAAGCGTGCCAGTGATTCTGCCGATCATCCGAGTGTCCTGTCAGTCTGTGTTCAATGGACTAGCCAACCAGCCTGCCACCGCGCACACGGGAGCGGGAGCGTGCCATTTGGGTGCGCTCAATGGTTTGGCTGATCCGTGTCGTCATGGGTGCAACGTGGGCGTGACAGATGGCACAAGCCAATGCGTCGGCCGCATCCGGAGAGGGGGCACCATCCAGAGCCAGAAGCCGCTGCACCATTTCCTGTACCTGCTCCTTGGCGGCCTTGCCAGCACCGACAACCGACTTTTTGATCTGGAGTGCCGTGTATTCATGAACATGCAGTTGCCTGTCAGCTAGCGCGCAGAGCGCAGCACCACGGGCTTGACCGAGCAACAGGGTGGTGGCGGGGTTGGCATTCATGAAAATGATTTCGAGGGCGGCGACATCTGGCTGATGCATTTCGACGACCTCCCGCAGATTGTCCAGGATGACCTTCAGTCGGCCAGGCAGGGGCAGTGCAGCCGGAACCACAATGGTTCCACTCGCGACATACCTCAGCGTGGCCCCATGCAGGTCGATCACACCGAAACCGGTGCGTCGAAGGCCTGGATCCACGCCAAGGATGCGCATATGCACGGACGGGTCAGTGCCTGAAGTGACGCATGCCCGTGAGCACCATGACGATGTCACGCTCGTTGGCGGCGGCGATCACTTCATCATCGCGCATGCTGCCACCGGGCTGGATCACACAAGTGGCACCAGCATCCACCACGACGTCGAGACCATCACGGAAGGGGAAGAAGGCATCGGATGCTACGGCAGATCCCTCCAGTGTCAGGCCAGCGTTGCTTGCCTTGATGGAGGCGATGCGGGCAGAGTCCACGCGGCTCATCTGTCCCGCTCCCACGCCAAGTGTCATGCCATTGCCGACAAACACGATGGCATTGGACTTCACGAACTTGGCGACCTTCCAGGCAAACATCAGATCTTTCATTTGTTGCGCGGTCGGTTGTCGTTGCGTGACGACCTTCAGGTCTTGCTGGGCTGTCGTGCTGGCATCGGGCGTTTGAACCAGCCATCCGCCTCCAACGCGCTTGACATCGATGTCATTCTGGCCGTCACCCATGGGGACCTCGAGCACGCGAACGTTTTTCTTGGCGGCCAGGACGGCGAGGGCGGCACCATCGTATCCGGGGGCGAGCAGCACCTCGACGAACTGGTTGCTGACTGCCTGAGCAGTGGCAGCATCCACGGGACGGTTAAAGGCAATGATGCCACCGAATGCTGAGGTGGGATCGGTCTGGAATGCCTTGGTGTAGGCGTCATAGGTGGAGCCAGCGACTGCCACGCCACAGGGGTTGGCATGCTTGACGATCACGCAGGCTGGCACATCGAAGCTGCGCACGCACTCCCAGGCTGCATCGGCATCCGCGATGTTGTTGTAGGAGAGTTCTTTGCCCTGGATTTGGTGAAAATTCGCCAACAGGCCAATCGGAACCGATGGGTCACGGTAAAACGCGGCAAGTTGTTGCGCGTTTTCGCCATAGCGCAGCACTTGCTGCTTGTGAACCTGCAAGGTCAGTGTCATGGGCCAAGTCGTTCGAGCTGGCGCAAGGTTTTCTGCGGGCTCATCGTCAGACAGGCTGCTCAGGTAGGCTGCAATGGCTCCATCGTAGGCTGAGGTGTGTGCGTAGACCTTGGTGGCAAGCTCCAAGCGCAGTCCGTAGGAGGTCTTGCCCTGGTTGGCATCCATTTCGGACAGCACGCGCGGGTAGTCGGCCGGGTCGATCACCACCGTGACACCACCAGCCTGGTTGCCGTGGTTTTTGGCAGCTGCGCGCAGCATGGCAGGCCCGCCAATATCGATATTCTCAATCGCATCGGCAAAGCGACAGTCTGGCTGGGCGACGGTCTCACGGAACGGGTAGAGATTGACCACCAGCATGTCGATTCGATCGATGCCATGCGCATCAATGGTGTTCATGTGATCCTTGCTGTCACGTCGGGCAAGCAGGCCACCGTGTATCTTGGGATGAAGTGTCTTGACGCGCCCATCGAGGATTTCAGGTGAGCTGGTGTGCTCGGCCACTTCGGTCACGTCCAGGCCAGACTTGGCCAGCAACTTGGCTGTGCCACCGGTTGACAACAGCCTGACGCCACGATCTGCAAGCGCGCGAGCAAATTCGACGATGCCAGTCTTGTCAGAGACGGATAGGAGGGCGGTTTGAATGTTCATGACAGTTTGGATAGGAGTGATGGGTGTATGTAGAGGAATGGGGGAGATTGGGAGCAATGACTGTGTGTCGTCGGATCCATCGGCATGCCGGGGTGCGTGCGTCCAGATTGTCTCATCGCCCAGGATGCAGATCGTGCTGAGCCAGCTTTTTGCGAAGCGTGCTGCGTGTCATCCCCAGCATGACAGCAGCGCGGGACTGGTTACCAACTGCGCGGGCCATGGCGATGTCCAGCACGGGCTTTTCCACGCATTGCATGACCATTTCCCAGAGGTTGGTTGGGTCGGCGTCGCCAAGGTCTTCGAGATACCTGCTCAGGCTCGCGCGTACGCAATCTTCGAGAGAATCAGGGGTTTTCATTTTAGGGCCTTGGTGGTGGGCTGTTTCAAGCAGCCAGTTTTTCGACACTGGCCTCGGATGAGAAGGCAGTGCGTTGTTGTTTGAACCATTGATCCACCGCTTCAAACTGCTCTTTGGTGGATGGTGATGAATTGATGCGATCCGTCAGGGTGCGCCCGCCTGGCAAGCCAGTGACATACCAGCCGATATGCTTGCGTGCACAACGCACGCCAACAGATTCACCATAGAAAGCATAGTGATCCTCAAGATGGCTGAGCAACAAGACATGCATCTCTTGCCATGTCGGGGGAGGCAGCTCTTGACCGGTCCTGAGATAGTGCACGATCTCACGAAAAATCCAAGGCCGTCCTTGTGCGGCACGTCCAATCATGACGGCATCAGCACCAGTGTGGTCAAGCACGGCACGTGCCTTGGCTGGACTGTCGATGTCGCCGTTGGCAATGACAGGGATGCCAATGGACGATTTCACCTCCCGGATCGTGTCGTACTCAGCCTGGCCCTCGTACATGTCAGCGCGAGTGCGGCCGTGCAAGGCGAGCGCGGCAATTCCCGCATCCTCGGCCAGCTTGGCGATTCGAAGTGCATTGCGGTGCTCAGGGGACCAGCCTGTGCGGGTCTTGAGTGTGACAGGTACACCATGAGGCAGGCAGGCCTGCACCACTGCCTCCAGAATTCTGGCCACCAGGTCCTCGTGTCGCAGCAGCGCCGAGCCAGAAGCAACATTGCAGACCTTTTTGACCGGGCAGCCCATGTTGATGTCGATGATACGCGCACCCTTGCGGATATTGAACACTGCTGCCTCGGCCATCATGGCAGGGTCGGCTCCCGCAATCTGAACTGCGACCGGCGCGATTTCACCCTCATGGTTGAGCCTTCGTGATGATTTGACACTGTTCCACAGGGCAGGGTTGCTGGCGGCCATCTCAGACACCGCATGGCCTGCGCCCAGCTTTTTGCAAAGCTGACGAAAAGGGCGATCTGTCACCCCTGCCATGGGAGCGACGAAAACGTTGTTGGGAAGTGTCCAAGGGCCGATCTGCATGCCCGAATTGTAAACCCTAGCCTCTGAGTCCCTGGAGCAGATGGCGCGCAAGGGGGCGCCTCAGTCCGGCAGACAGGTCCAGGGCGAGCAAGGCGATTCCACCGGCGTGTTCCACCAGCGGTGATCGGGTGGTGAACACTCTGGACATGGTGTCAGTGAGGCTGGCGGTGAGGTGTCGATCAGCCTGGCGATGACGGACAAACTCGGACAACAGACGCGACACTTCGCCCGGGTGGCCACCCAGCCAGTGGCGAAGTGTCTGTGCCAACATGCCTGCATCGCGCAAGCCCAGATTGAGTCCCTGGCCTGCTACAGGGTGCAGGGTCTGCGCGGCATTGCCAATGGCGATGACGACCCCATCAGCTGGATCAGGATCCAGGTTGAGAATCAGGGGAAAAGCGTGAATGGGACCTTGTACCTCCAGCCTGCCGAGCCTGGAACCAAAGGTCTCCGACAGGGCATCGGAGAATCGGTTGTGCTCCAGGCGTTGGAGCGCTGCAGCCCGCTCAGGGGTGCAGCACCAGACGATGGATTGCATGCCCGGGCGCGCCGGGTGTGGCAACACGGCAAGTGGCCCTTCTTGTGTAAAGCGCTCAAATGCCCATCCCTCTTTCGGAAGGGAGGCGTTGGCTTGTGTGATCAAGGCCATCTGTCGGTAAGTGCGCTTGATTTGGCTGTCAGGCCGGCCATCGGCCTGCACCACGAGGCGTGCTGTTAGTCTGCGGGAGCCTTGATGAACATGGGCCAAGCCATCTTGCTGGGACGCCACTAGCGCTGTCTCACCTGCAAGCAGTGTCACACCACTTGCATTCACAGCTGCCAGGAGGGATTGATGCAGGTCGCTGTAGTGGACAACATAGCCCAGTGCGGGGACACCAAACTCTTCGTGCCCGATCAGGGTTCGTCCAAGACGGCCTCGCTGAGAGACATGGATGGTTTGGATGGGTGTGGCACGCTCTGGCCATGCACCCAACTGTTCGAGCAGGACACGGCTGCCGTGATTGATCGCCAGCACGCGTGGGTCAACCGTGGCCTCGTATCCATACGCCGAAGCCCGATCCGAGTGCAGCAACACAATGCGTTCGGGTCGGCAGGCATGATTGGCCAGTAGCAGCGCCAACGCGCTGCCTACCGGGCCTGCCCCAAGAATGGCAACATCCGCAGCTTGATCGTCCATGATCCTGTCATTTTACGTTGGTGATGTTGCCTTGGGGAGCGAATTACAATCCAGGGCATGCATGTTGCCTGCTTTCAACCCTTGTCCCTTTGATCTCTCTCATGAATCCTCGCTTCATTTCAAAAGTCAGGCTTGGCCTGTTGGCTGCCGTATTCGGTGTCGTGGGGGCGCATTGGTGGTATCTGGGCCGTCGTTTTGCCTGGGCTGTGACCCTGTACAGCGCGGTGATGGCCGTGCTGGCAGCGCGCGCAGAAGTCTGGTGGGACAACCCTGCATTTTTTTTGTTGTTTATCCCGATTCTGGATGGGTTCATTGAGGCGATTGTCTTTAGCCTCATGAGCGATGAAAAATTTGATGCCCGTTACAACCCTGAGCACTCCGACAGGCACAAGAGCGGTTGGGCACCCGTTTTGGTCGCTTCGTTCACCTTGCTGTTCGGTACTGTGCTTTTGATGTTTGGCATTGCAATGATTGTGATCCATATCTGGACCGCAATTGGCTGGTTGGATGGTCTGAACTTGTCTGGCTGACAGATTGAGCCAGGCAAGTCCAGTGAGTTCGATCAAGCAGCGTTGACTGCGGCCTTTAAACAGACTGCATTCCCAATGGCGCACGGTCACGCATGAGTGCCTCGATGTCATCTGGCTTGACGGGCACCCCTC
>Ga0255184_1000322_pt1 | contig 15939 bp, 15 predicted proteins | sample Miss_Cont_RepA_0_FD_189954 | JGI IMG/M metagenome (GOLD analysis project Ga0255184, IMG submission 189954) | Freshwater microbial communities from Mississippi River, Louisiana, United States - Miss_Cont_RepA_0h | ecosystem: Environmental > Aquatic > Freshwater > River | place: USA: Louisiana...
CTATGGACAGAGCGCCGGATTCAATGCCACCAAGGCGACCAATTACTACGCCAATCCGGAGTCTGACTCCTGGTACCGCAGCAACGTCGGCGGGCAGCTTGGCTACACCTGGATGCCGGGACAAACTGTGATCGTCCAGGCCTACCAATCGAGCATCAATGGCGCCTATGACATGGGCGTGCCCTTTTTCAACGATCGTGGCGTGCAGACACTTGCCAGCACCAGCATCACCAGCAAAAACAGGATCAACGATATCTGGACCAGCACGCTTCGAGCAAGCTACTTTGGTGACAACTACCAAACTAAAAATGCGCCTGCCGCCCTTTTGCCAGGCAATCCGGAGGACGGCAAGCAGCGCTTTCGCACCGACCAGAGCCAGTACACCTGGCAAAACGACTTGAAGCTCTCATCCACCCAGGTCGTGACGCTGGCCTACGACAGGCTGGAGCAGCGGGTGGACGGCAATCTCTCAGACAGCGGATGGCCGAGCCCACAGTTTGTCAACTACCAACAGACCAGCCAATACACCAACTCCTACACTGGCATCTACCGCGGGACGTGGGGCATTCACAATGTGCAGGCCAGCGTTCGCAACGACGACAATTCCCAGTATGGAAACTTCGTGACAGGTGGGTTGACCTACGGGATCGACATCACGCCAGCATGGCGTGCCACTGTCGGTGCCAACACGGGCTTTCGGGCACCCAACTTCAACGAGCTGTACTGGCCGATGACAGCGTTTTACGTGGGCAACCCCAACCTGCAGCCGGAAAAATCCCGCAACGCCGAAGTTGGCCTGCGCTATGCGGCAAACAAAGGCGAGTATGGCGTTGTGGCTTACTACAACCAGGTCTCCAACCTGATCATCAACCAGCCGATCGTTCCAGGAGACCCTTGGTCCATGTATTCGCCATCGAACGTGGACAAGGCCATCATCAAGGGTGTCACGCTCACAGGCTCACAGCGTATCCAGAACACGGTGCTCAGAGGCTCATTCGACCTGATGAGCCCGCGCAACGAAGAAACGGGAGCCTTGCTGCCCCAGCGTGCCCAGCGTGTGTTCAAGTTTGCGGCGGATCAGTACCTGGGCGACCTGAAACTGACGGCCGAATGGTTTCTGACCAGCGAACGCACCGACTCCATGTCTGGTGGTACGCTGGGAGGCTATGGATTGGTCAACCTTGCTGTCAGCTATGCCATTACGCCTCAAGCAGACATTCAATTCCGATGGAACAACATTCTGGACAAGTCTTACACGCTGGTTCAGGGTTACAACACGCCGGGATCGAATGTGTTTTTCAACTTGGCATGGCGCATGTAACGTGCCTTGGTTTCGGCAACGTCAGTTAATGCAACTTTTCCGTGGGATGACGGCGATATTGTTGCTGGGGGCTGGGCTTGTTCGCATGGCGGCAGCCCAGGCCCAAGCGATTGAGCTGATCGATGATGCCGGGCGAGCTGTCTACCTTGCCGCCCCAGCCAAGCGCGTGATCACCCTCACGCCGCATATCACCGAAATGGTATTTGTGGCTGGTGGGGGGGATCGCCTGGTCGCCACGGTCAGCGCGAGTGACCATCCTCCTGCTGCACAAAAGCTGCCTCGCGTTGGTGATGGCTTGCATCCCAATCCCGAGCAAGTCGCCAAACATCGACCCGACCTCGTCATGGGCTGGATGCCCATGCAGGTGGAATACCTGGAACCCCTCAATGTGCCAGTGTTCATCAGCGCACCGATGACGCTGGATGACATTCCGGACTCCATCGAAGTCATCGGAATCCTGCTGGGCACCCGTGACACAGCATCGGCCAAGGCACAATCGCTGCGTGACCAGCTGCATCAACTGGACAAGCCACGGCCACCTGGCGAGCGACCCGTCCGCGTCATGATTCAGCTTGGCCCCAACCCGGATTTTTCACTGAATGACTCACATATCTTGTCAGACGTGATCCGGCTATGTGGTGGCGTCAATGTGTTTGGCGACTCACCGGCAATCGCCCCGAGAATCAACACTGAGAGCGTATTGGCCACCAAGCCTGACTTGGTGATTGTTGGAACAGACCGGCAGTCAAAACAGCCCGATGCTGCCTCGGTGGCGCTTTCATTTTGGAAAAAGGCCGGCCTGGATGCCGCCAACCATGGCCGGGTGTATGGGCTGGATGCGGACGTCATTTTCCGTCCTGGGCCCAGGCTGATCGAGCAGGCTGGCTCCATCTGCAAGCTGATGGATCAGGCTCGTCTGTAAGCCTGCTCTTGTTCATCGGAATAAGATATGGTGTTTGTGTCGCTAAGATAGCAAACGTTGAAACGCTTTTCACCCAGGAAACTCGAGATGCTTCCCCCAGACCCGCTCATGATCGCAGGCAAGGCTTACCAGTCACGACTGTTGGTGGGCACAGGCAAATACAAGGACTTTCAGGAAACTCGACTGGCTCTCGACGCCAGTGGTGCGCAGATTGTGACGGTTGCCATTCGACGAACCAACATCGGCCAGAATGCCAATGAGCCAAGCTTGCTAGACTTTGTGCCTCCTGATCGCTTCACCTACCTGCCCAACACGGCAGGTTGCTACAACGCCGATGATGCCGTGCGGACCTTGAGACTGGCTCGCGAGCTGCTCGATGGTCACCAGCTGGTCAAACTCGAAGTGTTGGGCGACCCCCATACTCTGTTTCCCAACATGCCAGAAACGCTGAAGGCAGCCAAGACACTGGTCGAAGACGGATTTGAGGTGATGGTCTATTGCACGGATGATCCCATCCAGTGCAGGATGCTCGAGGATATCGGCTGTGTCGCGGTGATGCCGCTTGCCTCTCTGATCGGTTCAGGCATGGGGATACTCAATCCCTGGAACCTGCGCCTGATCATTGATCAGGCCCGTGTGCCGGTTTTGGTCGATGCTGGGGTAGGCACCGCCTCCGACGCTGCCATCGCCATGGAACTGGGCTGTGATGGTGTGCTGATGAATACGGCCATTGCAGGCGCCAAACAACCCGTGCTCATGGCCAGCGCGATGAAAAAAGCCGTCGAGGCCGGGCGAGAAGCTTTCTTGGCTGGCCGCATCCCCCGCAAAACCTATCAGGGTGCCCCCAGCTCCCCCACCGAGGGCCTCATCACGCCCGCTCGCACCTCCTGACAAGATGACCGATTCACGCATACCCAACACCCTGACCATCGCCGGCCTGGACCCCTCTGGTGGAGCTGGCATCCTGGCAGACGTCAAGGCCATGAGTGCACTGGAAACGTTTGCCTGTGCAGTTGTCGCTGCACTAACTGCACAAAACACTCAAAAGGTCACCGATATCTCCCCTGTCAGCCCTGCTTTCGTTAAAAGCCAGATTGACACGCTGATGTCAGATGTCAGGATTGATGCCGTCAAAATCGGCATGCTGGGACAAGCACCGGTCATTGACGTGACAGCTCAAGCATTGGCTCATTGGAAACCTGCGCACGTGGTCGTGGATCCAGTCATGGTGGCCAAAAGCGGCGACCTGCTGCTTGAGCAACAAGCGGTAGGCATGCTGAGGGAGGCAATGATCCCGCAAGCTACCGTGCTGACACCCAACCTGCCTGAGGCTGGCGTGCTGCTGTCATCCAGGCCTGTCGAGACAGCCAAGGAGATGCGCCGTGTCGCCGAGCGCCTGCGACGACTGATGCCGGATGACGATCGGCGCTGGGTGTTGCTCAAGGGGGGGCACCTGCCTGGCAATGAGCTCATCGACATGCTTCACGATGGAGACAGGCTGATCGAGTTCACTAGCCAGCGCATCCAGACTCAGCACACTCACGGGACAGGGTGCACGTTGTCCGCAGCCATCGCCGCCTTGCTGGCCCGAGGCCATGATGTCCCGGCATCCACCCGCCAAGCCCGTGATTACCTGCTTGGGGCGATCAAGCAATCCTCTGCCTTGTCAGTCGGCCATGGCCATGGCCCGGTGCACCACTTCCACCAATGGTGGAAAAATTCGACCTTACAATAGTCTTCTATCCAATTCGTACCCCTGTGCATATTGAACATGTCATGAAAGCCTCAACTCTCAGCAATACCGAGCGCGCCCGATTCAACATGGTTGAACAGCAGATCCGTCCTTGGGATGTGTCTGATCCCTTGGTGCTCGAGGCGCTCTTTCAGGTCAGGCGCGAGTTGTTCACGCCACCTGCTTATCGCGCACTCGCGTTTTCTGATCTTGAAATTCCCCTGGAGGTTCAAGCTACAGATACGCATCAGACCATGTTGGCCCCCAAGCTTGAGGCCAAGCTGAGCCAGGCGCTACTCTTGCAGCCAGATGACTGTGTGCTGGAGATCGGAACCGGATCGGGCTACCAGGCCGCCCTGCTGGCTCACATGGCCCGCCAGGTGACCTCTGTTGAAATCGATCCCAGGCTCTCTGCCTTTGCCCAGGCCAACCTGCAACAGGCTCTGGTGGCCAATGTGTCTGTTGAAACGGGTGATGGTAGCAGCGGCTGGGGCAACACCGAGTACGATGCCATCCTGGTCACCGGCTCGGTCCCCAGCATCCCGGATGAGCTCAAGTACCAGCTCAGAGTCGGCGGTCGCCTGGTCATCGTGGTCGGGCAAGCCCCCATGATGACGGCCTACCGCGTGACCCGCAGCAACGCAGCCAGCTTTGAAACCACGCCCTTGTTCGATACTTGCATCAAGCCGCTGATTGGGCCCACCCCATCCCACTTCAGGTTCTGATGACATGCGCACTGGCATCGCTTTCCGACGACTGGTTTTAGCGGCCTGCCTGGCATGGTCCGGGGCAGCTTGGTCTATCGACCTGGCGCAAGCGTTCCAGATGGCGATGAGCAACGACCCAACCTATGCGGCGGCTCGAGCCAACTATCGCGCACTGATTCAAAAGATGCCGCAAGCCCGTGCAGCCTTGCTGCCCCAGATATATGGCTCCCTGACCGGTGCCTACGTGGACAGCCGTGCCACGGGTGAGTTGAATCAGGTCTACAACAGCGCGCGCTCGGCGTGGACGCTGTTTCTGTCACAGACACTGTTTGACTGGACAGCGATCTCAACCTATGAGCAGGCCAAGCTGATTGTGGCCAGCGCCGAAGTTCAACTGCAGATTGCCTACCAGGACCTGATGCTGCGCCTCAGCCAGGCCTATTTCGATGTGCTCTCCAACCAAGACACGCTCACCGCCCTCGAGGTGGAGCAAAAGTCTATTGGTGAGCAGTTGGCATCTGCCAAGCGTCGCTTCGAGATGGGTGGTGCGACCGTGACTGACACCTACGAGGCACAGGCCCGCTACGACCTGATCTCGGCGAACATCATTGCCGCTGAGAACAATCTCCAAACGTCCAAGGACATCCTAGCCCGCATCCTGGGACAAACACCCCAGCAGCTCTCGGTTCTGCCCTACACCGTGACGCTGCCAGCTCCAGTGCCCAACAAGCTGCAGGAGTGGTCTTCACAGGCATCCATGGCCAACCTGGAGGTGGTAAGGGCCAGGCTGCAGACCCGCATTTCAGAACAGGATGTTCAGATCGCCAAAAGCGGCCACTATCCGACCTTTTCATTGGTAGCCAGCTCTACCAGCAACACCGTGGGCAACTCGCAAATTCGGCCGTTTTATGATGGTCGAACGATCGACAATACAGTCGGCGTGCAAATGAATCTCCCCATCTACAGTGGCGGTGGCGTGAGTGCGAAAGTCACGGAAAAGGCTGAGCTGCAACAAAAATCAGTTTATGAAATGGAGGCAGCCCGGCGACTCGCTGTGCAACTGTCCCAGCAATACTTCAATGGGGTCAATGCAGGCCTGGCGCGCATCAAGGGCCTGGAGGCTGGAGAAAAGTCCAGCCGTGCCGCGCTGGAGGCCAACCGCACTGGCTATGAAGTCGGTGTCAGGATCAACCTCGATGTATTGAATGCACAGCAACAACTGTTTGTCACCATGCGAGATTTGGCTCGCACACGTTACGACACCCTGATGGCTGGCATGCGACTGCGCGCCAACAGCGGCGTGCTGTCCGAAGACGATCTGATGGCCATCAACCGCCTGCTCAAGCTGCCCGGCACACCAGGAACCAGCATTCTCGACTCACTCAAAGACAACGGCAAACCGTCTCGACAGGTGCCTGCGGCAGCTGGTGCACAGCGCACAAACGCCCGCAACACCATGCCGCGTCAGCCCTGAGGCAGGTTGCCTACTGTCAGGCGTGTGACTTGACCGCAGCGAGAACAGATCAAGCCTGGCTGAACCTGTTCAACCCTGACGAATTTTATTGACCAGGGATGTTGTCGATCGGTTGAACTCGAACGGAATCGCGACGGCATTGCCACCCCAGCTGCGAACCAGCGCGGTCTCTGGCAATGTTTCCATGTCGTAATCTCCACCCTTGACAATCAAGTCCGGCTTGAGGAGTCGGATGATGTCAATCGGTGTGTCTTCCTCAAAAAAGGTCACGGCATTGACACACTCCAGCGCTGCCAACAATGCAGCTCGGTCCTCTGCCTGATTAAGCGGTCGATCAGGACCCTTGCCAAGACGACGGGCAGACGCATCCGAGTTGATTGCCACGATCAAGGTTGCACCGAGCTGGGCAGCCTCGTCGAGATAGGTCACATGACCACGGTGCAACAGGTCAAACACACCGTTGGTGAACACCACCGGGTGTGGCCACCTGCCTTGCTGTAGCTGCACCGCAAGGGATGGTGGGGTGAAAATTTTCTGTTCGAAGCGTGCAGCCATCAACAAGCGATACCAGGTTGAGATGAAACCAGCATCACGCCGCTGAGAGCCCGGCATCAGCCTCACGACCGATACGCTTGCGGAAATGATTCAAGTCCTGAACGCTGCTGAACTTTTCGCCAAACAGGGATGAGAGGTTGTGCAGGATGCGCTGGCTGACCTTGCCCTCCTCTTCCTTGTCAAACTGAATCTGGAGATCCAGCCATCGCTCAAGCCATCCTGGCTCAGGCAGCCTGGATTGGACGGTGTCCTCAGGGTAGAGGGCCTTGTTCACGTGCAGGTTGGTCGGATGCAATGCCTGTGGCGTGCGATGCGCGGAGGCCATCAACACACCAATCTTGGCAAATGCCTGGCGCGCCTGGGCAGCAAGCTGTGCGCCACGCTCGGTCAATGCACGCTTCATGTAACGCAAATACGCACCTGCATGACGCGCCTCGTCGGTGGCGATCGTCTGGTAGATCTGCTTGATGACCGGCTCTGTGTGCCACTCTGCTGCTCGTCGGTACCAATGATTGAGGCGGACCTCTCCACAAAAATGCAGCATCAGGGTTTCAAGGGGAGGTGCAGGGTCAAAGTCAAAGCGCACCCGGTGCAGTTCCTCCTCGGTCGGCACGAGGTCAGGCGCAAAGCGGCGAAGGTATTCGATCAAGACCAGAGAGTGCTTTTGCTCCTCGAAAAACCACACCGACATAAAGGCGGAAAAATCACTGTCATCGCGATTGTCACGCAAGAACATTTCGGTGGCTGGCAAAGCTGCCCACTCAGTGATGGCGTTCATTTTGATGGTCAGGGCCTGCTCGTGAGAGAGCCTGGACGCATCAAAGGAAGTCCATGGAATATCGTTTTCCATGCTCCAGCGCACGGACTCAAGGGATTTGAAAAGGTCTGGATAAAGCATGGAAATCGCCTTCTAGCGGATACAAGGTGTTGAAACAAAGCCAATGACAATCGGACAACGAAAAACTGGCTCTATGAAAACAAAGATTCAAGTCAGGATCATGACATCAGAGACCACAGTGCGACTGCCAGTCCAATTGCAGCCACGCCCACCAATCCGACCATCAATCGATTGGATTGTTCACGGGAGCGCCGCAATGACCTTAGTTCCTGCAATATCGCAGCACTATAGTCGGGTTTACTCAATTGTTGGTGCAATAACCTTGGAAACTCTGGGAGCCACTGGGCCCACTGACCAGCCTCCTGCTCCATTTTTTTGCGAAACCCACTGAACCCAATGCGCTCATGCATCCAGCGTTCCAGATAGGGCTTGGCGGTTTTCCAAAGGTCAAGTTGAGGATCGAGCTGGCGACCCAAACCCTCGACATTCAGTAGGGTTTTTTGTAACAGGACCAGCTGCGGCTGGATTTCCACATGGAACCGGCGGGAGGTTTGGAACAGCCTCAACAACACTTGTCCCAAGGAAATCTCAGCCAACGGGCGATCAAAATATGGCTCGCACACGGCGCGAACGGCGCCCTCGAGCTCCTCCTCCCGGGTACCTGGAGGCACCCAACCAGACTCAATGTGCAGCAAGGCTACCCGGCGATAGTCACGCTGGAAAAACGCCAGGAAGTTCTGCGCGAGATAGTTTTTGTCAAAATCGGACAAGGAACCCACAATGCCAAAGTCCAGCGCAATATAGCGACCTAATGTCTCAGGCTTGTCCGAGACAAAAATATTGCCTGGATGCATATCGGCGTGAAAAAACCCATCAGTAAACACTTGGGCAAAGAAAATCTCGACACCAGTACGGGCCAAAGTCGGAATATCCACGCCAGCGGCCTTCAAACGCTCAATCTGGCTGACAGGGATACCAAACATGCGCTCCATGGTGAAAACGGTACTGGAGCAGTAATCCCACATCACTTCGGGAACCATCAGCATATTGCCGCGACCGGTTTCTGGCCCGAAATTGCGCCGCAGCTGGCTACAGTTGGAGGCCTCGCGCAGCAAGTCGAGCTCGTCGTGGAGATACTTGTCAAACTCTGCCACCACTTCGCGGGGCTTGAGTCGTTTGCCATCGGCCGACAAGCGCTCAACCAGTCCTGCCATGATGCGCAGCAAGGAGAGATCCTGGTCGATGATGTTGAGCATGCCGGGACGCAATACCTTGACCGCGACATCCCTGCCATCATGCAACACGGCAAAATGGACTTGCGCAATCGATGCAGAGGCAACTGGCTCCACCTCGAAATGACGGAACAGCTTGGCAGGGGGCTCGCCCAATGAGGATTCGATCAGTGCCATGGCCTGATCCGACGGAAACGGGGCAACGTGATCTTGCAACAGGGCCAGCTCATCTGCGATGTCTGGGGGGATGAGGTCACGGCGTGTGGAAAGCACCTGGCCAAACTTGACAAAAATGGGACCCAGCGACTCCAGCGCCAAGCGCAATCGCTGGCCTCGTGGCATCTTGGGTGGAGACCCCATGCGCACGATCCGAAGCAAGCGGACAGCAAACGGATGATCAATCCCAGATAGCACCAACTCATCCAGCCGGTAACGCAGTGCCACCATGATGATGCGGATGAGACGAGGCAGTGAGCTCATCTGCGCTGCCCTACCGTGCCGGTCAACTGCTCCAGCCGTTGATACAGCGCATCTGTCTTGGTGCCAAGACGATCAAGCTGCAACGCCAGCGACTGTTGCTGAGCAGTCAACTGCGCCAGGTCTGGACGAGCCACAATCTGCGGGTCTTCGTGCGCGAGATACTCTGCTACGTTTTCTCCAAGCCGCCCTGTCGCTTGACGGACAGTTTTCAACAACGTGCCTGCACCTGACACCAGGCGCACCGCAGCCACATCTCCCACCCAACGGGCCAGAGCATCTTCGGGATCGGGCCGCAAATCTCGTGCAAGATCCGATACGACCTGGGCCAGCCCTGCCTCGCCTTGAATATCGACGAAATCAGCCACTTCCTGTCCAGCCTGGCGCGAATCACGCCCACCTGGCCCCATGCGTTCCGGCACAAGGTGCAGGGTGACGTTGGGCACGACCGCATCATCCGCCTTGGCAAGATGCCCTTCGGAAGAAATGGTGAAAGAGGCCTCAAATCCACCTAGGCAGATCCGGATCGTCTTGCCAGCATGTGCGGCAAGACGATCTGCGGCCCATGGCTGCTGGCGGCATAGAAGATTGAATCCCTTTGCCGCCATCTCCACGGGATGCAGAGAAGCAGAGAAAAAAGAGACGTTGGGAAAAGAGGTGATCAGATGACGAATCAAGGCCTGCAGCCAGCTTGCAAAAGTCACAGTTTAACGTTTTGGTACCATCAAACGGGAACGCCCGCCAAGGCGGGCGTTCCCAGCACCATCACCAGGAAGATTGGCAATCAGCTGGCTTGGCTGACCGGCACCTGCTGGATGCCTGCGAGCAACCAACCACCCTGATCGGGCTTGTAGAGGTTCCATACCTCCTCGAAACGGAAGGCTTCCGTCTCGGCCTCCTCACGCAGCATGCCCGAGAAACGAACGCTGGCAAGGTGGCCGTCGGACACTTTCTCAATGCCCAGCAACTCGGCGTTGAGCAACACCACGTCGGTGCGGTTGGTGCCGGTGCGTTCCTTAAGCTGCGCCTCGAGCTCCTTCATGAGGTCATCGGTCATGTAGTTGCGAAGCTGAGCGACATCACCGCTATCCCAGATTTTCTGGACAGCCACGAATTGCTGCTTGGCCTCCTGCAGGAAACGATGGGTGTCAAAGTCCTGGGGAATGAACCAGCTAAGATCGTCCTGTGTGGCATCAGAGCCAAAGCTGGCGGAGGGACCTGCAGCAGGAGATGGCGCCGCAGGCATCTGCGGGGTCGGCTGAAGCGACTCACGCATCATGCCGCCACCCTGACCGTATGACGATGCCCCCGAGCTGGCAGAGCTGGCACCCTGCATGGCAGGCTGAGCCTGGCCACCGCGCATGCGACGCAGGAAAAACATCACGCCAAAGACAACAGCGGCGGCAATCAGTGCCAAAACAAGGAAGTCTGCAAACGCGCCCGACAGGCCGAGATGAGAAAGCAAGGCAGCAATACCCAGGCCGGCGGCAATGCCCGCCAATGGGCCGAGCCAACGCGATGCGCCAGACTTGGCTGCCGCCCCTGCCGTCGCGGCACCTGCAGCTGGCGCTGCTGCGCTGCTCTTGGCGGTCGTTGTGGAGGAAGCAGCCGCAGGCGTGGTCGCCTGGCGCTGGGAAGTCACATTGGTGGACTGACGACCCACACTGCTGCCACCGCCAGCGCGCTTGGCCTCAGCCTCAAAGGAAGCCACCACCATGGCGGTGCCGCTGAATGCGATCAACGCCGCAGCAAGAAAACCGGATAAACGACGTGACATAGCTGACTCCCAAGGAAATGACACGAATGTTGAAACTGTGTAACGCCAAGCTTACAGCAGCCTGAATCTGACTGCAAGCTGAATGGCTGATAACAAATAGACTGGGGGGTGACTAGATAGTTCCGCCATCAAATAGAGAACGACGCGGACTCAGGCGATCTTGACACCCTCATGAAGAGCTGTCAGGCCTGCTGTCAAATTGAAATACTGCACACGGGACAAGCCGGCGTGACGGAGCATGTCAGCCAGCGTTTCCTGGTCAGGGTGCATGCGGATCGACTCTGCTAGATATCGATAGCTCTCTGCATCGTTGGCCACCCGCTCTCCCAACCAGGGCAGGACCTTGAAAGAATACCAGTCATAGAGCGGTGCCAGAGGCTTGGCCACCTTGGAAAACTCGAGGACAAGCAGTTTGCCGCCAGGCTTGAGCACGCGCGTCATCTCTGCCAAGGCTCGATCCTTGTGCGTCATGTTGCGCAAACCATACGCCACAGACACACGGTCGAAATGGTTGTCGGGAAAAGGTAGCTTTTCCGCGTCACAAACCGCCACAGGGACAACCAATCCCTGATCCAGCAAGCGATCACGCCCCACGCGGAGCATGGAGTCGTTAATGTCTGTTAGCCAAACCTCGCCACGATCGCCAACCTGGCGAGCAAACGCGCGCGCCAAGTCACCCGTGCCACCTGCAATGTCCAGCACCTTCATGCCTGGCCTGACAGCCGCACGAGAAATAGTGAACGCCTTCCAGGCCCGGTGCAGCCCGGCAGACATCAGATCATTCATGACATCATATCGGGAGGCCACCGAGTGAAAAACCTGTGCCACCTTGCGCGCCTTTTCGGACTCAGCAACGGTCTGATAGCCAAAATGCGTGGTGTGTTCGGTCTTGGGATCAGACATGATGGGGAACGCCAGTATCACTTGAAAAACAATAGTGTCTATCGTAGCCGATTCGCGCCCGAGTCTCAGTCGATGTCACACTGCTGACATATTTGCGTCATAAGATCTGACTTATTGATGTCACGCTATCAGGTCAACATGTCTAGCACCATTCTCGTTGTCGAAGATGAACCCGCAATTCAGGAATTGATCGCGGTCAACCTGTCGTTTGCCGGACACAAAGTATTGCGGGCATCAGATTCGTCCCAAGCCGAGACAATCATCCATGCCGAGCTGCCTGATCTGATTCTCCTGGACTGGATGCTGCCCGGTGCTTCGGGCATTGCCCTGGCCCGTAAGCTGCGGGGTCAGGAGCGCACCCGTGCGGTCCCTATCATCATGTTGACCGCCAAAGGCGCCGAGCAGGACAAGGTCGATGGCCTGGAGGCTGGAGCGGATGATTACATCACCAAGCCGTTTTCGCCCAAAGAAATGCTGGCAAGGATCAAAGCCGTGCTGCGTCGACGTGCGCCACAGTTGACCGATGACCAGATCGAAATTGCCGGTCTTCGTATCGACCCCGCTTCACACCGCGTCACCGGAAACGGTCATTCACTGCAGATAGGGCCCACCGAAATGAAGCTGTTGCATTATTTCATGGCACACCCGGAGCGCGTGTTTTCCCGCACACAATTGTTGGATCAAGTCTGGGGAGACCACGTTTTTATCGAAGAGCGGACCGTGGACGTCCACATCCGCCGCCTGCGCAAGGCACTCGAGCCCTCTGGGCACGACGCACTGATCGAGACAGTCAGAGGCACGGGTTATCGCTTGACCTCCAGCCTGGCCTCGCGCTGATCTTCACCTGTCGTTTCGCATTCCAGGTGCGACAATATTGCACATGAACAGGAATCGCACACTTTTTGTCATTCTGGCAGCGGCTGTCATCGCACTGTTTGTCCAACATTTGACAGGCTCGGCACTGGGATGGGTGGTGGCTGCTGTCCTGTTTGCATGGAAATGGCTCCAAAGTCATCGGCAAGCCCAGCAGGTTCTTGAGTGGTCCAAGCAACCGCTAAGCCCACCGCCCACCGGCGTGGGCCAGTGGGACAGCACCGTTGCCAACCTGTATCGCTATGTCCAGCAGCAGGCACGGGCTCTCCAAGAGTCTGAATCGTCCAATCAGGCCATTCTGTCTGCGGCGCAAGCTCTGCCAATCGGTGTGATGACGCTGAACCAGCAATTCGAGATCATCTGGTTCAACCAGACAGCGCAAGCCCTCCTGGATATTCAAGAACAGGATATTGGCAAAAACCTGCTGCAGCTGTTGCGCGGACCTGAGTTTGTGGCCTACTGCCAGCAGTCATCGTGGCCGGATGGCACCAATATTCGACATAATCCCAAGGGGAAGGAACGCACGTTGCGAGTGCGCTTGGTGGCATATGCACAGGACCAGCTGATGTTGACGGTGAGAGACCTCACCCAACTGGAAAAGCTGGAAACCACTCGCAGGGATTTTGTCGCCAATGTATCGCATGAGCTGCGCACGCCGTTGACCGTCTTGCATGGTTTTCTGGAAACGTTGAACGATACGCCAGAAGGCGTCATTTCCCCCGAGCAGCGCGATCACTTCATGTCCCTGATGCTCGAGCAATCCACGCGCATGCAATCGCTTGTATCCGACCTGCTCACGTTGTCCAACCTGGAAACAGCCCCGAGTGCAGAACGCACCCCTGTCAACATGGGTGCCATCATCGGATCTGCACAAAGCCAGGCCGAGGCGTTGTCGGCAGGGCACCACACCTTTGAATGGGTGATTGATCCCGAACTCCAATTGCTGGGTGCACAGTCTGAGCTTGCCTCCGCCGTGCTCAACCTTGTCACCAATGCCGTGCGATACACCCCCGAGGGTGGACACATTACGGTGAAATGGCAGCGTGACCCGGATGGTCGCGCGAGCTACCGTGTGACCGACACCGGCATCGGGATTGCCACCGAGCACATTCCCAGGCTGAGCGAGCGCTTCTACCGTGTGGACCGGGGACGGTCTAGAGACGCGGGTGGTACAGGGCTTGGACTGGCGATCACCAAGCATGTCGCCATGCGCCATGACGGGAGCATGGAAATCCAGAGCAAGTTGGGCGAGGGCAGCACGTTCAGCCTGGTATTCCCCCCGGAACGGGTTGCCTTGCACAATTCATGAGCAAGTAGTCATACACTCCTGTTTTTGATGGGAGATGTTTCAAGATGCCTGGCATGCAAAAAGACGCGCAGCAGCTGGTGATCGAAGATCAGGGCGACAGGACGCTGATCATCAGGTTCGGTGATCAGATCGACCCTGAGATCGGACAGCGCTGCCTATCCGTCGCAGAGGCCTTGCGGCAAGCGGACCTGCCAGGTGTCATTGATATTGTCCCCTCCTACACTGCCGTCGCCATTCAATACAGGCCGACAGGCTTGGCTGACAACCCCACCTTTGCCTCCTTGTCTGAATCGATTCGTCGGCTTGTTCAACAGATTCCAGCCAATTCGGTCATGGCAGCTCGCGAGGTGGAGATTCCTGTTTGTTACGGCGGTGCTCATGGCCCGGACCTGGAGGAGGTTGCCAGGCATTGCGGATTGACACCCCAGCAAGTGATCGATCTTCATACCGCACCTGGCAACATGGTCTACATGCTCGGATTTGCCCCAGGTCATCCCTACATTGGCCTCCTGGATGCGCGGCTGAGCGTTCCTCGCAGGGATGTGCCGCGTACCGCTGTTGCACCAGGTTCTGTCGCCACGGCCAATCGCCAGACATCGATTTACCCAAACGTTCTTCCAGGTGGCTGGAGTATTTTGGGCGCCACGCCACTGAAGCTGTTCGATGTGAACAGACAGCCCTCACCTGCCTTGCTGCAGCCTGGAGACCGTGTCCGGTTTGTGGCGATCACCGAGACAGAGTTTGATCGGCTGCGGGAGGCACAAGCATGAGCGTGCATGTCATCAAGCCTGGGATGCTGACCACGTTTCAGGACCTGGGCCGAATCGGCTACCAGCACTTGGGCGTACCCGTCGCTGGCGCCATGGATGCGCGCGCCCACCGTCTGGCCAACCTCTTGGCAGGCAATTCTGAGGACATGGCGACGATGGAAATTACCATGTCCGGGCCCACGCTTCGCTTTGACCAGCCTGCCTGCATTGCCATCTGCGGAGCGGACTTAAGTCCCCATGTCCGCAACAAACCCATCCCACTGAACCGGCCGATCGTGCTCAAGGCTGGCAGCGAGTTGTCATTCGGTGAGCGCCGTTATGGGGCACGCTGTTATCTAGCGGTATTTGGCGGTTTTGCCTTGGCAAGCGTACTGGGCTCTGCCAGCACCTATGTCCGCAGTGGCATGGGCGGCTGGCATGGGCGCGCGCTGCGCAAAGGTGACCAGATCGGACTGAACATCAACATGATGTCTTCCGGATTGACTGCCCTCTCCAGAAAGCTTTGGGATATCGAGGTGTATTTGCCTGCTTCGCTATCGAGCTCGCCTCGTCAAACCGTTCGCATCATCAAAGGCGCACAGTGGAAGGAGTTTTCCCCGGAAAGCTGTGCTGCCATGATTACGCAACCCTTTCGCATCAGCCCGGACTCCGAGCGTATGGGATATCGTCTGCAAGGACCAGCAATTACCCTATCAGAACCGCGGCAGATGATTTCCGAGGCCACCTCGTTTGGGACCATTCAGGTGCCATCTGGTGGACAGCCTATTGTGCTCATGGCAGACCGCCAAACCACGGGGGGCTATCCAAAAATCGCCCATGTGGCTGCGGTGGATCTTCCCTTGCTAGCACAGATGTTGCCTGGTGACACCGTGCGATTCGAGCCCATCAGTCTGGACCACGCCCAAGAGCTGGATGTCAAACGAGAGCTGGCGTTCCATGCGCTGGCAGGTCATCTTTCAGCCCTGCGCCAGATCCTTGCGTCTCACATCAAGCGTGCAGCGTGAGGATATCGTTTGCACACGAGGTGCAAGACCTCAAGATGCAAACAT
>Ga0255184_1000326_pt1 | contig 15906 bp, 12 predicted proteins | sample Miss_Cont_RepA_0_FD_189954 | JGI IMG/M metagenome (GOLD analysis project Ga0255184, IMG submission 189954) | Freshwater microbial communities from Mississippi River, Louisiana, United States - Miss_Cont_RepA_0h | ecosystem: Environmental > Aquatic > Freshwater > River | place: USA: Louisiana...
GATCTCGCACCTGACCTCCCCCCAGACGTGGTGGCAGAGGTCCAAAAAGGCCTCACTGTCGAGGAGAGGGCTCGCCTGATCGAGGCCATGGGCTACCCCGAAGACTCGGTCGGCGGGATCATGGACTTTGACATGGTGCGCGTGCGGGACGATGTCTCGCTTGAGGTGGTCTTGCGCTACCTGAGACGACTGCCAGAGCTGCCTGACCATACCGACCAGATTTTTGTGGTGGACCGCCAGCAAAAGCTGCTTGGCACCCTGTCGCTGTCATCTTTGTTGGTCAACGACCCCGAAGACGAGGTGAAGTCTGTGATGAGCACAGACTACCTCTCTCTCAGTCCGCTGGATCCTGACACCGATGCTGCTGGCGCCTTCGAGCGCTATGACCTGGTGTCCGCACCGGTCATTGATGACCTGGGACGCCTCATTGGCCGCGTCACGATTGCAGATGTGGTGGACGTGATTCGTGAGGACTCCGATGAGCAGGCACTGTCGCGTGCAGGTATGCAGGAGGAGGATATCTTTGCGCCGATCGTCATGGCGCTCAAAAACCGGGCGCCCTGGCTACTGCTCAACCTCTGCACGGCTGCTGTTGCGTCTTTTATCGCATCTCAGTTCGAGGATACGGTCAGCACCATCGTCATGCTGGCCTTTTTGATGTCGATTGTGGCTGGCATTGGCGGCAACTCGGGCAATCAGACCATGACGCTGATCATCCGCGCACTGGCTGTCGGCCGGGTCACTGGCAAAAACGTCTGGCAGCTCGTCAAGCGAGAAATGACTGTCACATTCATTGTTGGCCTCTTGGGCAGCGCTGTTGCTGCGATTTTTGCCTGGGCGATTTCTGACTCGATCCCGATTGCACTGGTCATGATGGCAGCCATGATATGCAACATGCTGGTGGGCGCCTCGGTTGGCGTGCTGGTACCAATGGTGCGATCCCGCTTTGGCAAGGATCCGGCCCTGGGATCCTCTGTCTTGCTCACTTTTGCCACCGACTCTCTCGGTTTTTTTATTTTTCTTGGCTTGGCAACGATTTTCCTGATCTAGGCCTGACTGTCATGGTGAACGGGATCGTCCAGCCAAGCGTCAAACAGTGTGTAGGTCACAGCCAAGGCCACCGGGCCAATAAAAATCCCGATCAGGCCAAAGCTCAACAGCCCACCAATCACCCCCGCCAGAATCAGCAGCAAAGGCAAGTCTGCTCCCCGCTTGATCAGAAACGGCCTGAGCAGGTTGTCCATCGTGACAACGATCACGCTGATCACCAGTAAAAAGCTCGCCCAGACCACCTCGTCTCCCTGCCAGTACATCCAGATGACAGCTGGCGCCAAGATCGGCAAGGGCCCGATCTGTGCAATGCACAGCATCAGCATCAAGGCGGCAAGCAACGGTGCGAATGGAACGCCAGCCAACGCCATGCCCACTCCACCAATCAGGGTCTGCACAATGGCGGTCAGGCCTACGCCGAGAGCCACGCTTCGAATGGCTTGGCCTGCAAGAATGACCGAGTTCTCGCCTCGCTGGCCTGATAGCCTGAAACCAAAACGGCGCATGGTTCTAGCCGCACTCTCACCCGTGGCGAACAAAATGCTGGCAATGACCAGCATCAACAAAAACTCAAGAAGCACGCCCCCAATATTTCCCACCTGGGAGAGTAGCCACTTGCTTCCCTCCGCAGCATGCGGGCTCAAGTAGGACATGAGATGGCTGACGCCACCCGCTACGAGGTTGTTCCAAAAATCATGAATTTTCTGGCCTACCAAGGGAAGCTCTTTGAGCACATCGGGAGCCGGCGGTAACCCCTGCTTCGTCACGTGCTGTGCAAACGACACAATCTGGTGGGAGTGGTCACCGATCGTGCTGATCGCCAGCCATAAAGGAATGACCACCAAAAACAGCATGCCGATGGTCATGACAAACACTGCAGGGGTCCTTCTGCCGCCAAAATATCGCTCAAGCGACTTCATGATCGGCCAGGTCGCCACCACAATCATGACAGCCCATACCAATGCAGGCAGAAACGGCCGCAGCACCCAAAGGGACAGTGCGATCAGCCCAACAATGAAAAAGGAGGAAACAATTGTTCGGGCCAGATCGGGTTTCATGAGATCAGGCCAGCTTGCCGTGACACGCCTTGTACTTTTTGCCGCTACCGCAAGGGCATGGATCGTTGCGGCCAATTTTGGCGCCGAAATTGCGTATCGTCCCAGGGTGCTCAGCTGCATTGGCAGGTGAGGCATCGGTCTCGGGTGTATTGCCCAATGCCTCATCATAGTCAGAGTGGTGGTAGGCCACATTCTGAACATGGGATCGTGCTGCCTCGGCCTCCGCCTGCTGCACCTCCTCCTGACTCTGGATGCGGACGGTCATCAACACCTTGATGACGTCATCACGCACGCGATCCAGCATGTCGGAGAACAGTTCAAAGGCCTCGCGCTTGTATTCCTGCTTGGGGTTTTTCTGGGCGTAGCCACGCAGATGGATGCCTTGGCGCAAGTGATCCAATGCCGAGAGGTGCTCTCTCCACTGCGTATCGATCGCTTGCAGCATGATGGACCGCTCGAACTGCGTCCATGACTCCTGACCGACCAGGTCAGCCTTGTGCTGATAGGCCTCGCGAGCTGCCTCGAGAACCTTTTCCAGAATATCCTCGTCCGTCATGTCTTTGGACTGTTCGACCAGCTCGGTCAGCGGCAGGACAACATGCCAGTCAGACTCCAGCACCTTCTGAAGACCAGCAATATCCCACTGCTCCTCGACTGAATCGGCAGGAACATGCTTGAGCACGAGGTCACGGAACGTGCCATCACGCAGGTTGGACGCCATTTCGGCAACATGCTGAGCCTCCAGCACTTCATTGCGCTGGGCATAGATCACCTTGCGCTGGTCGTTTGCCACATCGTCATACTCAAGCAGCTGCTTGCGCATATCGAAGTTGCGTCCCTCAACCTTGCGCTGGGCTGTCTCGATCGAGCGGGACACCATGCCAGCCTCGATCGGCTCACCCTCCGGCAGCTTGAGCCGCTCCATGATGGCGCGCACACGATCACCGGCAAAGATGCGCATCAACGGATCTTCGAGGGAAAGGTAAAACCGCGAAGATCCCGGATCTCCCTGACGGCCTGCACGGCCACGCAACTGGTTGTCAATCCGGCGGGACTCATGACGCTCTGTGCCGATGATCCGCAGGCCACCGGCAGACTTGACTTTCTCGTTTAGCGGCTGCCATTCATGGCGAATCTGTTCGATTCGAGCCTCTCGTTCCGTATCGGACAAGGTGGCGTCTGCGCGGATCAATTCAATCTGTTTTTCGATGCTGCCGCCCAGCACGATATCCGTGCCGCGGCCAGCCATGTTGGTGGCGATGGTGATGTGCCCGGGCTTGCCTGCCTGAGCCACGATTTCTGCCTCTCGCGCATGTTGCTTGGCGTTGAGCACCTCATGACGCAGTCCTGCCTTGGTCAGCATCCCAGACAAGAGCTCGGAGTTTTCAATACTGGTGGTGCCAACCAGCACAGGCTGTCCACGCTCCTGGCAGTCGCGGATGTCAGCCAGGATGGCGTTGAACTTTTCAGCTGCGGTCTTGAAAATCTGGTCGTTCTGGTCAGCACGCACCATGGGGCGGTTGGTCGGCACAATGACCGTCTCCAGGCCATAAATCTCCTGAAACTCGTAAGCCTCGGTGTCTGCCGTTCCGGTCATGCCCGAGAGCTTCTCGTACATGCGGAAATAGTTCTGGAATGTGATCGAAGCAAGGGTCTGGTTCTCCAGCTGGATCTTGACCCCTTCCTTGGCCTCAACAGCCTGGTGCAGACCATCAGACCAGCGACGCCCAATCATCAGTCGTCCAGTGAACTCGTCCACAATCACCACCTCACCCTCCTGCACGACATAGTGCTGGTCGCGGTGAAAGAGGTTGTGTGCCCGCAGCGCCGCCATCAGGTGGTGCATCAGAGAAATGTTTCGGGGCTCGTACAGTGACTGCCCCTCCGGAAGCAGACCCAGGTTGGTCAGGACCTCTTCAGCGTGCTCATGGCCCGCCTCGGACAAATAGATCTGATGGTTTTTCTCGTCCACCCAGAAATCGCCCTCTGGCTCAGGCTCCTGTGGCTTGGGCTCGGTCGCCATTCTGGAGAGCAGAGGCGGCACAGCGTTCAAGCGCATATAGAGCTCGGTGTGATCTTCCGCCTGACCGGAGATGATCAATGGCGTGCGGGCCTCATCGATCAAAATCGAGTCCACCTCGTCCACGATGGCGTAGACCAGTCCGCGCTGGCGCCTGTCCTCGACACGGTACTCCATGTTGTCGCGCAGGTAGTCAAAGCCAAACTCGTTGTTGGTTCCGTAGGTGATGTCTGCACGATAGGCAGCGATCTTTTCCGCATTGTCCTGCTGCGGAACCACCACCCCGACTGACATCCCAAGAAACTGGTACAGCCTGCCCATCCATTCGGCATCGCGACGGGCCAGGTAGTCATTGACCGTTACCACGTGCACCCCGCGGCCTGTTAGCGCATTGAGATACACCGGCAAGGTGGCCATGAGCGTTTTGCCCTCGCCGGTGCGCATCTCGGCGATCTTGCCGCTGTTAAGCACCATGCCACCAATCAGCTGGACATCGAAGTGGCGCATGCCAAAGACTCGCTTGCCGGCCTCGCGAACCACCGCAAAGGCCTCTGGCAGCAACTGGTCGAGCGTCGTACCCGATTTCAGCCGCTCCTTGAACTCATCGGTTTTGGCCCGGAGCTGCTCATCACTCAACGCCTGCATCTGAGGCTCGAGGGCATTAATCTGCAACACCTGGCGGCGCAGTTGTTTCAACAGCCTGTCATTGCGTGTACCGAATAGTTTTTTGAGTATGGAAAACATGCGTATCGAGCTGAAAGTAGACGGATTTTGCCGTAAACCCTGGAGTTTAACGCAGTGAAAGCCCAGCGTCCTTGGTCATAAAGATCCTTGGATCCAAGGCTTGGCCATGCAGGCGTATCTCGAAATGGAGATGCGGGCCAGTGGAGTGCCCAGTTGAGCCCACCTCAGCAATCATCTGCCCTTGTCCAACCCAGTCCCCAGATCTGACATGAATCGCCTGTGCATGGGCATAACGAGTGACCAATGACCGGCCATGGGCAATCTCCACCAGCATGCCATACCCTCCTTGCCATCCTGCCTTGACGACCTGGCCACTGGCTGCCGCCAAAATCGGCACGCCAGCAGGCGCCGTGAGATCCAAGCCCTCGTGGAGGTTGGGCATCCCCGTCATGGGATGGGCTCGCCATCCGAATCCTGAGCCGATTTCCCTGTCTCCTGCCAGCGGAAAACGAGAGGGAAAGCGATCATGCCTTGGCATTGGAGTGGCAAGTGCCTGGCTTGCCCCTTCACGGATCGCCGTGTTGATTTGCTGTGTCTCTTGCTGTTGTGTCCGAAACAGATACTGTTGGGCCAACCACTCATGGGCTTTTCCATTAAGGTAAACAACCTCCTCAGGCATGACAGCCAACCCCATCAGTATGCAAGCTGTCATGGCACCACAGGCAAACCACAACGAGCCAGTGTGGGGAGTTGCCTCTGCCATGTTAAAAGTCCTGTCATGAAACCGATTTCTTCCCGTCCCCCCAGACGTTCTCGCGCCGACCATCTGGTTGACTGGCTCGGTCGGGATAGCCAAGCCGCCAATATTCTAGCTACCGCACAGCAACACCTTGCGTTGAAAGCATTAGTCGGCGATCCGCTACCACCTGCCCTGAGACAAGCATTTGAAATCATCAAGGCTGACCGAGGAACTTTAACCTTGGTGGCAAGCAATGCAGCGGTTGGCGCCAAGCTGAGGCAACTGGCACCTCGGATCGCCAGTCACTTGCAGGCCAAAGGCCGGATGATTACGGAAGTCGTGATCAAAGTCAGCATCCAGCCTGGCGCGCCGACCTATCAAAAGCCAGAGAAAACGGCTAGGCCGCTGGACTCGGTTGATCTCAAATCGTTTGAGGAGCTCAAGGCGCAGTTGCAGCCAGGCCCTCTTGCAGATGCCGTAGCCAAACTACTGGCACATCATAGCGGCGGGACTGGCGGAAAAGTCAAAGACCAGGACGATTAGGTCCTATCAGGAGAACGCCCACTCGCGCTGAAACGCAGCTGGAGCGGCAGCCTGGGACGCATAGGTCACCATTTCCCAGGCATCTTCTTGGACAAGCAGCTCGCGGATGAGCTTGTTGTTGATGGCGTGCCCAGACTTGCATGCCACGTACTTTGCCACCAAGGGCTTGCCAATCATGTAGAGATCACCAATGGCGTCAAGGATTTTGTGCTTGACGAACTCATCCTCATAGCGCAGACCGTCGCTGTTCAACACCCTGAACTCGTCCATGACGATCGCATTGTCGAGACTGCCACCGCGGGCGAGCCCCATCGAGCGCAAAGCCTCTACCTCGCTGGCAAATCCAAAGGTACGCGCACGAGCGATTTCCTTGGTGTAGGAGTGCGTGGCAAAATCAATTTCTGCAAAATTGGCCGTAGAGTCAATTGCCGGGTGACGAAAATCGATGAGAAAGGACAGGGCAAAACCATCGTGAGGCTCAAGCCGCGCCCACTTGGCGTCGTCACCCTCACCCTCTCTGACCTCCACCGTTTTTTTCACGCGCATGAAACGCTTGGGTGCAGCCTGCTCCTCCAGCCCTGCAGAACGCAAGAGGTATACAAAGGTTGCCGCACTGCCGTCCATGATCGGCACTTCTTCAGCATCGAGGTCAACGTGAAGATTGTCGACACCAAGGCCGGCAAGCGCTGACATCAGATGCTCAACGGTAGAGACCCGCGCGCCATCTTTTTGCATGACAGATGCCATGCGCGTGTCCTTGACCATGTCAGCAGACACCGGAAAATCCACAACCTCTTTCAAGTCGACGCGGTGGAACACAATGCCGGTATCTGGCGCAGCAGGACGCAGCGTCAACTCAACGCGACGGCCGGAATGCAGGCCGACACCTGTTGTCTTGACAATCTGTTTAATGGTGCGCTGACGGAACATGGTTGGTTAAATAAAATTTAGATATTCGATCTTTATTTTACAGCTTCGTGTAATGTTTTGCACTGCAATAACAGCAAAACCCATGCTCGGAATGGGGATACTCCGAGCATGGGGTTGCAGAGACTGGCTTGTCCCTGCCCAATGAGGGAGGAACGAAACGGGTCAGTCAGCCTGGCGGCGCAAGAATGCCGGAATGTCATAGTGCTCCATGCCGGCAGTTTCCAGGGCACGCACCTGGGCCGAAGCCTGGCTGCGTGGATTGCGCATCACAGATGGAACCTCGAGCGGACGATAGTCACCATTGGCTGGACCACCAATTGCCATGTTGTCCGTCCCGGTGCGCAGCACCTCCTGCGTGCTGTTGTCCTTGACCAGCTGAGGACGACTTTGTGCACGGCCTAGGCCAGTTGCCACCACGGTCACGCGCAGGCTGTCACCCATCGAATCATCATAGGCCGTGCCAAAGATCACGGTGGCATCATCCGATGCAAAGCTGCGGATGTGATCCATGATCTCGCGGGTTTCGCGCATCTTGAGTGAGCGGCTGGCTGTGATGTTGACCAACACGCCACGCGCACCGTTCAGATCCACGCCCTCGAGCAAGGGGCATGCCACTGCCTGCTCCGCGGCGATTTTGGCACGCTCCGGACCACTGGCAACAGCCGTTCCCATCATGGCCTGACCCTGCTCGCCCATGATGGTCTTGACGTCTTCGAAGTCAACGTTGACGTTGCCCTCGACGTTGATGATCTCGGCAATGCCTGCGCAAGCATTGTGCAAGACATCGTCAGCGGCCTTGAAGCAGTCTTCCTGGGTGGCATCTTCGCTCATGAGTTCGTAAAGGTTCTCGTTGAGCACCACGATCAGTGAGTGAACATGCTTGGACAGCTGCTCGATGCCGTCTTCCGACATCTTCATGCGCTTGTTGCCTTCAAAAGAAAATGGCTTGGTCACCACGCCAACGGTGAGAATGCCCAGCTCCTTGGCGACCTCGGCCACGATCGGGCCAGCACCAGTCCCCGTGCCGCCACCCATGCCAGCCGTGATGAACACCATGTGTGCGCCATGCAACGCAGCACGGATTTCCTCACGCGCGGTTTCCGCAGCTGCGCGGCCCTGGTCTGGCTTGGCGCCAGCACCCAGACCTGTGCGGCCCAGACGGATCTGCACCGGTGCGCCCGTTGCAGCCAGCGCCTGAGCGTCCGTGTTGCAGCAAATAAAATCCACGCCCTGCACGCCAGCGCGGATCATGTGCGCCACAGCGTTGCCGCCTGCGCCACCCACACCGACCACTTTGATGACGGTGCCCTTGGTTGTGTTGTCCAGCATTTCAAACATCATGATTGACTCCCTCAAGTCTAAATAGGTGTAAACGACTTCCTGACTCCCCAACTGCTTTCAGAAATCGCTTCAAACTCGGCGCCGACTCTGTCCGCGCCGGGCTTGAAACGTCTCCGCCTCATCATGGCGTCCTGCATTACCCCCGCCATGCTGTTTTGGTGCCAAGGCACCAAATTCAATTCATGAACCATTCCCTCATGCGCTGCAATATCTGCTTGAAGCTGCCTGTCTGCTGCGCCACCTTGCGGCCACGCAACCTCTGCATCCTGGCCTCACCCAGCAAGCCCATCACCGTGGAAAATCTGGGGTTGCGCATCACGTCCGCCAAGCTGCCCTCGTACTCGGGCACCGCCACACGGACAGGCTTCAAAAAGACATCCTCTGCCAGCTCCACCATCCCGGGCAACAAGGAGGAGCCCCCCGTCAGCACGACACCTGAGGCCAGCAAGTCCTCATAGCCAGAGTCGCGAATCACCTGCTGAACCAAGCCAAACAGCTCCTCCACGCGGGGCTCAATCACGGCACCCAGCGCCTGGCGCTTGACGAGCCTTGGTCCTCGGTCACCCAAGCCTGGCACCTCGACGCTCTCATCCGGATTGGCTAGCACCTGCTTGGCTACGCCATAGCGCAACTTGATTTCCTCGGCGTCCGGCGTGGGCGTGCGCAACATGGCGGCGATGTCGCTGGTAATCTGGTCGCCTGCGATCGGCAGCACAGCCGTATGGCGAATCGCCCCACCGGTGTAAATGGCCACATCTGTTGTGCCGCCACCAATATCCACGAGCACGACACCCAGCTCTTTTTCATCCGGAGTCAGGCATGCCAGGCTCGACGCGAGGGGCTGCAGGATCAGATCCTGAACTTCAAGTCCGCAGCGTCGCACGCACTTGACGATGTTCTGTGCCGCACTGACCGCACCCGTGACGATGTGAACCTTGACCTCCAGTCGCAAGCCACTCATGCCGATTGGCTCACGGATGTCCTCCTGTCCATCGACAATAAACTCTTGCGTCAGCACATGCAGCACCTGCTGGTCTGTTGGGATGTTGACGGCTTTGGCGGTCTCGATCACGCGCGACACATCAGTGGCTGTCACCTCCTTGTCCTTGACCGCCACCATGCCACTGGAGTTGAAGCTGCGAATGTGGCTGCCGGCAATGCCGGTGTAGACATCACGGATCTTGCAGTCCGCCATCAGCTCGGCCTCCTCCAGAGCACGCTGGATGGAGTTCACGGTTGTCTCAATGTTGACGACGACCCCTTTGCGCATGCCTCTCGATTCATGCTGGCCAAGGCCAAGCACTTCAAAACGCCCTTCCGGGAGAATTTCGGCCACGACTGCCACCACTTTGCTGGTGCCGATGTCGAGGGCGACGATAAGGTCTTTGATGTCACGAGTCATGGTGTCATCTTTTCTTTTGGGGTTGAGAGGGCTCCGGCAACGCAGCAAGTGTCAGTGCGAAGCCATTGGGATAACGTAAATCTGCATGAGTGACCTTGCGAGTACCCAGCTTTTGGGTGACGCTTGGCCAAGCCTGAACAAACCGCTGAATGCGAGCGGCAAATGAAAGGGCACCCGGGACGCCGCCCTGCGGATCCGGCGCGTCTGCTCCAGGGTCGCGCCCAAGGTTGAGCGTCATGCCGTTGGACAATGCGACCTCCCAAGCGTAGCGTTCGCTCAAGATCAGCTTTTCGACGCGCACATCCAACGGGGCAAACCAACGGGCCAGTTCGGCATAACGCTGCACCACCAAACCCTCGGTTCCCTCCGGTCCCTCGAAGTAGGGAAGCGCATCGTCCTCGTCGATCTCGCCTTGGTTGGCTGTGAACGCATTGCCCCAAGTGTTGATCATCTGGTTCTCGTTCCAGAACGCCAGCGGCTGCTGCTCCTCGAACGTCACGCGCAACGTGTCGGGCCAAATCCGACGCACTGTCGCCTGCCTGACCCACGGTGCTTTTTCGAAGCTTTCGCGCGCCTCGTCCAGATTGATCGTAAAAAAGTTGCCCTTCAGCTGGCCGGCAATGGCTGTCTTGACGCTGGCGGGTGAAACATATCTCAAGCTGGTGTTGGGTGCCGGCTCCATTTCGATCGCGCGCAAGGTAAAGATTGGCAAATGAACGAGCCAGTAGACCACCCCTGCCAAGACGGCAAGCACCGCGAGCACCGCGAGGGTGTTGGCGATTCGGTTGATCGTACGAGCTTCGTTCCACACGACTTACTCCGCTTTGGCCGACGCAACGGGTGCGCGGCCGACCTTGCAACGAGCACTGGACAAAATATGTAGGCACAGGTCGGGATACGACATACCCACCGCCTTGGCGGCCATCGGCACTAGCGAGTGTCCTGTCATGCCGGGAGACGTGTTCATCTCTAGCAGCCAGGGCCTGGACTGTGCATCCAATATGACATCCGCACGTCCCCAGCCCTCGCACCCCAGCGCTCGATATGCCGTGACGCAAAGGGCGGACACTTTTTCTGCCAGCGACGCATCGATTGGCGCAGGGCAGAGATACTGGGTGTCATCGGAAAAATATTTATGCTCGTAATCGTAGTTACCTTGGGGCGCCACGATCTCGATGACTGGCAGGGCATGCGCATGCTCGGCATGCCCAAGTATCGCCACTGTCAACTCGCGTCCACTGACGAACTGCTCAGCCAGAATTTCCTGATCAAACCCTGAGACCTCCTGGTAGGCTGGCTCCAGCTGATTGACAGCAGAAACTTTCACAATGCCGAGTGTCGATCCCTCATGGGGCGCCTTGAGCATCATCGGCAAGCCCAGCTTGTCCAGTGCGGGCATCAGATCTGACACGCCCCGCAAGGTGTGATGACCGGGGGTGGGCAAGCCTGCCTCCAGCCAGATGCGCTTGGTCATGATCTTGTTCATCGCCAGGCTCGATGCCATCGGACCGCTACCGGTATATGGCACACCGAGCAGCTCCAATGCACCCTGTATCGTGCCATCTTCGCCGTAGCGGCCATGCAGGGCGATGAACACTCGGTCAAAGCGCTCGTTGGCCAGTTCGGCCAGGCTACGCGTTCCGGTATCAAACAGGTGCGCATTCACGCCACGGCTGATCAAGGCCTCATGCACGCCTTTTCCTGACATCAGGGAGACTTCACGCTCGGCAGACTTGCCGCCGTAGAGGACCCCCACCTTTCCAAAATCGACGCTCATGCCAACTCTCCCAGCGCGCCAGGAACCTTGCTGATTGAACCTGCACCCATCACCACCACGACATCTCCATCTTTCACCACATCCAGGATCGCTTGCGGCAGATCCATGACGTCATCGACAAAGATCGGTTCGACTTTGCCTGCCACCCTGACACCACGAGTCAATGCCCTGCCGTCGGCCGCCACCAGCGGTGGCTCCCCTGCGGCATAAACCTCAGTGAGAAACACAGCATCCGCTGCACTCAGCACTTTGACGAAGTCCTCAAAGCAGTCCCGGGTTCGCGTATAACGGTGTGGCTGAAACGCCAGCACAATCCGACGGGTTGGCCAAGCTCCGCGAGCGGCAGCCAAGGTGGCTGCCATCTCCACGGGATGATGTCCGTAGTCATCGATCAACGTAAACGTCCCGCCACGGGGAATGTTGAACTCACCCACCTGGGTAAAGCGACGACCCACGCCACGAAATCCTGACAGAGCGCTGCAGATCGCCTCATCCGACACACCAAGCTCGGTGGCAACAGCGATCGCCGCTAGCGCGTTCAGCACGTTATGCATGCCGGGCAGGTTCAACTCAACATGCAAGGCGGGCAAAACCGTGTCACGGTCGCGTCGCTGGACGTCAAACACCATCCGCGTGCCCTCTGCCCTGATGTTCAGCGCTCTGACCTGGGCATCTGGATGCTGCCCATAGGTGGTGACAGGACGTGAGATCAGCGGCATGATTTCACGGACATTTGCATCGTCCATGCAGACGATAGCGCTGCCATAAAAGGGAAGGCGCTGCGTAAACTCAATGAATGCAGCCTTGAGCTTGGTCACGTCATGGCCGTAGGTATCCATGTGGTCAGCATCAATATTGGTGATCACCGCCATCACGGGCAACAGGTTCAAAAAGGAGGCATCAGACTCATCGGCTTCCACCACGATGTAATCACCCTGACCAAGCTGGGCATTGGCTCCAGCCGAGTTCAGCCTGCCACCGATCACAAAGGTCGGGTCAAGCCCGCCCGCTGCCAGCACACTGGCCACCAGGCTGGTCGTCGTGGTCTTGCCATGCGTGCCAGCCACCGCGATGCCGCGCTTCAAGCGCATGAGCTCAGCAAGCATGACCGCACGAGGAACAATCGGAATCCTGCGTTGCCGTGCTGCCATGACCTCTGGGTTGTTGCCGGCCACCGCGGTCGAGGTCACGATGGCGTCTGCGTCCGACACGTTCGCAGCGTCATGACCGATGAAAATGCCGGCACCCAAACCAGCGAGGCGCTGCGTCACCGTTGAATCAGACAGATCAGAGCCTGTTACGCGATAGCCAAGGTTCAGCAAGACTTCGGCGATCCCGCTCATCCCGGAGCCCCCGATACCAACAAAGTGAATGTGTTCAATCCTATGTTTCATGCTTGTATTCCGGCTGTCTGGGAGCAGATGTCAGCGATCTGCCTTGCAGATTCAGGCTTGGCTTTTTTTCTGGCCTGAATCGCCACCTGCTTGAGCTCTGGGCGCGTGCGCATGGAGAGCCAGTCAGCTAACCATTGGGCGGTCAGCGAGGACTGCTGCTGTATCCATGCTGCGCCCTCATCACTCAAGAATCGGGCATTGGCGGTCTGATGGTCATCCACTGCGTGGGGAAAGGGAACAAACAGCGCAGCGACGCCAGCCGCAGCCACTTCAGCCACCGTCATCGCGCCTGCGCGGCAGATCAAGACATCTGCTTTTGCCAGCGCCCCTGCCATGTCATCAATGAAAGGCACGCATTGTGCTTGCACACCAGCATCCTGATAGGCCACCTTCAACGCATCGATGTGCTGAGCGCCAGACTGATGCATCACTTCGAAACGCTTGCCTGCGTCCAGCTTGCCCAAGGCCTGAGGCACCACCTGATTGAGCGCAGTGGCACCCAGGCTTCCGCCCACGACCAACAAACGCAACGGCCCCTGATGTTCTTCGTAACGCAAGGATGGGTCCATCATGTGGGCCACATCCGAGCGAACAGGATTGCCGACCCAATCTGCATCAGGCAAGGCATTGGGAAATCCGACCAACACTTTGCTTGCCAGTGAGGAGAGCACGCGGTTGGCCATGCCTGCGATGGCGTTCTGCTCATGCAGCACCAACGGGGTTCTGCGCAGCCAGGCAACCAACCCACCAGGAAAGGCCACGTAGCCGCCCATGCCCAACACGACATCCGGACGCACACGCGAAAAATGCCGCCAGGCTTGTGATAATGCGCTCATGAGCATGAACGGCGCCTTGAGCTTGGAGATCCATCCCTTGCCACGTACGCCGGCAAAACGCATCGGCGCCATATCGTACCCACGTGCTGGGACCAGCTGGCCTTCCATTTTTTCTGGGTTGCCCAGCCAGCAGATGGTCCAGCCTTTGCTTTTGAGCATGTCGGCAACAGCCAGCCCAGGCATGATGTGGCCACCTGTGCCGCCGGCCATGATGAGTGCGACGGGGGCTTTGCTCATGACCGCCCCCCACGCATCAAGTTGCGGTTTTCCAGGTCTACGCGCGCGACCAATGCAATCGCACACAGATTCATCACGATGGCAGAGCCGCCATAGCTCACTAGCGGAAGCGTCAAGCCCTTGGTTGGCAACAGGCCCAGACAAACACCGATGTTGATGAAAGACTGCGCGCCGATCCAGATGCCAACACCTTGAGCCACCATGCCGTTAAAGACACGATCCATGGCGATTGCCTGACGACCGATCTCGAAGCATCGATGCACCACCACTGCAAACAGGATGATCATCAGCATCACGCCTGCGAACCCGAGCTCTTCACCAATTACCGCCATGATGAAATCGGTATGTGCTTCGGGCAAATAGTGAAGCTTTTCCACGCTGGATCCGAGCCCCACGCCAAACCACTCGCCACGGCCAATCGCGATCAGGGAGTGTGACAATTGGTAGGCACTGCCCTGCGCATGATCCGGGTTCCAGGGGTCCAAGTAGGCAAACAGACGCGCACGACGCCACGGAGACAACCAGATCAAGGTTGCAAACGTGGTCAACAACACCAGCACCAGTCCGGAGAACATCTTTCCATTGATGCCCGCCAAAAACAGCACACCGATTGCAATCGCCACAATCACCATCAGGGCGCCCAAGTCCGGCTCGAGCAACAGCAAGATGGCAACGACCGCCATGACAAAGGCCATCGGCATGAAGCCACGCAGGAAACTGTGCATGTAATCCTGCTTGCGCACTGCATAATCCGCGGCATACAGCAGCGCAGCCACTTTCATGAGCTCGGAGGGCTGGAAGTTGATTGGTCCCAGGGAAATCCAGCGGTTGGCACCGTTCACCTCACGCCCAATTCCCGGGATCAGGACCAGCACCAGCAACACCAAGGTGAACAAAAACAAGGGCAACGCCACGCGATTCATGGTACGCATGGGAATCGTGACCAGCAAGGCGGCAGCAAATACCCCAGCGGTTGCAAACACAGCATGTCGAATCACAAAATGGTAGCGGCCGTAGTTGGCATAACGTGGACCATCAGCCAGTGCGATCGATGCCGAGTACACCATCAGCAAGCCAATCGCGACCAATGCCGTGACGGCCACCATCAGCGGCAAGTCGTAATTGCGCATGGTGGTGCGCCCCGGGCGCACGGCATTGACACTATTGGTGAGTTCGGCAAAGAGACTCATAGAATCTCTCCCTGGTCGAGTGCCAAATCGTTGACCTCGTTGACAAACACCTGGCCACGGTGAGGATAGTTTTTGAACATGTCCAGGCTTGCGCAAGCAGGAGACAATAAAACAGCGTGCCCCTCTGCCGCCAATCCAAATGCCTGGCGCACGGCGTCCTTCATGTCTGACGCCATGACACAGTGGACACCACTGGCAGCCAGCGTGTCACGAATGATGGAGGCATCTTGGCCAATCAGCACCACCGCCCTGGCATGCAGACGCACCACCGGAACAAGCGGAGTGAAATCCTGCCCCTTGCCCACGCCACCAGCAATCAACACCACGGGCCTACCCAAGCCTTCGAGTCCAGCGACTGTTGCACCCACATTGGTGCCCTTACTGTCGTTGTAAAAATCGACGCCATTGACTGCACGAACAAACGCCATGCGATGTGGCTCGCCCACATAGTCACGGACCGTGCGAAGCAAGTCAGCTAGCTTGCCTCCTGCAGCCCTGGCCAGCATCAGCGCCGCCTCGCAGTTCAAGGCGTTATGCAAGCCTTTGATGGCAAGGGCATCCACCGGCATCAGCCTAACCGTTCGACCTGGCTTGCGCTCAGGCTTGGGAGCATCTTTCTTGCGCCGGCCTGTCGCGGGAAGCTCATCCTCAAACTCGGCTGGCTCAGCACTCACAAGCCACTTGACGTCATTGCTGGCCTCAACA
>Ga0255184_1000333_pt1 | contig 15793 bp, 15 predicted proteins | sample Miss_Cont_RepA_0_FD_189954 | JGI IMG/M metagenome (GOLD analysis project Ga0255184, IMG submission 189954) | Freshwater microbial communities from Mississippi River, Louisiana, United States - Miss_Cont_RepA_0h | ecosystem: Environmental > Aquatic > Freshwater > River | place: USA: Louisiana...
CAAGCAATCACTTGCCTTTGTTTCCAGGTCGACAAAGGCAAGTGATTGCTTGTTGATAGGTGGCTTGATCATGGTTTATCGATTCTACTGACTGCATGGTCATGGTACAAACAAGCACTGATTTTTGTTAAAGCATGGAGCGCCCCGCGGCGACTGAATATGTATATCGTTTTTCTGATGAGCTTGGTCAGCACCGTGCTGATCTTGATGGGACGCCGCAGCCTCGGTGTCACGGCCACCTTGATCACTGTCATCACCACAGCCGTCATGCTCTATCTGGACATGACCACCAAGCTGCAGATCAGCCTGTGAATATCACGCCATGAATCTTTCTCGATTTGCCTACCAACTCAATGCCCTGGCGCTGCTGATCATCACGCTGATTCTTGCCGGGGCATTTGCCGAACAGCTTTATTTTGGTGAGCTGCCATGCCCGCTTTGCCTTTTGCAGCGCGTCGGACTCATGGCAGCAGGTCTTGGCTTCATGCTGAACCTGCGTTTTGGCTTGCATCCTTTGCATTACGGCGTGACCCTCATTGCTGCGCTCGTTGGGGCTGCCACCTCAGCTCGACAAGTTCTGTTGCATATCATCCCGGATGGCATGGGTTATGGAAAAGTTTTCTTTGGATTGCACCTTTATACGTGGTCCTTCGTCAGTTTTGTCAGCATATTGTTTGGTGTTGGCGTGCTGTTGATGATCTCTGGCTCAGCCCATTCGAGCACGCCAAAACTGACCCGCTGGATCAAGCTGATTGTTGGCTTGTTCTTGTTGGTAGTGTTTGCCAATCTGGTTTCCACTCTTTTGGAATGTGGGTTATCTGAGTGCCCGTCAGATCCAACCAAATATTTGGGGCTGGAAAAGATCCGATCCTGGATATCCGGCGTCAAACCATAAGACCCAGCTGGATGGAATCAGATGATTGAGCTGAGACAGCTGAGATATTTTGTCACCATCGTGGACGCAGGTTCACTGACCCGTGCCGCTGAGTTGTTGTATGTGGCCCAGCCTGCCTTGAGCCAGCAACTCGCCGCGCTTGAGTCCAATGTCAATGCAAAACTGCTGAACCGTAGCTCAAAAGGCATCAAGCCGACAGAAGCCGGCTTGGCAATGTATAAACATGCCCAGGCAGTGCTCAAGCTTGTTGCAGATACCAAAGGGGTCGTGCGTACGCCCGAAGCGGGCGTGTCTGGGCGGGTTCGCCTGGGAATCCCCGCCACGATTGCTGGGATATTGATAGCACCGTTGGTTGATTATCTGCGCGACACCCGACCAGGCATCATTTTGGAGGTCTACGAGAACCCAAGCAGCTATTTGGCTCCACAGCTTCTCGAGCAGCGGGTGGACTTGTCATTGTTGGTGGACAGTATCCCGGGAAGTGGCTTGATTGCATCGCCACTGTTGAGCGAAAACCTTTACTTCGTCCACCACAGGGACAATCATCCACTGGGCAAGCCAACTGACGTCACGCTGGACGAAATTCAGAACATTCCACTTGTCTTGCCAACACGATCCACCACGCTCAGGCAGTTGATAGACAACGCGTTCAATGCGCGCGGGATTGAACCGACCGTGGTGGCAGAGACCAGCTCCATGCAGACCCTGCTGACGCTGGTGGCTCACTCCTCTGTTGGAACGTTCCAAACCATTGCAGCAGTCCGGTCTCACAAAGACGGAAGAAAATTGATCGCTAGCCTGATTCAACCCCTGATGGTGCGCAGGTTGTTTCTGGCCTATTCAAAATATGCAGCGCTGAGCGATGCCGCAGTTCAGGTTCATGCGGTCATCATGGACCTGGCCAAAAACTTGGTCACAGCTGGCCATTGGCCAGGAGCCATACTGCAAACCAATCATGCCATGATCAATTGAGCAATGAGTGTGGCATAAGCAGGGCTTATGTAACCATCTTCATTCCCTATTTCCTCAGGTGAACAGCTGACGATACAGTGACCCATGACAATTTTTCTCCCTAGAGCCAAGCCAGGTTCCCAGCAGGAGAAAAAGCTTACTTGACAAGGGTCGGTACCATGCCAAAAAGTGAGAAACCAGTTGCCATTGTGACGGGCGCCGCCCAGGGGATTGGCGCAGCCGTTGTGGATTCCTTGGTCCAGACAGGTTTTGTTGTTTGCTGCATGGACCTCAATGAATCTGCCATGAAGGGCTTGAAAAACAAGCATGGAAACGATGTCGCCCCTTACAAGCTTGATGTCAGCGATGAGGGGGCAGTCGTGGAGGCTTTCAAAAAAATATTCCGTAAATTTGGGCGAATCGATGCCCTTGCCACATGTGCAGCAGTGGTGGATGTGACGCCGTTTGACAAGCTCACGACGGCAGAATTTCGCAAGCAGAACGACATCAATGTCATCGGCACGTTTTTGCCGATGCGAGAGGCGGCCAAGTATATGGGAGCGGGTGGAAAAATCTGCACGATGTCCAGTGCGGCAGGCATACGAGGCGGGGGAATTGGCGGAACGGCAGCGTATTCGGCATCCAAAGGTGCTGTGATTGCACTGACCAAGGATGCGGCACGTGCGCTAGGTGAGAGAGGCATCACAGTGAACTGCGTTTCGCCGGCGCTGGTGCAGACACCGATGCTGGGCGAGGCCGTTGTGGATCCGGTGCGGCGGGCACAGATTCAAAATATGAACTCGCTCAAGAGAAAGGGCGAACCCAAAGAGATCGGTGACCTGGTTGCCTGGTTGTTGTCACCCCAGGCGACCTATGTGAGCGGCTCCCTGATTGCTGCAGACGGTGGGTTGACGATGCACTAGCATCGAAATCCACGCTGTCATTCATAAACAGTAGGAGGGGATTGGGATGTTGCCGTTGCAGGGTGTAAAGGTGCTGGATTTGACCCGTGCATTGTCTGGGCCATTTTGCAGCATGATCTTGGCAGACTTAGGTGCCGAGGTGATCAAGGTGGAGGCATTGCCAGACGGGGATATGTCGAGGGATTGGGGGCCGTTTGACCGTGAAATCAGCACGTATTATCTGAGTGCCAACAGAAACAAGAAATCGGTTGCGGTGGATTTCAGAAAGCCAGAGGGATTGGAGTTGCTCAAAAAAATGGCACTCGAATCTGACGTGTTGGTTGAAAATTTCCGGGTGGGAACGCTTGCAAAGATGGGGCTGGATGATGCGTATTTGCTCGCTGGCAACCCGGGGCTGGTCATTGCATCTATCTCCGGATTTGGCAGCAAGGGTCCCGCAAGTGAGTGGGCTGGGTTTGACCAGATTGCCCAGGGGTATTCCGGTTACATGAGTCTAAGTGGAACGGAACAGTCCGGGCCGATGCGGGTGGGGACAGCGATTGGCGACATGCTGGCTGGGATGTGGCTATCGATCGGCGTGCTTTCCGCGCTGATGCAGAAACGGGAGACTGGCAAGGGCCAGCGTGTGGAGACTTCGCTGCTGGCTGGCCTGATCGGTGTGCTGAGTGTGCAGGGGCAACGCTTTCTCAACCTGGGTGAGGTTCCCAAGCCGCTCGGTAACTCACACCCTGTCATCGCGCCCTACGGCACATTTCAAACAGCGGATGGGCCGCTGAACCTCGCCCCTGCGACCCAGGGCATGTGGCTCAGCTTGTGCAAGCTTCTTGGGCTGGAGCATCTGGCGGATGATCCACGGTATCAAACCAACGGGGAGCGGATGAAAAATCGTGAAAGTTTGCAGGTCGCAATTGAGGCTGTACTGAAAAACCATCCTCGCATGTACTGGACACCGCGCATGATCGAAAAAGGCATTCCCGCAGGCCCGATCAACAAGATGGATGATGTGTTTCACGATGCCCAGGTAGATGCGCTGAAGCTGGTGGAGACGGTTGAGCATCCTGTGCTTGGCTTGCTCAAGCAAGTTGGCTTTCCTGTCAGTATGGGCAGCATGCCAGAGGGCGAGTCTGTCAGGTGGGCGCCCCCTGTGTTGGGCCAGCATACCCGCGAGGTCCTCTCCAGCTATGGCATCAGCGAGAAAGAGGTGGATCGCCTGATTGCCTCTGGTGTCGTGATGCAGTCAGCCGTTTCATGATGAGCCGAAAGACGACACGATTTCAAGCCTAGCCCGATGATGGCGAGGCGTAGCAAAGACAGATTGACGTTTGAACTGATTGGACATAGAAGAAGAAGGAAGAGGGGATGACTTACAAGGTAGCAGTGTTGCCCGGAGACGGAATTGGCCCTGAGGTGGTGGAGCAGGCTGTGCGTGTGCTCAACGCACTCAAGGGCGATGGATTGTCAATTGAGTTTGAGCAGGGCCTGATTGGCGGTGTTGCGTATCGACAGACAGGCGATCCTTTGCCCAAGTCGACAATTGATTTGTGTCGGGCAGCAGATGCGATTCTGTTTGGCGCGGTGGGGGATTTCTCGCTGGATACCTTGCCCAGACACTTGAGACCTGACCGCGGGGGGATTTTGCGCCTGCGGCAAGAGCTTGAACTGTTTGCCAACCTGCGCCCACTATTTCTGTTTCCTCAGCTCATTGACGCATCACCGGTCAAAGCCGATGTGATCCGAGGATTGGACGTCATGATCGTCCGGGAGCTGTCAAGCGACATCTATTTCAGCCAGCCAAGTGGGTTTCGCACGGTGGACCAAGGCCGCTGGGTGGGACAGCGAGAGGGTTACGACACCATGCGCTACAACGAGGGCGAAGTTCGCCGAATCGTGGAGTACGCTTTTGACTTGGCAGCCAAAAGACGGAAAAACGTTTGTTCGGTTGACAAGTCCAATGTGCTGGAAGCAAGTCAGGTTTGGCGTGATGTGGCGACCTCGGTTGCCAGCCACCATCCGGAGATTGCATTTTCCTGCATGTATGCAGACAACTCCGCCATGCAGCTGGTGCGGGCCCCTACCCAGTTTGACGTCATCGTCACCGGAAACTTGTTTGGTGACATTTTGAGCGACTTGGGATCAGTTGTGGCTGGATCGATTGGCATGCTTCCCTCTGCCTCTCTAGCGGATGCCCATTATGGGTTATACGAACCCATACACGGCTCGGCTCCCGATCTGGCCGGCCAAAACAAGGCGAACCCGCTGGGAACCATTCTGTCTGCAGCCATGATGCTGGATATCAGCTTTGGTCAGTCAGCCTTTGCCCGCAGAATTGAAAAGGCTGTTAGCGCTGTGTTGGACCAAGGGCTGCGGACTGGGGATATCTTTTCACCAGGCATGACGCTGGTTGGAACGAGAGAAATGGGCGACGCCGTGATGGATTCACTCCTTCGCCAAGGATGACCGATGCCAAGCATGGATGTCATTGTGGTTGTTCAGTTGAATGTCAGCTTGCGATCGCTCTTCCATAAGGTGTGCTTATGGCGTAAGACGAAAGTCCTATTTTTAGAAATGGACATCGCGCCTTAAGCTGAGTGCAAGACAATATCGGCGGTTAACGAAATCGCCTGGAGGGGGAGGCAAATATTGATCAAAGTTAAACAAGAACGCCATTTCCGGTCATGGATGGCCGGGTATATCAGCAAGCGTTGGTAATAGATTTCACGACACCACCAAATCAAGTTGACTTGATGAATGCTCAAAGGAGACAAGCATGTATCAAACCCCCAAACGCCGAAAATTATCGGTGGCACGCACAGCAGTCATGATTTCGGCTGCACTCGGTTTTGCCATGACTGCTCACGCAGAAACAGGCATCACAGACAAGGAAATTGTCATTGGATCGACGGTTCCCCTGTCCGGTCCCAATGCAGGTTACGGCACGCTCGGCAAAGCTCAGCGGGCCTGCTTTGACTACCTCAATGCCGAACAGGGCGGCATCAAGATGGGCGATGGCAAAACCCGCAAGGTGAAGTTCGTGATGTACGACGACTCAATGGAGCCGGCACGCCACCTGCAGAACTCCCGCAGGCTGGTCAGCAAAGACGGGATTTTTGCCATGTCAGGCAGTCCCGGCACCGGTGCCAACTTGGCGTCAAGGCCCTATTACAACTCTGAGGGTGTGCCTCAGATCTTTCTGTTCACTGGCGGTCCCATGCTTGGGGCAAAGCCAGATGTCGAAAAATTCCCCATGACCATGCTTGGGGTGTTGGCCTATAACACCGAGGCAGCTCTCTATGCCAAGTTCATCAAGGAAAATTTCCCCAATGCCAAGGTGGCGTTGTTGAACGACGATAGCGGCGGACCCTTCTTTTCCAAAGCGTTCATCCAGGCTGCCAAGGATCTCGGCGTGAATATTGTCATTCACGAAGAGCACTCCTACAGTGAGCCCACGATTGATGCCAAAGTGGATCGCCTTGCTGCCTCCGGTGCTGATGTATTTGTGGATGCCACCACGCCCAAATACATCATCCAGGCGATCAAGCGGATGAACGCGATCAACTGGAAACCCAAGCACGTGCTGTGGGGGGTGGGTGCCAGTATCGGTGGCACGCTGATCCCGGCGGGTCCTGATCTCTCGAAGGGTATCTACACCAGTCTTTGGCTCAAGGATCAGGCCAACCCAGGCTTTGCCAACGATGCGGACATGAAGCTCTACGTCGAAAAGCTCAAGAAATATGACAGCAGCCTCAATCCTGCCGACCAGTACAACGCAACCGGGTGGTTTTTCTGCCATGCCACCAAGGCTGTGCTCGAAAACACCAAGCAGCCGACCAAAAAGGCATTTGTTGAAGCCATGCGCAACATGAACCAGGTTAAGGTCCCGTTGCTCCTCGACGGTGTGACACTGACAACAAAAGGATCGGCAGATGGCTACCCAATTGAGACGATTCAAATGGGCCAGTTTGATGGCGTCAAGTTTGTTCCGATCGGTGGCCTGATCGACTACGAAGGGAAAACACCTCAACCCCAGTAATATCTTGACAACCAGTTCGCTACGCCTCAAAGCTCTCGGACAAGATTGATCTTTTGAATTTCATTTTTTCAGCAGGAATCAACATGAACGGAAATATCAAGACATACCAGATGGTCATCAATGGCAAGTGGGTAAACAGTTGTGACGATGACTGGATCAATGTCGAAAATCCTGCCAACAAGACAATCTTTGCCCGAGTGCCGCGAGGTAAAGCGGCTGATGTCAACATCGCAGTCGAAGCAGCAAAAAAAGCATTCAAGACCTGGTCTCAAACATCAGCGCCTGACCGTGCAAAAATGTTGTATGCCATTGCAGATGGACTGGAGAAAATCAAGGAACACCTTGCCCAGACCATCAGCACCGAAAATGGAAACGCGTTGCGCACGCAAAGCCGTGGCGAGGCCAATGCAACAGTTGACATCGTTCGCTATGTCGCTGGCTTGTCGAGGGAAATCAAGGGCAGCACCAGCTACCTCAGCACGGGTACGCTGGATTACACCCGCAGGGAGCCTTATGGGGTCGTTGGCGCAATCGTGCCGTGGAACGCTCCGTTGATGCTTGCGGCGCTCAAGATTATCCCGGCAATCATGACCGGCAACACGATTGTCCTCAAGGCCAGCGAGGAAGCTCCACTGGCGGTGCTCGAGCTTGCCAAGGTGTGCAATGAGCACTTGCCACCTGGCGTGGTCAACGTCATCACGGGCAGCGGCATCGAGTGCGGCGCGCCGCTCGTGGAACACAAGGATGTCCCCAAGGTGTCGTTTACAGGCTCAACGGCTGTGGGCAAATCTATCTTGGCTGCTGCGAGCGCAAGAGTCGCAGCGGTCACGCTTGAGCTTGGCGGGAAAAGCGCTCAGGTTGTGTTTCCTGATGTTGAGCTGGACTACACAGCCGAGAGCGTGATCACAGCCATGCGGTTTACTCGGCAAGGCCAGTCATGCACCGCCGGCTCTCGCCTCTTTGTGCATGAGTCCATCGCAGACAAGTTTCTTGACAAGCTAGTCAGCAAGCTGAAAAACATCAAGGTGGGCAATCCATTGGATGAAGCCATGGATGCCGGATCGTTGGTCAATGCCAAGCAATTCACGCGCGTGACCAACTACATCCGTGAGGCCATGGAGGCCAGCAAGGGTTCCTTGCTCTTGGGCGGATTGCCACCGGAAACGGGTCCACTGTCTGAGGGGTATTTTGTTCAGCCTACCGTATTTCTCAACCTCCCGCCCGAGGTGCGCATGACACGCGAAGAGGTGTTCGGACCAGTGTTGTCTGTCAGCACCTGGAAACACGAAAGTGAAGTGATTGAGCGTGCCAATGACTCAGACTATGGCTTGGCCGCATTCATCTGGTCACGTGCAGGTGCGCCAGCCATCCGGATGGCGCATGCCTTGGAGGCGGGCTGGATTCAAATCAACCAGGGGGGTGGCCAGCAGCTTGGCCACTCTTATGGCGGATACAAGCAAAGTGGAGCCGGACGAGAGTTCTCCATCGAGGGCATGCTCGACAGCTTCACTGACACCAAACAAATATCTGTCAATCTGGGCGATGCCGGTTTTCCTCGTCTTTGAAAACTAGACACTATTTTTTGAATCAATGCAGCGATGTGGGGGTGGAGATGACAAAACAGCACAAAAAAATACAAACAATTGGCTTTGTTGGCATTGGTGTCATGGGCAGCCGGATGATTCAAAACCTCAAGGGTTTTGCCGACCTGCTCGTGTATGACGTGGATCATGCTCGAGCCAAGCAGGTTGCCAATGAGACATCAGCCACCGCGGTGGCTGAGCTTTCTGGCCTTTCTCATGCAGATGCGGTCATCCTGATGCTGCCCAACAGTCATGTCGTGGATGCTGTAGTCAAAGGTTCGGAGAAAGGGCCAGGACTGATGGATGTCCTGGCGCCTGGCGCCATGATCATTGACATGAGTTCTTCGACACCGAGCAACACCATTGAAAACGCAAAGCAATGTGTAGCGAAAGGCATTCACTACATCGATGCTCCAGTGTCTGGTGGGCCAACGGGTGCAGCAGCCGGTACGCTGGCCATCATGGTCGGCGGAACGCCAGATGACTTCAACCATGCCAAGCCTTTGCTCGAAAAAATGGGCGGCAATGTGGTGCTGATTGGTGAAATTGGGGCAGGGCATGCTGTCAAGGCACTCAACAACTTGTTGGGTGCGACGATTTTGGCAGCGACAGCCGAGATTTTTGCAGCTGGCGAGAAGTTTGGCCTGGATCCCCACGTGATGCAAAAAATCATCAATACTTCCAGCGGAAGAAGCTTTTCGACGGACCTGACCTATCCCAAAGCCGTCTTGCCCAAAACTTGGGATTTTGGTTTTGCAATGGGCCTGATGAATAAGGACATCGGGATTGCCATGTCCTTGATCGAGTCCACTGGCGTGGATACGACGCTGAACCGACAGGCATCGGAGATGTGGGCGAAAGCCATGGCGACCACAGGCCCGACCTCTGACATGAGCGAGATCGTCCGTCTGACCTATCAACGTGCCGGCCTCTGAGGCAGTCTATGCATCCTGAAACGGTAAAGCCATCTGCTCGTTCCCGCGTGCACAAGCTATCGGTGTCTGACATGTCCCTGCGATTCGGTGGGATTGTGGCACTCAACAGCCTGTCATTCTCTGTGGATGAAGGGACCATCTGCGGGTTGATTGGCCCCAATGGTGCGGGCAAGACAAGTTGCTTCAACTGCATCAGCCGCCTCTATACGCCCTCATCAGGCAAGGTGGAGTTTGAGGGAAAAGACATTACGCGTGTCAAAGCCAAGGATGTGGTGTCCATCGGTATCGCCAGAACCTTTCAGAACCTCGCGCTGCTTCCCTCATTGACGGTTCACCAGAATGTGATGCTTGGGGGACATCACTATGGCAGGACATCACTATGGAAAGCAGCATTCAAGCCACTCTCCAGTCGTCCAGAGGAAAAGCAGCTCTCGGATTTTGCCTTTGAGCTGCTGCGCCGGCTCAAGCTCGACCACCACAAGGACACGAGAGTCGATGACTTGCCGTATCCCACTCTCAAGAAGGTTGAGTTGGCCAGAGCCTTGGCGTCACGCCCCAAGCTCCTGATGCTGGACGAGCCCGCTGGGGGCCTGTCTCATTCGGAGGTGGATGAACTGTCTGACACGCTGGTGCAGATCCGCGAAGACTTTGATCTCACCCTGCTGCTGGTGGAGCATCACATGGGGATGGTCATGAAGATTTCGGACAACATTGTGGTGCTGGATTTTGGCCACAAAATTGCTGATGGACTGCCGGCTGACATCAAGTCGAATCCTCGCGTCATAGAAGCTTACCTGGGTAAACCAAGATGAAAGTCCTTGATGTCAAAAACCTGGAAGCAGGTTACGGAAGAATCAAAGTCTTGCACGGCATATCGCTATCTGTCGATGAGGGTGCTGTCTCGGTGCTGCTTGGTGCCAATGGAGCTGGCAAAACCACCACGCTGAGGGCGATATCCGGTCTTGTCAAAAGCAAGGGCAACATACTGCTTGACGGCAAGGAGATGAGTGGTATGCGTGCCGACGTGATAGCACGCTCAGGCGTGGCGCATGCCGCCGAGGGCCGTGGCACATTCACCGACCTGACCGTCGAGGAGAATCTGCGCGTTGGTGCCTTTCGACGGACAGATAAAAAAGAAATCGCCCTGGATATGGAGCAGATGTATGAGCTTTTCCCTAGGCTGCTTGAGCGTCGGCACCAAAAAGCAGGAAACCTCAGTGGCGGTGAGCAGCAAATGCTGGCTGTCGGCCGTGCATTGATGCTGAGGCCACGAGTGTTGTTGCTCGACGAGCCATCGTTGGGCCTGGCACCAGTCATCGTCAATGGGCTGTTCGCCACGCTGAGTCGCATCAACAAGGAGCTTGGCACCACCATGCTGATCGTCGAGCAAAACGCGAACCTGGCGCTTGAGATTGCCACCTACGCCTACGTGCTGGAGTCAGGAAAAATCAGCCTGGAGGGGCCTGCGCAGGAAATCGCTGCGCATGATGGTGTGCGTGCTGCATACCTGGGAGACTGAAATGGATTATTTGCTGCAGCAATTGCTCAATGGCGTCACGATCGGAGCCGTGTATGCCTCTCTCGGTCTTGCACTGGTGTTGATTTACCGAACCACCAATATCGCCAACTTCGCGCAGGGAGAGATGGCAACTTTTTCTGCCTTCTTGACTTGGCAGCTCACACAATGGGGCGTTCCGATTGTCCTCTCCATCCTGATCGTCATTGTCATCTCGGCCATCATTGGTGCGGTGGTGTATGCCATCCTGGTGCGGCCAGTTCAGTACAAAGACGAAATGACGATCATCATTGTTACCCTGGGCTTATTTCTGGCATTCAACAGCACGACAGGCGCGATCTGGGGTTACATGCAGAAAACATCGCCGACACCCTTTCCTGATGTGGTGTGGATGATGGGCAATGTCAGGGTGTCGGCCGAGCTGGTCAGCTTTATTCTGGTGCTGGTGGCCATCTCTTTTGGCCTATTCTTGCTGTTTCAGAAGACCCGGTTGGGCAATGCATTGCGAGCAGCTGCATCCAATGCGCAGTCAGCCCAGCTGGTTGGCATTCCGTATACCAAGATGATGATTTTGGGCTGGGGCATGGCTGCAGGATTGGGCGCCGTCTCCGGTGCGCTGGTGTCCTCTCGTCTTTCGCTTGATCCAAACATGATGGCTGACGTCATCATTTATGGATTCGCCTCTGCCGTGATTGGAGGGATGAGCAGCTATGTGGGGGTCGTGGTGGGTGGATTGATTGTGGGCGTGTCAAAGTCCATGACAATTGCGTTTCTCCCGGCCCTTGGCGCTGACCTTCAAATTATGGTGCCGCTTGTTCTGATTGTGGCGGTGTTGATTGTCAAGCCAGAGGGCTTGTTCGGCAAAACAGTGGCGGCGAGGGTCTAACGGTCATGAATGCAAACGTCAACATGGCACTCGGCAACAGCCGATGGACGCCTGCAATGAAAGGTGTGGCTTGGCTGGCAGCGGCCATCGTCCTGATTGGATTACCCTTGGTGGTGCCAGGCTATCTGACTTTTCAGCTCAGTGGCGTCATGGCATACGCCGTCGCGGCGATTGGACTGAACCTGATCACGGGTTATGTCGGCTTGATATCACTGGGACATAACGCATTTTTTGCGCTCGGTGCTTACACGGCAGCGTTAAGCATCGTGTATTTCAACGTCCATTACATCACGTCTGTTTTTCTTGCTGCGATTGTCAGCTTTGTGGTGGGCTATCTGGCAGGCTTTCCTGCACAGCGGTTGCGTGGCCTGTATCTCGCCCTGATCACTTTGGTGCTGGCAGTATCGGTGGCACCTGTGATCAAGCATTTCAAGGATGTGACCGGCGGGATGCCGGGCATGGTGCTCGAGCGTCCAACGCCACCCGAGTGGACCGGTTTAACCCGTGATGCTTGGATTTATTACATGGTGTTGATGTTTGCCGTGATCTGTTTTTACTTGGCCAAAAATTTTGTTGCTGGCAGCACTGGTAGAGCGCTGACGGCGATTCGATTGGCCCCGCTTGCTGCCTCTTCGATGGGTGTAAACGTCAATGGCTACAAGGTATTGATCTTCGGATTGGGTTCGATGATGGCCGGGATTGGCGGTGCGCTGTTCAATTTTTCGCTTGGGTTTGTTGGGCCGGATTCCTACACGCTGATGTTGTCGGTCAGTTTTTTGGCTGCGGTGGTGGTGGGTGGTATCGGAACGATCTGGGGCGCCTTGATCGCAGGGATGTTTCTCCAGTTCATCCCCACGTATGCGTCTGAAATCAGTGAGGCACTGGCAGGTGCGGTTTATGGCGGCATCTTGATTGCCTGCATGTTTTTCATGCCCAAAGGGATCGCTGGCACGTGGATTGAGAGGCGGCAGCAACGCCTCAAGGCCAAGGACGAATAGCGCTGGATGCTATGCTCTCCCTCTGTTTTCGTGCAGAGGGGCATATGGAGATTCGGCAGCTGAAATATTTTGTCAGGATAGTCGAGCTTGGCAGCCTGACCCGTGCAGCCGAGTCTTTATTCATTGCCCAGCCAGCGCTCAGCCAGCAAATGGCCAGCCTGGAAAAAGACTTGGGCGTCAAGTTGCTCGCGCGCAGTGTACGTGGTGTGACGGTCACTCAGGCGGGTGAGGCATTCTACAAGCAAGCCAACACCATTCTGAAGCAAGTGGACAACGCCCGGATGATCGTGGCATCCGAGCACGATCATCCCAGCGGGATGGTCTCCATTGGCATTCCCAGCAGCATTGCCAACGTGCTGGCCGTGCCGCTGTATGGTGCGATTCGCAGCAAGTATCCAGACATCCTGATTGAGATCAACGAAACGCCCAGCGCGTATCTGGATGAGTTGGTGATCAATGGTCGCATTGACATTGGCTTGCTGTTCAATTTTTCCAGGACAAAGGGCCTCAAGCTGCAGAAACTGATGTCTGAGAGTCTTTATCTGGTTGGCAAGCAGGGGGCGTTCGATTCTGAGGCTCCGGTGACATTGGCTGAGGTCTGCCGCCAAGAGTTGTTGACCCCCAGCCGGTCCAACAGCATCCGGGTGCAGATAGACAAGGCATTGGTTTCATCTGGGTTGGACCTGATCCCCGTGGCAGAAATCAATGCGACACCTGTCATCAAAAAGCTGGCGCTTGCCGGGCAAGGCCTGACGATTCTTCCCTGGTGTGCGATTGACGAAGAGCTCGACGGCAACTTGCTGCAGGCGAGATTGATTGTTGAGCCTGAAATCCGGCGCGATGTGTTTATCTGTGTATCAGAGACGGTGCCATTAAGCCATGCGGCGCTCTGTGTGCATCAGTTGGTGATGGATGTGGTGTCTGAGTTGATTCAGCGGGGCAAGTGGAAGGGCGTGATAGCTGTTGACGCAGCTGCTGCTTGAATCCTTTATGCATGGTTCCAGATAAGCTGCACTTATACCGGTAGTTCAAATCCCTATTTTTTGACTTTGTCTGCTCAGCCTAGACTGATCGTGTGATGGTCCGTATGGGCAGTCATTGGTCATTTCTCTCTTTTTTCAAGGCTGATGCTGATATGGGCAAGATACAAGCCTCCACCGTGCTGAAAAACATCAAAGTGCTCGATCTGTCCCGTGTGCGGGCAGGTCCAACCTGCGTCAGGATGCTGGCTGATTTTGGGGCGGATGTGTTGCGCGTGGAGCCACCGCCTGGCGTGGACCCGAACGAGGCTTCGTTTGCAGCAGACCGGATGGGAGGGGATTTTCAAAATCTCAACCGCAACAAGCGCTCGCTATCACTGAACCTCAAGGAGCCCGAGGGACTCGAGATTTTCAAGCGTTTGGTGAAAAAGGCAGATGTGGTTGTGGAAAATTGGAGGCCAGATGTCAAAAACAGGCTTGGACTGGATTACGAGTCACTCAGGCAAATCAATCCGCGCATCATTCTCGCCAGCATTTCCGGTTTTGGCCAGGATGGTCCCTATGCATGGCGTCCCGGACTGGACCAGATCATTCAAGGCATGGGAGGACTGATGTCGGTTACGGGCTTTCCAGAGCATGGGCCCGTCAGAGCAGGCTTGGCTGTTGCAGACTCGAGTGCAGGCTTGTATTGCGCATTGGGGGTGATGATGGCGCTTTATGAGCGGGAGCAGTCAGGGCAAGGGCAGTGGGTCCACACCTCCCTGTTGCATTCTTTGATCGCGATGATGGACTTTCAGGCGGCGCGTTATTTGGTGGATGGGGTGGTACCTGGGCAGGCAGGTAATAATCATCCGACCGCGACGCCGATGGGACTGTTTCAAGCCTCCGATGGATCGTTCAACCTAGGCGTGGCTGGAGAGGGACAGTGGTCCGCCTTGTGCAAGCTGATTGACCGCACAGAATGGATCCACGATGAAAAGTTTCATAACGAAAAAGCGAGGTATGTGCATCGACCGTTGCTCAACTCGATGCTCAACGAGGTGTTTTCCACCCAGACTGTTGCGCACTGGTGCGAAGGGTTGAATCGCGCAGGTGTGCCTGCAGGGCCAGTCTACGATGTGGGGCAGATGTTTCAGGATCCCCAGGTGCAGCACCTGAATACCTGGAAAGAGGTGGTGTCAGACAAAGGCTTGCATAAAAAGCTGGTGACGCAACCTGTGGTGCTGACTCGAACGCCGGCTGACATTGTGACGATTGCACCATCCTGCGGTGAGCACACCGAAGAGGTGCTCAAGGAGGAGGGGTTTTCCCATGAGCAGATCAGTCAGCTGCAATCCAAAAGAGTGGTCTGATGAAATCGGCATGACAGGAGAAAACAAACATGGCGAAGTTGGTTGTTGAAAAAACAGGTACAACAGGCAGGATCATTTTTTCTAATGAGGAGAGAATGAATGCCATGACGCTGGGGATGTGGCAGTCATTGCCTGAAGCGTTGCAGCAGTTTGACCGAGACCCCGACGTGAGGGTGATCGTGTTGCAGGGAGCTGGCACGCGAGCGTTTGTATCAGGGGCTGACATCTCTGAGTTTGAAAATTTGCGCAATGCCAAAGAGCAGCAAGACCTTTATGATCTTGCAGTCAATGCGGCGTTGCAGGCGCCGGGAGAGTGTTCCAAGCCAGTGATTGCCAGCATCAGGGGGATCTGCATCGGTGGTGGGCTTGGGCTGGCGGCAGCTTGTGACCTGAGAGTCTGTTCTGACCAATCGATTTTCCGCATGCCAGCAGCAAGGCTGGGGTTGGGTTATGACGCACAAGGGGTGAAAAAATTTGTCGACATCCTGGGGATGGCCAATGCCATGGAAATTTTTGTGACCGCGCGCAAGTTTGGTGCGGCAGACGCACTCAGGATGGGCTTTGTTTCCAGAGTGTGTGCTGAGCACGAGCTGGATGAGGCTGTGGGTGAGTTTGCCGAGATGATCAGCCAAAACGCGCCTTTGACGGTGCGAGCTAGCAAGTTTTCGATCAAGCAGATGGTGCTTCAGCCTGATGAGCAGGATATGGCGACCGCTGAAAAGATGGTGGCGGATTGTTTTGCCA
>Ga0255184_1000366_pt1 | contig 14688 bp, 11 predicted proteins | sample Miss_Cont_RepA_0_FD_189954 | JGI IMG/M metagenome (GOLD analysis project Ga0255184, IMG submission 189954) | Freshwater microbial communities from Mississippi River, Louisiana, United States - Miss_Cont_RepA_0h | ecosystem: Environmental > Aquatic > Freshwater > River | place: USA: Louisiana...
GCTATACCCTGGCCGGTACCGAAGTGTCCGCATTGTTGGGTCGTATGCCGTCTGCCGTGGGCTACCAGCCTACGCTGGCTGAGGAAATGGGCGTGCTCCAGGAGCGCATCACGTCAACCAAGACGGGTTCCATCACTTCCATTCAGGCCGTCTACGTGCCTGCTGACGACTTGACTGATCCTTCGCCTGCCACGACCTTCCAGCACTTGGACTCTACCGTGGTGTTGTCCCGTGACATCGCTGCATTGGGTATCTATCCTGCTGTGGATCCTTTGGACTCGACCAGCCGCCAGCTCGACCCCCATGTGGTGGGCGAGGAGCACTACAACGTTGCTCGTGGCGTGCAGCAGACCTTGCAACGTTACAAGGAGCTGCGTGACATCATCGCGATTCTCGGCATGGATGAATTGTCACCCGAGGACAAGCAGGCCGTTGCACGTGCCCGCAAGATCCAGCGCTTCCTGTCCCAGCCTTTCCATGTGGCCGAAGTCTTTACCGGTTCGCCTGGCAAGTATGTGCCTTTGTCTGAAACCATCCGTGGTTTCAAGATGATCGTGGAAGGCGAGTGCGACGCCTTGCCCGAGCAGGCGTTCTACATGGTTGGTTCGATCGACGAAGCTTTCGAGAAAGCCAAGAAACTTCAGTAAGGAAGCATCATGGCCACCCTTAAAGTTGATGTTGTGAGTGCTGAGAAGTCCATCTACTCCGGGCAAGCAAAGTTTGTTGTATTGCCTGGAGAGTCGGGCGAGCTTGGCATTCTTCCCGGCCATACCCCCTTGATCACCCGCATTCGTCCCGGCATGGTTCGCATCACGCTTGAGGACAACAGCGAGGAGAGCTGCTTTGTCGCAGGTGGCTTGCTCGAGGTTCAGCCAGGTCATGTCACGGTCTTGTCTGACACGGCTATCCGCGCAGCTGACTTGGATGAGGCCAAAGCGGTCGAGGCACGCAAACGTGCTGAGGAGGCTTTGCGCAATGCGAAGGACAAGACGGACATTGCCGTGGTTGAGGCTGAGCTGGCCATGCTGGCTGCTCAGGCTTTAGCTGCACGTCGCATCCGTGAGGGTCATCGCTCGCAGTAATCATTTGGCTAGGTCCGTTCCTCCCGAGGGCTGATCCCCCCAGGAATGTGACGGGTGTATTCCAGTATCAATGCCCCGCTTGTCGGGGCATTGTTGCCTCTGGCATCTGCGTTGCGTGCAACTCCGCATGCGTTCATTCCGAATGTTTTTGTTGACTTGAAAGCCCTAGTCTCTCGCTCTTGATTCATTTTGGAGCGAAATGGTGCGTCAGCAAGTTGATTGTGCAGTGTTGAGATTGTCGGTGCATGAGTCCTGGGTGGAGGATATGCTTCAGGAGGTGTCGACAGCGATGAGTCGCATTCGGCTGCATCGCCTGGATTGGGAGTTGTTTGGTGCAGATGCTCAGGCCAATCACTGCCCTGTCAACCTGGATATTCAGATATTTGCTCGATCAACCGTGAGCTTGCGCCGTTATGACGTTTGCGTGCTGCCGGTCTCAATGGAAACGCTTGGTTGGACGAGACTGGCGCTTGCCGCCATCCCCCGAGGACCATTCATCCCATTGGTCGGCTTGTTCAATGGATTGAAATCCGCGGCGATGCAGGATCTGTTGGAGCTGGGGTTGGCGGATTTCATCAATCTGCCGGTCTCGCCTGATGAGTGCAGGGCGCGCATCCTGAACGTCGCATCGCACATGCCAAGGGCATTGTCACTGAGAGAGCCAACAGCAAGCCCACAAGCCTGGGTGCAGGCTGCTGTGACAGGGGACTACGAGCGTTTGTCATGCAGGCAAAAAGAGGATGGTCCATCCAAGGTCCGTGGTGCATCCAGCAAAGCGATCAAGCTTGTCAAAATGCGGGCACCACAGTTTGGGCAATACATTGCACCCAAGACCGGTCAAGGCACAGCTGAGCCATTTCGGGACGCGAAGGCCTTCGTGGTGGCTGAATTTGAAAAGGAATACATCACGCACGCCCTAGAGCGTCACCAGGGCAATATTGCCATGGCCGCGCGTGCTGCAAGCAAGCACCGAAGGGCATTCTGGCAGCTCATGCGCAAGCACAACATCAGCGCAGACTTGTATCGACAGGACACGCTGGAGGAAGGATGACTCGCCTCAATCATTAAGGCAGCCTCTTGGATGGAAAGGTCTAGTGTCGTTGGATCCAAGATAGATGCGTCATTCAGGCCGCGACAAATAAAAAGACCATCTATCCTAGTCCGCTAAAATGAGGTCTCAAAAAACCCAGAGATCAGCAATCATGTCGGCCCCCTTGAAAAATGATGTTTTCCTCAGAGCGCTCAAGCGAGAGCCTGTACCGTATACACCGATTTGGTTGATGCGGCAGGCAGGAAGATATCTGCCCGAGTACAACGCGACGCGGGCGCGGGCTGGCTCTTTCATGGCGTTGGCGCAAAACCCGCAATATGCAGCCGAGGTGACGCTTCAGCCCCTGGAGCGCTTTCCACTGGATGCAGCGATTTTGTTTTCGGACATCCTGACTGTTCCCGATGCAATGGGTCTAGGATTGAGTTTTGCTCAAGGCGAAGGTCCCAGGTTTGCACATCCTGTCCGTGATGAGCGGGATGTGGCCAAGCTCGCCGTGCCTGATTTGTCTCGCCTGCAATATGTGTTTGACGCGGTCACCGTGATTCGCAAGCAACTCGATGGCCGAGTTCCACTCATCGGTTTTGCCGGCAGTCCGTTCACCATCGCTTGCTACATGGTGGAGGGACAGGGCAGTGACGATTACCGGCTCATCAAGAGCATGCTGTATGCCCGGCCGGATCTGTTGCATCGAATGCTGGAGATCAATGCTGAGACGACTGCACAGTATCTCAATGCCCAAATTGCAGCGGGAGCGCAAGCGGTCATGATCTTTGACAGCTGGGGTGGAGTGCTGGCGGACGGATTGTTTCAAACATTTTCCCTGGCGTACACTAAAAAAGTCTTGTCTAAGTTGGTCAGGAAGCAGGATGGGCAGGATATTCCAGCGATTGTGTTCACAAAAGGAGGGGGGCAATGGTTGGAGGACATCGCTGGCATCGGTTGCGATGCGGTGGGATTAGATTGGACCGTCAACCTATCGCAAGCCCGAAAGAGAGTGGCTGACAGCGTGTCATTTCAGGGTAACCTGGACCCGATGGCGCTGTTCGGTACTGAGGCATCGATTCGACAGGAAACCAGGCGGGTGCTGGATGCTTTTGGACCGGTTGGCAAGGGCGGTCATGTGTTCAATTTGGGCCATGGAATCTCCCGCTTTACCCCTCCTGAGTCAGTGAAGATTTTGGTCGATGAGGTGCATCAGTACAGCGCCCAATACCACAATTAACAGCCTGAGTCATATGAGGTAGCGCATAGTTGTTCACATATTTTATGGATATCGGGTAAACCCTGAATTCAAAAGAGACGGTCTGACAAAAACTCCACAACATATTGATTTTAAATGATTTAATCTTTTTTTTATGTGTTCTACCCAGTCGATTGATCTCTTTTAAGTATTATTTTTGAACAAATCCAACGATTTTTCCCCAAACTTATCCACACCCTGCACTTTGAGCCATGACACATTCTCTGGCTGGCTCAGAGTGGTTCTTGACGTGCCCCTGGAGGGGCCGTTTGACTATTCCAGCCCTGAGCCGGTCCAACCAGGGCAGCGGGTGATGGTGCCGTTTGGAAATCGTCGCCTGATTGGCGTGGTGCTTGACTGCCCACAACAGTCAGGACTTGAGCCCGATCAGGTCAAGCCAGTGATTCGAGTCCTGGATGACACGCCACCACTGACGCCGTCCTGGATGAAGTTTGCCAGCTTTGCTGCCTCCTATTACCAGCGTCCACTGGGAGAGGTGGTGATGCCTGCCTTGCCTGTCAGCTTGAGGACCGTGAGCGCCTATGAGGGCAAGCGTTCAGATGCGGGCCCGGTCGCGCGGGTGGATGGGCGCCAAAAAAAACGTGCGTCTCAATACGTCAGCCATGAATTACCTGCGGAACAAACCGCGCAAGACACTGCCGCATTGCTATCTACACCAGCCAGCCCGAATTTAAGGGCGGGTCGGCCCGAATTGAACGAGGCTCAATGCAATGCGGTTGACACGATAGCGGCAGCAAAAGGGTTTGAGGCATTTTTGCTGTTTGGCATCACAGGTAGTGGCAAGACCGAAGTCTACATGCATGCTGCTGCGACTGTACTCAACCGAGGACAGCGCGTCTTGGTGCTGGTCCCTGAAATCAACCTGACCCCACAGCTTGAGGCGGTTCTGCGGGCCCGCCTGGAGCCCTTGGCAGGGCCTGCAGGGGTGGCAGTCATGCATAGCGGGCTATCTGACGGGGAGAGGCTGTCAGCTTGGCTGAGCATTGCCCGCCAGCAAGCCAGAGTGGTGCTTGGGACGCGCCTGTCGATTTTTGCCCCCATGGACGATCTGGGCTTGATCGTGGTGGACGAGGAGCATGACCCCTCTTACAAGCAGCAGGATGGATTGCGCTACTCAGCCCGTGATCTCGCTGTCTGGCGTGCCAGAGACTTGAACATTCCGGTGGTGCTTGGATCGGCAACACCGTCCATGGAGACTTGGCTCAATGCCCAGCGCGGCCATTATCGTCGCCTTGACTTGCCTGCCCGAGCCCGTGCTGTCTCCATGCCGCAGATCCGGCTGGTGGATACGCGACGATTGCCAATGCAGCATGGACTGTCACCCCAGCTGATCGAGGCAATGCAGGCCAAGCTCGCCAACCAGGAGCAGGTGCTGGTGTTTCTCAACCGCAGGGGCTATGCACCCGTGCTTCACTGCGGGTCATGTGGTTGGGTCAGCCAGTGCTCACGTTGCACCGCCTTTCTAGTCTTGCACCGCACACAGCCTGGCCGGCATCGATTGCATTGTCACCACTGCGGATGGCAACAGCCTGTTCCCAGGGCTTGCCCTGACTGTGGCGACCAGGACCTCGAACCGATGGGACGTGGAACGCAACGCCTTGAGGAGTACCTTGCCGAGCTGTTCCCGTATGCACGCCTCGCCAGGATTGATGCAGACAGCACCAGGCGCAAGGGATCAGCCGAAGCCTTGTTTGCCAAGGTGCACGCTGGAGAGGTGGACATTCTTGTCGGCACGCAGATGGTGGCAAAAGGCCATGACTTTGCCAATCTTGGCCTGGTGGGTGTGTTGAATGCCGATGCCATGCTGTTTTCCCAAGATTTTCGTGCACCCGAGCGTTTGTTCGCCCAGTTGATGCAGGTATCGGGGCGCGCCGGCAGGCACAATGGCCAAGGTGAAGTCATCGTCCAAACGGGATACCCCGAGCAACCTGTCTACCAGGCGCTCTTGCGCCATGATTTCGAAGGGTTCGCTCGGCATGCTTTGCGTGAGCGAGAGTCTGCTGGCCTGCCACCTTGGGGGCATCACGCACTCCTGGCATGTGAGGCGGGCGATATCAACGAGGCAATCCAGTTTTTATTGAAAGCCAGGGGGCAGGCTGAATCCTGCATTGAGGGGCTCTCCTTGCAAGGAATCGTGACCCTGTATGATCCGGTGCCGCTTCGCATCGTCAAGGTGGCCAATGTATGCCGGGCACAGCTTTTGGTCGAGGCATCCAGCAGGCCAGCGTTGCAAGGCCTGCTCAAATCCTGGTTGCCCTCCATCTCGACAGACAGGCCATCCCGGAGGGTGCGCTGGCACATCGAAGTCGATCCACTGGAAATTTAAACGACCCATGTCAGGATTAAACCCAGCACAGCATGATGCTGTCCGCTATCTTGATGGCCCTTGTCTGGTGCTCGCCGGGGCAGGCTCTGGCAAAACACGCGTCATCACCCAGAAAATCGCCTACCTGATCAGGGATTGTGGCTACGCCGCGAAAAACATTGTGGCGCTGACATTCACCAACAAGGCAGCCCACGAGATGCAGGAAAGGTTGAAATCGGCCTGCGCGAACGATGCCACCAAAGGCTTGACCATCAGCACGTTTCACTCTCTGGGAGTGCGCATTCTGCGTGAGGAAGCTAGGCACCTCAACCTCAAGCCCCAGTTTTCGATTCTGGATTCGGATGATGCACTGGCCATCATTCAGGACTTGCTGGTGACAACGGACAAGGGAAGGCTGAAGTCGGTGCAGCAGACGATTTCGCTTTGGAAAAACGGGCTGGTCGATCCTGATGCGGCTGAAAAGCTTGCGCAGACGCCAGGTGAAATCGAGGCGGCCAAGGTTTACCGCAGCTACAACGCCACGCTCCACGCCTATCAGGCGGTCGATTTTGATGACTTGATTGTGCGACCTGCCCGTTTGCTTGAGCAGAACGAAGAGGTCCGCACCAAGTGGCAGAACCGTGTGCGTTATCTGCTTGTCGACGAATATCAGGACACTAACGTCTGTCAGTATCGTCTGCTGCAGTGGCTGACTGGACCAAGGGCGATGTTCACGGCAGTGGGCGATGATGACCAGGCGATTTATGCATGGCGAGGCGCAACGGTTGAGAATCTGGCCAAGCTCACCGAGGACTATCCCTCCATCCGCGTGATCAAACTTGAGCAAAACTATCGATCCAGCCAGAACATTTTGGCAGCAGCCAACCAGGTGATCACGCGCAATCCCAAGCTGTTTGAAAAAAAGCTCTGGTCTGAGCATGGTACCGGTGACCCGCTGCAGGTCTTGCCGATGGCAGACGATGAGACCGAAGCAGAGTCGATTGCCATGCGGATTTCAGCCGCGCGCTTTGAAAAACGCGCCAGTTGGCGGGATTTTGCTGTGCTCTATCGTGGCAACCACCAAGCCCGCGTGATGGAGCAGGCCTTGCGTAACTTGCGCATCCCCTACACGATCTCCGGTGGTCAAAGCTTTTTTGACAAGGCGGAGGTGCGTGACTTGCTGGCCTATCTGCGGCTGATTGCCAACGAGGACGATGACCCTGCATTTATCCGGGCTGCCACGACGCCCAAGCGTGGCATTGGCCAAGTCACACTGCAGGCCTTGGGGCAATACGCTGGCGAACGGCAGGTTTCGCTATTTGAGGCGTTGTTTGAACATGGGATCGAATCCAAGCTGACGCCCCGACAGGTGGAACCCTTGCGAACCTTTGGTGATTTTATCGGGCGGATTCAGCAGCGCGCTGGCCGGGCGAGGCTGGACGGCAAAGTGATGGCGGCTGAGCCTGCCGGACAGATTCTCGATGATCTTTTGTCCGGCATCGGCTATGAGCGTTACCTGTATGACACCTTCGACGAAAAGGCGGCACAGTCACGCTGGCAGAACGTGCTGGAGCTGGTTCAGTGGCTCAAGCGCAAGTCCGAAGAGGACAGCATGGGCTTGTTTGATCTGGTTCAGCACGTGGCACTGGTGACGATGCTGGAGCGCTCGGAAGACGACGATCCCGATGCGGTCAAGCTTTCTACCTTGCACGCATCCAAGGGGCTGGAATATCCTCATGTCTATTTGATCGGTGTCGAGGAGGGGCTGTTGCCCCATTTGGGCCGGGAAGACGAAGACATCGATCCCGCCAAAACATCGGAGGTGCTGGCCTCGCGCATCCAAGAGGAGCGGCGTCTGATGTATGTGGGTATCACGCGTGCGCAGCGCAGCCTTCACCTGAGCTGGTGTCAGAGCCGTCGAAGGGGGCGGGACAAAGTCATCCGCGAACCATCGAGGTTTATCGAGGAGATGGGGCTGGGTGGTCCTGCCACCCAGCAGGATCAAGCGCCTGAAGCCTCGCCACGTGCGCGGCTGGACATGCTCAAGGCTTTGTTGAACAAGTCGGTGTCGTGACCATGATGTTGGGCAGTGCCCGCCCCGAGTGCAAGGGTCTGCCCACTACAGCGGACATCGGCATGGCTGGCTGATACAGACGCCGATCAAGGTTTTTGTGCTGCGACCTCGTCCTCGCTGCGCGCATGGTTGCGCAGCGTCCGGATCGCCTCTGCAAGCTCGCCGGCTGTGAGGCCAATCGGACCTTTGCCCTCATTGACCAGCACATCTGCAGCACGACCGTGGAGCCAAACACCACCGGTCACCGCAATCTCTGGTGCAAAGCCCTGAGCCAGTAGACTGGCAAGCAGACCGCTCAACACATCCCCTGTGCCACCGCTGGCCAATCCTACATTTCCCGTCGTGTTGATTTGCCAAGACAAATCAGGCGCACAGACGATGGTGCCTGATCCCTTGAGGACAATCCAGCTCTTGAACATGGAGGCCAATGCTCTTGCCGTGCCAGGGCGGTCTGACTGGACCTGCTGGGTGGTGATCCCAAGCAAGCGAGCTGCTTCGGCAGGGTGGGGTGTCAGGACAACCAGTCCTTGACCCCAGGTGGGGCGAACAGCCTCGTTTGAAAGCAGGTTCAGTCCATCAGCGTCCAGGACGATGGGTGATGCACCATGCACCGTAAAAAGCGTCCTGAGCCATGTTGCGGCTTCTTCCCTTTGTCCTAAACCGCATCCTGCAGCCCAGGCGTGAATGCTTGCATGATCCTCAAGTAATGCATCAGCATGCTTGAGCATCAGCTCAGGCTGGATCAGGTCACATGCAAGCGGCATGGGGCTTTGAGCTAGTCCAACCAGCACCTTGCCTGCGCCTGCCTTCAGAGCAGTCCTGGCTGCCAGGAGGGCTGCTCCTGTCATGCCTGACGCCCCTCCCAGAATGCCCACTGAGCCATACGTCCCTTTGTGGCCTTCGGAATCACGGGGTGAGAAGAGAGGCGCAATCAGGGTGTGAGTGATGGGCGTGCCGGTTGGCAGGATGGGTTTGGTCACTCGCGATCCCCTGTGGTTTGTCATGAGGCACAATAGTGACTGATACAGGTAAAGCTTTATCAGTACTGAAGTGTCATCAGTGCTGCATGGTCAAGATGAATATTCAGGATTTAAACATGAGAAACATACAAGTGGTGGGCATCGTCGGTGCAGGTGCCATGGGGCGCGGGATTGCGCAGATCGCTGCGCAGGCGGGGCTCGACGTGATGTTGTTTGATACGCAGGTCAAAGCGATTGAGGCGGCTCGTGAGAGCTTGGCTGCGACCTGGCAGATGTTGGCTGCCAGAGGCAAGATGAGTGCTGAGCAGGCGCAGGCATGCCAGGCCAGACTCGTTGCCGCAGCGTCATTGCCAGCTCTGTCTGGTTGCGACCTGGTGATTGAGGCCGTCATCGAGCGACTCGATGTCAAGCAGCAGCTATTCAGGGATCTGGAGGCAGTTGTCGCAGCAGACTGCATGCTGGTCTCCAATACATCGTCTTTGTCTATCACCGCCATCGCCTCGGCCTGCTCCCATCCTGCCAGAGTGGCGGGATATCACTTTTTCAACCCGGTGCCCTTGATGAAGGTCGTTGAGGTCATTGACGGATTGAGGTCTGACCCCTCAGTCGGTGATGCACTGATGGACCTGTCACGCAAAATGGGTCACACACCGGTTCGATGCAAGGACATGCCGGGATTTATCGTCAATCACGCTGGGCGTGGTTTGGGCACGGAAGGCCTGCGGATTGTGCAAGAGGGTGTGACGTCTTACGCCGTGGTGGACGCCATTTTGCGGGAGCAGGCTGGGTTCAAGATGGGGCCGTTTGAGTTGATGGACCTCACAGGATTGGACGTCTCCCATTATGTGATGGAGTCCATTTACCGCCAGTTTTATGATGAGCCCCGCTTCAAGCCCTCACCGCTGGGGGCAGTCAGAGTGGCTGGCGGATTGTTTGGCCGTAAAAGTGCTGGCGAAGGTTTTTATCGATACGTGGATGGCCATAAGGTCTTGCCCTCTGAGCCGGCGGTGGCTGAGGTGGGTGCGCTACCCAAAGTGTGGGTCAGCCATGCTCACGAGGAGGGGCATCACCTGGCAGGCAACCTGTTGCGTGGCCTGGGTGCGGCGATTCAGATGGGGAGTCAGCCAGACCAGGATTGTTTGCTGGTGGTGACGCCCTATGGTCAGGATGTTTCAACAGCGGTTGCTGAGCAAGGCCTTGATCCCACTCGCACAGTCGGCCTGGATACATTCAATGGATTTGAGCACACCAAGCGTCGCACGCTCATGTGCTCGCCTGCGACACAAACAGATTGGCGCGATGCGGCCCATGCCCTGCTCGCGAGTGACGGTACACCAGTCAGTGTGATTCAGGATTCGCCTGGTTTTGTGGCGCAGCGCGTCATGGCCATGGTGGTCAACATCGCTTGTGACATTGCACAGCAACAGATCGCCTCTCCCGACGACATTGACCGTGCGGTCAAATTGGGTCTTGGTTATCCGATGGGACCGTTGGAGATGGGCAACACGCTGGGGGCGGCAAGGGTGCTCGAGGTGCTGCGCAACCTACAGTCAGTGACGGGAGATCCCAGGTATCGTCCAAGCCTATGGTTGCAGCGCAGGGTGCAGCTAGGCATGTCCTTGTTGTCGCCTGGCTATTGAGCAGAATGAACAAGTGGTAAAAAATGAAACAGCCCTGACCTTTTGGGTCAGGGCTGTCGTCATGAACTGGATCCACCGCGCGACTGCGTTTCGGCAGAGAGGATCCCAACAGTATTACTTCAGGTTTGCCACCATATACTCAACGGAGGCTCGGATATCGGCATCACTGGCTGACATCGCTCCACCCTTCGGAGGCATGGCACCCTTGCCCTTGATGGCGTTTGCCACCATGGTGTCGATGCCCGTGTCTGTGTATTTGGCCCATGCAACTTTGTCGCCAAATTTAGGAGCACCCGCAATCCCTGCTGCGTGGCAGGCGAAGCAAGCTTGTTTGTAAAGCTTTTCGCCCACACCAGTGGTGGCAGGCGCTGAAGCCGGTGCAGCGGTAGGCGCAGCGGCAACAGTCTGTGTCGGTGCTGGAGCTGGGGCAGCAGCAGCGGGGGCAGCAGGTGCAGCAGAGGCTGCAGGTGCTGCAGCGGCAGGCTCAGCTGGCTCGGGGAACTTGCCACCGGCGTTGTTCGCCATGTAGACCACTGCCCTGGCAATCTCAAAGTCATCCAGCATAGGGTTGCCACCCTTTGCTGGCATGGCGCCCTTGCCCTTGATCACGCTCGCCACCATGGCATCCAAACCGGACTTGATGCTGGGAGCCCATGCCGTGGCGTCACCAAACTTGTGAGCACCAGCTGCGCCGGAGGTATGACAGGCCGCACAAACAGCCTTGTAAACTTGCTCTCCGGTTTTGAATACCTTGGGACCACTGGCATCCACGAGTTCGAGCTTGGCGATGGGCTGAAGCCTCTTGGCAGTCGCTTCGGGTCCCAATGCGTCTGAACCAGCGCCGATCTGGTTGCCCGATGCGACAAGCTTGACGAGCAATATGATGATGAGAATCGGCACCACGAATGACAGCACCACCGTAACGATGAGCTGCTTGGGTGTCTTGATGAGAGCGCCGTGTTCCTCGCTGCCGTGTTCCTGATGTTCCTGCTTTGTGCTCATGACCCAATCTCGCATGACTGACACTGGCCATCCGCGGGAACAACCCCAGACTGGCCAGCATCATGATTGAAATGGTTGGTTTAGTTTTTCTAAAACCGAACGATTATAGCGGGATCAGCCTCAATAGGCTCCGTTTGGGGGAGAACCTTGGCAACCAGCTATAATCCGACCCCTGGCGCCCGTAGTTCAATGGATAGAATTAGAGTTTCCGAAGCTCTCGATACAGGTTCGATTCCTGTCGGGCGCGCCACCGCCCTCTCAGTCCACCGTCGGACGCTTGAGCGCAGCATGAAACTGCCTCACATATTCATCAAAGCTGATCTTGTCGCTTAGCTCGATGTCGATCTGCTCCCGGATGGATCGCGAAGCATCCTGGTGAGCAACTATCAATTCTTCATTGCTTAAACCGCTTTGACGCAGAGAATGGTCGTGATCCCGGCTTTGCTGCAGTGCGAGCGAGTGGAAAGAGCGGTCTTGCGACTTCAGCATATTGAGCAGCTTGGCAGAGGGAGTGAGCTCAGGATTATTGAGTTTTTCCAGTTGCGCATCAATCGATCGAAGGTATTGGCTGTCGCCAAGCGCAGCGTCTAGCAGACTCGCACAGGCGTTGATGCCCTCCATCAAATCTTGTGCGTAGGATTGCATGCTGATCTCCTGTCCGTTGCGCTTGAGCATCAGGCCGGGTTTTCTTCCGTGCTTGACGACGGTGGAAAAGTTTTCGGCACTCTCGGCACAAAAGCCATTTCCCGGGAAATATGGGCTGTCGTTCAGGGCACAAAACAGCAAAAAGGCATCCACAAAGCGCGCGGACTCTGCGGTAATGCCGACCCGGCTAAAGGGGTCGATGTCCAGGCAGCGCACCTCGATGTACTGAATCCCGCGTTCGGCTAATGCGGTGATGGGGCGCTCGCAGGGGCCGGTGGTGCGCTTGGGGCGAATGCTGGAGTAATACTCGTTTTCAATCTGCAGGATGTTGGTGTTGAGCTGGATCCACTTGCCGTCGCGATGCGTGCCGATTTTTTCGTAGTCGGGCCAGGGTGTCGTAACGGCCTCATACAGCCTGGAGAGAAAGGTCGACAGGTCGTTGTAACAGGGCTTGAGGCTCGACTGGGCCTTGTTTTGATAACCCAGGTCGCTCATTCTCAGGCTGGTGGCGTGAGGGAGGTAAAACGTGTCGTCATCCAGGCGCGCCAGGCCCGCATCCCTGCCACGCAAAAAATCGCGTGACACGGCAGGAGACGCTCCAAACAAGTACATCAGCAGCCAACTGTAGCGGCTAAAGTTGCGGATAAGTGAGATATACCCGGCTGATCGCTTGTCCTGCTCGGTCTTGCCCGGCATGTCCAGCAGGGTCCATAACGCCTCATCGAATGAAAAGTTGTAATGCAGGCCAGCGATGCATTGCATGGTTTTGCCGTAACGCTCTGCCAGGCCCTTGCGATAGACGTTTTTGAGCGTGGCAGTGTTGGAAGTGCCGTACCACGCAATTGGTATGTCTTTTTCAGGCGGTAGGTGCGAGGGCATGGAGTGATTCCAAATCAGTTCCTGGCCCAGCCCTGCCACGGTGATCCGGTGAATCAGGTCGATTTCATCTATCAGCGTATCGACACGATTGTGAGTGCCGGTGATGAGCTCAAGCAGCGCCTCCGAGTAGTCTGTCGTGATACGAGGATGAGTCAAGGCAGATCCCAGTGCAGTCGGATGGGATGCGGTGGACAAGAATCCTTGCGCGTCAACGCGCAAACCTTCCTTTTCGATCCCTCTTTGGATGGCGTCCAGCACGCCTGGATGCGATTTGAGAAGGGCGAGACGGGAAGACAACAGCGTATTCAATGTGAATCCTTCGTGCGCATTTTTGCGATAACCTCTCTGATTTTACGAGACAGGGCATGACAGCATGAAAATGACAGACTGGCGATGGTGGATTTGCCTGCTCGTATTTCTCGTGGGCTGTACCCCTGAATATAACTGGCGAGAAGTCGAGGTGGCTGATGGGCGTGCCAAGCTAGCTTTTCCAGCGCGTGTGCAGACCGATCAGCGAGCCGTCAGCCTAGGTGGCAACAAGTTGCCATTTCACCTGACATCCGCAAGCGTGAACGATGCGGTGTTTGCGGTGGGGTACATGAAAGTGCCGGATGACATGCTTGAGGCTGAGTCCACTCAGGTGGTGCGTGACCTGGTGAACTCACTTGCAGCCAGGACCGGCAAGCGTGCACCGGATGCCGCATACGATTCCAAGGTGTTTGAGCTGGAGGCGGTGGTCGCAGGGCGTCCCTCACGAATGTTGGCTCGTGTGTTGGTGCATCGCGGCATGGTCATTCAGGTGGTGGCAACAGGACCGTCCAGCGTGCTCTCACAGGAGCATGCCAACGAGTTCATGCGTTCATTGCGTTTGCTGTAGTGTTGCCACTTGGGCTTTGCAGCAGGCCCAGTCGCAAGGCTTGGGTGACTCCGGCTTGCCTGCTGTAGACATTCAGCTTGCGACAAGCATTTTTGATGTGAAAGTTCACTGTTCGTTCGCTCAAGCCTAGAATGGCAGCGGTCTCCCAGCTTGTTTTGCCGGTTGCTACCCAGTTCAGGCATTGCAGTTCGCGACCGGACAGAGTGGTATTCGACATTGTTTTTTTTAACCTGTGTGATCAAAACCCGAATAGTTTGAACGGTTTCATGACATCTGATAATTCGCAAAATCCCTGTATCACGGCAAAGGGGCTCTCATGAGTGGATTGCTGGGGCTGTATTTGTCCACGTTTGCCAAGCTGGCACCGTTATTGGCCTGTGCAGGTGTCGGTTTTGTCTGGGCTAGACGTGAGCTACCTTTTGCAGGTGCCTTTGTCACCATGCTGGTCACATCGGTCGCCACCCCAGCGCTGGTATTTCACACCCTCGTGACGGCCAAGCTAGAGAGCCAGATGATCATCGAGATCTTCATCGCGTCTTTTGCGGGCCTGGTGCTGGTGGGTTTGCTTTGCTGGGTTGGCTTGCGCATCGCCAGGCTGCCAGTCCGCAGTTTTTTTCAGACAGCGTGGATTCCGAACGCGGGCAACCTTGGGATCCCGGTCTCGCAGATCGCATTTGGCGATGCAGGCTTGCCAGTTGCCGTGGCTTTTTTTGCAGTGTCAACTTTTCTCACGCATACGGTAGGTGTCAAGATCCTGACGGGAACAAGTGCTGGAAAGGCATGGCAAAACCCGGTGTTGCTGGCCAGCGTGTTAGCCGTTCTGGTCCGAACCCTTGATCTGTCGCTGCCCATGTGGGCGCTCGCCTCGGTGCAACTGGTGGGATCAATCACC
>Ga0255184_1000369_pt1 | contig 14612 bp, 15 predicted proteins | sample Miss_Cont_RepA_0_FD_189954 | JGI IMG/M metagenome (GOLD analysis project Ga0255184, IMG submission 189954) | Freshwater microbial communities from Mississippi River, Louisiana, United States - Miss_Cont_RepA_0h | ecosystem: Environmental > Aquatic > Freshwater > River | place: USA: Louisiana...
CAGACTGTGATGCCACGCGCTATGACAAGCCCTTGTTATCTGTTGCGCTATCCAAACACATCAGTTTGGAATCACTGGCAAAAGAGTCTGGGGCAGCGGCTGCTAAGCGATTAGGCGTGACACTCTACGCTCGTACTGCTGCCATCCGGATTGATCATGATCGACGCATGCTGCGCACCACACGGGGTGAAGTCCGCTATCGACGTCTTGTGCTGGCGTATGGCGTTAAGCCCGTGCTGCCCAAGGGATTGCTTCCGCAGCACTGCTGGCGGATTAACCATCTCGATCACTACTTGCGGTTTCGTCAGGCACTGGAGGTGCATGCGCATCCCCGGCGCGTCCTGATTGTCGGTGCCGGCCTGATCGGAACTGAGCTGGCAGATGACCTTGCGCGATCGAACCATCACGTCACGCTCGTCGATAACGCGGCACATCCCCTGAATCAGTTGGCTGCGGAGAGATCACAGGTCGAGCCCTTGCTGAGCGCCTGGGAAAGGCTGCCGCTTCGCTTTCTGTCGCACACCACTGTCAGGGAAGTATCCCCAACAAAAAACGGCCTAGTGGTCACCCTTGAGGCCAACCTTGACCACGCAGACTCAATCGAAGTCGATCATGTGCTGGTGTGTGTGGGCCAACAGGTCGAGGATCGCTTGGCGCAAAGTGTGAGGCTCAACGGGGTCAACGGTATCGACGTCGACCCCGCCACGCTGCAAACCAGCCAGCCCGATATCTATGCGATGGGGGACTGCATCTCGATGTACGGCAAGTCCCACCGCTTTGTCGAACCACTGCGTCGACAGGCCTGCACCATTGCCAGCCAGCTTGCAGGGATGGAGCTGGTGCGATTCGAGCATCGGCCAGAGCTCGTTCGCGTCAAGACACAGTCATGTCCATTGACGCTTTAGTGCTTTTTGAAAGTTTCAACCCCGAGTCGGGTTGGCAGACCTCGGGTTGCCTGGCACAACATCAATCACGCCATTGAATCTTGGAATGCCCTGCTTGTTGAGCTTCGCCTCATAGACCTTCCAAGTTATCTGATTGTCAGGGTAGATCATCATTTCGACCGCCCACCCAGTGTTGGTGTCTTCGGTTTCAAAGCTGTCAAATACGAAATTGCCCAGGCTGTAGAAAATCGTTTTGCCTTTGTAGATCTCGATATTTTGCGTCACGTGAGGGTGTCCACCGATCACGGCGTCCGCCCCGCTGTCAATCATCAGATGAGCTAATGCGACTTGGTTGATGGAGGCGGTTTTCTCGTTTTCCCATCCCCAGTGGGGGTAGGTCACCACAATGTCAGCTCGGAAGTGCTCGCGCGCCCGCCGAATGCCGGCGCGAACATAGTCATCCTCTCCCCAGGCAATGCCAGGTCGATCGTCCAGGGCCTCAAAGCTGCGCGGGAAGAACAGGTTATACCCCAGGATCGCGATCCGCTTGCCTTTGACGTCAAAGATAATGGGTTCTTGTGCCGAGCGAAGGTCACGACCCCCGCCAAAATAGCGAACGCCTGCGGTATCGAGCAGGTCTAGCATCCTGGCAAAGGCCTCCGTGCCATAGTCTCCGCTATGGTTGTTAGCAAGCGACATGGCACTGAAATGTTTTTTGATGAGTGGCAATACTCTGGGGTGAGCACGCAGGACAAATGGCTTGTCTTCTTTGACACCTGTGGTGCCGACCACGCACTCCAGGTTGCCAATTGTCAGGTCAGCGGATTGAAACAGTGTTGCAAACGCAGCAAACGGGTCATGCCCCTCTGCGATATATTGGCCGGGCAGGTCGTCTAGCATGACGTCGCCGACAAAAACGATACGAATAGGGTCGGCCCGGGCGATATTTCCGATCGACGTCCATATGAACAGAGCGATGGAAAGCGTCCACAGGCAGACTCCCCATGCAACGCAGCGAAATGGATTCATGATGTGTGCCTACTCATCGTGTGGAGTCGCGACAAGACTTGCTGCAATGGAAATACAGCTCGCGCTCGTTAGCCCCGTCGTATACGCGGTGACGGCCAAAATCCTGGTGGCATGCCCGCTCGGACAACTCGAACTCCTGCATGGTTAGTAAGACGTACCTACCGTTTGGCGTATGGTAGACATAGGCCTTGAACTTGTTCAATGAGCTCAACCATTGAGCTGCAAACCGAAAATCACCTGGTAGGTCGATTTTCTGGAAGGCATGCACATCATCGTTGGGACGAACATGAAGCGACAGCCGTACATCATTGACATCAAAGCGGCACGTGATGGTGTCGGCATGTACAGTTCTGCTCACTGCCATCGAAAGCATCAATACTGTGGTGAGAAATAAGAGAATTCTGTGCATGTCGAAGCCAAAATGGGAAACAGATCAATCCATATCGATCGATGACAGCCAACAGCATAACGCGGGGTTAGACCAATCGTTCGTTTCATGTGTAAGATCAGGTGATTGATACTCCATACCTTCTTGATTTCACATTTCGCCATGTCTCACCACGCCAACGTCACACCCGAGCAACACAAGCTTGTAACAAGCTGGCTTCATGTATTTGAGCGCGCCTTAACCGACCAAGACAAGCCCAGCCTGCAGGACCTGTGGCTTGCCGACTGTCATTGGCGGGACGTGCTGGCCATGCAATGGGATATCGACACTCTCTCTGGTCGGGATCGTGTGTGCGGCGAAATGCTGCAGCGCGCCAAGCAAGTCCATCCTAGGAACTGGTCTGTTGAGAAAGGCAATCTGCAAGCCTTGTCGATCACTCACGCCCATGATGGGGCACTGTTGGTGCTGCTGCGGTTTGAGACAGACATTGGGCCAGGCGAGGGGGTGTTGCGGCTGACGTCGGATCCAACCGGACAGCCCAGTCTAAAGGCATGGTCACTCATGACCTCACTGGTTGAAATCAGAGGACATGAGGAGAAGTATAAAAAACTGCTTGAAACACGCGACAAGTTCAGCCGCAGTTTTCTTGGACCCAACTGGCTGGAAAAGCGTGAAAAAGAGACCAGCTTTGAGGACCACGACCCCGCCGTGTTGATCGTGGGGGGAGGTCAGGCAGGTCTGACCGTGGCGGCGCGCCTGAAACAGCTTGGAGTCGATGCACTGGTGATCGACAGTCATGCGCGCATTGGTGACAACTGGCGTGAAAGGTACCGAGCGCTCGTCCTGCACAACCAGACCTTTGCCAACCATCTCCCCTACATGCCGTTCCCAGAAACCTGGCCTGTCTTTGTTCCCAAAGACATGCTGGCAGGTTGGCTCGAGTACTACGCGACAGCCATGGAGCTCAACGTGTGGTGTCAGACAACACTGGTCGGTGCACACTACGACCAAGCCAACAATCAATGGGTCGCGAGCCTGGAGAAACTTGGCAAGACGGTCACCATCAAGCCTCGTCATATTGTCATGACGACGGGTGTTAGCGCCATCCCGGATCGCAGCCCCGTCGAGGGGCTCGAGCATTACAAAGGACCTGTCATTCACACCGCGGATTATGGACCGGCGGATCCTTGGATCGGCAAAAAGGTGGTGGTGCTGGGAACTGGCACAAGCGCCCATGATGTCGCACAGGACCTGTGTGAGCATGGCGCGCACGTCACCATCGTGCAGCGCAGTCCCACCATGGTGCAAAACGTGGTTCCCACTGCTCAAAAACCGTACGCGATGTATGAAATGGGATACCCGCTGCAATACTGTGACATGCTCGCCGTTGGCACGCCGTTTCCCTTGGTCAAGCTCTACAACCCGCGAGCCAACGAGGAGGCCCGTGAGCTCGACAAGGATCTTCACCAAGGCTTGGAGGCGGCAGGGTTTCGTCTGAACAAGGGCGAGGACGGCATTGGCTGGCAGATGATGTATCTGACTCGAGGTGGTGGCTACTATTTCAACGTGGGCTGCTCTGAGCTCATCAGTCAAGGCCGAATCAAGGTAGTTGCCTTGCAAGAGCTGCAGCAATACGAGGCGACAGGACTGCGTATGAAGGATGGCTCGCTGATCGAGGCCGATCTGGTCGTGGTGGCCAAGGGATACCTGGGCCAGTCAGCTGTCGTGGAGAAACTGCTTGGTCGTGAGATCGCCGATCGCATTGGCCCGGTGTGGGGCATCCATCCAGACACGCAGGAGCTTAACAACATGTGGAAACCGACTCCGCAGCCGGGCCTCTGGTTTCATGCGGGATCGCTCGCCCAGTGCCGGATTTGGTCTAAATATCTTGCCCTGCAGATCCAAGCTCGTGAGCTTGGATTGGTGAAATGAGGGGAATAAGATGAAATGTTTCTATCACCCGTCACAAAAGCTGCACTACCCCAAGACCTATCTGTCACGGGGCCAGATGCGCAAGCCGCAGGAGATCCCCGATCGGGTCGATGCCATGCTGGCGGGATTGAAGCGGCTCAATTTGGGTGTGACAGAGCCGCAAGACTTTGGGATGGAGCCTCTGTTGGCAGTGCATGACAAAGGCTACCTGGCGTTCCTGAAAACCGCCCATCAGCGCTGGAAAGAGATTCCACAGGACTGGGGTGATGAGGTGATGTCCAATATTTATGTTCGCCACCCCAATCCACTGCGCGGCATCCTGGCCGAGGCCGCCCGATATCTGGCAGATGGCAGTTGCCCCATCGGTGAGCACACATGGACCTCATCCTACTGGTCAGCACAGAGTGCTGTCGCGGGTGCAGAGGCCATCCTGGCGGGTGATCATAAAGCCTACGCATTGTGCCGCCCTCCTGGGCATCATGCTCGCCATGACGCTGCGGGAGGGTTTTGTTATATCAATAGTGCCGCCGTTGCCGCCCAACATTTACGGTCCAAGTTCAAGCGGGTCGCGGTTCTCGATACGGACATGCATCACGGCCAAGGCGTGCAGGAAATTTTCTATGCCAGGGATGATGTGCTGTATGTCTCGGTTCACGGAGATCCAACCAATTTTTACCCCGTGGTGGCAGGGTTTGATGATGAGCAGGGCGAGGGCGCTGGCAAAGGATTCAACCACAACCTGCCCATGCCGCACGGCGCATCTGAACAGGTATTTTTTGAGTCTGTCGACAAGGCGATTGAGACATTGAACCAGTTCAAGCCAGACGCTGTTGTGTTGGCATTGGGGTTTGACGTGTACAAAGACGACCCTCAGTCGCTCGTCGCTGTCACCATCGAGGGATTTGAAAAATTGGGACGTATCGTGTCAGACCTGAGCCTGCCGACCTTGGTTGTTCAGGAGGGTGGATACCATCTGGGTGACATGGCTGACAATACTGCGTCCTTTTTTAGCGGGTTTTTATCGTCTAAATCCTGAAACGGAAGCAACCATATCGCGGCCAGTTTTTGATCAATACTTGACTTAGATCATTTTTAAAGGATTTGGAGCGGTACGGTCAGGCCGTTGAGTCCATAGAATGGTGGCATCGTTGTTCATGTCACCAGGATCGACCATGAAATCTGATGTCAAGATGGTTCCGTTGCTCATCGCTATTGCGATAGGTGCATTGATTTGGTTTGTCATCCCAGTGCCGGCTGGTGTCAAGCCCAATGCCTGGCATCTGCTGGCGTTGTTTATTGCGACGATTGTTGCCATCATCGGCAAGGCTTTGCCAATCGGTGCGATCGGGGTGGTCGCGATAGCCTTGGTGGCTGTCACAGGCGTCACGAATCCAAAACCAGATGGAGCAATTGCGGATGCGTTGAGCGGGTTTTCCAATCCACTGATCTGGCTGATCGGTTTCTCCATCATGATTTCGCGTGGTCTTATCAAGACGGGCTTGGGTTCGCGAATTGGTTACTACTTCATTTCCCTGTTTGGTCGCAGGACGATTGGAATTGGCTATGCGTTAAGCCTGTCCGAGCTCGTGCTTGCGCCAGTGACTCCTAGCAATACGGCACGAGGCGGTGGTATCATTCATCCCATCATGAAGTCGATCGCCGGAAGCTTTGACTCCAAGCCCGATGACGGCACCGAGGGCAGGATTGGTCGTTATCTGGCACTAGTCAACTACCACGCCAACCCGATCACCTCTGCGATGTTTATCACCGCAACAGCTCCCAATCCTTTGGTGGTCAAGCTCATTTCGGACGCGACAGGGGCGCAGGTTTCCTTGTCATGGGGCACATGGGCATTGGCCATGTTTTTGCCCGGCATGGCCTGTATTTTGCTGATGCCTCTGGTGATTTCCTGGATCTATCCCCCTGAGATCAAAAAGACGGAAAATGCCAGGACCTTCGCTCAGGAAAAGCTTTCGACACTTGGACCCATGAAGGCCTCCGAGTACATCCTGTTGTCGGCGTTTGCACTGTTGCTGATATTGTGGGCGGATGTGCCGGCTGCGTTGTTTGGCAAAGCTTATGCCGTAAACCCAACAACTGCTGCTGCTGTCGGTTTGGCCTACCTCTTGCTGACAGGCGTATTGTCTTGGGACGACGTCTTAAGTGAAAAAAGTGCCTGGGACACGGTCGTCTGGTTTTCGGCACTCGTGATGATGGCGACCTTTTTGAACAAACTGGGACTGATTTCCTGGTTCTCCAAGTCTCTTGAGGGCGGCATTTCGACCTTGGGCCTGGGCTGGCTGGGAGCGACGACGCTGCTCGTGCTGGTCTATATGTATACCCATTACTTCTTTGCCAGCACGACCGCCCACATCACAGCCATGTTTGCGGCGTTTTACACCGCGGGCTTAGCAGCGGGTGCACCTCCTTTTGGCTTTGCACTTGTCATGGCAGCGGTATCGTCCATCATGATGACCTTGACGCACTACGCCACGGGTACATCCCCCATCATCTTTGGTTCTCGCTACACGACGCTTGGCCAATGGTGGTTAGCAGGCTTGATCATGAGCGTCATCAACCTGGTAGTCTGGGTGGCGGTCGGGTTGGTGTGGTGGCGTGTTCTTGGATACATCTGAGCCAGCATCGCCTGCCTCTGTCACACCTGCTTCTGTAAGATTTGTCTCAACTCGTTGAACAACATGTCCCCCGCAGATGCGGGGGACATGATCGGGGGGCATGAACGAGGGGATATTTCACCAACCAGACAACATCACACCGTCAAGACTTGGTTAACTGGCCTGTGACATCAATTGACTGATAGGGCAGCTCATCCACAAGCCATGTGCCTGGCTTGCCGCTGTCAAACAATTTTTTGAGGTCAATGGTGAGATAGTTGGTGCGGTTTTGGTAGTTGGTGATGTGCCATTGGTGGTTGCTCAGGTCCTTGATGGCGACCCATTGGGTGTAGTCTGATACGACCTTGTCGCCATCCTTGCTCGCTGCTACTCCCACAGGAATATCGACGTTGTTCAGGATATGCCCCATCAGCTGCACGCTCTGGGCACGTGTTTCTGGTTGAGTGGAAAGATGGCGCAGGTAGGCGGCGCGAACAAACCGCGAAGGTGGTGTGTAGTCTGCGGGCAGTCCAACCAGGCCTCCGCCTTGGCCGACTTCAGTAACATTTTGACCATTGATGACAACAGAGGATGGTGCAATGTTGGACAAGGAGAGATAGTTGCGCACGTTGGTCAAGTGCCAATCATAAGTGGGTGCATTGGTCAGCACGTTGGCCAGGTTGTCATGAATGCGCATCTGTCCTTTGACAAACTCGATGACGATGCTGGCACCGGTGCGATCGGTAAAGACAAAGTGCAGCCAAGGTGGGGTGGGACCAGCCGGCAAGCTCGCGTCATACCAGACCTTGTAGCGTGGCAATTCCTGTTTGATTTCAGCAACGGAGCCGTACATCCCAAGCGCCATGGTGCCGAACTCCAGGATCGACACATAGGCCGTGTCACTCGGCGTCACCGTCTGATACTCGGTGAACCCAGGCAGAAAATTACCGCTCAAGCTCATGCCGGCACTATTTTGACCCTCCAGCAATGCGGGTGGTCCAGGGATGATGGCAGGGGAGATGCCAACCACCGCATATTTGGTCGCAAGCTCAGCCGTTGGAAGCTTGGTCGCAGCCGGCGCACTCAGCTTGATACTTGTGCCCTTGGGAATGCTGTTGATTTGCCATTTCATGTCAAATGCCCATTCCATGGTCCTCCCTGCAATGACAGTGCCGTCTTTGGCAGACAGGTTCACTGCCGTGCAGGCGTAGCTGGTGTGAACAAAGCTGAGCAGGGTGGCGGCGACGATCCACTTTTTCATGTGCGCTCCTTGAGGTTGGGATAGGCAGGTGGAGTGTATGTCAGGACGGCAAGTCGTTGAATGTAAAACAGCTTAGTGACAGCCTGGCTTGAGCGCTTGTGTGAAAATGCACTAAACAAAATGCACTAAACAAAATGCATCAAACCATTTGATACTGGGGAGCAGCCATGTCGGGATATTTACAAGACAAACAGGATAGTGAACGCAGAAAGCCGGTGACCTTGCCTGGCCTGGTCAACATGCGCGATGCCGGTGAAAAAATCACCATGCTGACCACCTATGACGCGAGCTTTGCCTCACTCATGGACCGATGTGGGGTCGACATGCTGCTGGTGGGGGACTCCTTGGGCAATGTCATTCAGGGTCGCGACACGACCTTGCCGGTCAGGCTGGATGATATGGTGTATCACACGGAGTGTGTGGCGCGCGGCAACCGATCTGCCATGCTCGTGGCAGACTTGCCATTTGGCACGTATCCGGACCCTCAAACGGCCTATCAAAGCGCGGTCAAGCTCATGCAGGCAGGTGCACAGATGGTCAAGATTGAGGGTGGAGCATGGCTGGCTGAGACCGTGCAGTTCTTGTCTCAGCGCGGCATCCCAGTTTTTTCTCATATTGGACTCACACCACAATACGTTCACCAGTTGGGTGGATTCAAGGTGCAAGGCAAAAGTGCCGATGCTGCAGAGCGGATGAAGTCTGAGGCTTTGTTGCTGCAAGATGCAGGTGCGGCATTGTTCTTGCTGGAGGCTATCCCGGCTTTACTGGGCAAGGACCTCACCCAGACGCTGGCAGTGCCAACGATCGGCATCGGTGCCGGTCCTGACTGTTCGGGGCAGGTGCTGGTCATGCACGACATGCTGGGCGTCTTTCCTGGCAAGACGGCTCGCTTTGTGCGCAACTTCATGACAGGCCAGCCCAACATCGAGGCGGCGATTCGATCCTATGTTACTGCGGTCAAAGACCAGTCCTTTCCTGCATCAGAGCATTGTTTCTAACAGGTCACCGAATGGATTCCCTTCTTATCTCCACTGGAGTCGTTGCCCTTGCTGAAATGGGTGACAAGACTCAGCTTCTCGCATTTATCCTTGCTGCACGTTTCAAGAAACCATTGCCGATCATCCTGGGGATCTTGACAGCGACGATCATCAACCACGGATTGGCTGGTGCATTGGGCGCCTGGATCACCTCGGTGCTTGATCCAGATGTGTTGCGCTGGATCTTGGGTGCATCGTTTATCGCTATGGCAATCTGGACGCTCATTCCAGACAAGATCGAAGAGGAAGAAACGCAGGTTGCCAAGCACCTGGGGGTCTTTGGCGCCACATTCATCACATTTTTCCTGGCTGAAATGGGCGATAAAACCCAAATCGCCACGATTGCACTGGCTGCACATTACGCCGCGCCGTTGAGTGTGGTGGTAGGCACGACATTGGGAATGTTGATCGCAGACGTACCTGCTGTCTTTGTTGGCAACAAGTTCGCAGCCAAGATTCCCATGAAGCTGGTCCACACGATTGCTGCAGGCATTTTTGCCGTGATGGGAGTCTTGACCTTGATTGGTGTGGATAAGTTGTTTTAATGCCTGGCAGCAGACGACCATCTTCTAAATGAAGCGTTGATTTGCAATGACAATTCTCTAAAATCATCCAATAGATTTTTTTTAGTTCACAATCAAGTGCCTTGCCAAGGTATTTGGAAACATCAAAATTGGATGAATCAGCCTGAGGTTTCAGGAGGTGTCCAAACGCTTCGACTTCGGAGGTCAGTATGAGCAACATCAAAGCATGGGCGGCCATGGCAGCAGGTGCGCCACTCACGCCCTACGAGTACGAACCTGGTCCTCTGGGAGCGGAGGACGTTGAAATTGCGGTCGATTACTGTGGCATTTGTCACTCCGACCTGTCGATGCTGGATAACGAATGGGGTATGTCAGCCTATCCCTTGGTTCCTGGTCACGAGGTTGTCGGCCGTGTGGTCGCCCTAGGCACTCACACAAAAGGCCTCAAGCTCGGACAGGTTGTTGGCTTGGGCTGGACCGCTGCCAGCTGCATGCATTGCACCAGTTGCATGGGCGGGGATCACAACCTTTGCTCGACTGCTGTTCCGACAATCGTTGGCCATCACGGTGGCTTTGCTGACCGGGTGCGCAGTCACTGGGCCTGGGCGATACCTCTTCCTGAGGGGGTCAGGCCCGAGATTGCGGGTCCTTTGCTGTGTGGTGGGATCACGGTCTTCAACCCCTTGTTGGAATATGACATTTTGCCGACCAGTCGCGTGGGCGTGGTGGGCATCGGTGGGTTGGGGCACATGGCACTTCGATTTGCCAAGGCCTGGGGCTGCGAGGTCACGGCGTTCACATCTAGCCCTGACAAAGCTCAGGAGGCGAGAAGTCTGGGCGCCCATCGTGTGGTGTCGAGTCGCCAATCCGATGAAATGGCTGCCCTTGCTGGCCAGCTGGATCTTGTGATCGTGACGGTCAATGCATCGCTGGACTGGGATGCCATCATCAGCACCCTGGGACCCAAAGGCCGGCTTCACATCGTGGGGGCGGTGCTGGAGCCGATCCCCGTCCAAGCGTTTTCTCTCATCATGGCGCAAAGGGAAATATCCGGTTCCCCCACTGGATCGCCCACAGCGATTGCAAGGATGCTGGATTTCTGTGGACGACACGGGATTGAACCCATGGTGGAAATGTATCCAATGTCCAAGGTCAACGAAGCCATTGGACGCCTCAAAGACGGCAAGGTCCGCTATCGTGCAGTGCTGAAAAACGACGCTGCATGAATCGGTTTGGGGTGAGGCTTGCGGCACGAACCAGAGGCCGCACTCATGCCGACTCCCCAAACAAGGCCCTGACAACAAGCCAAATCACCAATAGCCAGATGCTCGCCACGATCAGGAGTCCTATGCGACTCCTGGGTTTGGCTTGCCGCTGGCCAAGCCATTCATCCAGCTGGACTCTGGACTGTGCCAACACTGTGTCAGGAATCAGCCGAATGGTGAGAGCCACCAGCAAGGGGATCACAATAAAATCATCCAAGTATCCCAACAAAGGGATGAAATCCGGAATAAGATCGATTGGACTGAGTGCATAGGCAACCGTGAGAAAAGCGACTGCTTTTGCCATCATCGGCGTAAGAGGGTTTCTGAGTGCGAACCACAACACCATCACATCACGCTTGAGGGTTTTTGCGAGAACTTGGATCTTTTTGAATATTTTCATGCTTGAATCCAAACAGAAATCAGTCGGTATTCAAATGGTGCTTGGCTTGTGCTTGGCTGGCTTGGTCATGTGGTTGGGTGGCCAACATGGTTATCTTGATCATGAGACTGAAATTGGACTAGAAGGCCGTCTCAGGCTGATCGCCATGCTGGTCATCGTACCCGGAATATTTGTGGCATGTTGTGTGGCGAGACTGGCAGCACAGCGTTTTTTCAATTCGCAGGATATGGATTGCCTGCCAGGAACCACACAATCAGAGCAAGCTTCCACCCACCAAAGAATTCTGCAGAACACGCTGGAGCAATCGTTTTTGGCCATTTGTGCCTATTTGAGCTGGGCAATGCTGGCGAGTCCTGCCAGCCTCTCTGTCCTGCCTGCCGCTGCATTCTTGTTCGCCATTGGCCGGATGCTGTTCATCGTGGGATACCGGAGGGGGGCGACAGGTCGCTCGCTGGGGTTTGCACTGACCTTTTATCCCACCGTACTGTTATTTGTTGGTTTGCCGTTTGTTTGTTAAGAAAGATTCTGTTTGGGAGAGAGTCCTTGAAAACTGTCGTGGCCAAGCCGCTCAATGCAATGGATTTTGCCCCGTTCGGTGAAGTGATGCTGATGCCTGAGACACCGGATCGTGTCTATTATCAAGACGCCTTGGGTAACTTGCGTCCCCATGCCAGCCCTTCGATTTCAACGATCCTCAAACCCCCCAGCATTGGTTTGCCTGTTGAGATCAGCATGCTGGAGCGTCATGAATTTTCCTCGCAGAGCTTCCTACCGGCTCAAGTCAGCACATGGTTGATTGTGGTGGCACCCCACGACGCTTCGGGAAAACCAGATCTTGAGCGCGTCCAGGCCTTTCTGGCTGACCATAGACATGGCATCACTTACCGCCCAAATACTTGGCACCATGAACTGACGGTGTTTGATGCACCAGCAAGGTTCAATATTTTCATGTGGCGTGATCAGTCGTCGGACGATGAGGAGTTTTGTGCGGTGCCCCCATTTTTGGTGACCGGTTCCTGACCATGCTGTCAGGCGCGCATCCAAGCAGGCAATCAGGGAGCTCAAGACGATGACGGTAACGTTGTATTCATATCGTCGTTGTCCCTATGCCATGCGGGCGAGAATGGCGTTGCGCGTAGCAGGAATCCCCGTGGAGATCCGCGAAATCAGCCTGAGGGATAAACCCCCCGAGATGTTGTCACTGTCACCCAAGGGCACCGTGCCGGTGTTGTGTTCTAGCGATGGCAAGGTGATCGACGAAAGTCTTGACATCATGTGGTGGGCGCTGGCACAACATGATCCGCAAGGATGGTTGAATCGAGCATCCGAACCGCAACAGAGAGAACTAGTCAAGCAAAATGATACTGTCTTCAAGCATTGGCTGGACCGATACAAGTACGCTGAGCGATATCCTGAGTTTGATGCTACACACTATCGCGACCAGGCATTGAGGACTCAAATCGACAACCTGGAAAGCCTCCTGTCACAACATCCCTTTCTGGGAGGCAGCGCAGCCTGCCTGAGTGATGTTGCTATTTTTCCTTTTGTCAGGCAGTTTGCCGCTGTCGATCAAGCTTGGTTTGAGGCAAGCCGCTATGCTGCGACGCGCCGTTGGTTAACTAATTGGATAGAAAGCGAATTGTTTAGACTGATCATGCAGAAAGCATGACCTTTGCTACATTTTGAGTCATCAATCAACAAAGAGCAGTGTGCTCAACGTCTACCCTGAGGTCCATTTCCATGGCCTATGTCAGCGGCGATCAGATCGTATTTTTATTGGTCTCACTCATCCTGGCCTCTTGCTTCATCAATACGATTGAAGTCTTGCGTCGCCAGCGTTGGGTAACCGGTGAAATGTTCTGGCTGTACGGATTGTTTTCCCTGTCGATCAGTTATCTGGCTTACGGGGCAAGTCCATGGGCGGGCAGGCCAGGTCTGATCATTGCCAACATGACTTTCCTGATCTCATACATCAGCTTGGCCTTGCAGTTGCGCTTTTGGTTGACCAAACAGTCAAACATACCCGTTTGGCTGACAGGTGCCAGCGTCATCTATGTGATTGCGTTTGAATGGAGCAGAGATTATCTGCCATATATCGCTCGTGCTAGCTTTGGACAGACCGTCATCCTGTTTATGGCTGTTTACTTGATTGTGGCTTCAAAGCGCTTGTATTCACAAAAACGGTCTCGCCAAATCATGTTGCTGAGCCTGACGTTTGTTGTCGAGTCTGCATGTGCCATGGTGAGGTTGGTGATGCTCTGGGTAGAGCCAGCCTCAACAGTGAATACCAGCAGCATCTTGAACGAACCGTTTTACATGGTGGTGGTTCGATGGGTTTGGGTAGTGGCCAACGCGATGAGTTACTTGACCATCATGACCTATGTGCTTGAGAAAACACTGGATCGCAATGATGAGCTCTCCATGTTACTCAAAGAGAAACAGCTCCTCATCAATGCTATGAGCAAAATCAGCCGCAACCAACAGGCAGGTGGCATGGCGAGTGCGATGGTTCACGAACTGTCCCAGCCACTGTCGACACTATTGTTGATGTCAAAAAGACTGAAGGATCAAGTCAAGCAACACCATCTGGGCAGTCTTGATACTCAAGTGGAAATTTTGTTTGCCGAAACGGATAAAAGTGCAAAGATTTTGTTGCAGCTTGAAAAGTTGTTGCGGATAAAAAATTCACCTAAACAGTCTGTCCTGCTGTCCGAGGTCATCGATGGTGCGTTGCTGGTTTTGTCCCCTAGGCTAACTGCCAACGGCATCCAGTTGGCCAAGTCCGGGCGTTTTGACGTCATGCTCAGGGCAGAGCCCACCCAGATTGAACTGGTCTTTATCAATCTCATTTCGAATGCGATCGCAGTTCTGTCGAGCCAGGATGGCAAACGCGTCATTCACCTTAAGTGCTCCACTCACCATGACTTGTGCACCGTGGAAATCATCGATAATGGACCTGGCATCCGTCCTGAGGTGCTGAGTGGTCTCGGACAGATCTACGTTTCTGATAAGGAGTCAGGAAGCGGCGTGGGGCTGTGGCTATCAAAACTGATCATTGATCATCACAACGGAACATTCGAGGCAGGCAATCATCCCTCAGGTGGAGCGACATTCAGTGTATCGCTGCCGGTGGAGTTGAGGGCGGCATCATGACCTGAACGGAAATATGGACAATCAACCCCCCCTCTACCTGGATGACCTATACGTTGGACAAACTTTTGTCAGTGGTAGACATGACATGGATCAGGAGCAGATGATTGATTTTGCCCGCCAGTTT
>Ga0255184_1000373_pt1 | contig 14538 bp, 12 predicted proteins | sample Miss_Cont_RepA_0_FD_189954 | JGI IMG/M metagenome (GOLD analysis project Ga0255184, IMG submission 189954) | Freshwater microbial communities from Mississippi River, Louisiana, United States - Miss_Cont_RepA_0h | ecosystem: Environmental > Aquatic > Freshwater > River | place: USA: Louisiana...
ACCGCTTGTGCCACGACAGCTACCGCGACCACCTTGAGCCCCTGCAACACACCGGGCGGGATCAGATCACCACCTTGCGCGACCCCGAGTGCAAACAAAATCATGACCACGACCGACGGCAGCGTAAAGCCCACCCAAGCCGCGACGGCACCCAGATAACCTGCGCGCAAGAAACCCAGCGAAATCCCGACCTGACTGCTTGCGGGTCCTGGCAAGAACTGGCACAGCGCCACGAGGTCCGCATAAGCTCGTTCGGTCAGCCATTGTCGGCGCGCCACAAACTCTTCGCGGAAATACCCAAGGTGTGCAATCGGCCCGCCAAAAGCAGTGAGGCCCAACCGCAGAAACACCTGAAAGACTTCCCAAAGGCTTTGATGGATGTCAGGTTTTGCAGAGATGGGTGGCGTTGGAGGCAAAGAATGCATCGTTTAGCTTCTGAAATTTGAGGCAGTGATGTTTGTACAGGAATATTCACCCGCTGCCCACCCACTCCATTGAGATGTATCTAGAACCCAACATGACACTTCACGGACCTTGCGCTAGGGGATCACAAAGTCCATGCAATGCATCATGAACTACACTTTGAGAGTCCCAAAGGAAGCAGCATGAAGCACATCCTCATCGTATTTGGCACCCGTCCCGAGGCCATCAAAATGGCGCCGCTCGTGCATGCCTTGCGCGCCTCCACCTCGCTGCGCACCACCGTCTGCGTGACGGCACAGCATCGGCAGATGCTCGACCAGGTCTTGTCACTCTTTGAAATCGTGCCGGACATTGATCTGAACCTCATGCAGCACAACCAGGACCTGGCCGATTTGACGAGCCGTGTGCTGCTGGGGCTGCGTGACACGATGAAGCAGCACCCGGTCGATGCCATCCTGGTGCATGGTGACACCACGACAGCTTTGGCGAGCGCGATGGCGGGGTTTTATCTGGGGGTGCCTGTCGGGCACGTGGAGGCGGGACTGCGTACCTTTGACAGGCATGCCCCGTTTCCCGAGGAGTTCAACCGCCAGGTGATCAGCAAGGTCGCCACCTGGAATTTTGCGCCAACCGCGCTCAGCCGTGACAACCTTTTGCAGGAGCGCGTGCCCGCTGCGGCGATCACGGTCACGGGCAATACCGTGATTGATGCCCTGAAATGGACAATCGACCGGTTTACCCAAGACCCCGTCCGCCAGGCTCGTCTGGTGCAGGCGATCGATCAGCAGCTGCCATTTGCCTGGCAAGCCGAGCCTTACATCCTGATGACCGGCCATCGCCGGGAAAACTTTGGCGACGGATTCATTCGTATCTGCGAGTCGATTCGCGACATCTCGCAGCGCTATCCGCATCTGCATATCGTCTATCCCGTCCACCTCAATCCGAACGTGAGACAACCCGTGCACGCCTTGTTGGGGAATCTTGCCAACGTGCACCTGATCGAGCCGATGGACTACGAGCCGTTTGCGATGCTGCTCACCAATTGCCGCATGGTTCTGACCGACAGCGGTGGCATCCAGGAAGAGGCCCCCAGTCTGGGCAAGCCCGTGCTCGTCATGCGCGATACCACCGAGCGCCCCAAAGCTGTAAGCGCCGGGACCGTCGAGCTTGTTGGCACCGACCGCGAGAAAATCGTCCAGGCTGTCTCGCGCCTCATGGATGACCAGGATGCCTACCGCCGCATGTCCGAGGCGCATAACCCATATGGCGATGGTCATGCTTGCGGGAGAATTGTCGATGTGTTGGAACAGTGGGCTCAAACCACTGCTGATAGACTGAATTAATTGAGTCGTAAAAACTCCACCACATACCTCAACGAAAAGAACACCGTCTCCAGCCCGCATGGCGCCGTCTGTTTCAGTGCATTCTTTCTTTGCGCCAGAGGCAAAGCCTCGGCCTGGAACGCCTGGTCTGGCCCAGTTTGTTTAAAGACCTCATACACCACGCCGGAGACAGCAGGTTGCTTGCAGTCGGTCAGTGTGTGCAGGTAGAGGTTGATCTCGTTGGTAGACAGGGGGGCGGTGCCACGACCGTCTTGGGCCCAGACGCGAATGCCGGTCGTACGCTGCAAATCAGTGAGCATCTCGCGGTATCCCCCGGGGCTCATGTTGGCTCTGAAAAACGTGCTCACATACACCGGTTGATCCTTGACCACGGACAGCTGCCTGACCTCGCGGGTGAGATAGTGGATCAGGATCTCGAGCGCCTTGGGGTCGCGCCAGCGACGGTCATCGATCTCCAGCGGCAGGTACCACCCCACCAGCTGATCAGGGGGGAGCAGGGCGGACCATCGCCGCGCCAGACGGCGGTTTTTCTCGAGATAGGGCAGCAGGTAGCCCTCGAGCAGATCGTTGGGCGAGTCCATCTGCGCAAACATGTCCGGGTCGGCATAGAGGCCCATGACGATCTTGAGCTGGGCGCCGGCTGCCTCCTGCACCCGCTGGGTCAGCCAGGCCTCCTCACGCGCACCGGTAAACACGGTCCCATACGCCGACCACTGGATCACCAAGGTATCCATCCCCAACGCGCGCGCCGAGTCGAAGATCTGCGGCCAGAGCTGCTCTGGGATCTCCATGTCCTTGATCTGCGGCTGAAAAAACACCGCCCGCATGGCGTGGGCCGCTGACGCCGACGAGGCCATAGTCAGCAAGAGCACCAGCACGGCCACCGGCTGAATGACACACCAATTCACCAACTGATTCACCAATCGCTTCACACATCGATTGACTGACCGCCTCACAGAACAATCACGCATCATCTCTACCATCGGAACCCCATGTTCAAGAGCACCGTCGCGCGGTCGGATTGATAGGTCTTGAGGGCATACTGCACCTCGAGCGCCACGTAGGTCTTGCTTGCATAAGCGTTGTAGCGGCTCTGGTGCCCCCAGAGGTTCCACTGTACCCCCGCACCGACACGCAGGTCAGGTGAGGTCTCGCCACTGATCTTGTTGGCCAGCCCACGCACATAGGGCTCGATTGTTTGTCCCTCGGCGATCTTTTTGTGATAGCCAAGGCGGTAGTCCGCCGTGAGAGAGTAAGCCTGGTTGCTCAGGTAGTAGGCACTATCCAGATACAGGTTTTGCGACCACCAGCCAGGGCCGATCGGATGCCAGTCGTCCGTGCGCTTGCCATCGTTGAGAAACGATCCGCTGAGCCGGACCATCATGTTGGAGGGCGCGCTCGACCCATGATCGAGTGGCACCTGCTTTTCAACCGCCAGATAAATGATCTGCTCGGTAAATGGCTTCCAGCGCAGACCCACCCCCAGCATTGGCGCATAAATCGGCCAGACAGAATCCTGCGCACCGCTGCTGCCAAACACCCGCCCATAGACCGACACCGTGCGCCCGTTGTCGATCGCCGGGTTGCCGAGGCGATAGTCCACCTCGACCTGGGAGTAGCTGCGATAGTTTTGCCCAGGCTGCGGTGCCGACACCGACGCGGCTGGACCACTTCCCATCATCATGTCCGAGCTGAAGGTCCAGCGACGCGACAGATCCTCGTACATGCGCCGCAGAGAAAACATTTTCTCCGCCACGGCCGGCGTCACATCCTCAGCCGGCAAGCTCTCCTGGTAGTTCACCGCGCGCTCGATGTATTTCATCGCCGAGGTGTTTTCCCCGAGCCGCTGATCCGTATAGGCCAGCTGCTCGATCAGCCGCGTGTCATTGGGCCGTTGCGCCAGCGCCGCCTCCATATGACTCTTGGCATCGCGATAGTCACCCGAGCGGTAGTAGGCAAACCCCAGCTCCGCCTGCAAGGACGCATTTTTTGGATCCAGCTTGGTGCCGATCAATAGCGATGCCGTGCTACCTGATACATCCCCCGCTGCACGTTGCCAATTCGCCAGCTGGAGATAGCCAGCGGCCGTTGGCTCCAGCGCCAGCGATCGCTGCTGAAACACAATCGCCTGCGGGAGATCAGTCGGCTCTGCGATGCGCGCACGCAGCTGCCAATACTCCGCGTTTTGCATCCCACCCAGCGCATCGTAGCGATCCATCCATTCCTGTGCCTCATTGAGACCACGATCACTGGAACCACTATTAGAACCACTCCTAGACCCCTCCCGAGCCCCACCCCTAGACCCTGCCGCCAGCGCCGTCACCACTGCCGCGCGCAGGTCATCCGGCTTGACACCCGGTTGCGCCAGCACATAACGCAAGGCTTTCATCGCCACCGGATAGTCCATGTTGCGAAACGCGCTGTAGGCCAGCGCACGACCCGACTGCATCGAGGGCTGACGCTCAAACGCCCGCGCATAGGCATGCTGCGCCAGACCCGAGTAGGTGCCGTTGTAGCAGTCCCCCAGGATCATCCAGTCCGCCGCCGAATACCGCGCCGAGAAATCTCCCAGCACCCTCCGCACCCCATTGCAGTCCTTGAGCCCCGCAAGCATCTGCGCCTGGCGGCTGCGCAGGGCAGGAGAGGCAAGTGGTCGCGACAGCTGCGCGCGCACCGCAGCCGTGGCAAGCTTTGGCTGCTGTTGCAGGATGAACGCCAGACGATCCATTAGCCGCATCCGGATCGCCTCGTCATTCTGCTCAAACGGATAGCGCGACATCAGGATCCGCAAGGCATGATCCGGATGCCCCAGCTCGATCTCCCGGTAGCTCAGCACGTCGACCAGTGCCGGGTCCAGCGACCCGACCAGATTCAACAGCTGCACTGGATCGACATCCATGGGAACAGCAGTCCCCGAGGCGATCTCTTGCACGATCTCCTGTTTGCGCAGCGACTCGTTCTGTGGAAATTGCGTCTCGCGCGCCACCAGCAGATCCAGCTCGTTGGGCAGTGCCGCATACACCGTGCGCAGCCACGCCTTTTCCTCGCTCGCCGAGGCAAACTGCTGATCGTGCGTCGCCAGAAAGTCCCGCAAAATCGTCTTGTCTTTGGCCGATGATTGCGCAAATGCGATCCGATCGAGTAGCGTCCTGCGCTGCTCTTTCGTTGCATGCCGGAACGGATATGCACGTAATAAGAGCTTTAACGCCGTATCCGGATGCTGTTTGCTCAGCAACTGATAGCTCAGCCGATCGATTTCCGGATAGTCCTCCAAAAACGGATCCGACAACAAATCAATAAACTGCTTCGCCTCGTAGGCATCATCCTCACGGATGAAGACCTCCAAGATCAGCTGCGAGCGCAGCAGACGGTTTGCCGCATACACCACCGGATATTGCGCGATCAGGTTGCGGCCAGGCGTCGATGCCTCGGCGAGCAAACCCATCCAGAGTGACTCGGTGTATTCGTTGTAGAGATTGGGGGCTGCGGTTTCCAAAAAAGATGACAGCTTGTCAGGATCTGCCTTGAGTGATTGCGCTTGCTGAATCACCTGATCGGTATGCTTTTGTTCGTATTCCTCAATTGTTGCCAGGATGTCATGATGATCCGGCGTCAGCTGACGTTGAGTGCGAAGGACTTCGACTGCCTCATTCAAGTCTCCATTGGCTAGATATGCCTGAGCCAGATAGATCGACACCATGGGATTGGTACTCGCGATCTCCTTGGCACGCTTGAATTCTTTCAATGCATCCGCATTTCGCCCCTGGCGAAGATATCGAAACCACGCATCCAGGTGAGGTTCGAGCAAAAATCGTTGATACGGGGTCACACCCTGTGCCCACGGTTCAACACGCGTGTCACGCGCCCAAGCCTCTATCCCTGCCAGAGAAACCACAACCACTGCAAGCCATGCGCCAACCTGGTTCCTGCATGAGCCGCACCAGTGACGGCGAGACCAATCCATCAAGCCGAACTTGCACAAGACCGCAAACAACGGCTTCATTCTGTGATCCCTGATGACAACACGCCGCCCGTCTTTGCTGTGAATGACTGATGAACCAATCGTAGCGAAGCCTGATGGCTAACCTCAAACGATTCGCCACGCATACACTGATTTATTACATCCTTGATGCTGGGCTGGATTTTCTCCTGCAGCGCAATCGCAGACTGCAGCGTGTCCTGGGTGATCACTTCCTGGTCCACCAAAAAAGCCCCCAGGGGTTGTTCGACGCTGGCGTGCTGCAGGAGCAGGGCGGAGAAGGCAGCGGGATCAATCCGCCCCAGGGACTGCAAGACCTCACCAAGTGTGATCTGCCGTGACACAAAGTATTCCCAGCCTTTGCACAGTCGTGCAGCATAATCCGGGTGTTGATGGATGGCCTCATCCAGCACGGCGCGTGGATCGACCATGCGGTATCGTGCGTACCAATGCCGAAGTCCTACGTTGACCTGGCCAAGCTGCGCAATCACGTATCTCACCGGGCACTGCAGTTTCCGTGTGAGCGCAGCGAGTGTCAGTGGACTGAGCTCGGATTCACTGGCGAGTACGAAGGTGTCTTCTTCGCGTCGAATCGGCATCACACCGTATTGCAAGGCCACGGCAGCCGGCATCTGGACGATGAGGTCAGGTGGCAGGGCATAGGCATCAATAGACTCGACTTCCACGCCTGCTTGTTCGGCCAGCCCTAGCGCGAGTTGCATGGGTGTGATGCGACCACTATGCACGAGCCACGTTCCCATGCGCATGCCTTGCTGCTTATGCAACACGGCATCGGCAAGGTCTTTTTCCGTCAACACACCCTGCTCAATCAGGATCTGCCCAATCATGCGCCGCGCACGCGAGAGCTCTCCCACCGTCGGAAAATCGTGTGTCGTCTTGTCCCAAGCCATGCGCCGTGGGTTGCCCTGCTGGATGACTTGCTTTAACGCACGCCAGTTGGCCATGAAGTTGATGAAGTTGCCGATCAACATGCGCGGTATCGACAACAGCCCTTGGAAGATCCCGTAGTAGCTCGTCACAAACCACACCCGCTGCAGAAGGCGGTTGCCCATCAGTAGCACGTTAGCCCAGAGCAGAAACACCAGCACCGGGCTTTCCTCAAAGATCGATAGAAAACGATATGCATCCGGCCAAAATGTCTCGTAGATGAGAATCAGCAAAACCTGAAACAAGATGATGTTTGCTGCGAAACTGAAAAAATTCGTCAGCACCCCCTTGCGGTCACGCCAGAGGAAATAGTTCAAACGCCAGTTCTTGGTCCATCGGTGGGTCAGATAGCCCTGAAACACAATACCGATGATTCAGCGTGATTTTTGCCGTACGGCCGTCTGTATCGTGTCGGGAAAATATTCGCGCACGCAGATCACGTTTGACTCTCGAAAGCTCTGACCAAATCGCTTGGTCCGTTTCCAAACCGACTGATCGAGGTCCAGGACGGGAAAGCGCACAAAGATTTCTTTTAATCCATGTTCTTTGAGGCGAAACCCGATGTCATAGTCTTCGGTCAGACTTTGCGTATCAAACGCAATCCCATCGCCCTCGATCAAGAGGGTCTGGATTGCACGGCGACTGAAGCAGGTCCCCACACCCGCACTCGGCACCTGGCCCACAACTGCCTCGCGCACGACGACGTCCTTGGCATGAAGTTCGGTGAACTCATCGATGTAATGCATGCCGACAAATTCATGCCATTTGCGTTCAAATGGATAGACTGGCACCTGGATCAGGTCCTTGCGGTCCACCAGGTAGTTGAACAAACGTAGCTCCATGGGTGACACCACATCCTCGGCATCATGCAGGATAAACCCATGAAAGGTCAGCTTGGCGCGCTGCTCAAACTGCATGATGGCATCAAGCACATTGTTCAGGCAGTCTGCCTTGCTCGTCGGGCCTGGTCTCGCGCATACTACCTTGTGCACATTGGAAAATCTTGCACAAACCTCATCCACATCCCGCTGGGTATCTGGGTCATTGGGGTAGGTGCCGACAAAGATGTGATAGTTTTCATAATCGAGCGTACTGGCTGCCGCTTGAGCCATTTTGCCGATGACCCCAGTTTCATGCCAAGCAGGGATCATGATCGCAAGTGGGTTTTCGGGGACCTTGAGCAGGTCAAGATAGGAGAGATGGGCGTTTTTGCGAAAAACCGTCAATGCCCGCACTGCACGACGCACCCAATAGATTAGGTCGATCAGCAAGTCATCCAAGCCACTGATGGCAATGAAGGCTGCAATCACGATTACCACATAGGTCAAGCCGTACAGATAGGCAGAAAAATAGTCCACGGGCAACATCTCAACTGCACCTGTCCCAAAGTACGATTCGAGTGTGCATTAAATACCATTTTGACAACTCGGGCAGACATGTGAATGCTGTTTCCGGGGGGAATTCATCCCAATCTGAACAAAGTATTTCTTTGCTAACATCCAGGCTGTCATAAAATCAAGTTTTAATATCGATAAGCAACCATGGAAACCAATCGTAAAGGCATTATTCTGGCTGGTGGTTCGGGTACACGCCTCTACCCAGTGACTCAAGCAGTCAGCAAGCAGCTGATGCCGGTGTATGACAAACCAATGGTGTATTACCCCCTCAGCACCTTGATGTTAAGTGGCATTCGGGATGTGTTGTTGATCAGCACTCCGCAGGACACCCCTCGATTTGCCGAGTTGCTCGGTGACGGTGCCCAATGGGGGATGAATATCCAGTACGCTGTTCAGCCGAGTCCAGACGGCCTGGCACAAGCATTCATCATCGGTAAGAGTTTTGTGGGCCGCGATCCCAGTGCACTGGTGCTGGGTGACAACATTTTCTATGGGCATGATCTGGTCAAGCAACTCCAAAGTGCTAACTCTCGTGATTATGGTGCGAGCGTGTTCGCCTACCACGTGCATGATCCTGAGCGCTATGGGGTCGTTGAGTTTGACGCGCAGCAGCGTGCCATCAGCATCGAAGAAAAGCCTACACGGCCCAAGAGCAATTACGCTGTGACCGGTCTTTATTTTTACGACGATCAGGTGTGCGACATCGCCGCGAGCATCAAGCCCTCTGCAAGAGGAGAGCTTGAGATTACGGACGTCAACCGTTGTTACCTTGAACAGGGCAATTTGAGTGTCGAGATCATGGGGCGTGGCTTTGCCTGGCTGGACACGGGAACGCATGACAGTCTTCTCGAGGCGGCCAGCTTTATTGCAACATTGCAAAAGCGCCAAGGTTTGCAAGTCGCGTGCCCCGAAGAGATTGCATTCAGACAGGGATGGATCTCAGCCGAGCAACTGAATGTTCTTGCTGAACCACTCAAGAAAAATGGTTACGGCCAGTACCTTCTCAGTCTTTTGAAGTGAGTATTCGATGCCCTATCAAGTCATAAGGACTGCTCTGCCTGAGGTGCTCATCCTTGAGCCCAAGGTATTTGGCGATGAGCGTGGTTTTTTCTTTGAAAGCTTCAACCAACGTGATTTTCATCAGTCAACCGGACTGGATGTTCAATTCGTGCAGGACAATCACAGCAAATCCTCGCAGGGTGTGTTGCGTGGTCTTCACTATCAGATCCAGCATCCGCAAGGCAAGTTGGTCAGGGTGACCCAAGGTCAGGTGTTTGACGTTGCAGTTGACATGAGGCGTTCTTCGACTCATTTTGGTAAGTGGGTTGGTGTGGAGCTTTCTGCTGACAATAAACGTCAGCTTTGGATTCCCCCCGGATTCGCACACGGGTTTTTGGTGACGAGTGACTCAGCCGAGTTCTTGTACAAAACAACCGACTATTGGTTTCCAGAGCATGAGCGCAGTCTGTTATGGAATGACCCGTCAGTTGGTGTGAAATGGCCGATTGATGATTCCCCCAAGCTGGCTGCCAAGGATGCAGCAGGCAAGCCATTGGCCCATGCGGATTTGTTTGACTGATGATTGACTTGGTTGAGTTGTCGGAAAACTAAAAAGCGCTCAACCTTAAAAAGCCAGCCATCCATTCTCAATTGGCAAAACAGCCCCATTGATGAACGCTGATTCTAGTTCACAAAGATAAAGCGCCTGCCTTGCCACATGCTCAGCCGGGATGAGTTTGCCTCCAGGCTGTTTGCCTTTTAGAAACTCTTTTTCTGCATCCTCGCGCGCAAGATCACGCTCTTCCATCAACTGCTTGATCCGCGAGTCGATGTTGGGGGTGAGCACGGTTCCAGGGCAAATAGCGTTGCAGGTGATGTTGTCATGAATGACTTCACAAGCTATCCCTTTTGTTATGACAACTCCCTTTTCGGGCAGAACGATGTGCGTGTTGGACAACATGTGAAGTCCGAGCCACTCCGCTAATAACTCAAGAGTTTCCTTTGGTATTTATACGTTTCACCCTTGGAAACCCAGCAAATCGTCTCAAATCGGGTTTACCCCAATTGGATATACCAATCTAATGAACGATATTATGCGTGTAATAAAATTGGTATAACCATTTATAACTGGAGACACTGATGAGAAACATTTCTCGTTTGCTTATGGCTGGCATTTTGGCATTCGGCACGCAGGTCGCTTTAGCAAAGGTAACCTTTAATCTTTCTACGCCTGATCCTGATAACTCAGAGATCACCCTTGCTGCTCAGAAGTATGCAGAGTTGGTTAAATCCAAGACCAATGGCGAGGTCGAAATCAAGGTGTTCCCGAATGGGCAGCTATACAGCGGTGATCCTGCCGCTGCGGTGCGGCAACTCTCCGGTGGGTCACTGGACATGCTGCTGCTCTCGAGTTCGCTTTACGCAAACTTCAACCCAAAATTCACGGCGATTTCTATCCCCTACCTTTATGACAATTCCGACCAGTTGCGGGCTTATCTTTCAGGCCCACTCGGTCAGGAACTGTTGAACGACCTCAACAAGATCGGGATCAAGGGCTTGATGATGTGGCAGCGTCCCTTCAGGCAAATGACCAACTCACGCAAACCCATCAGCGCGCCTGCTGACATGCAGGGTCTGAAGTTCCGTGTGCCAAACAACCCGCTTTGGATGGAGTTTTTTGCCAAGCTGGGCGCTGTGCCAACGCCCATGGCCTTTGGTGAGGTTTATAACGCCTTGCAGTTGAAGGTGGTTGATGGTCAGGAAAATCCAATCAACATCCCCGTCGCTGCAAAGTTTTATGAAGTTCAGAAATACGCATCTTTGACCAACCACATGGCGGATGGTTGGGTGCTGGCCATCAATCCAAGCAAGTTTTCCAAGCTGACCGATCAGCAAAAGAAAGCGTTGCAAGATGCGGCTGTAGAGGCTGAAGCTTGGAAATACGCCAACGATAGCGCCGATGCAAACAAATCCATCGAGTTTTTGAAGTCTAAAGGGATGGAAGTGAATGCACTCACCCCGGAACAACAAAAGGCGTTCGTTGCTGTTTCCAAGCAGCTCTATCCGAAATTTCTTGAGTTGGTGAAGGATCCTGCATTTTTTGACCGGACTCTCAGTGCGGTAGGTAAAAAATGAAAACAGTCCATTGATTCGTTCTTTTGTCCGTTGAGATGTCCTGAAAAGTGAGCATTTCAACGGGCAGTGAATGGTTCAACTGGTGTGAATCGCCAAAAATAATCAAACCGAATTCAAAGCCAATCATCATGGAAAACTCGCTGAGCATCGCGAATCAACCTCCCTCATTAAGCGGGCGCTCAACGTATCGTCGAATACTCGCATGGTTGACGGATGGTCTGTGTGGGCTTGCTGTTTTTGGAGTGGTCTTGGTTGTTCTAGCCCAAGTGATCTCTCGGTTGATGGGCTATCCCGTCAAATTTTCAGAAGAATTGACCAGAGCGTTATTTATCTGGATGGTATTTACTGGAATTGCTGCTGGCATGCGTCATGCAGATGCAGCTAGAGTCACCATTTTCATGGAAAAAGCGCCTGTTTATCTGCATCGATTGGCATTGCCCATCTACTTTCTCTTCGGTTTGGGTTTCTTTGTATTGATGGGATGGATGGGTTGGCGAATGGTGAACCAGCAACTCATGATGAATGAAATGATTGCCACTTTGGGTTGGCCAAGTTGGATAATCGGCATGGTCATGCCTTTATCAGCTGTCTTGTCATTACTGTGCATGATCGACTCACTTTACGAGCACAAAAACACGATCGCCATCGCTTCACAAAAAAACGCTATGGCCGCAGGTGAAGTCGAATGAGTCTTGCTCTCCTGTTGATTTTTTTAGGACTCGCAGTGCTTGGTGTGCCACTTGCCATCAGTCTTGGCTTGGCAGGGGTTGCCAGCATCATCCTATTTACATCTACGCCCTTGACATTGCTTTCAGACAGCATGTTTTCGGCAATGAATTCATTTCTGCTTGTCGCAGTACCACTCTTTTTGCTCGTTGGTCAGTTGATGGAGCGAGGCGGTGTTGCAGACCGGATATTTGACTTTGCGAATGCTGCCGTCGGATGGTTGCCTGGTGGAATGGGGCATGTCAATGTGACCTCTTCGGTCGTATTTGGTGGAATTTCTGGATCATCAGTTGCTGATATTGCATCATTGGGCGCGGTGGAAATCAATGCGATGGTCAAGCATGGATATGACAAAGGCTACGCTGTTGGAATGACATTGGCGACATCGACATTGTCTTCCATCATTCCACCCTCAGTCCTGATGGTGATTGCTGGATCGATCGCCAATCAATCTATCGGCCTGTTGTTGTTGGCAGGCTTGATTCCCGGCTTGTTCATTGCATTTGCACTCATGGTTTACAACCACTTTTATAGTGTTCGCAATGGTGTGGGCAAACCTGTTCGGTTTGATTGGCAACGCTTTGTCAGAACTGGTTTTCGGGCCATTTTGCCCATGATGACCCCCGTCATACTGATGATCGGGATTTTGGATGGGTTCTTCACGCCAACTGAGGCGGCTGCGATTGCAGTTGTTTATACCTTTCTAGTTGCTACCTTGGTTTGTCGTGAACTCAAGTGGAGAGACTTTGCTCCAATGTTGATTCAAACAGCCAGAATGAGCGGCAGTATCTTGTTCATTGCGGCAACGGCCAAGCTTGCGGCATGGGTGTTCGCTTATGACGGGTTACCCGTCAAGGTGGGAACCTGGCTTAGTGCCATCACAACCAGCCCGATCATGATCATGCTGCTGATTTTTTTATTTTTGATCGTGGTCGGCATGTTCATGGATGCCATTGCTGCGATGTTCATCTTGATTCCCGTGTTGCTTCCTCCTGCCGTGGCACTCGGCGTGGATCCTATTCATTTGCTTGTCGTGATTGTCATCACATTGACGCTTGGATTGGTCACCCCTCCCGTTGGGGTATGCCTGTTTGCTGTCTCCAAGGTGGCAGACATGAGTATTGAGGATGTGATCAAGGGCTCTGTTGGGCCCTTGACGATTTTGCTGGTGGCTATTTTCGCGTTGGTGCTTTTCCCCAGCCTGGTAGTCGGACCGCTCAAACTGTTGGGCATGTATTGAACTTTGTGTGATTCCATTTAATGGAATTGAATCTATTTTTTTGACTGAACACTTAACGGAGTAAGTATGTTTCTTGGAAAAGAAGTCCGCATGAAGCGCCTCGTGGGCAAATCTGGCCGATTGCTTGCCATCACGATTGATCATCCGATCACACGAGGCTTGTTGCCAGGCCTGGAGGATATACGTACCACGATGAAAAAGGTGGTGGCCGGTGGTCCCGATGCGATCACCATGCACAAGGGAATTGCTGAACGAATTTTTCCACCCTACGCGGGCAAAGCCGCACTCATCATGAAAGCCAGTGCCTATTCCGTCCAGTACCACCCGACGTTCGATGCACCTGTTGCCGATGTCGAGGAGGCGGTGCGTTTGGGTGCTGATGCGATCTCAGTCGGTTGCATCGTAGGTGGACCGGATCAGGCACAACAGCTGACATTTTTGGGGAAAATCGCGAAGGACGCTGGCTCTGCAGGCATGCCACTTGTTGCTCACATCTACCCGAAGGGAAATATGATCAAGGATCAGCATGACGCTAAAGCAGTGACATATGCTGCTCGGGTAGGTGCTGAGCTTGGAGTCGACATCATTAAAACCTTGTGGACAGGTTCCCCAGAAAGTTTCCGTCAGGTGGTAGAGGGATGCCCCTCGATGGTGGCGTTGGCAGGTGGCGAGATGGGTGAGACCTTGGCGGATTATTTGCGGATGACGCGCGAGGCTTTGGATGTTGGGCTTGGAGGTGTTACCTATGGACGATTTGTGTGGCAGCATGCACACCCAAGCGCAGTGATCAAGTCTCTCAGTGCCTTGATTCACGACAACGTCAGCGTGGAAAAGGCTCTTGATATATACGGCGAAGCTGCCGAGCAGGAGCAAGCATGAAAGCGGCTGTTCTCAAAGGACCTAATGTCCTTGAAATGAGTGATATTGCCATACCAGACGCGCAGCCGGGCGAGTTGATATTACGCGTCAAGGCCGCAACGGTCTGTGGGACCGATTTAAGAATCTTGACTGGTCGCAAAACGAAAGGGGTGAGGTTCCCTTCTGTTATTGGGCATGAATTCGCTGGTGAAGTGGTTCAAGCCGGCCAAGGTGTCAGCTTGTTCAAGGTGGGCGACCGTGTCAGCATGGATCCGGTCATTCCATGCCTGTCGTGCGCCTACTGCAAGAATGGTCATGAAAACGTTTGTCAGCACAGGCAGGCGATGGGCTATGAGTTTGATGGTGCATTTGCCGAGTACATACGTATCCCTGCAATTGCCCTCAGGTCAGGCAACGTATTTCTGATGCCCGAAGGTATGAGCTACGAAGCTGCTGCATTGGCTGAGCCATTGGCATGTTGCATCAATG
>Ga0255184_1000376_pt1 | contig 14475 bp, 11 predicted proteins | sample Miss_Cont_RepA_0_FD_189954 | JGI IMG/M metagenome (GOLD analysis project Ga0255184, IMG submission 189954) | Freshwater microbial communities from Mississippi River, Louisiana, United States - Miss_Cont_RepA_0h | ecosystem: Environmental > Aquatic > Freshwater > River | place: USA: Louisiana...
TATCGACGCGCACTGATCGGCATCTACGCTAGACTGGCTGCGACCGCGCGCCAACGCGTGGGGATTGATCTCGCACGGCGGGGAACAGCAGAGGCACCAGCCTATCTTGCCCCCCAAGAGTTTGCGGGCGATATCGACACACTGATCGCGTCGCTCAATCTCCACCATGACGCCCCGATTGCCCGCCTGAGGCTGTCACAGCTGCGTCAAGCGATTGATGTATTCGGGTTTCATCTTTCATCATTGGATCTGCGCCAGAGCTCTGATGTTCATGAGCGAACGCTGACAGAACTGTTCAACAAGGCTGGCACCCTGAATCAAGGCAAGCCTGTCATTTACAACAAGCTCACAGAGTCCGACAAGGTAGCGCTATTGCGCGCCGAGCTGGCGCAAGCTAGACCCTTGGCTTCGCCTTGGCTCCAATACGCCGACGAGACTCGCCGTGAAATCGAGATTATGCATGCCACCGCCCGAGGCAGACAACACTTTGGCAGTGCGGCTGTCAGGCAGTACATCGTGTCACACACGGAGACGCTGAGCGATCTACTTGAAGCGGTTGTGCTTCAAAAAGAAGCTGGACTGGATTTCAGTGGGGTTCCGTCGGGCAAGCGCGATGACGGCTTGATGGTGGTCCCCCTGTTCGAGACCATCCCCGACCTGGAAAATGGTCCTGCCATCATGGCGCAGTACCTCGACCTGCCTGAAATTCGTGAACGCATCATGCAACGCCAAGGTGGCGTGCAGGAGGTGATGCTGGGCTACTCGGACAGCAACAAGGACGGTGGGTTCCTGACCTCCAACTGGTCACTGTATCAGGCAGAAAAAGCCCTGGTCGAGGTATTTCGTGAGCGTGGCGTGAGGCTTCGACTATTTCACGGCCGGGGTGGAAGCGTAGGTCGTGGAGGCGGTTCCACATTTGATGCCATTCTCGCGCAGCCGCCGGGCACAGTCGCGGGCCAAATCCGACTGACCGAACAGGGCGAGGTGATCCAAAGCAAGTACAAGGACGCGCATGTGGGACGCTGGCACCTGGAAAACCTGGTGGCGGCCACACTGGAGGCCAGCCTGTTGCAGGACAAGGCTGAGCAAGTCGAGTCCCAGTTCATGGAGCGCTATGGCATGGTGATGGACTTTTTGTCCTCCGTAGCTGAACGCAGTTATCGTGAGCTTGTGTATGGAACGGCTGGATTTGCAGAATATTTTTTTTCATCCACGCCGATCACCGAGATCGCCGGACTGAACATCGGATCGCGCCCCTCGGCTCGCAAGTCCGGCCAGCGCATTGAGGATCTTCGCGCGATTCCCTGGGGATTCTCATGGGCACAATGTCGGCTGATGCTGCCTGGCTGGTACGGCGTGGGAGCGGCACTTTCTGCCTATGTAGACAAGGGATGCGAGGGTGCACCTGCCGTGCGCAAGGCCCGAATCGAGCAGCTCCAAGCCATGGCGCAGGACTGGCCCTTTTTCCGAACACTGCTCTCCAACATGGAAATGGTGCTCGCCAAGACCGACCTCAACATCGGCGCGCGTTATGCGGAGTTGGTGACCAACAAAAGCTTGCGGGAAAAGGTGTTCGAAAAAATCGCTCAGGAGCATGCCCGCACCATTAGCCTGCTCAAGATGGTCACCCGTCGAGAGTTGCTCTCGGACAGCCCCACCTTGGCAGCATCGCTGCGCGAACGCTTTGCCTACATTGACCCACTGAACTATTTGCAGATTGAATTGCTTCACCGACATCGGGGGCAAGGCCGCCGCAAGGGGGTAGCTGAACATGACGATCGCGTGGAGCGAGCCATCCACCTGACCATCAACGGTATTGCAGCAGGCCTTCGCAACTCAGGCTAGATGCAGCCTTGGGTGCCATATCCGGTGGTCAAGACGATAAGACCAGCAGGCGCCCGGCCTGGATGGGGTGAGGCAACACATGCATGAACAATCCATAGGTTTGCATCAGATGATCGGTGGTCAACACCTCTGATGGTGCACCCTGGGCTTGAATGCAGCCCTTGGACAACAACATGACCGAGTCGCACCAACGTGCTGCCAGATTGATGTCATGCAGAGCCATCAATACACCGACCTGTTTCTGCCGGGTGTACTCAAACAAAAAGGACATCCATTCAAATTGAAAGGCTGGATCCAAGCTTGACACTGGCTCGTCCAGCAAAAGATAGGCAGTCTCGTGGACAGAACGTGCGAGCTCAACCTGAACCACCACGCGGGCCAGCTGGACGCGTTGCTGTTCTCCACCTGAGAGCGAAAGGTATGAACGATCCGCAATCGATTCCAGACTCATGGCTTGCATGGCGAATGCCTGCGCGGCATCCATCACATTCGCATCGACCTGTTCATCGAATGGATAGGCCCCCATTTGCACAACTTCGGAGACACCCAAGTCAAACGATAAGCCCGGGGACTGAGGGAGCACCGCCCGTCTCTGAGCCTGCTGAACCACACTCATCTGGCTCAATTGCACACCGTCGAAACGAATATCTGCGGATAGGCTGCCAAGCTCACCTGCAACAGCTGCAATCAGTGTGGACTTGCCTGCACCGTTGGCACCCAACAGCCCAACCATGTTCCCTGGCGGAACTTCAAAGCTTGCGGAGTCCAGCACCAGCCTCCCCGATCGAGAGACATGCAGTTGGCTGACGATCAGGGACATGAAAAAAATCAGACGTGAGGAATCGTTTTTGCCATGGGCGGCAACTGCAACACCTCGGCATACCAAGCCTCAAGCCTGGGGTGGCCAGGGCGCCATGGCTCGTTGGCAAAACGGAAATCCAGATAGCCCAGTGCGCAAGCGACGGCAATATCACCAATCGTTTTCAGCTTGCCGAGCGAGGCAACCTCTTTTTCCAACAGGTCTAGTGATGCCTTGACCTTGGATTGCTGAAGCTTGATGTAGGACTGGCGCCCTTCGTCTTGGGGCAATGCAATTTCGCGGCGACGAGGCTGGCTGGCATCCATCATGCCATCACCGATGGCCTGCAACCTCAGGGCTGTCCAGCGAGCAGGGCCTGCCGGGGGGAAAAGAGGTGGCGCATCACCAATGCTGTCCAAGTACTCACAAATGACCGGGCTATCAAACAGCGTGGAGCCGTCATCCAGCAACAAGGTCGGGATTTTGGACAGCGGATTGAAATTGACCAGTGCGGGATCTGTGCTGGATACGACCCAGTTTTCGATGTTGTGATCAATGCCACGTGCAATCGCGCATGCCGTGACTTTGCGAACGTAGGGGCTGGCCAGTGCGTAAGCGAGTTTCATGTTTTGGTTTCTCCTCGATGTCGTTGAAATGGCGAAAGTGTATCTGGGTATGCGCTGCCATGCTTAGCGCTTAGTGTCGATTTTTTCACAGGCCACCTTGACCACCTCGTGGCGCTTGATTTTTTGGGTCTCAGTCTTGGGAATTTGCTCAATGAATCCGTAGTAACGAGGCACCATGTAGTCGCCGAGTCGGTCTTTCAGAAAATCTCGCAGGTCACTTGCATCGACAGGCGCTCTGGCAACGACATAAGCCATGATGTCCTCGCCGAGAATCTCATCCGGGATGCCCACTACCGCACAGTCTGCAACGGCCTCATGCTTGAGCAACTGCTGTTCGATTTCGACTGGGGAAATCATTTCCCCCGCGCGGCGGATCAGTTCCTTGAGTCGGCCGTCAAAGTACAAATAGCCGTCCCCATCCATCCATCCCCTGTCACCGGTGTGGAGCCAGCCGTCACGCAGGGTCTCGGCTGTGGCTTTGGGGTTGTTCCAGTAACCGGTAAAGAACTGATCGCCAGTCTGACTCAAGCCAACGATTTCACCCTTCTGCCCGGCAGGCAAGGTCTGACCAGCCTCATCAAGGATACGAACCTTGACGGACTTGCGTTCAGGACCGACGGATCCCAAGCGTGATGTGTTGACGGTGTTCATGGTCACCCAGCCGCCTGTCTCGGTCATGCCGTAGAGCTCGCGCACTTCGATGCCAAAACGTCCGGTGATCTCTTTCCAGACACGCAATGGTGCTCCGCCCCCTACGCACCAACCGATCTTGTGATCCCTGACTTCGCCTGGGTAGGTTTTTTCAATGATGGACAGCACGGTACCAACGTAGGTAAACCCAGTTGCGCCATAACGCCTGGCATCATCGAAAAACCGTGAGGCAGAGAAATGCCGAATCAAGATCATGGACGCACCAACCGTCAGCGTCGATGCCACTGCATACATTTGGGGATTGGCGTGAAAGAGTGGCAAAAAAACCATGATGCGATCGCTCGGCGCAAGACCAAGCGACTCCACCATGTCGATGCCAGCCTCCCGGTATGCGCTGTGGGGCAACATTGCTCCTTTGGGCAGACCGGTTGTGCCTGATGTGTATAGGATACTGTTCGTGTCCGATGGTTGCAGTGTCACGCGCGCCTGGTCACGCTCCATGCGATGGCCAGGCCTATTCTCGTAAGACGCATCGATCACATACTGTGGCAAACGCTGATCCAGCGTATCCAGGTCGGCCTGTTTTTGACCAACCAGATCCTCATCGATCAGTATGGCCTTGGACTCACTCTGTGTCAGGGTGTAGCGCATCGAGTCGCCACGCAAGCCAGTGTTCAACGGGACACAAACCGCACCTAGCTCCGTCAGCGCGAACCAAGCCGAAAGAAAACCAGGGCGGTTGCCGCATATCATGGCAACCTTGTCACCTGCACAAATTCCAGCATGGCGTAGTCGAACTGTCGCAGCACAGACCATCTGTGCCATGTCATCGAAGGTGATCTGACGATCATCCACATGAACGAAAACAGCATCGGGGGATTGCTGCGCGCGCTGGAACAGCAAATCGTTCAGCATGCAGCCTCCTTGGGCGTGACAGTCTTGAGAAGATATTTGGCGATCGTGTTTTTCAGGATCTCGCTGGAGCCGCCTGCTATCTCATACGCCTTGGCATCGCGCAAATAGCGGCCAAAAGGTGCATGTTCGGTCACGCCCCACGCACCGCAAACCTGAATGGCTTGCTCTGTTGTCCGCGTCGCGACCCTGCTGGCCAACAGCTTGGCTTCGCTGGCGTAGCGAGCGATCTCATCGTGGGTATCCAGGCGCTTGGCAGCCTCATACACCAGCAGTCGCGCAGCCTCAATCTCTGTAATCAGATCTGCAAAGTACCATTGGATTCCCTGAAACTCGAGCACCTTCTGGTCAAATGCCGTTCTGCCTGCGGCATAGGCCAGAGCGCCATCAAAAGCGGCGCGAGCAATGCCGATACTGATGGCACCAGCCACGGTGCGCGAGTAATCCAGCGTGGTGACAGCCTGTCGAATCCCTTTGCCCTCCTGACCAATCAGGTAATGCGCGGGCAATCTGACATCCTTGAGAATCAGGTCCACATGAGGACCATTTCGCAGCCCAAAGGTGGTGGCACGGTGGCCAACCTCCGTGGTGATGCCCGGCAAATGGCGCGGCACAAAAAAGGTGGTGACACCAAGCGGTGTTTCCGCGAGCACAATGAACGCCTCGGCAGCCGAGCCAGACGTGATGAATGACTTCACACCATTAAGGACCCAGCCATCCACAGACTGTTCTGCCTTGGTATCCAGCGTCCGGATGTCGCTGCCGTGTGAGGCCTCTGTCAGGGCATAGGCTGTGATGAGACCTTGCCTGAACTGAGGCAGAACCTCATCGCGCAGCACATCGCTGCCAAAGTGCTCAATCAGGTTTTGAGCCTGCAAAATCGTGATCAGACTGATGCCAACGGCCGCGCTGGCATAGGAGGCTTCCTCAAACAGAGCGGCACACTTGGTGAACCCTGCCTCGCCGCCATCCCACTTTTTGGGCAAGGTCAGCGAGGTATAGCCCTCTTTGGCCAAGGCCTTGATGATCTCGACAGGATAAACATCTTGCTCGTCTATGGCTTTAGCTTGTGGGATGATCAACTGATCCACTATGCCAATCAGTTTATCCAAGTAAGCCGAGTCGACCCGGTCGGACCAGATCTGGCGGCTGAGGGGAAAACGGGTATCAGGCATCGTCACCTCGATGTATTTGGCAGGATATGATCAACGTCATTTACGTGACTCAAACAGCTGGTTTTGGCCTGGTGTCAGTGGTGTGCGAAACATCTTCTCCTGGTGGATGCGTCACCAGGCTCTTGAGATCAGGCCTAGGTTGCTCCAGTTTGGTGACATCAGGCACAGGGCGTCTGAGGGTGACATCTGTTGCGAAGGCCTGCTCCAACCCGAGCGCCACCGAAAACAAGCTTGCGTCAGCTCTAAGAGGTGCAACCAATTGAAGTCCAAATGGCATGCCACGACCATCCACGCCACAAGGCAATGACATCGACGGATTCGTTGCCAATGTCACCATGTAGGTCAGGCCCAGCCACTCATAGTAGTTGCGCATCTTTTGCCCATCCACCTCCTCCGCGTACAAGGAAGTCCAGGAAAACGGCGACACCGGCGTCACAGGACAGACGATCAAGTCGTAATCCTGAAAAACCTGCTGGAACGCACGGTGGATACGGGTTTGCTCCAAGTGTGCCCAAGCTCGGTCAGCCAATGTGATCGACGCCGCCATTTCCACGTTGGCCCGAACATTGGGACCCAATACCTCAGGTGTTTTGCGGTAGGTGTCAGCAAAGGCAGCGACAAAACTCTCCGCACGAATCACGTCAAAACACTGATGGCCATGCTCCAGGTTCAGCTTGATCTCATCGCATGACTTCACGAAACGTGACATCGCGTTGACGCGATCCCTGAACGTCTTGCGAATATCGGCATCCACAGCGCACGCCCCAAAATCCTCCACAAAGGCGACACGCAAGCAACTCAAGTCAGCAGGCTGCAGGGGCCAAAAAGCAGCAGAGTCCGAATCCACGCTTAAGGGATCCGATGGATGACGGCCAACCGATGCCGACATGAGAAAGGCTGTCTCGGAAACTGTCCTGCCCATCGGCCCCAACACGGAAATCGCTGACCAGCCCAGGGCTCTATCATCATTGGCGATGACTCCTGGGGTAGGCCTGAAGCCCACCACGCCACAAATCGAGGCAGGAATGCGCAGCGACCCACCAGTATCCGAACCCGTGCAAATCGGAAACATGTCTGTCGCCAATGCCGCAGCAGAACCACCAGAGGAACCACCCGCATTCAGGCTAGGATTGAAGGGGTTGCCAGTCGCCCCCCAGACGGCATTACGGGTATTGGCCCCTGCCCCCATGTCAGGCACATTGGTCTTGGCTGTCACAATCGCACCAGCCTGCCGCAGCCTGGCAACCATTGCATTGTCTTTTTGCGGGACGTTGTTGCGATACTGAATGTTGCCAAATGTGGTGAGCAGGCCTTTGGTGTCCTGCAAGTCTTTCACGCCAAGCGGCAATCCATGGAGTAATCCCAATGGCTTGCCCTGCATGACAGCTGCCTCAGCCTCTTTTGCGGTCTTGAGTGCACCGTCAAAGTCCGTAGCGCAGACGGCATTGATCGCCGGATTGAATTTCTCGATCCGGTTGATGAAGGACTGCATCACTTCAACAGGAGAGACTTGCTTGCTGCCAATTTTTTCTCTGAGCGCGATGGCACTGAGCGAGGTAAGGTCTGACACGATCACTCCACAGGGATGTTGGCTTTTTTGACATACTCTTTGAGCAGAGGTAGTTCTTTTGCCACACGCTCTGCGTAGGCACTGCCGGGCTCAAAGTTCACCACCAAGCCAGCCTTTGTCATATCAGCCTGAACAGCTGGCTGCTTCATGACAGACTCCAATGCACCTGATAGTTTTTTGCGAACATCATCCGGCAGTCCTTTTGGTGCCACGATCACCACCCATGGGACCATCTCGTAATCGGGGTAGCCCGACTCAGCCATCGTGGGCACGTTGGGCATCTGCGGATAGCGCTGCTTGGCCGTAATCGCGATAGCTTTGACCTTGCCTGCTGCCAATTGAGGCATGGAGGCCACGTTGGTATCAAAGGTCAATGGGATCTGCCCACCAATCAGGTCATTCATGGCAGGGGCACTACCCTTGTAAGGGACATGAACAATATCGACACCGGCCATGACCTTGAACATCTCTCCCGCCAAGTGTGCTGTGGTTCCGTTGCCAAAGGATCCAAACGAAAGCTTGCCAGGCTCCTTTTTAGCCAGCGCAACCAGTTCCTGAACATTGTTCGCTGGCAGGGAGGGGTTTGCCAGCAGCACCAACGGGGAGGTACCGATGACACCGATACCTTCAAAATCTTTGGTAGGATCGTATTGGAGCTTGGACTTGAGTGCCGGGTTGACGGTGAACGTCGTGTTCGATGAAATCAACAACGCATATCCATCCGCAGGACTCCTGGCCACCGCAGCTGCGCCGATTGCCGTGCCTGCACCAGCCTTGTTTTCCACCAGCACGTTTTGACCCAGCGCTTTGGACAGGGGCTCGGCCAACTTGCGCGCCAAAGTATCTGTGGCACCGCCAGCGGGATAAGGAACCACCAGTGTGATCGGTTTCTCAGGATAGGCTGCCATGGCACTCGAGGCAAACATCGCTCCCAGTAACATGCTGGTGCCAAGCGCTCGGATGAAAGACTGTTGACTCTTTTTTTGTTTCATTTTGATCCCTCTCGTTGATATCCATGTCATGGGTTTAGGCCCACACGCCATGCTGCGTCAAGTTGTCAGCAAACGTTCGGGTGAAAGCATCTCAGCACTCAGCCCCCACTCTGAAAGATGAGTCGGGATTGGCATGCCTCGGGCCAAGGCAGCGCAGGCCTCCCCCATCGCAGGTGAGGTCTGAATGCCGTACCCTCCCTGCGCGGCCACCCAGAAAAAACCCTGGGCCAAGGGGTCAAAGCCCCCGACCAATCCACCATCCGAAACAAAAGAACGCAGACCTGCCCAGCTGTGACTTGGCCTGCGAATACGAAATGACGTGACATCCTCCACTCGATAGATGGCAGTTGCGATGTCTATCTCTTCAGGCTGGACATCTTGCGGCATGACGGGGTCCGCATTTGCCGGGGACACCAGCAATTGTCCAGCATCTGGCTTGAAATACCAGTCTTCGGAGGCACTGTAGGTCATGGGCCAGGATCTGAAGTCCCCAGCCATGTCTGGGTCTGGCGCAAACAAAAATGCCGAGCGGCGGCAGGGCTGTAATCCGATGGATGAAGCACCTGCCAGCGTTGCGACCTGGTCGGCCCAGGCACCAGCAGCGTTGATCACGACCGGCGCCCGCCATGAGCGACCATCTGTCGTGCTCACCAGCCAGTCTGCGCCAATACGCTCAACCCCAGTGACTTCAGCATGGCAGGCAACCGTACCTTGATGCTGAGTCATCCCTCGCAAAAATCCCTGATGTATCGCATGCACATCCATGTCGGCTGCATCAGGTTCAATCAGCGCATCGCGAATTTTCTCCGGCTGTAGCACGGGTACTATTTCACAGGCCTTTTCCGAACCGATTCGAATCGCACCCGTACCCATCGACTGCAGAACAGACCAATGCTGTTCGAGCTGATCTTCTTGTCCAGGCTCGGCAATCATCATGGCACCACGGGGTGTCAACAGTGGTTGTGAGCAAAACCCTTGCGGTGGCGAGTCAAAAAAACGACGGCTGGCCAGCGTGAGCGCACGCACTTGGGCACCGCCATAGCTTGCCATGTATAAGGCTGCGGATCGGCCTGTTGAGTGATAGCCGGGCTGCGACTCACGCTCCAGCACCACCACCTTGCCGTGCGGTGACAGCCAGTAGGCAATCGACGCACCGGCAATGCCGCCACCGATGACCACATAGTCAACTGATTCAAACATATGTCATGTCACCGACGGGGCAAAGTGCTTGGTTGAAAATGTGATTTAAAAGGAGACGTTGCTGGCACCCTTGAGCGCCAAGATCTGGCGCGCCTCGTCGGGCGTGGCGATTTCAAGATTGAGTGCCTCAAGCACTGTGCGGATGCGGGTGACCTGCTCTGCGTTGGAGGAGGCCAGCTTGCCGGGGCCGATCCACAGCGAATCCTCAAGACCCACTCGAACGTGCGAGCCCATTGCCGCTCCGATGGAGGCCAACGGAATCTGATTACGGCCCGCACCCAAAATCGACCACTGAAACTGATCCCCAAACAATCTTTCTGCCGTGCGATGCATGTGCATCAAATCCTCGGGGTGAGGGCCGATGCCGCCCAGAATTCCGAATACAGACTGCACAAAAATGGGACCCTTGACCAAGCCCTGATCCACAAAGTGCGCCAGGTTATAGAGGTGACTGATGTCGTAGCACTCGAACTCGAATCGCGTGCCGTTATCCGAGCCTCTGCGCAGAATGTTTTCAATGTCTTTGTAAGTGTTCTTGAAAATCAGGTCGCGGCTGTTTTCCAGGTGCTGACGCTCCCACTCGTGCTTGAACTCCTTGAAGCGATTGAGCATCGGGAACAAGCCAAAGTTCATCGATCCCATGTTCAGCGAGGCAAGCTCTGGCTTGAACGTCATCGCAGGTCGCATGCGCTCCTCAACCGTCATGTGAGGACTGCCACCTGTCGTCAGGTTGACAACGGCATTGGTTGCCGCCTTGATCTGGGTCAGAAAGGGACGGAACACCTCCGGATCCTGGGTCGGCCGACCGTCCTTGGGATCACGTGCATGCAGATGCAGGATGGCTGCACCCGCTCGGGCTGCATCAATAGCCGACTTGGCGATCTCATCGGCTGTTACCGGCAGGTGAGGTGACATGCTGGGGGTGTGAATGGCGCCAGTTGCGGCACAAGTGATGATGACTTTGCGGGTAGTGGCCATGTTTTGCCTCACTGAATGTGTTGGATGTGTTTGAAGAATGTCATGATCTTGTTTGCGTGTCAGAGCAATGCCTGGGTATGTCCATCCACCACCAGTTCTTGCCCGGTTATGTGGCGAGCACAATCACTGGCAGCAAACAGCGCCATATTGGCAATGTCTTGAACGGTGATCATGCAATGCATGGCGGATTGATGTTCGTACGCCTGAGTGATTTCCTGCAAGGGCTTGCCCAGAGAAGCGGCTTTGGCAGCGATCACAGCCCGGATGCGAGGACCATCCACAGCGCCAGGCAAAATCGCATTGACACGAATGTTTTCCGGTCCCAACTCGATCGCCAGTGACTTGGTGAAACCGATCACTGCCCACTTGGACGCCGAGTAGGCCGAGCGACCTGGAAAACCAAGATGTCCTGCAGCCGAGGACAGGTTGATCATGCTGGCTCCTTTTCCCTTGCGCAAGCGTGGCACCGCAAGGCGCGCACACAAAAACTGGCCGGTGATGTTCACGGCAAGGGTGCGGTTCCAGTCCGCCAGGCTCAACTGCTCAACCGTGCCTGTTGGACCCGCGATGCCAGCATTGTTGATCATCACATCCAATCCGCCCAGGTTACGATCAAGGGCATCAAACATGGCCTGCACACTGGCCTCGTCCGCCACATCTGCCAAGATCGTGTGAACGCCAGGAAACGCTGACTTGGCGCTCTCCAGTGCTTCTTGGCTGACATCGCAGATCATGACACTGGCGCCTGCCTGCACAAACCCCTTGGTGATTTCCAACCCAATGCCGCTGGCACCGGCCGTCACCAGTACTCGCTTGCTCGTCAAAGATGGGTCTTTGAACAACATGTCTTTTGTCCCCTCGTCAATCCTGTTTGTATTTGTTGGTGCATCAAACGCCATCATAATGCCTTCTGAAACTCAGGCCGGCTGCATGAGTGGCGAAGGCAGATCGGAGACCCCTTGGTCACGAGCAGCCTGAGCCTCCATCGCGAGGGCGCGCTGATACGCTGGTCGATCCTGCAGCGTTTTCCAATAGGTCACCACCTCGGGTGGAAATGCCAGCTCGAGGCCTTGATACCAAGCCAGCATTAGCGCATAGCCCACAGAGATGTCAGCCAGCGTAAAGCGCTCACCGCACAGGTAAGGGTGCTGAGATATCTGTGGCACCAGAAACTTGAGCCTGGACAAAAACCAGCGCTTGTAATCCTCCGCCACCTGCGGATTGCGTCTCTCCTCAGGCTCAAATCGGCCATACCTCAACACCAGCGTTTGTGGAAACGTCAGTGTGGCCTCGCCATAAAACATCCAATTCAGATAGGCACCATAAACAGGATCTGCAGACGCGATCGTCAGTCGGCTGTTGCCATGCCGATCTGCGATGTACTGGCACATGGCGACAGACTCCGTCATGAGCCCTTCCTCTGTCACCAGGGCAGGAACGGTTCCAAGTGGGTTGATTGCCAGAAAAGACTTGTCCAGCACCCTGGGAGGAAAGGGCAAAATTTTAAGCTCGTACTTCAACCCAAGCTCCTCAAGAGCCCATAACGGTCTGAATGATCGTGCACTCAGTGAATGATAAAGAATCATGCGCACCTTCTGTTTATAGATGTGATGTGTCGTTGCGTCCAACTCATGGGCTTACGTTGATGCTGATGGCCGGCTTGCCGTGTGGCGCTTTTTCAAGTGACGAAAGTCAATGATGCCAGCCGTCTGACGAGGATCGGTCCCGGCTGGAAAAATGCGATGTTTCTGAATTTTTTGGGTTCCGGTGGTGGGAATACTATCCAGAATCACCATCCAAGCTGGTGCCTTGTAATAGGCGAGGTTCGCGTGACAATGATCAAACAGTTGGCGCGCGAATCTCGCGATGCCCGCATGATCCCCCAAGTCAACTGGATGACCATCGATCTCATTCAACACGACACAGGCCAAGACCTCTTCCTCACGCACCTCGTCCTTAACCGCAAGCACCGCCGCCGTCTTCACGAGCGGATGGGCTACCAGCAATGCCTCGACCTCGGCGGCTGAAATGTTTTCTCCCGATCGTCGGATGATGTGCTTGTTGCGGTCAAAAAAATGCAGCATGCCCGTGTCATCACGGATCACCACATCTCCAGTGTGAAACCAGCCGCCACGCCATGCATGCTCCGTTGCCTGCTCGTCATCCAGATAACAACTGAAAAAATCCTGACGAGGCGTCTTGGCAGAATGACGAATCAATAATTCACCGGGCGTGCCGTTTGCGACATCTTGATCAGCTTGATCAACCACACGCACATCCAAGCCATGCTGAGCCCTGCCAAATGCACGCGTACCAACTTGACGCGGGGGCGTGTTGTCAACCAGTGCACGCACCATCTCTGTCATGCCCCAGATTTCCAGTAGGGGAAAGCCAAAGCGATCCTCAAACACTTGGTGCAACTGCGGCTCCACGCCAGCACCAAAGCCGAAGCGCACATGATGTTGACGATCCTCGGTAGTGGCAGGCTGATCGAGCAACATGGGAATGATGACGCCAAGATAGTGAACGATCGTGGCACGAGTTTGACGCACTTCCACCCACCATTTTTTAGGATGAAAGCGATCTGACTGCACCTGTGCGTTGCCTGTCAGCAGCATGCAGAAAAATGACAGGATGGAAGCATTGACATGGAAAAGCGGCAACGGATTGTAAAGACGCTCACCCCCCTCGCGAATGTCAACCAACCCACCTCTGCCGGCATACCACGCCCCGGCGGCAAGCTCATAGCGATTGGATAACACACACCCTTTGGGGCGTCCGGTTGTCCCGGAGGTGTAGAGAATGCTGGCGGGCGTGCTGGAGTCAGGGGTGCGGTCCTTGGCTGGTTGCCCAGGGGGCGGAACAGAGGCGCGCGCCTCATCAATCAGCATCACGGGCGGGCGATGGCTCGCCAGTGCAAGCGCATCCTCGATCTCCCTCAGCCTGGAAGAGATTGAGACAATCAAATCCACGCGGGAATGATCCATCAGATAGGCAAGTTCTGCCGCCCGGTAGTCGGGATTCACAGGTACGCCGCAAACACCGATGGCATTGAGCGCCAACTTGTGGATGACCTGCTCTGGACGATTTTCCAAAAACAAGGCCGCCCGCTTGTCCACCCCGTATCCCGCACTGGCATAACGGTCCATCCAGGCTCGCACATCCTGCGCGACCTGTTGATAGCTGAGCTCCGCCCCTTCAGGCAAATAGCTACGCTCCCGGTTGGCTGGCACCACAATCAATGGATTGGGCCCATACTCCTGCGCTGCCACCAATAGCGCCTGTCCGATCGTTTGATGTTTTTCAATGTCGATCACGACCTCGTCCCTCTGTGATGCGTCAGTTCATTCTCAAGCGTTCATCTCATGGTGAGACCCAGCTGGGCGCTCGTTTTTCGAGAAAGGCTGTCAGTCCTTCTTTTGCCTCATCAGACGCACGAATGCTTGAGATGGCGACGGCCGTATGGTGGATGAGCTCAGGCGTCACAGGACGATTGGCAACAGATCGAATCAGCTCGGTTGAGGCTGCCTGGGACAAAGGTCCACCCGTCAGCAACGCGTCGATGATGGATTGCAACGTTGCATCCAGCTGATCCAGTGTCGTCATTTCATGCACCAGACCAAGCTCATGGGCACGCTTGGCACTGAGCCGCTCTGCGGTCTGAAAATATCGATACGACTGGCGCTCCCCAATGGCGCGAATGACGTATGGACTGATGACCGCAGGG
>Ga0255184_1000383_pt1 | contig 14397 bp, 12 predicted proteins | sample Miss_Cont_RepA_0_FD_189954 | JGI IMG/M metagenome (GOLD analysis project Ga0255184, IMG submission 189954) | Freshwater microbial communities from Mississippi River, Louisiana, United States - Miss_Cont_RepA_0h | ecosystem: Environmental > Aquatic > Freshwater > River | place: USA: Louisiana...
AACCGGAGGGGTCGAATCAGCCTACTAGACTGGCTCCATATTTACGATCACCAATTGGCTCCATAATTTCGATCATCACTGGCTCTATATTTACGATCACGGGTGGTTCCATTACACCGATCACTGACAGTATTAAAGGCAAAACAAAAAAGTGGCGTTCTATACAAGTTCGTCATCGTGTCGCTCGCTATCTGCAGCGCATACAGGAACGCGATAGCGAATTGAACAAGATGACATTTGCAGAGCTAATTGCAGCTGGTGTGAACAAACCCGTTTTTAAGTGCGGAAATACTAAGGATCTCAACACTGCACTAGGTAGAGTTTTTACACGAATGATGGGGTAATCCTCCCTCTGGCAGCGCATTCTGCGGCAGTTGCAGGCCAAGGCCGATGCCTCCGGGCAGATCGACTGGGATGGCGCTGCGCTCGATGCTGCTCATATCAAGGCGCACCGAAGTGCGACTGGTGCCAGGAAAAACCGCTCCCCAGCGGAAAAAAGGGGGTCTTGAAAGACGAGTGGCTGGGACGTTCACGGGGCGGCCGCACGAGCAAGCTGCTTCTTTGTGCCGATGGCCACGCACGCCCATTGGCGGTCATCGTCACGGCCGGTCAACGTGCCGACGTCACCCAGATCGAATCGGTGCTCGATGCCATTTCTGTTCCCCGCCAGGGACGCGGTCGGCCTCGAAAACGTCCCACTCGCCTGCGCGTGGACCGTGCATATGGGGCGCGCAAGTCGCGTCGGCAGATCCAGTGCCGCAAGATTCAGTGCATCTGCCCGGAGCGCGAAGACGCCAAAGCACATCGCTTGAAGCTAGGGGGCGCCGGCGGCTGTCCGCCTTCCTTCGATCCCCTGGCGTACAAGGGGCGCAACGTCGTAGAACGCGCCATCAATCGGCTCATGGACTTCCGGGCCGTCGCTACCCGCTACGACAAGCGCGGCTACCACTACCTGGCAACCGTGACTGTCGCAACAATTATCCAATGGCTCTTCTAGAATCAGTCAGACAGACCCTAGCCCTCCCCCTCCCTCACCTCTCTCGCAAAAACATCAGTTAATGTGATTTAACTGATCATTAAATATTATTTGCGGTGATTTAATCCCCTTCCTACACTTTCCCCGACCTGGGCCAATGCCGGAGAACGAGCAATCACCCTTCGCTGGACATCGATGATCAAACTGCGCTAGGCAGCAAAGGCACCTAGATGGATATGAGAGCCGCAGGTTCGACCCAGAACGAGGCAGATGCCAAAGATGCCAAGCCCTGGATCGGGCGCCCAATGGAACGCATCGAAGACGTATCGCTGCTGACCGGGCGCGGCCAGTATGGCGATGACGTCGGTGTCAAGCCCGGCACGCTGTACGCCGCGATCGTGCGTTCGCCGCATGCGCACGCGCTGCTGGGCGCGATCGACACCGCCGCTGCCGAGCGCGCGCCGGGCGTGCGCGCGGTGTTGACCGGCCAGGATATCCGCGACTGGTCGCGGCCCTTCGTGGTCGGGGTCAAGGCGCCGATGGAAATGTGGGCGCTGGCGACCGACCGCGTGCGCTTCGTCGGCGATCCGGTCGCGGTGGTGGTGGCCGAATCGCGCTACCTGGCCGAAGATGCGGTAGACCTGGTCAAGGTCGCGTACACGCCGTTGCCGGCCGTCACCACGGTCGATGACGCGATTCGTGACGACGCCACCATCCTGCACGAAGGCGTCGGTTCCAACGTCGTCAGCGACCGCCATTTCCGCTATGGCGACCCGGAGACCGCTTTTGCCCAGGCGGCCCATGTGATCGAGATCCAGACCCGGTATCCGCGCAACTCCTGCACCCCGATCGAAGGATCGGTGGTGGTCGCCGAATACCTGTCGGACGAAGAAGGCTACGACGTCAGCTCCAACTTCATGGGGCCGTTCTCCCTGCATACGGTCATGGCGATGGCGCTGCGCGTGCCCGGCAACCAGCTGCGCCATCGCACCTTCCGCGATTCCGGCGGCAGCTTCGGCGTCAAGCACGCGGTGTTCCAGTACGCGGTGCTGATGTGCCTGGCCGCGCGCAAGGCGCGCGCACCGGTCAAATGGGTCGAAGACCGGCTCGAGCATCTGGTCGCCCTGACTTCATCGACCGGGCGCCAGTCGACCCTCAAGGCCGCGGTGCAAGCCGATGGCCGCATCACCGCGCTGGCCTACGACCAGTTCGACGACTGCGGCGGCTACCTGCGCGCGCCCGAGCCGGCGACCTTCTACCGCATGCATGGCTGCCTGACCGGCGCCTATGCGATCCCGAATCTGCTGGTGCGCAACCGCGTGGTGCTGACCAACAAGACCCCGGCCGGGCTGGTGCGCGGCTTCGGCGGCCCACAGGTCTATTTCCAGCTCGAACGCCTGATGCAGCGCATCGCGCAGAGCCTGGGCATCGACCCGCTGGAACTGTACCGGCGCAACTTCATCCCGGCCGATGCCTTCCCCTACCGCGCCGCCGCCGGCGCGCTGATCGATTCCGGCAATTACCAGCGCGCGATCGAACTGGCGCGCGCGGAAGGCGGGCTGGATGCGCTGCTGGCGCGGCGCGACAGGGCGCGCGCCGAAGGCCGCCTGTACGGGATCGGCTATGCCGCCATCGTCGAGCCGTCGATCTCCAACATGGGCTACATCTCGACCGTGATGCCGAAGGAAGCGCGCGCCAAGGCCGGACCCAAGAATGGTGCCATCGCCTCTGCCAGCGTCGCCATCGATCCGCTCGGCGGCGTCAGTGTCGTGATCGCCTCGGCCCCGGCCGGGCAGGGCCACCGCACCGTGTGCGCCCAGGTCGTGGCCGATGTCCTGGGCATCGGACCCGAGCAGGTCACGGTCAATATCGAATTCGATACGCAGAAGGATGCCTGGTCGGTCGCGGCCGGCAATTACTCGAGCCGCTTCGCCGGCGCCGTCGCCGGGGCCGTGCATCTGGCCGCCTGCAAGATGCGCGACAAGCTGGCGCGCATCGCCGCTCCCCAGCTCGGCTGCGCGCCCGAGCAAGTGGTGTTTGCCAATGGGCTGGTCCATGCGAAAGAGACGTCGCAACCGGCGCTGCAGTTTGCCCGCATGGCAGCCAGCCCGCACTGGGCGCCGGGCCTGTTGCCGCAAGGCGTGGAGCCGGTCATGCGCGAAACCGCGTTCTGGACCGCCGAGCAGCTGACCGCCCCGGATGAAGACGACCGCGTGAACACCTCGGCCGCCTACGGCTTTGCCTTCGATGTCTGCGGTGTCGAGATCGACCGCAATACCGGGCGCGTGCGCATCGACAAGTACATCACCACGCACGATGCCGGCAAGCTCCTGAACCCGGCGCTGGCCGACGGCCAGATCCGCGGCGCCTTCGCCCAAGGGCTGGGTGCGGCGCTGATGGAAGAGTTCCGCTACGGCGAGGATGGCAGCTTCCAGTCGGGCACCTTTGCCGACTACCTGGTACCGACCACCTGCGAAGTGCCGGAACCGACCATCATCCACATGGAGACGCCGTCGCCGTTCACGCCGCTGGGCGCCAAAGGCCTGGGCGAAGGCAACAACATGAGCACGCCCCCCTGCATCGCCAACGCCGTCGCCGATGCCCTGGGCGTGGCCGATGTGAGCCTGCCGCTGACGCCGTCGAAGGTGATGGCACTGATCGGCATCGACGATCCGCCGCCGTCGCGACCGCGCGCGGCGCCGCCGCCGGCGACATCGAAGGGCGGCAAGGCGCTGGCCGCGCAGGGCGAGGTCCGCCTGCCGGCCACGCCGGAAGCCGTGTTCAAGGTCTTGCTCGATCCGGTCGCGCTGGCCAAGGTGATTCCCGGCTGTAACGAACTGCAGCAGATCGGACCCAACCGCTACCGCGCCGATGTCACGGTCGGGGTCGGCATGATCAAGGCGCGCTACGCGGCCGAGGTCGCCTTGTCCGAACTCGATCCGCCGCGCAGCCTGCGCCTGGCGGGCTCCGGCCTGTCGGCGGTGGGCAGCGCCAACGGCAGTGGACTGGTGACGCTGGAGCCGGACGGGGAGGGCACGCTGCTGCGCTACGACTATGCGGCCGACGTGTCGGGCAAGGTGGCCGCCGTGGGCAGCCGCATGCTGGAAGGCGCAGCCAAGATCGTGCTCAATCAATTGTTTGAACAACTTGGCCGCGAAGCCGGCGGCGCAGGCGCGGCCGCCGCGAAGCCCGGTTTGCTCAAGCGCCTGCTCGCGCTGTTGGGAGTGAAGCGATGAAGCCGCAGGCATTCGATTACGTGCGCCCCGACAGCGCGGAAGAAGCACTGGCGCTGCTGGCCAACTCCGGCCCCGAAGCGCGCATCCTCGCCGGCGGCCAGTCGCTGATGGCGGTGCTCAATATGCGCCTGGCCCAGCCCAGCCTGCTGATCGACATCTCGCGCGTGCCCGACCTGAACTACGTCAAGGTCAAGGATGGCAAGGATGCTTACCTGGCGATCGGCGCGGCGGCGACCCAGGCCAGCGTCGAATGGCGCAGCAGCCTGGTGCAGGAAGTGCCCTTGCTGGCGCAGGCGTTTCCGCATATCTCGCATTTCCAGGTGCGCAACCGCGGCACGGTGTGCGGATCGGTCGCGCATGCCGACCCCAGTGCCGAGCTGCCGCTGTGCCTGCTCGCATTGGGCGGACAGGTGGTGCTGCGCACCCGCAAGGGACGGCGCGTACTGGCCGCCGAGGATTTTTTTCAGGGCATGTTGATGACCGCCCGCCACGCCGACGAACTGGTGGAGGAAGTGCGGTATCCGCTGGCCGTTGCCGGGCAACGGTATGCCTTCACCGAATTCTCCCAGCGCCATGGCGACTTCGCGATCGTGGCAGTGGCGGCAGTCGCCGGCCCCGACGGCATCCGCTTCGCGGTCGGCGGGGTGGCGGACCGGCCGCGCGTGATCGTGCTGCCGCGCCTGCAGGGCAGCGAGCTGGACGGCGCGATCAATGATTTCGCGTGGGACCTGGAAGCGCGCGACGACCACCATGCCTCGGCGGCCTTCCGGCGCCAGCTGGTGCGCCGGCTCGGGCGCGAGGTGATTGAAAGGACGATGGCATGAAAAAGCATGTGAAGGGTGAGGTGGTGCGCATCCAGCTCAGGCTCAATGGAGAGGAGCGCAGCGCGCGCTGCGAGCCGCGCACGCTGCTGTCGGATTTCCTGCGCGATGGCCTTGGCGCAACCGGCACCCATGTCGGTTGCGAGCATGGCGTGTGCGGGGCCTGCACCGTGCAGATCGACGGTGTGGCGTCGCGCGCTTGCCTGACCCTGGCGGTGCAGGTGGACGGGCGCGCGGTCGATACGGTGGAAGGACTGGCCGACGAACAGGATTGCCTGTCCGACCTGCAGGAAGCATTCCGGCGCAACCATGCGCTGCAATGCGGCTTTTGCACGGCCGGCATCCTGATGTCCTGCGACGACTACCTCCGGCGCAAGCCGGACCCGAGCGAAGCCGAGGTGCGCGACATGCTGTCCGGCCACCTGTGCCGCTGCACCGGTTACACCAATATCGTGAAGGCCGTACTGGAAACTGCTGCCGCGCGGCTTGGGCGGACCACGCCGGCAGCGGCGGCTGCATAAGCGGTACGGCAGGGCACGACACGACGCGAAACGAACGGCAAGACAAGCACAAGGAGCAAGACATGCTGGACCTGGGCCGTACCTTTCTTCAGAGCGTGGAGCGCAGCCCGGCTGCGCTGGCCATCATCGACGGTGAACGCCGGCTGAGCTATGCGCAGTGGTACGAGCAGATCCAGCGTACCGCCGCCGGCGTGCAGGACATGGGCATCGGACGCGGCGACCATCTGGTCGTGATCCTGCAGAACCGCTTCGAGATGGCGACCCTGCACTGGGCTTGCCAGTTCCTCGGCGTGATCGTCACACCCTTGAATTGGCGCGCCAAGCCGGATGAAGTCGAGTATTGCGTCAGCGACGCCGCGGCCAAGGCGGTCGTGTTCGAGCAGATCAGCGCCGAGTCGGTGGCAGCCAGCGCTGCCGCGCAAAAGATTCCCCGCATTGCTGTCGGCGGCGCCGACGGCGGCAGCCTGCCGTTCGAGCAACTGCTGCAGCGCGCACCTGCCGCTCCGATCCTGCTGGCGGGCAGTGAAGACGTATCGCTGATGCTGTACACGTCGGGCACCACCGGCAAGCCGAAAGGCGTGCCGCGCCGCCACCGGCACGAGCGCGCCGCCGCCCTCGCCCACGTCGCGCAAAACCTGTACCGGAGCGGCGAGCGCACGCTGGGGGTGATGCCGCTGTATCACACGATGGGGGTGCGCTCGCTGCTGGCGATGGCGCTGGTCGACGGCCTGATCGTATGCGTGCCGAAGTTCGATCCCGGTTACGCGCTGCGCTGCATCGCCGAGGAAAAGATCACCTGCCTGTACCTGGTGCCGACGCTGTACCACGACATGCTGGCCCAGCGCGAGCGGCAGGGTGCAGACCTCAGTTCGGTCACCAAGCTCGGGTTTGCCGGCGCGCCGATGCACGACGCACTGTTGCAGCGCCTGAATGACGTTTTCAAGCCCGAACTGTTCGTCAACCATTACGGCTCCTCCGAGGTCTACACCTTCAGCATCGACCAGGATGCGGTGAAGAAGCCGGGCAGCGCCGGACGCGCCGGCATCAACACCCGCATCCGCGTGGTGAAACTGAATGCGAAGACGCCGGACGATCTGGCCGACGTCAACGAGGAAGGCCAGATCGTGGCCGACCTGGCCGGCGACGAAGCCTTCGAGGCTTACTGGAATCGCCCGGACGCCAATGCCAAGTCGATCCGCGACGGCTGGTACTTCACCGGCGACACCGGATATTTCGACGCCGACGGGGATCTGTTCGTCTCGGGCCGGGTCGACGACATGATCATCAGCGGCGGCGAGAACATTTCGCCGGTGGACATCGAATCGGTGTTGTCGCTGCATCCGGCGGTGGACGATGTCGCCGTCGCCGGTCTGAAGGATGAGCGCTGGGGACAGCGCGTGGTGGCCTTCGTCAAACGCAAAGCCGCGGTGGACCCGGAAGCGCTGGATGCGCATTGCAAGACATCCGATCTGCTGAACTTCAAGCGCCCGCGCGAATACGTATTCGTACGCGAGATTCCGAAGTCGCCGGTCGGGAAGGTGTTGCGGCGCAAGTTGGTCGCCGGCGAGTACGAGCCGGCGGGCGACGACAAGGACCAGCCGGCACCCGGATGACGCGCCCGGGCACTGTCAGCACCAGTAGTTGCTGCCCGCACAAGCGCCGCGCATCGGGCCTTGTGCGAATGATGGAACGATTCGGTTAGGGAGATCACGATGACGACAGCACTCAGAATCGCGCAGGGCGAGTTCGGCCGACTGGCCCTGCTGGATATGGATACCCCGCTGGTGTCGCATGCGCACTCGCAGTGCCATGTCATTTTCAAGGCCAGCGGCGCCGACTCTGCCTTTTACGTCAGCGAAGAACGGCTGCCGGTCACCGACCGCACCGCGATCCTGGTCAATGCCTGGGAGCCGCACTACTTCTACAGCGAGCCGGATTTTCCGCGCACGGTGTATCTGGCGCTGTACATCGAACCGCGCTGGCTGGCGGCGCTGCACGATCCGCTGCGCCTGTCCGGCCACCCCTGCTTCTTCCCACGTCCCTGCGTCGAGATCACGCCGCACATCCGCAAGCTGGCGGATGACCTGATCGGCGAATTGATGTCGCTGGTGCCGATGAAGCAGGAGCGCCTGGAAAGCGCGCTGTTCGATTTGATGCTGGCGGTCAGCGAGCGCTTCTCCGCACTGCAAAGCATCGAATCGCTGGTGCAGCCGGAAGGCTTGCAACTGCCCGATTCGCGCATCCAGCGCGCCATCACCTACATCGGCGAACACCTGGGCCAGCCACTCGATGTGGACAGGCTGGCCGCCTCCGCCCATTTGTCGCGCGCCCAGTTTTTCGTGCGCTTTCGCCGCCGCACCGGCATGACGCCGCACGTGTACATCAACACCTTGCGCGCCGAGACCGCGTGCCGGCGCCTGGCGACCGAGCAGGGCGGAACCAGTGTCGGGCGCATCGCCGAGGAGCTCGGCTTTTCCGACCAGGGCCACTTCACCCGCTTCATCCGCGGACACATCGGCGTGACGCCGAGCGAGTATCGGCGCGTGGTGCAGGTCTACTGAGGAAGCCCTAACAAAAAGCCGCTTGCGGCGTTGCGCCTCCTTGCCGTACGTCCGTACTGTCTGCGTCGGCGCGCCTTGCCATCGGCATTTTGTTAGGGCTTCTGAAGGGCTAGGGAAGCCGTTCCAACGTCGCCGCCGAAGGCGGGCAGGTCAGCATCGCCTCGAAGGTGTCGAGGATGTTATCCAGCGTGAACTTCGGTATCCACAGCCGGCTCGGTGAGTGCGCCTCGTCCGCCGGCGCCTCGCGCATCGAAAACACCGTCGTCGTGTAGATCGCCACCAGCGACACGCGCTGCTCCAGCAGCGGGGCCGGGATGTGGGCGAGCATCTGGCGGAAGTGTTCCAGACAGCGGCGATACCCGACATTCCACTTGGTACCGATGTAGGCGCGAAACAGTGCGCGATGGGTGAGCTGCACATTCGACAAGAAGCGCAGGTAAGTACTACCTTCCGCTTCGGTCGCGGTGAGCTGGTACACCGGCCGGATGAACGCATCGAGCACCTCGCGCACGCTGCGCGGTCCGCCCCCGGCATCCATCTGTTCCAGCAGGGCCAGGCGGAAGGCATCGACCTTCTTGGCGCCATCCACCAGCAGTTCGCCGACCAGCTCTTCCTTCGAGCCGAAGTGGTACTGCAGCGAGGCCTTGTTGCGTTGTCCTGCGGCAGCAACGATGTCGGCCACCGTGACGCCGTCGATGCCGTGCACCGCGAACAGCCGCTGCGCGGCTTCTTTCATTCGAGCACGCGTTTCCTTCCCATCGGCTCGCACTGGTTTTTGGGTGTCAAGGCAAAGTAGAAATGTCCGGTAGTTGGGCAAGTTAGAAATGTCCGGTTCCAATAATTCTATTCCTCTCAGCTCAGGGGCTGGCGCGCTTTCTGGTGCTACTCCAGGGGTCGGTTTGAACCTTTTTGGGCTTTCCCGCACCCCGGCGTCTCTGGACGATGTTATCCACCCGCGTGTTCAAGGTCTTATCATCGACAGGGAAAGGAATCTCCTGTTTGGCGTCAAAGGCCTTGAATGGCAGCAGTTTACCTTTGTGCATCAGCTCGATAGGTTTGTCGGCATATTCAATCACGAGGACCGTCTGTCCTCGCAGGTCATACCTTGGGGCACCATCCGTTTGGATGATGTAGCGCTGACGATTAAAGGACACAACCAAGTCTTTGGACAGTTTGCGCTCGTGATGAATTGCACAAACCTGGGCAAGTTGGGTTTGCGTCAGATCGCTGGGCTCATGCGCATCAGCGGCGTTAGCGGGTGCGACAGCGAAGCGTTCATTATGTTTGGGAATGTAGGTCAGCAGGAACTCATTGGCGCTCTCCATGCTGTTAATGCCGGCTAGCCGCATTGCCTTAACAAGCCGGTCCTGTAGCGTCTGGAACAGACGCTCGATTCGGCCTTTGGCTTGCGCAGTCAGCGCCTGGATGCCCTCAATGTCCAGCTGTCCAATGGCACGCTCAAATTGGGTGGGCTCCTCATCTTCCTTGTCGTGCTTGGCGAAGATGATGTGACGGTCGCTGTAAAACGCCGCTGGACAGCCATATTTCTGAACATAGGCCTTTAATGCTTTGAAATAGGCCTGTGTCGTCTCAGCAGGAGCAAAGTGAGCATGCATCACCTGGCTGGTTGCATCATCGATAAATGCGATCAAGCTGCATTTGGCAGCCCTGCCTTCGAACCAGTCGTGTGGGCTGCCATCTATCTGAATGAGCTCACCCATTCGGCTGCGTCGATCGCGCGGCGGATGTAGTCGCTGACGACGTTTCTGGGCCGGTTTCCACAAACCATCGGCGATCATCCATTGACGCAAAGCCTCTTTGGAAACCTCATAGCCTTCCTCAAGCAAATACTCGGCAGCAAGCGTAGGGCCAAAATCACTGTAGCGTTGCCGAACCGAGGTCATGATGGCTTGTTTAATGGTCTCGTCATAGCGACGGTTAGACGGCGCTTGCCTCGGTGACCGCTGACCAGCCCGGCCGCGCCTGAAGCCTCATAACGCCTTTGCAGGCGACGTACCTGCCGTTCTGAGACGCCGAGAATCTCACCAACTTGAACCTGCGTGACCGTCTTGTCCACCAACTGACGCATTAACTCCAGGCGCTTGATCTCCTGACTGCTCATCGTAAGCCGCTCCATTACCCGGTCTCCTGCTTGTCTTCCAAGCAGTCTTTCTACCGGACATTTCTATCTTGCTGGAACCGGACATTACTAAATTGCCTCTACACGCACTGGTTTTTGGGTTGACATGGATAGTTAAGTGTATAAACTTACTTAAGTAGTTTTACTTAATTGTAGCGGGAAGCGAGGCGACGCAACACCCCCCTGTTTGTCGCAATGGAATTCAGTTGGAGGAGACCGCTATAACCGGTCGTTCCCGCGCAGGCGGGAACCCAGAGACGTCTTGGCGGAAAAGCATTGGGTTCCCGCCTGCGCGGGAACGACATAAGTCTCAACTGAACGCCATTACCCTGCCTGTCGTCTTTTTTGGAGTGAAAAGGAAACTATCATGAATCGGGAAGAGGAAATCGTTGCACGCTCGAAAGCGTTCAGAAAGCAGTACGTGGAAGACACGCCCGGCTGGTATCGCGGCGAGATGCACCTGGGTTTCACGCTGGTGTTTACCGTCGGCGTGATCTGGTACTGCGCAGCCCAACTGGAAGCCACTCGCTGGCAGGAATGGGTATTCGTCGTGGTCCCGATGTTCCTGTTCGGGAACTGGGCCGAGTGGGCCGGGCATCGCTACCTGCTGCACAGTCCGAAGAGCCTGATCAAGCCGGCCTACAAGCGCCACGTCGCCACCCATCACCAGTTCTTTTCGCACAAGACGCTGGAGTACGACGGCCAGAAGGAATGGCGTGCGCTGCTGTTCCCGCCATTTGCGCCGGTACTGTTCGTGCTGGCGGCCTTGCCGGCGTCCCTGCTGCTCGGGACCCTGTGGTCGGCCAACGCCGGCTATATCGCGATGCTGACGATGGCCTCCTACTTCCTGATGTACGAAGGCTTGCATACGCTGTCGCACCTGGATCATCCGATCCTCGATCGTCTGCCGCTGATCAACACGGTACGCCGCATGCACATCCTGCATCACAACCCGGATTTCATGCACACACGCAACTTCAACCTGACCTTCCCGATCTGCGATGCGTTGTTCGGCACCAGCGACCTGGACAAGGGCGTGCTCAGGACCCTGTTCAACGGCATGTCGGACGATGCACGCAAGGAGGAAGACTGTGCCAGGTTGCGTGCGCAGCAACTGCAACGCGCGGCGGCAGCGGAAGCAGGTGCCGCGGTCGATGCCGGTGCGCCCGCGCGCGCAGCGGACAACGCCGGCCCGGCGGAGGCGCGCCGCGCATAGTGGCGTGACGCGTTCGTGCTTCAAGCGCCCTGCGCGGGCGGAACCTCGTTCAGTTAAGAGAGTGTTATGTCGTCCCCGCCTGCGCGGGGACGACATCGAGGAGATAGACGGCTTAACCGAACGGCATTCCCTTCGCGGGCGCTTTTTCGCCAGCCTGCGCACAGCGCAGACGCTGCACTCACCCGCGCGCCGCGCTTCGTGCTGCAAGTGCACATCGATCCAGACTCCATGGCAAAAAACCGGAGCTTTCGACAATGCCTGGCACGGATTTCGCGGGTACAATGAATTCAACAAGACTGATTGACTGCGGGGAGAGGTTGACCGCAGTGACAACGGCAAGCAAACCGGAGCGCGAGCTCCCCAATCCAAGGAGACGACAAGTGCAATTCAAAAAACTGTTTACCGTCCTGGCCGTGGCAGTCGGCCTGACCGCCGGCGCTGCCGCCAGCGCCAAGGAAATGCGGCTGGGCCTGATCGTTCCCGCCAGCCATGAATGGTCGAAGGCCGCCGTGGCGATGGGCGAAGAGCTCAAGCAGAAGTCAAACGGCAAGTACTCGGTGACTATTTTCCCGGCCGGCCAGCTCGGCAATGAAGCGCAGATGCTGCAGCAACTGCAAACCGGCGCCCTCGACATGGCCTTCATGACCGCGGCTGAAATCACGAACCGCGTGCCCGACTACAGCGCCCTGTTCGCGCCTTACCTGGTCAAGGACGTGCATCAGGCAGGTCAACTGCTGAATGGTCCGACTGCCCAGAAGATGCTGGAACGGCTGCCGCGCGAGGTCGGCGCCGTCGGTGTCGGCTACGGCGTGGCCTCGATGCGCTTGATGCTCAATGCCTTCCCGACCAACTCCGCCTCGGACCTGAAGGGCCGCAAGATGCGCATCACGCCGTTCCCGCCGGTGCGTGACTTCTATCAGTTGCTCGGTGCCGCGTCGACGCCGATGCCGCTCACCGACGTCTACGACTCGCTGGCCAACGGCCAGGTGGATGGGGTCGATGCCGACATGGAGCTGGTCTATCGCATGAAGTTCTTCGAGCGCGGCAACACCCTGCTGCAATCGAATCACATGATGTTCCCGGTCGTCGGCCTGGTATCCGGCCGGCTGTGGCAAACCATGCCGCCGGCCGACCGCGAGCTGATCTCCAGCACCGCCCGCAAGCACCTCAACGGGCTGTTCGACACCTACGGCAGGGTCGAGCAGGAAATGCTGAAGAACGTGCAGGGCACGAAGGTCAAGGTCGTGCAGGTCGGCCCCGAATTTTTCGGGGACACGCTCAAGCAATGGGAAGAGACCTGGCTCAAGCGCACTCCGGTGCTGGCCGACCTGCGCCGTGAGGCGGCGGCACTGAAGTAAGCGATACAAGCGATGCGCCGGACGCGGACATCCGTCATCGCGTCCGGCGCATCTGCCAACTGAACACAGCCGGAGAATTCCCTTGAAAGCCATTACAGCCCTGAGCGACTGGATCGCTCGCGTCGAGCGGGCGCTGGTGCGGGCGATCGTGCTTGCACTGCCGCTGATGATTCTGGCGAATGCCGCCGGACGGGCAATGCGAAGCCCGATCTACTGGATGGACGAACTGGCTATTCTGACCATGGTGTGGCTGGCGATGATCGGCATGTCGCTGACACTGAAGACCCGCGACGCGGTATCGGTCACGATGCTGGTCGACGTGATGCCGCCGCCGGCGATGAAGGCGATGAAGCTGGTCAGCGATGCGCTGGTGCTGCTCTTCGGTATCGCATTGCTGGTATTGTGCATCCGCTGGTTCGATCCGCTGACCCTGATGCGCGTCGGCTTCGACTTGCGCGAATTTTCCGGCGAAACCTTCAACTTCATGTATCAGGACACCACCGCCACGCTCGACCTGCCCAAGTTCTGGTTCTGGCTGGTGGTTCCGCTGGCCGGTTTGACGACCACGGTGCACGGCCTGTCCAACCTGCTGCAGACCCTGGCCTTGCCCGCGGCCGCGCATGCGCCGTCCGACATGCCGGCCGTTCTGGCCGGCGCTAGCGGGAGCAAATGATGATTGCCGCCGTCTTCACTTTCTTTCTGCTCCTCGGTTTGCCAATTGCACTGGTGCTGGCAATGACCGCGCTCTCGTATATCTTCCTGAGCGGCAATACGGTGCTGTATCTGTCGTTCCCGCAGCAGCTCTTCGCCAGCCTGGAAAACTACGGCCTGCTTGCGATCCCGCTGTTCATGCTCGTCGGCGAACTGATGAACGAAGGCGGCATCACGCGCCGCCTGGTCGCGCTGGCCTCGGTGTTCGTCGGCCATGTGCGCGGCGGCCTGGCTTACATCAACATCCTGGCCAACATGTTCCTGGCTTCCATCGTCGGCTCGGCCAATGCGCAGGTTGCCGTGATGGCGCAGGTGATGGTGCCGGAGATGGAGCGCAAGGGCTACCCGCGCGGATTTGCCACCGCGACCACCTGCGCCGGTGCGCTGCTGGCGCCCGTGATTCCACCCTCGATGCTGTTCGTGATCTTCGGCGTGCTGGCGCAGATCTCGATCGGCGACCTGTTCATCGCCGGCATCATTCCCGGGCTGATGATGACCTTCGCCTTCGTCTGCGTCGTCGCGCTGCTCGGCTACCGCTACAACTATCCGCCCGGCGAGCGGCTGTCCGGCCAGCAGAAGCGGCACAACGTCACGGCGGCGATTCCGTCGATGCTGGTACCGGTCGCGATGATCGGCGGCATCCTGGGCGGCATCACGACACCGACCGAGGCAGCCGCGGTGGGGGCGTTGATGGCGGTGCTGGTCGGCATCTTTGCCCACAACGAGATCCGCTTCGAGCGCATCGGCGGCATGCTGCTCCGGGTTGCCCTCAACAGCGGCGTGGTGCTGGTTCTGGTCGCCGCGGCCGGCGTGTTCGGCTGGGTGATCGTGTTCGAGAAGATCCCGCAGCAGCTGGC